>Ga0307374_10004638_pt1 | contig 22798 bp, 20 predicted proteins | sample OX3MG_FD_202532 | JGI IMG/M metagenome (GOLD analysis project Ga0307374, IMG submission 202532) | Soil microbial communities from Risofladan, Vaasa, Finland - OX-3 | ecosystem: Environmental > Terrestrial > Soil > Coastal area > Acid sulfate soil | place: Finland: Risofladan, Vaasa | collected... | reverse complement strand
GGGGATCGGCCCCGAGTCGTTGGTGAAGGCGATCAGCCACGTCGCGTCGGCGTCGTCGAAGCTCACGAAGTTGGGGTCGCCGGGGTGCAGCGCCCGGATCGCGGCCAGGTCATCGGCCACCGACGGGTCGAGCACGATGTACTCGGACCGGTCCTTCAGCACGACGACGACCTGCGGCTCCTTCGTGTCGGGATCGATCCGCACGCCGCTGATGTCGGCCTCGGGATCGGCCGCGAGCACCTCCTGCGCACCGGTCGCCAGGCCGATCCTGATCAGCCTCGCGGTCTCCTCGCCGAGCGAGCTGACCATCAGGAGCGACTGCCCGTCGGCGCTGAACGCGACCGGATCGGTGGTCAGCGCGTCCTCCGCCGGTATCGTCAGCAGCTGGCGCCAGTCGTCGTCCGCGCTGTCCCGCACCATCACGACGATCCCGCCGTCTGGCTGCGGCGCGAACGCGCCGCGGACGGCCAGCCGGGAGTCGGCCAGCCAGGCCAGGAAGCCCGGATTGACGATCTCCTTGGTCAGCTCGCCGGTATTCAGGTCGAGCCGGTAGACGTCGTGCAGCTGCGGGTTGTCCTTGTTCAGGCCGACCAGCACGTCGGTCGGGAAGTCCCGCTCCATCGCCACGATCTGCGTCTGCACCCCGTCGAACGGAGTCAGGTCGCGGCGGGCCATCGTGGTCAGGTCGACGTCATGCAGCCGCCAGTTCTCGTCACCCCCGGTGTCCTGCAGGTATAGCAGGTGCTTGTTGTCGTGCGCCCAGGCGAAGGTCCTGATGCCGCGGTCGGTGTCGTCGGTGACGACCTGGGCCTTGTCCCAGTCCACCCCGGCTTGAGGGCTGACCGGGGCAAGCCAGACATTGAGGACTCCGTCCTTGGGTGCGATCCAGGCGAGCCTGGTGCCGTCGGGTGACAGCCGGGGGCTGACCCGTTCCGGGTTGCCGAAGAGAACCTTCCGGGGAATGAGTTCGACCATGGAAGTACCTAACCACGTCGGCCGTATCCGCCGCGAGGTGCAGCTGCAGCCATCCTGCCCGCCGCCGGGTCCTGCCTCCCGGATGGATGGGCCATCCATCCGGGTTTTCACGGATGCGCGGCACATCCATCCGGCGGCTGCCCGCTAGGCCGGGCGGAGCGGTGGCCGGTTACTGGCACACTTGAGGGCCATGGACGGGCATTCTGAAGCGGTTGTCGACCTCGGAGCAATCAGGTCAAATGTCGCGGCGATGGCACGGCATGTCGGAAACGCCCAGGTCATGGCGGTCGTCAAGTCCGACGGCTACGGGCACGGCCTGCTCGAAACCGCGGCCGCGGCCCTGGCAGGCGGCGCGGCCTGGCTCGGCGTAGGGCACGTGGCGGAGGCCCTGGCGCTGCGCGCCGCCGGTGTCACTGCGCCGGTGCTCTGCTTGCTGGCCGCGCCGGATGCGCCGCACAACGATGCCATCACGCTCAGCGTCGACCTCAGCGCGGGCAACGCGAGCCTGGTGCGGCAGATCGCCGCCGCCGCTGAGGTGGTCGGCAGGCCAGCGCGGCTGCATCTGAAGGCCGACACCGGGATGAGCCGCGGCGGCGCCCCGGTGGCGCACTGGCCCGAGCTGGTCGACGCGGCCCTGGCTGAGCAGGCCGCCGGGCGGTGCGAGATCGTCGGCATCTGGTCCCATCTGGCCTGCGCGGACATGCCGGGGCATCCGTCCGTCGACGCGCAGCTGGCCGCCTTCCGCGACGCGCTCGAACTGGCCAGCCGGGCGGGCGCGCGGCCTGCCGTGCGACACCTAGCCAACACGCCGGCGCTGCTCACCCGGCCCGACGCGTGGTTCGACCTGGTCAGGCCGGGCGGCGGGGTGACCGGGCTGTGCACGCTGCCCGGCGGTCCTCCCGGCTGGCTACGGCCGGCCATGACCGTCCGTACTCATCTTGTTCAGGTCAAACGGGTCGCGCCCGGAACTGGCGTCTCCTATGGCCACAGGTACGTGACCGGGGCTGAGACCACGCTCGGCCTGGTACCGCTCGGTTACCACGAGGGGATTCCCCGTGCCGCGACGAACATCGCGCCCGTGCTGGTCCGCGGCCGCCGCCTGACCATCGCGGGCACGGTCTGCATGAACCAGTGCGTGGTCGATGCCGCGGACCTGCCAATCGAGGCAGGTGACGAGGTCGTGCTGTTCGGGCCCGGTGACAATGGCGAGCCGACCGCGCAGGAGTGGGCCGACCTGCTCGGCACCCTGTCCTACGACATCGTGACGAGGTTTACGGCAAAGATCCCGAGAAGCTACTGTGGAGTAACCGAGGCGGAAGTCCCGGCAGTGCGAACTGCCACGGCCGTCGCCCGGTGCGCGAGCGACCACGCTGAGGTGGCGCACGCGGGCGGGCAGGAGGTCTGATGGTCAGCTGGCGCAGGCTCACCGGGGTGACCGGACTGGCCGCCGGGGCGATCGCCGCCGGAGCAGGTGCCGTGGTGATGGCGGAGAAGATCGCCGTAGGCCGGATCAGGCTGCGCCCCGATCCCGCGGTCGGCGAGCCGTTCGGTGACGTCCACGGGGAGCCGATGACAGTGACGGCCGACGACGGCCTGCCGCTGCATGTCGAGATCAGCGGCCCTGCGGACGCGCCGGTCACGATCATCTTCTGCCATGGCTACACGCTGAACTCCGACGTCTGGTACTACCAGCGGGCCGGGCTCGAGCACAGCGCCAGGTGTGTCTTCTGGGACCAGCGCAGTCACGGCCGGTCCGGCCGGTCCGACCCCGACCTGGTCAGCATCGATCAGCTGGGAGCCGACCTGCACGAGGTGCTGATGGCCACGGTGCCCGGCGATATGCCTGTGGTGCTGGTCGGCCACTCGATGGGCGGCATGACCGTGATGGCCCTGGCCGACCAGCATCCCGAGCTGTTCGGAAGCAAGGTCATCGGCGCGGTGCTGATCTCCACGGCGGCGTCCACGGTCGACCCGGCCACCTGGCTGCCTGCCCCGCTGCGGCCCGCTGTCAGGATGGCGATGCCGTCGATGATGACCGGAGCGTCCAAGGGCCGGATGGCCGAGGTGGTCGAGCGCGGCAGGCGGTCGGCCAGCGACATCGCGTTCCTCGGCACAAGGCGGATCGCGTTCGGCGATCCCAGGGTGAGCCCGACGGTGGTGGACTTCCTCGAGCGGATCATCAGGGCCACGCCGATCGACGTCATCGCCGACTTCTATGTCGCGCTGGTCGGGCACGAGAAGCGGCACGCGCTGAAGGTGCTCGGCAACGTCCCCGTGCTGGTGCTGACCGGCGACCGGGACCGACTGGTGGGCCCGAGCCTGTCGGACGAGATCGCGTCGGCGATCCGCGACGCCAAGCTGATCAGGATCCACGGCGCCGGGCATGTCGTCATCCTCGAGCGGCCGGAGGAGGTCAACGAGGCCATCGCCGACTTGGTCACGCAGGCCCTGACCGTGCACATGGACGATGAGTGAGCGGCTGAGCGCCGGTCAGTCCGGGCCGGCCGGGCCGGCCGGGCCGGCCGGCCCGGCCGCCGGTGCGCGGCCGGCGGTGACGGTGCGGCTGAGCGTTCCCGGCGCGGCGCAGATGCGGCGGCTCGGCGTCCGGCTGGCTGGGCTGCTGCTCCCGGCCGACCTCGTCGTGCTGGCCGGCTCGCTGGGCGCGGGCAAGACCACGCTCGTGCAGGGGATCGGCGAGGGACTCGGCATACGCGGCCCGGTGACCTCGCCGACCTTCGTGATCGCGCGGGTGCACCCGTCGCTGCGCGGCGGACCCGACCTCGTGCACGCGGACGCGTACCGGCTCGGCAGCCGGCTGGAGGTCGACGACCTCGACCTGGATGCCGACCTCGATCACTCGGTCACGGTCGTGGAGTGGGGCGAAGGCCTGGTCGAGGGTCTGGCTACCGGGCACCTGCGCATCACGATCGACCGGCCCGTGGCCGAGACCGCCGCGGCGGCCGGGCCGGAAGATGGCTCGGAAGACGGCACGCAGGATCAGCCCAGGAGGGTGACAGTGGCCGGCTACGGCAGCCGGTGGGAGGCGGTCGCCGACCGGCTCAGGGCGGCGCTGGCCGACTCGCTGCGCTAGCCAACTCGCTGCGCTAGCCAACGAGGCCACGCATCCCGGGCGAAGCTGAGCTCCCGGCGCAGCCCCGCGGCCCGGCGCAGCCCCGCTGCCCGGCGCAGCCCCGCTGCCCTGCGCAGCCCCGCTGCCCTGCGCAGCCCCGCTGCCCTGCGCAGCCCCGCTGCCCTGCGCAGCCCGGGCGAGGCATCGCTCCCCGGCGAAGCTCCTCTCCCGCCAAGGCCCGGCGCCCGGCGAAGGTCCGCTCCGGAGTAACAATTGTTCCGATCTGTCGCCCCTCGGCGGTGCTCGCGCCAGTACACTGCGGGAATTCAGACCCGCTTACCGTCGTCACGCACGGTCGGATGCCTGTCAGGGAGGCGCGCCGTGACTGAGCAGGGCTACCCGCCTCGCCAGCCCGACTATCCCGGCCGCGGCCGGTCGAGGACATCGCAGGAACCCCGCAGGACCGGCTGGCAGATGATCGACGCCTTCGATGACGGTCCCGATACCGACTCCGACCTGCCGCCGTGGGCCGTGCCCGGTGGCATCGAGCCGCTCCGGCCCGCCCGCAGGCCGCACCGCGCACCGGAGCCTGGCCAGTTCGACGAGCCGGGGCCGCCGCCCGCCGAGCCTGACCAGGACGGGCCGCCCAGCATCACGAGAAGGCCGCGCCGCAGCCGGGCGGCCGTTACGCGGCGCCGCAAGTCCAAGCGCAGGCTGGTCACCTGGGGCGGCACCGCGATCGTGCTGCTGATCCTGGTCGGCGTCGGGTTCGTCCTGTTCCAGTCACCCGCGCCGAAGAGCCGGTACGTGACGACGCTGCAGAAGGGCGAGTTCAAGGCGGTGCCGGACGCCTGCAAGGTCGTCGGGGCGACTGCGCTGCGCCAGATCATGAGCGGTACCCCCACGAGCACCCAGCCTCAGCAGGGCTCAGCGCTGAGCCAGTGCGCCTTCACGGTCGACGCGAAGCCGACCTTCCGGGTCCTGCAGATCAAGGTGCAGGCCTATGACGCGAGCCTGACCGTTCCCGTGGGGGACGGGAGCGCCACCGTGGACGCGAAGTACACCTTCGCCGAGCGGCGCCGCCTGCTGGCCCATCCGCTCAAGCGCACGCCGCAACCCCCAGCCACGATCACGGCGGTCAGCGGTCTGGGTGACGAGGCGGTCAGCGCGGTGCAGGTCTTCCACACGAAGTCGGTCATCGATCTGGTAACGGTGCTGGCCAGGTACCGCAACGTGCTGATCACGGTCAGCTTCCAGGGGCAGGCGAGCGGCGGGTTCGGCCCAGTGACCGTCAGCGAGCTCCGCTCCGGAGCACTCACGGCGGCGCGGGCGGCGCTGACGCAGGTCAAGGGCGAGCCGACCGTCTGATCCGGTCCGAGCGCCGGTCTGCCAGGTCCGGGCGGTCCGGCCGGCCCTGCGGGGTGACTACGCTGTGACACCGTGCTGATCCTCGCCTTCGACACCGCGACGCCGGCGGTGACCGTCGCGCTGCACGATGGTTCCGGTGTCGTGGCGCACGAGTCCGCCGTCGACGCGCGCCGCCACGGCGAGCTGCTCGCCCCGTCGATCGCCAGGATCCTGGCCAAGGCCGGCGCGGAACCCGGCGACCTGACGGCCATCGCGGTGGGCACCGGACCCGGTCCCTATACCGGGCTGCGGGTCGGCCTGGTGACCGCCCGGGTGCTCGGCAGCGCCTTGTGCCTCCCGGTCGACGGCGTCTGCACGCTCGACATCATCGCGGCGGAAGCCAGACATGCCGCGGCTGGCCATGAGTTCATCGTGGCGACGGACGCCCGGCGACGGGAGGTCTACTGGGCCAGGTACTCGGAGCAGGCGCAGCGCCTGTCCGAGCCGCAGGTGAGCCTGCCCGCGGCGGTTCCAGCTGGCTACCCGATGGCCGGGGAGGGCCCGCGGCTGCACGCCGAGCTGGCCGCTGGCGGCGAGACGATCGGGCCGCGTTATCCGTCCGCCGCGGAACTGGCCCAGATCGCCGCTGACCACGTGGCGCGCGGGGTTCCCCCCGAGGAGCCTGAGGCCCGCTACCTGCGCCGGCCCGATGCCAGGGAACCTGGCCGGCCGAAGCGAGTCACGCCGTGAGCCTGTCCGCTATCGTGCTCCGCCCGATGACCATGGCGGACCTCGACGAGATCCTCGAACTGGAGCTGGCTGTCTTCGGCGCGGAAGCCTGGACCAGGCAGATGCTCGCCGCGGAGCTCGAGCAGCAGCCCGCCAGCAGGTACTACCTGGTCGCCGAGGACGATGGCCGGATCGCGGGCTACGCGGGGCTGCTCGGCGCCGGCTGGCAGGGTGACGTGCTGACGCTGGCCGTGACGACCGACCGCTGGGGCCGGGGGATCGGCTCCGCGCTGCTCGAGGCCCTGCTCGCCGAGGCCGCCAGGCGCGGCTGCACCGAGGTCTTCCTCGAGGTGCGCACTGACAACAGCCGGGCGCAGGAGCTGTACCGCCGGCACGAGTTCACCGAGATCGGGATCAGGCGGGGCTACTACCAGCCCTCAGGTGCCGACGCGCTGGTCATGCGCCGCAGCCTGACCGGCGCCGCGACCCGGGAGCAGATATGACGGCGCCGCTTGTGCTGGGAATCGAATCGTCGTGCGACGAGACCGGCGTTGGCCTGGTCCGCGGCCACGACCTGCTCGCCGACGCGGTCGCCTCCAGCGTGGACGAGCACGCGCGGTTCGGCGGTGTGGTGCCCGAGGTGGCGAGCCGGGCCCACCTGGAGGCGATGGTTCCCGCGGTGCGGCGGGCGCTCAAGGTCGCCGGGGTCACCCTCGGCCAGGTCGACGCGATCGCGGTCACCGCCGGGCCGGGCCTGGCCGGTGCGCTGCTGGTCGGCGTGTGCGCCGCCAAGGCCTACGCGCTCGCGCTCGGCAAGCCGCTATACGGGGTCAACCACCTGGCGGCCCACATCGCCGTGGACCAGCTCGAGCATGGCGCGCTGCCGGCTCCGGCGATCGCGCTGCTGGTCTCGGGCGGCCACTCCTCATTGCTGCTCGTGCGCAGCCTGACCGGCGACATCACGCCGCTCGGGGCGACCATCGATGACGCCGCGGGCGAGGCCTATGACAAGGTAGCCAGGCTGCTCGGGCTGCCCTTCCCCGGCGGGCCGCCGATCGATGCTGCCGCACGCACTGGCGACGCGTGGTCCGTTAAATTTCCTCGGTCGAAATATCGTGACGGCACGGCCGACTTCTCGTTCTCCGGGCTGAAGACGGCGGTGGCGCGCTGGGTGGAGGCGCGGGAGGCGGCCGGGCTCGCGGTGCCGGTCGCCGACGTCGCGGCCTCGTTCCAGGAGGCGGTCGCCGATGTGCTGACCCGCAAGGCCGTCGACGCATGCCTGGCCCAGGGGGTCGGCCACCTCGTGATCAGCGGCGGGGTGGCGGCCAACTCGCGGCTGCGGGCGCTCGCGGCGGAGCGGTGCGACGCGGCGGGGATCAGGCTGCGGGTGCCGCGGCCCGGGCTGTGCACCGACAACGGGGCGATGGTCGCGGCGCTGGGCTCTGACCTGGTCGCGGCCGGCGCCGAGCCGTCCGGCGCCGACTTCGCCGCGGACTCCGGGCTGCCGGTTACCCAGGTCCTGGCCGCCTGAGCGAGTCTGGGCTGGCTGGGCCGCGTCGGCGGGGCTGGACGGGCGGTTCGGCTGCGCGGGTCAGCGGCGCACAGTCCGCTGGGCCAGCGTCCACATCGGGAAGGTGAACTCGCCCGAGGCGGTCCGCGGCGTCGCGGCGAGGTAGTCGCGAACCATGGACAGCACGGCCTCGCGCTCCTCGGGTTCCATGATCAGGAACATGGAGTGGGTGCGCATGGTCTCGAGCAGCGAGTCCGCCGTCCTGACGTGGCCATGCTCGAACCCAGAGATCTCCGGCGGGCAGAACAGCTGCTCGCCGGGGCCGCGCAGCCAGGCCGAGATCCCGTCATCGTCCTCCTCGTTGAAGGACGTGAGGGCCACCACCTGCTTCCGGCCGGCGACGCGGTGCAGCCCGGCGACCCAGTCGACCCGGTCGTCATCGGTGTTCCACAGGCCGGAGAACACGCCGCCAGGCGTCAGCACCCGGGCGATCTCCGGCATTGCCCGGTCCAGGTCGAACCAGTGCGCCGCCTGACCTGCCAGGACGGCATCGACGGACTGACCGGGGAGCGGTATCGCCTCCGCGCGACCCGCCGCCGCGGTCACGCCGGGCAGCCAGCGGTGCAGTTCGGCCAGCATGTGCGGGTCGGGTTCGACCGCGACGACGCTCGGCTGGCTGCTGTCGAGCGTCAGGCTGGCCAGCTGAGCGGTGAGCTTCCCGGTGCCCGCGCCGAGGTCGAGGATCCGGACCTGGTGCCTGGGCGGGCGGGTGACCGGTTCGAGTGCCCACCGGATCGCGGTGGCGGGGTAGTCTGGCCGGTGCGTGGCGTAGGCCGAGGCCGCGGCTCCGAATGAAGCCGCGCGGCGGTAATGCTCGTCGTCGGGAAGCAGAGCGGTCGTGTCCTGGTCGGCAGGCGTGTCCATGAGCGGCACCCTAGCCGGACCGCGTCGCGTTGACGATGCGTGCTTGATGGTGCTGGTCGAGGGTGCCGGGTGACGGCTCAGCTTGACGGGCCAGCGTGACCGGCAGCGTGACCGGCAGCTTGACGGAGCCCAGCGGCAGGGCTACTGTGCGGACTTGGCACTCGATGGTATAGAGTGCTAACTGCGACGAGGATGGGTCTGGCACCCGCGACGGCAGGCCCCATGGTCGCCTCTCTTAGTAACTCAGCTAGCCCTTTCCGGAGGGGGAGGTCAGATCGTGACGACCGCCACCAAGGTTGTTATCAAGCCGCTCGAAGACCGGATCGTTGTGCGCCCGCTCGATGCAGAGCAGACCACGGCATCCGGGCTTGTCATCCCAGACACCGCCAAGGAGAAGCCCCAGGAGGGCGAGGTCGTAGCTGTCGGACCAGGCCGGTTCGACGACTCCGGCACCAAGCGCGTCCCGATGGACGTCAAGGTTGGCGATGTCGTTCTGTACAGCAAGTACGGCGGTACCGAAGTGAAGTACGCGGGCGAGGAGTACCTCGTGCTCTCCGCCCGGGACGTGCTCGCAGTCATCGAGAAGTAAGCGAGCAGATCCAACGGCGCGGGCAAGGCTCGTGCCCGGCGTACTCATTGCGCCACCCGCCGCCCCGGATCGGTCGGTGGCCTCAGGAGGAATCTCCTGGGGTTCCCGGCCTGCCCGGGGCGGCGGCTTGAAACCTGACTTAGTACCGACCATCCAAAGAAGAACGATCAGCTGAGGTGCTTCATGGCCAAGAGCCTGGATTTCGATGAGGAAGCGCGGCGGGCGCTTGAGCGGGGTGTAGACAAGCTCGCGGACGCCGTCAAGGTGACGCTCGGCCCGCGTGGCCGCAATGTCGTCATCGACAAGAAGTGGGGCGCTCCGACCATCACCAACGACGGCGTCACCGTCGCCAAGGAGATCGAGCTGGAGAACCCGCAGGAGAACCTGGGCGCTCAGCTCGCCAAGGAGGTCGCCACCAAGACCAACGACGTGGCCGGCGACGGCACCACGACTGCGACCGTCCTGGCGCAGGCGATGGTGCACGTGGGCCTGCGTTCCGTCGCGGCGGGGGCGAACCCGATGTCGCTCAAGCGCGGTATCGACGCGGCCGCGGCCGCCGTCTCCGAGAGCCTGCTGAAGAGCGCGCGCGATGTCGAGGAGCGGAGCGAGATCGCCGATGTCGCCACGATCTCGGCACAGGATGCCAAGGTCGGCGCGATCATCGCCGACGCCTTCGACAAGGTCGGCAAGGACGGCGTGATCACCGTCGAGGAATCGGCCACGATGGGCCTGGAGCTGGAGTTCACCGAGGGCCTGCAGTTCGACAAGGGCTACATCTCGGCGTACTTCATCACTGACCAGGAGCGGATGGAGGCCGTGCTCGAGGATGCCAACATCCTGCTGCACAACGGCAAGATCTCCTCGATGGCTGACCTGCTGCCGCTGCTCGAGCAGATCGCCCAGTCGCGCAAGCCGCTCCTGATCATCGCCGAGGACGTCGACGGCGAGGCGCTGTCGACCCTGGTCGTTAACAAGATCCGCGGCCTGCTGAACGTCGTCGCGGTCAAGGCGCCAGGGTTCGGCGACCGGCGCAAGGCGATGCTCGAGGACATGGCCATCCTGACGGGCGGCCAGGTCATCAGCGAGGAGGTCGGCCTCAAGCTGGAGAGCGCCGGGCTTGACGTGCTCGGGACGGCACGCCGCGTGACGGTCACCAAGGACACGACCACGATCATCGACGGCGGTGGCAAGCAGGATGCCATCAACGACCGGATCCGCCAGCTCAAGGCCGAGATCGAGGCATCGTCCTCGGACTGGGATAAGGAGAAGCTCCAGGAGCGGGTCGCCAAGCTGGCCGGCGGAGTGGCTGTGCTGCGGGCCGGCGCGGCTACCGAGGTCGAGCTCAAGGAGAAGAAGCACCGGCTGGAGGACGCCATCTCGGCGACCAGGGCGGCGATCGAGGAAGGCATCGTGGCAGGCGGCGGAAGCGCGCTGATCCAGGCCTCGGTGCACCTCGGCGACCTGGGCATGTCCGGCGACGAGGCGACCGGCGTCAGTGTGGTCCGCAAGGCGCTGCTCGAGCCAGCCCGCTGGATCGCGCTGAACGCGGGCGCGGAGGGCGGTGTCGTGATCGCGGCCGTTGCCGAGATGCCGGCCGGCCATGGCTACAACGCCGAGACCGGCGAGTACGGCGACCTGCTTGCGCAGGGCGTGATCGACCCGGTCAAGGTGACCAGGTCGGCCGTGCAGAACGCCGCGTCCATCGCCGGCATGCTGCTCACCACCGAGGCGCTGGTGACCGACAAGCCGGAGAAGGAAGAGGCCGAGGCTGGTCACGGTCACGGGCATGGTCACACGCACTGACAAGCCGATGATCTGACGGCTGAACGACGGGCCGGGACTCACCAGAGTCCCGGCCCGTCACCGTCTCCGGAGTCGGGTCCGGGGTCTGGTCCGGGTCGGTGGTCTGGGTCGGGTCGGTGGTCTGGGTCCTGGTCGGTGGTCTGGGTCGTCTCCTGGTCTGCGGGCCTGGGTCGTCTCCCGGGGTGTCCATCGTCGTGCTGTCCTCTCCGTGGCGGTCGTTGCGTGCCTGTCGCGGGTGCTCTGCGCTCAGTCTCTCCAGCCCCTTCAGCCCCTCCAGCCCGCTAGTCCCTATCGAGCACTCCCGCCCCAAGGGGTGCTCCATGATCCTGGACGATTCTCAGAACGCGGACTTCTCTCAGTAATTGAGACTGAATAACGACCACACTCTGAGAATCGTCCGCGATCATGGCGAGCGACTGCCCCGTGGTGGCGGGTGGGCTGGGCGGCAGCGCTGACCGGCTGGCCTGGCGAGCGGGGAGCTGCCCGATGGGGCTGAGTGGCTGGCCTGGTGTCGCCGGGTTGCCCGGTGGCGCTGAGTGGCTGGCCCGGCGGTACCGACGCTCTGGCCTGGTGTCGCCAGCAGCTGCCGGGGTTGCGAGCGTGGGTGCCTGGCTGTGCTGCGTGGCTGGACCGCTACGCCCCCGGCACCGCCTGCTGGCCGGACCAGCGGGGGTAGTTAAGTTGACAAATAAGGGGCCAAACCTTTGCAAGTGCGAATTGACAGGTATGGCGGTCGACCCAAAGCCTGCTGTTTATTGACGTCGATTTCCATGATTAAACTGCCCCTTTACCTGGGCATCATCCGTGCGTGACCGCTTGATGCGTAACGGCATACCGCCGAAGGGGGAACGCATGGTTCAGCAGGCTGTCAGCGACGCCGACTCGGCCGCGACGATCATCGACCTGACCGAATTGGCCGCGCGGGGCCAGCCGGCCGCCATCGACTCGCTGCTCAGGCAGATCCGGCCGATGGTCGTCAGGTACTGCCGCTCCAGGCTCGGCAGCGTCGCCAGCCAGTACCATGTCGCCGAGGACGTGGCGCAAGAGGTCTGTATCGCAGTCCTTACCGCCCTGCCGCGGTATCAGGATATGGGCAGGCCTTTTGCCTCCTTTGTCTTCGGCATTGCGTCCCATAAGGTCGCCGACGCTCGGCGATCGGCGGCCAGGCTGGCGATTCCCACGCAGGACCTGCCGGACAGCCCCGATGACCAGCCGGGACCCGAGGAGTCGGTGGTAGCCAGCCTGGAGGCGCAGCGCGCCAGGGCGCTGCTGGCCCGCCTTCCTGTGCACCAGCGTGAGCTCCTTGTCCTGCGAGTACTGACCGGGCTGTCAGCCGAGGAGACCGGCGCGGCTCTTGGCATGTCGGCGGGTGCCGTCCGTGTGGCTCAGCACCGGGCCCTGCTGCGGCTGCGCGCCATCGCGGTTGAGGAGTTCTACGGCAGCAGCGCCTAACGAGCAGGGCCTGGCGAGGGGCGGGCGCCTGGCGAGGGGCGCCCTGGCGAGCGGCGCCTGGCGAGCGGCGCCTAGCTACCATTGCCTGGCAGCGCCAGGTGTGGCTCGCTAGCGATTCTCTGAGCGTGCGCAGAGCAAACCCGCACCATTGCCTGAGCAAGCCCAGCAAGGCTCGCTTCTGCCGCTGCTCTGCTCAGGCAGCTTATGGCACGGCGACCGCAAGGACGACGACTGCGACAGCGCCTGCGACCACCCACCTCAGCCAGTGCCGGCGCCTGGCCGGCTGGTGCATAGCCATGCGCTACTCTCCCTCGGTCCAGTTCGATGGCCGGATCATGGACGTCTCGACGTCTCCGACCGGGACGTTCTCGCTGACTCACCCGATCAGCCTGGCGCCGCTGCCCGTGACCGGGACGGTCAGGATTTATTCGGCCACAGGACATTTCACCTTGCACGGCCACAGCAGGTTGGTGACGTTCACCGTGTCCGCGAAGCGGACCGGCCAGACCATCTCGATCTCGGGCTCGATCCCGGTTACCTTCGCCGACTGGAGCATCCCGAACCCTAGCTTCGGCAGCTTCGTCACCACCCAGAACCACGGGGTCCTGGAGTTCCTGCTGAATTTTGGCACAGCGCAACGGGGCCGCGACTGGCCTGATCCCGGTCGGTACGTCGGTCACTCCGGTCGGCGCGTCGGTCAGCCCGGTCGGCAGGTCGGTCAGACCGGTCAGCCGCGCGTCAGCCCGTGCTGGCCAGCCAGTAAGTCGGCCGCTGGTCAGCTTCCGGGCACCTATCATCACTTGGCGTCATGATCACGCGGGAATTGGTCCTTTTGCGGCCGCCAAAGTTATGATATGAACCGCTGGGCAGCCCGTGGAGGCGCCCGGTCACTCGCCCGAGCTTGATGGATGCCCGTTATGGGGCTCATTGCCCGGTCGCCGTTATCGAGCTGGATCCGGGCTAGCCTCGATGCAGGGACGTGACCGTCGGCCGCTCTGACAACTGCGGTCCCGGTGCCCAGGACTCCTGGTGCCTGGTGCCTGGCCATTCGCTCGGCCAGGCGGATGCCCCTTATGGGGTCCATTGCCTGGTCGGCGTTACCGATGGCGCGTTGCTCGCCTCGATAGGGGGGCGAACGCCTCCCGACGTCGACCACCTAGCAATCCCCTCCGCCAGCGGGCCGGTCAGCCAGCAGCCAGCGGGCCGGTCAGGCAGCCGGCCGGTCGAGCTGCCGGGACTCCTGGGCGGCCCAGAAGAACAAGCCGCCGCCGAGCACGACGACCGCGCCGATCAGCAACGTCGTCCCGGCACCCGCGTGCAGGAATGCGGAGGCCCCGGCGAAAGCGCCGGCCAGCATCGCGAGGACGGCGGCAATCCGGCGGGGGGCCTGCGGGTTGGTTCCGCCGCCGAGCGTCGAGTCGGCTGCCAGACCGGTCAGCGTCATGGTCAGCACCGTCGTCGTCAGGTCGGGAACGGCGAGCCGCCGGATCGTGGAGTTACGCACCCCCATGCCGAACGCGAGCACCGCGATGATCGTGTAGCGGGGCCAGCCCTGCGACACATGGGCCACCCCGAACGCCAGGGCAGCGGCGGCCGCGGTCGCCACCGCTTCGATGGTCATCGCCACGGCAAGGAGTTGCCGGCGCGATGTCAGCCGCCGGGCAGCGCGCCCGGCGGCGGCGGCGCCCAGCAGGAACGAGCCGAGGGAGGTCAGGCAGGCCGGCGCCGAGAACCCGGAGGCGCCGGCCGCCGAGAAGCCGAGCAGGACCACGTTCCCCGTCATGTTCGCCGTGAAGACGTGCCCGAGACCCAGATAGCTCACCGCGTCTACCAGCCCGCTGACCACGGTCAGCCCGATGAGCGTCCCGAGCAGAAGCCTGCCGTGCTCGGCAGCCGGCGCCATGCCGCTGATCAGCCCGCGAGGCTCACGCTGCCGTCGGGGAGCAGCGTCCAGCCGGGATTGTGTGCCACTTCCCACGGGTGCCCGTCGGGGTCGATGAACAATCCCGAGTATCCGCCCCAGAACGTCTTCGCCGGCTCGCGTCCGATCACCGCGCCGGCCGCTCTGGCCTCCTCGATCGCCGCGTCCACCTCGGCGGGGGATCGGACGTTATAGGCCAGCGTCACGCCGCCCCAGCCGCCCGAGTCCTGCACCGTGCTGTCGTGCGCCAGCATCGCCCGGCCCCAGAGCCCGAGCACCAGACCACCCGCCTGGAAGAAAACGACGTCGTCCGTGTCCGCAGTGGCCGGAGTCCAGCCGAGCGCGGTGTAGAACTGCCTGGCCAGCGCCAGATCGCTGACGCCGAGGGTGATCAGGCTGACGCGCTGCTCCATGAAGTACCTCCGAAACGGCTCGGGCCAGCCCAGCCCGCGGCAGCCGAAGCGTTCGCTACTTCGGGCAGACGAGGCCGAGGATGGCGCCTGGTGAGTAACCTTCCTCGCTGATGATCGCACCCTGGCTCGGATCAGCCGGCTCGGTCCAGCTAATCGGGACGTGGTGGGTCCAGAGCAGGGACTTCGTCGTCACCCAGACACGGTCGATGCCCGTGCTCGAATGAGGGAGCCAGCACTTCGCGGTAATGAACGGAATCCGCACATAGACGTACTCACCAGGCGTTAGCACCGCGCCTGCCAGCGGGCGCGGGCCCGGTGCCCGCTGGCCATGCCGCAGGTCCTCCAGCCTGTAAGTCGGCTGGCCAGCCATCCGCAGCGGCGACCCGTAGCTGACCGCGCTGGCGGGCAGCCCGGGCGGAAGGACGTGCACTGCCTCGATCGTCACGGGAAAGGCTCCGGTATTGCCGAGGCTGATCAGGAAGCTGCCTTGCTCAGCGGGCTGCGACGGGAGGTAGTACTGGCCTTGCATCCCGCCGGCCGTGTTGACGTGCTCCGATCAGGATCAGTGGTCGGTGGCGGAATCGTGCCGTCGATGATTCCCGCCCTCATGCACACGCTCCGCTGCTAGCAACCAGCCGTTGGCAACTGCGGAGCTGCCGGAAGGCCCGCGGTAATTCGCTTGGCAGCCGCGCCGCGGAACCTGGAGGCTAACGGCATGCCCGACGCCGGGGATCTCCCCGCCACCGCCGAACCGCTCCGGTACGCCTGCCGGCTCACCGCGCTGGTCGCGGATCGGTGCGGCGGGGCGCTCGAGGCTGCGTACCTGCACGGGTCTGCCGCCCTCGGCGGCTGGGTAGCGGAGCGCAGTGACGTGGACATCCTGTTCGTCGTCGCCGACGACATCGCCGAGCCTGCCGTCACCGCGGCCGCCAGCCTGCTGGCGGCGCCCGATGCCGACTGCCCTGGCCCGCGGCCTGGAGTGCGGCGTGGTCACGGCCAGCCAGGCGCGGCGGCCAGCGCCACCGTGGCCGTTCGTCCTGCATGCCAGCCCTGGCGTCGGCGGACAGCACGGCAGCGGACCGCGCGTGGTCGTCGGCGGACAGCACGGCAGCGGACCGCGCGTGGTCAGGGACTACACCCTGCCGGGTGACTCCGATCTGCTCATGCACTACGCGGTCTGCCGGGCGGCCGGCATCACGCTGCACGGGCCGCCAGCGCGGGACTGCATCGGACCCGTCGCCCGCCCGGTGATCCTCGGCTACCTGGCTGACGAACTCGGCTGGGGACTGGCGCACGCGCCCGAGTGCTACGCGGTCCTGAACGCCTGCCGGGCGCTGGTGTTCCTGACCGACGACACGATCGTCTCCAAGGTAGCGGGCGGCCTGGCAGCACTCGATCACGCGCTCGGGCCGCCTGGTCTGGTGCGGGACGCCGTCGACCAGCAGCAGGGCAGAGTGCGGGAACGGCCGCCCGGACCGGAGGCGATCTCGTTCGTGACCGGTGTTGCCGTCCCACTCAGTGCCGCCGCACTCAGTGCCGCCGCGCTCAGTGCCGCGGCCGCAGGACGGCCAGCCGCACCGTCAGCGTGACCGGCACGGACTCAGGCAGCCGCCCGATCCTGCCCGCGACCGCGCCGGCGTGGGCGTGCCAGGAGCTGGGCCCCATCGCGACCAGCGCGCCGACGGCCGCATGATCGAGGGACATCACTGCCCGGTACTCCCGCTCGCCGGCCGGATCGAAGTACGGGCCGAGCTTGTCCGCGAGCCGTTCCTGCTTCCGCTCGTCCACGGTGAGCAGGCCGAGCGGCCCGATCAGCTCGGCCAGGTGGTCGGCGGCTGGCGTGACGACCAGCAGCCGGCCGTCCGGCCGGAGAATGCGGCGCAGTTCCGCCCCATCGCGCGGGGCGAACACGTTCAGCACGAGATCGGCCGCCGAGTCCGCGACCGGCAGCGGGCGCCATGCGTCGCACGCGACGGCCCCGATCCGCCCGTGCGCCCTGGCAGCCACCCGCAGCGCGTGCCTGGAGACGTCCAGGGCGAGCCCGGCGTGCCCCGGCAGCCGGTCGAGTACGGCGGCCAGGTAGTACCCGGTGCCGGCCCCGACATCGACGACGCAGCCGGCCCCCAGTCCGGCGCTTAGCTCGCCGCCGAGCCGGCCGCTCAGCCTGCTCAGCCCCGCGCTGGCCGGGCTCGCGCCGGCCAGCGGCGCGGCAGCGGCGTCGGCCAGCAGATCCGCGATCCCGGCGTAATGATCTCCGGCGAGGAACTCACGGCGGGCACGAACCATCGCGGCCGTGTCGCCCCCGCCGCCAGGAATGCCGGGCGGGAGCAGGCTGACGTAGCCCTGGCGGGCGATGTCGAACGAGTGCCCCGCGCCGCAACGGAGCGAGCCGTCCAGCCTGGTCAGGCTCGCGCCGCAGTGCGGGCATCGCAGATAGCCGACAATGTCGTCGAGCACGTCCGCCTCCAGTGCCTGCTGCCGTGGCCGTCCCTCCTGTGGCCGCGGGGCCGTGCCCCGCAGCGGCCGCGCGGGCTGCGCCTCCACACACGGCGATAACTAGGATGGACGACAACCCGGCGACCATCTCGGAGAGACATGACCGACGACACCAAGTTCGGCCCGCCCGCCCTGACCTTCGACGACGTGCTGCTGCTGCCTGCGCACTCGCAGCTCATGCCTAGTGAGGCTGACACTACTGCCATGCTGACCCGGCGGATCAAGCTGCAGATGCCGCTGCTGTCCTCGGCCATGGACACGGTCACCGAGGCAACCATGGCAGTGGCGATGGCCCGGCAGGGCGGCATCGGGGTCCTGCACCGCAACATGTCGATCGACGAGCAGGCGCACCAGGTCGACATCGTCAAGCGCTCAGAAGCCGGGATGATCACCAATCCGGTCACCTGCGGACCCGAGGCCACCATCGCCGAGGTCGAGGAGCTGTGCGCCAGGTACCGGATCTCCGGCCTGCCGGTCGTCTCCCCGGATGACGTGCTGCTCGGGATCATCACCAACCGGGACATCAGGTTCGAGCAGGATCACAGCCGCCGCGCTGGCGAGCTGATGACGCCGATGCCCTTGATTACGGCTCCGGTCGGGGTATCGCGTGAGCAGGCCCTGCGGCTGCTGTCCGAGAACAAAGTCGAGAAGCTGCCGCTCGTCGACGCTCAGGGACTGCTGCGCGGACTGATCACGGTCAAGGACTTCACCAAGAGTGAGAAATTTCCTAACGCGACTAAGGATGCGCAGGGACGGCTCATGGTCGGCGCGGCTGTCGGGGTCGGCGAGGACGCCAAGCGGCGTGCCCAGGCGCTGATCGACGCCGGGGTCGACTTCCTGATCGTGGATACCGCGCACGGTCACGCTCAGGCCGTGCTCAACATGATCGCGCAGCTCAAGGCCAACGCCAGGGTCGAGGTGATCGGTGGCAACGTCGCGACCAGGGCAGGCGCCCAGGCGCTGATCGACGCCGGTTCCGATGCGGTGAAGGTCGGTGTCGGCCCGGGGTCGATCTGCACGACCAGGGTGGTGGCCGGCGTCGGCGTGCCGCAGATCACGGCGATCTACGAGGCAGCGCGGGCCGCCAGGCCCGCCGGGGTCCCGGTGATCGGCGACGGCGGCGTGCAGTATTCCGGCGATATCGCCAAGGCGATCGCGGCGGGAGCTGACACGGTCATGCTCGGCAGCCTGCTGGCCGGCTGCGAGGAGGCGCCGGGCGAGCTGGTGATCATCGGCGGCGAGCAGTTCAAGCTCTACCGCGGCATGGGCTCGCTGAGCGCGATGCGCAACCGCGAGCGCGGCCGGTCCTACTCCAAGGACCGGTACTTCCAGGACGACGTGCTGAGCGAGGACAAGCTGGTGCCGCAGGGGGTCGAGGGCCGGGTGCCCTACCGGGGGCCGCTGTCCGCGGTCGCCGGGCAGCTAGTCGGGGGCCTGCGCGCGGCAATGGGTTTCTGCGGCGCCATGACCATCGCGGAACTGCAGGATGCCCGCTTTATCCAGATCACCGGTGCCGGGCTGGTCGAGAGCCATCCGCACCATGTCCACATGGTGGCCGAGGCCCCGAACTACAGCGGTCCGGCCAGCTAGCCGACGAAGTTCCGGCGCGGGCGGCTCGCGCATGCTCCCGCACGGCCGGCGGCTGATCGGGCTGGCAGACTATCCTGGTGACTCAGATGGAGATCGGCCGCGGCAAGAGCGGCCGCCGCGCTTACGCGCTTGACGAGATCGGCATCGTGCCGTCCCGCCGGACCAGGCGCCCCGAGGACGTCTCGATCGCCTGGCAGATCGACGCCTACCGGTTCGAGCTGCCGCTGGTGACGGCGCCCATGGACAGCGTGGTCTCGCCCGCCACGGCGATCGCGATCGGCAAGCTGGGCGGCCTGGCCGTGCTGGACATCGAGGGCGTATGGACCAGGTACGACGACCCCGAGCCGCTGCTCGAGGAGATGGCGACGCTGGACGACGAGACCGCGACCGCTCGGCTGCAGCAGATCTACGCGGAACCGATCAAGGATGAGCTGATCGGGCAGCGGATCTCGGAGATCAAGGCGGCCGGGGTGACCATCGCCGCCAGGCTGTCGCCGCAGCGCACGCTCCGGTACCACAAGGCCGTGATCGACGCGGGCACCGACTTCGTCGTCATCCGGGGGACCACCGTCTCCGCCGAGCATGTTTCCAGCCAGGCCGAGCCGCTGAACCTGAAGCACTTCATCTACGAGCTCGACGTCCCGGTGATCGTGGGCGGCTGCGCCACCTACACGGCGGCTCTGCACCTGATGCGCACCGGTGCGGCCGGAGTCCTGGTCGGCTTCGGCGGCGGGTCGGGGCAGACCACCGCCGCCGTCCTCGGCGTTAAGGTGCCGATGGCCACGGCCATCGCCGACGTGGCCGCCGCCCGTCGGGAGTACCTGGACGAGTCGGGCGGCCGGTACGTGCACGTGATCGCGGATGGCGGGATGACCCGCAGCGGCGACATCGCCAAGGCGCTGGCGATCGGCGCCGACGCCGTCATGGTCGGCTCGCCCATCGCCAGGGCCGCCGAGGCACCGGGCCGGGGTTATCACTGGGGCAGTGAAGCGCACCATCCCGAACTGCCGCGCGGTGACCGGCTCAGGGTCGGCACGGTCGGCACCCTCGAGCAGATCCTGCACGGCCCGTCGACGGTGGCCGACGGCTCGATGAACCTGATGGGCGCGCTCCGCCGGACGATGGCAACTTCCGGGTACTCGGACCTGAAGGAGTTCCAGCGGGTCGAGGTCACGGTGACGCCAGGCGCGCCGGTCGCACCAGGCGGGCCGGCCGCACCGCCCCGGTGAGCTTTCCGCCGCCGGTGCCTGGGTAGCGTTCTGCACTGTGACAACGCATGCGCTCGGAGCGGTCAAGCTCGGACCCGCTGAGCGGGCTTCGGCTATCGCGGCGCTGGCCAGTTCGGAACTGCAGGTGCTCGTGGTGGGCGGCGGCGTCGTCGGCGCGGGCGTGGCGCTTGACGCGGCGACCAGGGGCCTGTCGGTCGGGCTCGTGGAGGCCAGGGACTTCGCCTCGGGGACCTCGTCGCGGTCGAGCAAGCTGATCCATGGCGGGCTGCGGTACCTGGAGCAGTTCAATTTCGGTCTCGTCCGCGAGGCACTCACCGAGCGGGCACTGCTGATGCAGCGGATCGCCCCGCACCTGATCCGCCCCGTGTCCTTCCTGCTCCCGTTCACTCACTATGGCTGGGAACGGGCCTATTTCGGGGCCGGGGTCAGCATCTATGACGCGCTCGGGGTGTCTCGCGGCCAGGTCAGGGGCCTGCCCCTGCACCGCCAGCTCACCAGGCGGCACGCGCGGCGGCTGGCGCCCGCGCTGCGGCGCCCGGCGCTGACCGGCGCCCTGCTGTACTGGGACGCTCAGGTAGACGACGCGAGATACGTGCTCGACCTGATCAGGACAGCCGCGAGCTACGGCGCGCAGATCGCGTCCCGCACCCAGGTCACCGGGTTCCTCAGGGAAGGCGAGCGGGTCACCGGCGTGCAGGCCGTTGACCTGGAGACCGGTGCCGAGCTCCAGATCAGGGCCCAGCAGGTGGTAAACGCCACCGGCGTGTGGACCGATGAGATCCAGGCCATGGCCGGCGGCCGCGGGTCGATCAACGTGCGCGCCTCGAAGGGCGTGCACCTGGTCGTGCCGCGGGACCGGATTCAGTCCAGTACCGGGATCATCCTGCGCACCCCGTCGAGCGTCCTGTTCGTGATCCCGTGGGGACGGCACTGGATCATCGGCACGACCGACACGGCCTGGGCACTGTCCAAGGCGCACCCCGCGGCCAGCAGGACGGACATCGACTACGTGCTTGACCAGGTCAACCGGGTACTCGCGGTGCCGTTGACGCGCGACGACGTGGAGGGCGTCTACGCCGGGCTGCGGCCGCTGCTGGCCGGGGAGTCCGATACCACCTCGAAGCTCTCCAGAGAGCACACCGTCGCCCACCCGGTGCCCGGCCTCGTGATGATCGCGGGCGGCAAGTACACGACCTACCGGCTGATGGCCCGCGACGCGGTGGACGCTGTCGCGCACGGGCTGGACGGGAAGGTCGCGCCGTCGTGTACCGACCAGATACCGCTGGCCGGAGCCGACGGCTACCAGGCACTGTGGAACTCCCGGCAGGTGCTGGCGCGGTCGTCCGGGCTGCATGTCGCCCGGATCGAGCATCTGCTCGGCAGGTACGGCACCCTGACCGGCGAGCTTCTCGACATGATCGCTGCCGATCCGAGCCTCGGGAAGCCGCTGCGCGGCGCCGACGACTACCTGCGGGTGGAGGCGGTCTACGCCGTCACGCACGAGGGCGCCCGGCATCTGGACGACGTGCTGACCAGGCGCACGCACATCTCGATCGAGACCTGGGACCGGGGCCTGTCGGCGGCCGAGGAGGTCGCCGCGCTGATGGCGGGCCCGATGAAGTGGCGGCACCGGCAGGTGAGCCGGGAACTGGAGAACTACCGCACCAGCGTGGCGGCGGAGCGGAAGTCGCAGGAGGCGGACACCGACACCGACGCCGATGCGATCAGGCTGGGCGCGCCTGACATCGTGCCCGTCGTGCACGAGAGCGCCCCGCCAAGCGGTGACGGCAACGTCGCGAACCCCGTCGCCCAGGCCGTTTCCACCGGAGCGAACGCTCGGCCAGGGGGGAGGGCCCCGGGCGCGGGACGGTTGTCGGCCGGCCGCGGGTCAGCGAGCCGCAGGTCGGGCCGCGGTGCCGGCGGAGGCGGTGCTGGCGAGGGCCGGGACCCGGACGGGTCCGGCCGCGCCGACGGCGCGGGTGACGTCGCGGGAGGCTGAGTAACAGGTGCCGGGCGGCAACTAGACTTCGGCCATGCCTGCCAACCGCGTCCTGTCCGGCATCCAGCCGACCGCTGACTCGTTCCACCTCGGCAACTACCTCGGCGCGATCCGCCAGTGGGTGACCCTGCAGGAGAGCCACGACGCGTTCTACTGCGTCGTGGACCTGCACGCGATCACGGTGCCGCAGGACCCGGCGCTGCTGCGCCGGCGGTCGAGGGTCGCCGCGGCGCAGCTCTTCGGCGCCGGGCTCGACCCGAAGCGGTGCACCGTCTTCGTGCAGAGCCATATCCCGGAGCACGCCGAGCTGTCGTGGGTGCTCAGCTGCCTGACCGGCTTCGGCGAGGCCAGCCGGATGATCCAGTTCAAGGACAAGTCGCTCAAGTCGGGCGCCGACCAGGCCAGCGTCGGCCTGTTCACCTACCCGATCCTGCAGGCGGCCGACATCCTGCTCTACCAGACCGACCAGGTACCGGTCGGCGAGGACCAGCGGCAGCACCTGGAGCTGACCAGGGACCTGGCGCAGCGGTTCAACCACCGGTTCGGCCAGACTTTCGTCGTACCCGGCCCGTATATCGTCTCCGATGTCGCCAAGATCGCCGACCTGCAGGACCCGTCGGTCAAGATGAGCAAGTCGGCGTCGACGCCGCAGGGCATCATCGACGTGCTCGAGGATCCCGCGTCGATCCGCAAGAAGATCGCCCGCGCGGTCACCGACATGGGCTCGGAGGTCAGGGCGGACAACGAGGCC
>Ga0307374_10004633_pt1 | contig 22809 bp, 22 predicted proteins | sample OX3MG_FD_202532 | JGI IMG/M metagenome (GOLD analysis project Ga0307374, IMG submission 202532) | Soil microbial communities from Risofladan, Vaasa, Finland - OX-3 | ecosystem: Environmental > Terrestrial > Soil > Coastal area > Acid sulfate soil | place: Finland: Risofladan, Vaasa | collected... | reverse complement strand
CCGGCGCCGCTGGATCGTCGAACGAACCAACGCCTGGCTCGGAAACTTTCGGCGCCTGGTCGTGCGCTATGACCGCTCGCTCACGATTTATGGCGTCTTCTTTCATATCGTCTGCTTCATGATCGTCTTACGGAGGGTTGTGCAATAGCTTCTAATCACTCAGATTGTCTGTGCCATCCGGGCGTCGTCGAACTTACTATGAATCTGAGGGAATGGGAAAATCACAGAGCCGCGATGAGGCGAACTTTCCCGCTTTCCAGTCGCAAGGGGTTTTTTGCACTTCTTTTTTTTATAGAATGCGGTTACCGGAAAAACGGAGAATTTGGATACTGGGAAACCGAATACTGAGTTCAACCCTCGGGCGCTGCACATTCCCCGGCCGATTGCCTACAACTTCGAGAGGCCGAATCCATTGATCTGCACCTCGAGATGGTGATTGATGCGGATGCCGTAGATGCCGTCGGTCTTTGCCGTCGGTCCGGCTTTTGGCATCGTGCTGACAACCGTGCCGTTGACGACGAACGCGATCTTGTCGGCCATGACGCGCACTTCGAGAGCGTTGGTGCACGTTCCATTGGCATCCGGTTTCTTCACGGCTGCGCTGGACGTCTTTTCCGATACGCTCTCGGCAGTGTTGCCGGTTCGGCGCTTGACGAGCCAGGTGCCGTCATCCGTCACCATGAAGTACAGGTAGCTTTGCTCCGCGCCATCCAGAGCACTCCCGCCGAACACGAGGCCGTAATACTCATCGTGGCCGGTTGATTTGATCAGCGTGAATGTACCCTTGAGCGTGTAATTTCCGGACGCCGCGTTGGCCGGATTCCAATAGACGGCGGCCTGGGGGTTGAGAGCACGGAAGCCCGATCCCATGGTGATGAACTTAATGGCGCCCGCGGCATCCGGGTCCGATGCATTCGTGCTGCGATCGACGCGCAGCTTCCAGCCTTTGGGAGCTTGTGCGAACAGCGGCGCGACGGCCAGCAGCGCGAGCGCCGCAACAGAGACAGTACGCTTCATCGGCGCACCTCCTCGGTAAATGGCATCGTCTGGATCATACTCTCAATGCGTCCCGGCATGGAAATTCGTGTATGCGCGTGCATGGTCCGCGCGCGGCTCTCGGAGGGAAGGATAATTATTCGGGATCGCGGCGGACTGTGTCAGGAGAGAATGCAGGGAGGCAAATGGCGATGTAGTCGGCGCCATCCGGTGTAGAGTACCGCACCCATTCGCCAGCATGGCAGATGACGGCTTGACCGGCACGGACATCCAGAATCCCATTTCCATGGGACACCCGCAAGGCACCTTTCAGGACGATTGTATATTCGTCAAATTCGGGAGTTTGGCCAGGTTCCGACCAGCCACGCGGGCTCTGCATGTGTGCCACGCTGAGCGCCATGGCGTTTGAGTTCACTCGGCCCACATACTCGTCGATGATTTTCGGTTTATTACCGGCCGGTTCGATGCGAGTGGGCCGGGAGATCAGCGTGGGCACGATTGAGTCTCTTGCGGCTTAGACCAGGTCGGCGCCGGAGAAGAAGTAGCCGATCTCGAAGGTGGCCGTTTGCGGAGCGTCTGAGCCGTGCGTGCAATTGTACTGAATGCTCGTGCCGAGTTCCTTGCGAATGGTGCCAGGCGCGGCTTTGGCGGGATCGGTGGCACCCATGGCGTCGCGCCATCGGAAAATGGCATTTTCCGCTTCGAGCACCATGGCCACAACCTTGCCAGAACTCATGAATTCGGTGAGATCCTTAAAAAAAGGACGCTCGCGGTGGACGGCGTAAAAGCCTTCCGCCTCGGTTTTCGTGAGGCGCAGGGACTTGATGGCGATGATTTCAAACTTTGCCGCGTGGATGCGGCTCAAGATATCGCCGGCGAGCCCGCGCCCGAAAGCGTCGGGCTTGATGATTGCGAAAGTGCGTTCGACTGCCAAGGATATATCCTCCCGTGATGGTCTGAAATTTTCGCTTTATCGTCAAAACCCTGAATACCTGGCTGTTAACGTCCGGGACTGAAAACCCACGCTAGTTGTACGATCGAAAGCCATGCTGGAAGCCCTCAAGCCAGCGCCATAAAAACCGACCGGAGGGGCCTTTTTCTCCGAGACGGCCAGCTTTACTTGGCTTTCGAGTTACCGAGCACGCTGGCGACCGTGTGGCCGATCTCGGCCGGACTTTGCACGGTGTGAATGCCGGCAGCGCGCATGGCCTTGTATTTGTCGGCGGCGGTGCCCTGACCGCCGCTGATAATGGCTCCCGCGTGTCCCATGCGGCGCCCCGGAGGCGCGGTCTGGCCCGCGATGAAGCCAATTACTGGCTTCTTCACATTTTTCTTGATGAATTCCGCCGCGACTTCCTCGGCGTTCCCGCCGATTTCGCCGATCATCACGATGGCATGGGTTTCGGGATCGTCGTTGAACATTTTGATGCTGTCGAGGAAGGTGGTGCCGATGATCGGATCGCCTCCGATACCGATGCAAGTCGTCTGGCCGATACCGAGGCTGGTGAGCTGGCCAACAGCTTCGTAGGTAAGTGTGCCGCTGCGGCTGACGAGCCCCACGTTGCCCTGCTTGTGGATCGAGGCGGGCATAATGCCGATCTTACATTTGCCAGGCGAGATAATGCCCGGGCAGTTGGGACCGATCAGTCGCGTTTTCGAGTCTTTCAGCACGGCAGCCACGCGCACCATATCGAGCGTCGGGATGCCTTCGGTGATGCAGATGACGAGCGGCAGTCCCGCATCCTCCGCTTCCAAAATCGCATCCGCGGCAAACGGCGGCGGAACAAAAATCACCGAGGCATTGGCGCCGCTTTCGCGCGCGGCATCGGCCACGGTGTTGAAGACGGGCACATCGAGATGCTTGGTTCCACCCTTGCCCGGTGTAACGCCGCCTACCACTTTCGTGCCGTAGGCGAGCATCTGTTGCGCGTGGAAACTGCCTTCGCGGCCGGTAAGGCCTTGCACGATGACCCGGGTGTTCTTATCGACGAGAACGCTCATTGCGCACCCCCAGCAAGTGCCACGATCTTCTCCGCTCCATCTTTCATTCCGTCCGCGATTGTGAAATTCAAGCCGGCATTGCGGAGAATTTCCTGCCCCTGCTGCACGTTGGTGCCTTCCATTCGCACGACCACCGGCACCTTGAATTTGAGTTCCTTGGCGGCATTCACAACACCGCTTGCGAGCACATCGCAGCGCAAGATTCCTCCGAAAATATTAACAAACACGCCCCTCACATTTGGATCGCTGAGGAGGATGCGGAAGGCATTCTTCACCTGATCTTCGGACGCGCCGCCCCCGACATCGAGAAAGTTTGCGGGGCTGCCGCCGCTGAGCTTGATGATATCCATGGTGGCCATGGCCAGGCCGGCGCCGTTGACCATGCAGCCGACGGAGCCGTCGAGCTTGATGTAATTGAGTTTGTACTGGGAGGCCTCGACTTCAAGAGGCGTTTCCTCGTCCAGATCGCGCAGTTCCTTGAAATCGGGATGGCGGTAGAGGGCGTTATCGTCGAGAGTTACTTTGGCGTCGAGCGCAACGAGGCGGCCGTCGCCGGTGGCGACGCAAGGATTGATCTCGACGAGCGACGCATCGGTTTCCATGAAGGCGCGATAGAGCGACTGCAAGAACGGCACGGCCGCGGCAACGAGTTCGGGCGAAAGCCCCAACCCGAAGGCAATCTTGCGGGCGTGGTAGGGCTGCAATCCCGTGGCAGGATGAATGGGCTGGCGCAGGATCGCTTCCGGGTGCTCCTTGGCCACTTCTTCGATCTCCATGCCACCTGCGGTGCTGGCCATGAACACCGGCATGCCCGTGGCGCGGTCGACCAAAATGCTCAAGTACAGCTCGCGCTTGATGTCGAGGCCCTCTTCGATGAGAAGGCGGCGAACGATACGCCCTTCTTCGCCGGTTTGCGGCGTGACAAGCTTCATCCCCAAAATGCGTTCGGCAAGCGAGGCCGCTTCATCGGCCGATCTGGCGAGCTTGACGCCACCCGCCTTACCGCGACCGCCGGCATGAATCTGGGCTTTCACAACCACGACGGCGGTTCCAAGACGCTGGGCCACGGCGCGCGCCTCGTCTTTTTTAAAGACCACTTCGCCGCGCGGCACGGGAACGCCAAATTTCGCTAAGATTGCCTTTGCCTGATATTCGTGAATCTTCATGCTGTCTCCATCGTTGTCGCACTCCCCATTCGAACAGTGATAAAATTAACGACGCATAAAGCGCACCAGTTTACTTGGAACTATCCGATCGAGCAAGGCAGGACTCACGCGGAAAATCGGGCCGCGGCGCAGACGAGACAAACCACACTCGCGAGCAGCTAAGGCGAACGAGCCTCTCCCTGCTGGTGAGACCAGTTGCAACCGAAAGACCAATGATTCACGAAGCCCTCGAAAAACTCGTGGCCGAAGAGAATCTCTCGTGCGTGGAAGCGGAAGCGGCGATGGAAGAGATTCTTTCAGGGCTTGCGAGCGACGCGCAAATCGCTGCCCTGCTCACCGCGTTGCGGATGAAGGGCGAGACGGTGGACGAATTGGTTGGCTTCGCAACGGCGATGCGGCGCCATGCCACTCCGATTCTTTCGGGCAACCGTTCGGTCGAGATCGAGGCGCTGGTGGACACGTGCGGGACCGGCGGTGATGGCTTGGGGACGTTCAACGTTTCGACCGCTGCTGCCTTCGTAGTTGCGGGCGCAGGCGTTCACGTTGCAAAACACGGCAACCGCTCGGTCAGTTCAAAGTGCGGCTCGGCGGACGTGCTGGAGCATCTGGGCGTAGCCATCGATTTACCGCCGGATCGTGTGGCGCGCGCGATTGAGGAAGTGGGAATTGGATTTCTGTTCGCGCCGGCCGTGCATGCAGCGACGCGGCACGCCATGCCTGCACGCCGCGAATTACGCATGCGTACGGTGTTCAATCTTCTGGGTCCGCTGACCAATCCCGCCGGGGCCTCCGCACAGCTTGTGGGCGTGTACGGATCGAGTCTGACGGAACTGATGGCGCGGGCCCTTAAGGAATTGGGCGTGAAGCGCGCGTTTGTGGTCCACGGCGCAGACGGCCTGGACGAAATTTCGATCACGGGCGAAACCTACATTGCCGAACTGCACGACGCGTCGGTGCGGAGCTATACGGTGACGCCCGAGACTTTCGGCCTGCGCCGCGCGCCTCTGGAGGCAATCCGCGGAGGGGACGCAGCACACAACGCGAAGATCATCCACAAGATTTTCGGGCGCTCGCTGCTCTATCGCGAGCACGGTCCGCACCGCGAAATCGTGCTTGCCAATGCGTCCGCCGCGCTCGTGGCAGCCGAGCGGGCCACGGACTTCCTCGATGGCGTGCGGCTGGCGGCAAAATCAATTGATTCGGGCGCCGCGAGGGAACGGCTTGAAACGCTCGTGGCATTTTCAAAGGCAGAAAAAGGACAGGGCCACGCGGCGTCGTGATTTCGACGACTCATAGTGAGGTTGCAAAGCAGGGAAGACGAAGCGCAAGGAAACCGGACTGCAGAAAAGGTTAGACGCTCAAGAAATTCTGGAGGAGCCGGAAGCCAGCCTCCGTGAGCACTGATTCGGGATGGAACTGTACGCCCTCGACGCGCAGTTTGCGATGACGCAGGCCCATGATCGTGCCGTCCGCGCTTTCAGCGGAGATTTCAAGAACCGGCGGAAGCGATTTGCGCTCGACAATCAGCGAATGGTAGCGAGTAGCTGGGAAATTCTGTGGCAAGCCACGGAAGATGGTTTTTGAATCGTGGCGAATTTCGCTCGTCTTTCCGTGCATGACTTTAGGCGCGCGAATGACGCGGCCCCCAAACGCGGCGCCAATGGCCTGATGGCCCAGACAAACGCCTAAAATGGGAATTTCGCCCGCGAAGCGCCGAATCAGAGCGATGCTGATGCCCGCTTCGCTGGGAGTGCAAGGTCCCGGTGAGATTACGATGCGTTCGGGGCACCGCTGCTCGATTTCCCCAATGGTGATTTGATCGTTGCGCCGCACTTCGAGTTCCTGCCCCATTTGACCGAGATACTGGGCCAGGTTGTAGGTGAACGAGTCGTAGTTGTCGAGGAGCAGAATCATCGCTCACCTGAAGTCCCTGCACGCTTCATAGACACCTGGATCGCTCGAACGAGCAATTGAAATCTGTGCTTAGCGGCGCTCGCAACGATACACTTTCCCTCAGCTACGTCCAGAATAGCGCAAATATTTATGCCCCGCGACTTCCTGTGATTCCGCCGCGATGGGTGATTTCAAGCGCCCGGATGACCGCCCGCGCCTTATTTACGCATTCCTGATACTCGCGCTCGGGAATAGAATCGGCCACAATACCCGCGCCCGCCTGCACGTATGCACGACCGCCCTTGGCAACCAGAGTGCGAAGACCGATACAAGAATCGAGATTACCCGAAAAGTCGAGATACAGGATGGCTCCGCCATAAATGCCGCGCCGCGTGGGTTCGAGCTCGTCGATGATTTCCATGGCGCGGACCTTGGGCGCGCCTGAAAGAGTACCCGCAGGGAAACAGGCCATGAGCGCGTCAAAGCAATCCACATCGGTGCGCAGCTTTCCGTGAAGGCTAGAAGCCAGGTGCATGACGTGCGAATAGCGCTCAACAAACATCAGGCGTTCGACCTTCACCGAGCCGTACTCAGAGACGCGGCCAAGATCGTTGCGCCCGAGATCCACGAGCATGACATGTTCGGCGCGCTCCTTGGGGTCGCTGAGGAGCTTCGCTTCTAGATCACGATCTTCTTTCTCGTTTCGGCCGCGAGGACGGGTTCCGGCGAGAGGCCTGTAAAAGACGTCGCGCCCCTGGACTTTGACGAGCATTTCGGGCGAGCTGCCAACGACGGAAACGTCATCAAGCTTCAAAAAGTAGAGATAGGGCGAGGGATTCACAACACGCAGCGCGCGATAAATTTCGAAGGGGTTCGCATTCGTCTTGGCCGAGAATCGCTGGCTGGCGACAACCTGGAAAATGTCTCCCGCGCGAATATAGGTCTTGGCGTTGCGCACGGCTGCGACGAATTGCGCTTTGGTCATGTTGGACTCGACGCGGAGCGGGCCTGCGCGGCGGGGGCGCGCGTGCGGCGGCAAGGGCTGGTCGAGCATTCGCTGGGTGCGGCGGATTTCGCGGACCACGGCGTCATATTTGGCGCGCAGGCTGCCCGGACCTTCGGTGAACACGTTGCGGATCACCCAAACTCTGTGCTGCACATGGTCGAAGGCGATGAGTCCGAGATAAAACATCATGATGCAGTCATCGAGGCCCACGTCATCGCGGCCGGTGGCCGGTATCCGCTCGATCAGGCGCACCATATCGTAGGCGAAGTATCCAATTGCGCCGGCAATCAGCGGCGGCAGGCCTGGGACGCGCACGGAGTGATATTGCTGGGTGAGGCGGCGCAACTGTTCAACGGGATCATCTTCGAATTGCAGGCGCTTGCCGGCTGTCTCAAGAACACAGTTGCGGCCGCGGGCCCGAAATACTTCGACGGGGTTCGCACCGACAAACGTATAGCGGCCAATCGTCTCGCCGCCTTCGACGCTCTCGAGGAGGAAGGAATACTTGGCGTCGCGGGCCATGCAGAGATAGGCGCCCACGGGGGTCAGCAAATCGGCGGTGTAAGTCTCATACACGGGCACGAGATTTCCCTGGCGAGCCAATCGACAGAAGGTCTTGAAGTCAGGCTGGATCATCGCCTAGTCCGGACTATAGTCCGGCTCTCCTCTTCGCGCTGCAAGGCGCGTATCACAGCGCGGCGCATGTTGGCAATCGGTGCTCGCTCGCTCGTCCAGATTTCCCACTGCGCCGCCCCCTGGGCGACGAACATATCGAGTCCTGAAACGGTTTGGATGTCCCGGCGAGCGGCGAGTTGCAGCAGCCGGGTTTCGCGGGGCCGGTAAATAGTGTCAAACACAAGACGACAATTCAATTCCGCCGTTTCGAGCGGCGATTGTGTAACGCGCGGATACATGCCCACCGGCGTTGCGTTTACGATGGCATCGAAAAAGTCGTAGCGCAAGCGGTTGCGCGCAATCGATTGGCCGCGAACCGCGAGCGCCAGTGACTTTGCCCTGGCGGTTCGCCGCGCGCAAACGCAAACCGCCGCTCCAGCTTGGGCGAGAGCAAAAGCCACGGCGCGCGCGGCTCCGCCCGCACCAAGAATCAGTACACGACTATTGCGCAGCGGAATGCGTGGCTCGAGCGCGCGCATCACGCCGACGTAATCCGTATTGTAACCGTAGAGCTTTCCGCCACGACGCACCACGACCGTGTTTACGGCGCCAATCTTCCGAGCGAGGGGATCGCAATCGTCCAGGTAGCGGAGAATGCTCTCCTTGTGAGGAATCGTCACGCTGAAGCCCTGGATTCCCAGGAACTTGATGGATGCGAGGAAATCCTTCAGATCGTGAACCAGAAAAGGCAGGTAAACCGCGTTCATCTTGCGGGCCTGAAAACCGGCGTTGTGCATGATTGGCGAAAGAGAATGGCCAATGGGGTCTCCGATCACGGCGTAGATGCGCGTCTGGCGGTCGATTTTATCGGCTCGATATACAGTCTTGGCTTCATCGAGGGAGACCTGGCCAGGCGCGGTGGGATGTTCCACCGGCGCGTAGGTGAGCGCGCTGCCTTCGCGCAGCGACAACAGGCGGACAGGCAGGGTAACATCGCCCATCGGAATAGCGACTATATCGTGTCCCAACCGGGCGAAGCGCAGTAGCTTCAGGCTATCGGCAAGCGAATGGCAGTGGGCGGCAATCTTGATCGCCTCCGGCCTCCGGCCTCGCATGAGGGCTGTGGCGACGCCCTTGAGATTAGGCGGCATGCGCTGAAAGAAGTGCGCGGAACGGAGCTGGCGCCCCTCTCCCAGAAGCACATCCAGCAGCTCGGGCGGGCACTGAGAGACGGTCTCGATCTCCAAGTCGTACCATAGGCAACCCGCCTGAATCGCTTCGGCCAGATGGAAGAGTTGGCCCGCGATGGTTCCTGGGTAGCGGCCGCCGGCCTCGCGACGGCGACACGTGGCAATGAATGTCCCGCAAAGCTTCGCGGCGGCCAGCCCCTTCAGGAAATGAGTGATCTCTCGATCGTCGGAGAGCCAGTCGAGACGCAATTCCACGGTACGGGTTTGGCGAAGCGCGAGCTGGAGCTGGCGCCGCATGGGATCCGATTGAACGGCAGCCACAACGGCGCAAATCTTATTGCGTGCTAACATCTTCCATTCCAATGGTTTCCGGAATCTTCTCCGTTAGCCCCTACGAGAGGCAATCGGGGAGTTCTCGCTTCTACCATGCGAGTACACAATGTGTAAAGCCCAAGGAACCATTGTCTTGACGCTCCCAAAACCGTCTGTTACGGTCGGCTCATTGGGGCAGTGCCTGTTATATCGCTTGTACAAGGAGCGAGAATCATGCGTGGGAAAATTGTCCTTGCCGGTCTAATTCTCGGCTTGTTCGGAATTGTCGCATCAGCACAGGATAAGGCACCGAGTTCATTTCCGAACGACGTCTACTGTGCGGGGGTGGTGACAAGCGAGGCTGTTCCGCATGAGACCTTCGTTATTACCGGGGAAGAGTCCGGCACCAAGGCTGTATTTATCGACCATGACTATGTTTATGTCAACAAGGGCTCATCTCAGGGAGTAAAAGTAGGGGATGCCTTCTCGGTAGTCCGCCCGGTCGAGGACCCTATCAAGGTGGATTGGACAAAGTGGCAAACTTCCATCCTGCACAAGATGGGGACGGTGTGGCAGGATGAGGGCCGCCTGCAAGTGGTCTCGGTCCGGCCAGATGTTTCCATCGCACAAATACAGCACGCATGTGAATACGTGCAGCGTGGGGATATCGTGCTGCCATTCGTGGAGCGTCCTCAGCCTCCGTTGAAGCCGGAAGATCACTTTGACCGGTTCGCACCTGCTGATGGCAAACCCCTGGCAATGATTATTACCGGGAAGAAATTTCAGCAACAGGTAGGCCGCAACGATGTTGTCTACGTCAACCTTGGAACTATGCAGGGTGTGAAGGCGGGCGATTACTTCCGCATTTTCCGATATACAGGCACGCAGCACGAAACGGCTTACCAGACCCGGCGATTCGCGTTCGATGTAGACGGCGATCTGGGGCCGACGTACGGTTACGGAAGCGTTCCAGTAAAGTACAATTGGACAAACGTGCCCCGTGAAGATTTAGGAGAAGGAGTCGTACTGCGCACAGGACCGAATTCCGCAACGGTACTGATTACATTCAGCGTGCGTGAAATTTACGCGGGCGATTACGTAGAACTCGAATAGCCGGCATTCAGGCAATTTGTACTCCCGTCCGTTCTTCCTTTTCTCCTAGGCCGTGCGAGGATTCGCTGAAAACCTCCGCAGTGAAAGCCTGAATCCGCGTGGCGGAGTCTCGCCATGCATTGCGATCCAGTCCTGCCTTTGAGCAGGTTTCTTCCAAAAAGCGAATGGGCGTCCAGCCATATTCCCTGGCAACCTGAGGCAGCAGGATGCCGCGCTGCCAGCCCTTGCTGACCACTAGTCCGTGCTTCCCTGATTCAATCTGGCTGGGAACGAGAGCTCCCAAATCCGACTAGACGGAGATCTCAATCTCGATGTCAGCGACTTCCCGCACGTGAACAGGTTCGAAGCGAGGATCTTCCAGGGCAGCCGCCTTGGCGCATTAGGCGACGACGCGAACCAGCGGAACAGCAGAAGCAAGCTGACCGACGCATCCGCGCAGCCTGCGATGATGATGCAAAGTGACGAACGCCCCGGCGGGTGGAATGAGTTGTTCATCCCGAGGGAAATCCTCAAGGGCTTCACGGCGCTCGGCAGCCAGCGTCAAGGCTCGGCGGGGCACTTGCAGAAGTAGCTGCTTCTGGCGATTAGCGAGTGAGGACATCCTGCGGCTTTTCTTTCGGCTCGCCGATGATCACACTGCGGCGTCTCTGCTGCACACGGAAATTGATCTGCCCCCAGAACATCTGGAAGTAATGGATTGCAGAGGCTATCGCACTTAATACGACGAGCCACATCAAGGTGGTGCCGAGGGACTTCAGTGCCGGGTATTTCGCAGTGAGAATCACCGCACACCCAGCGATGACTTGCAGAATCATTTTCGTCTTGCCCAGCGCAGACGCGGGAATCACTAATCCCTCGACCGAAGCGATATCCCGGAGGCCGACTATGATGAATTCGCGCCCGATGATGATGACGACCATCCAGGCCGGAACCAAATCCATCTGGACAAGCGAAATAAAAGCGGCTGAAATCAAGAGCTTATCCGCAATGGGATCAAGCAAGATTCCCAGCGTGGTAATCTCGCGCCGCTTGCGCGCGATATATCCGTCCATGACATCCGTCGCCGCGGAAACGAGGAGAATCAACACACCCCAAATTTCAAAGTGGACGGGCAGTCCCCAAAAATCCCAATTCGGCTGGCGGGTCAGAAGGACAACGACCAAGAGAGGTACAAAAAAAATCCGCAGAATCGTCAGGCTGTTCGGCAGGTTCATTGTCTCTCTCGGAAGGACACTCCTGACGCGGCGCGAACGTCTCTTTTAGGAGTTCGAAAGCAATATAGTCCTGCGACTCTACTGAGTCAACCGCCCTCGCAAAGTCCCGAGGAGATAGCGTTGAGCAACCCGGTGGATCGTTGAGAGAACAGCAAAGCATTGTGCTAATGACCCTTAGGGGTCAGGATTGCTGCAAACCTGTGCAAATTCTAAGGGAGGCGACGGCGCGGGCTTTGAAGGCGAAGTCTCGGCCATGAGACGTAACATCTCTCCAACCTACTGATAATTATACACATGTTCGAGCGTCCTTCAGAGAGGGATCCAAAGGTTGGGATGTTCGTGATTTTTTTGGTGTTCGATAAGCAACTTTTTCCACAAGGATTTCCACAAGTGGCCACCCGCAACCTGTATAGGGGAAGAAACTTGAGAGAAGCTTGCCTCAGTCAAAATACACGGAAAATTACAAAAGTTTGCTTCAATTTTCGGAGCTACCATGCGCAACGGCATCTGGCTCCAGCACGAATTCCTCAAGTTGGCGCGCAAGCGATTGGGGTAGTTCCGCTTCGAGAAGCAAGTGCCCGTCGCGCACTTCTGAATAAAGCACGCGTCCGCCAGCCTGAAGCAACGAAAGACTGCGGCCATCGGACACCGGCACGCTGAAACGAAGCCGTAGGAGCGGATCCACCGGCATCTCCCGATCGATTCGAGCGAGCAATTCCTGCAAGCCTTCGCCGGTGACCGCAGACGTGAACAGAGTGTGCCGAGGATGGCCGGTGACGCTAGCCAAGGTCGCCGATTCTGTTTCGGTGAGCCGATCGATCTTGTTCAGAACGTGGAGCCGGGGGCGATCTTCGACGCCCAAATCGCGGAGGACTTTCAGCACTTCAGCATCCTGCTCGGCATGGCGAGGATTGGAGATATCCGATACGTGAAGAATCAGAGCCGCTTCTTGAACTTCCTCCAGCGTTGCGCGGAAAGCGGCAATCAAATCTGGAGGGAGATCGCGCAAAAACCCGACCGTATCGGAGAGCAGGACGCGGCGATGCGAAGGCAAACGCACCGCGCGGATCGTGGGATCGAGGGTAGCAAACATTTTAGGTGACGTTAGAACGGCAGCGTCCGTCAGAGCATTGAACAGCGTCGATTTCCCCGCGTTCGTATAGCCGACCAGCGCGATCATGCCCAGCGGCACAGCCTGACGCGCGCGACGCCGAGTGGCGCGCTGCTTGCGTACTGTTTCAATGGTTCGTTGTATCTTGCTCACGCGTTCGCGAATACGGCGACGGTCTGTCTCGAGCTTTTGTTCGCCCGGCCCCCGCGTACCGATGCCGCCGCCGAGGCGCGAAAGCTCTTCTCCGCGACCCGTCAATCGCGGCAGAAGATAATTCAGTTGCGCCAGTTCGACTTGAAGCTGCCCCTCGCGCGTACGAGCGTGTGTCGCAAAAATATCGAGAATGAGCTGGGTGCGGTCAATCACGCGGCAGCCGGTGCCCTTCTCCATGTTGCGAAGCTGCACCGGCGTCAGATCGTGATCCACGATCACCAGTGCGACGCGACGGGAATGCGCTTCGGCTCGGATCTCTTCCAGCTTGCCTCGACCTACAAGGGTCGCGGGGTCCAGGGAGTCGCGCAGCTGCAGAAGAACTCCCTCAATCGTCGCTCCGGCGCTGCAGGCCAGTTCTTCGAGTTCGGCGAGGGAATCCCGGCTCGCGACCGAAGAACTGTTGGCTCGCGCGCGCCCAGGTTTTCTCAGACTAATGCCCACAAGCAAAACGCGTTCTCGATTGTCCAAGGATTGTGCAGTTTTCATCCGGATACAGAGAGCCTCGAGGAATGAGACTTTGGCAGGATCAATCCCATTTTCCAGTTGATTATACTCCGATTAGCGGTGCAAGCGATGAGCTGTTAGTTCACATTGCCTGCCGAAGGATGATGTCGTAGGCTGTAGCGAGTTTCGAGGTTCTAGATGGTTCTAGGTCCCCGAATCGACCCGTATCGCAGCAGTACGAAAGATTTGCCTGCGGCTGGCGAGCCGTTCAGCGATTACACTCAGCAGGAGCCGATGAGCCAGCGGCGGCTCGCTCGGACCTTGGGTAAAAGGATTTCCGGACCGGTTCCACCAAATTGAATACCCTTTTCCAGACCGCGCCCCCCCCGCGATCGAAGATCCCCAGGATCGTTGGTTACAGTCTCGCGTTGGTGTGTCTTGTGTGGGTGTTGCGCGATTTTCACGTGGTCCAAGCCCTGCACGAAGTGGCAAATGTCGACTGGAAGTGGGTGGCGGTCGGAATGGGTTTCGATGTCCTCAGTTATGCGGTTCAGGCGGTGCGGTGGCAGGTGCTGCTGACTCCGTTTGGCAAAGTACGATTATCCAGTTCGATTCGCGCGGTATACGCGGGATTATTCGCGAACCTGATTTTTCCGCTGCGTCCAGGGGAATTCCTGCGCAGTTATCTGCTTTCAAATTCCGAAGGTATCTCTCTTGGGCGGATGCTGGGTTCGATCGGAGTGGAGCGTCTGATCGACTTGGTAATTGCAACAGCATCGCTTGCAGTTGCCTCGCTGTTCGTAGACTTGCCGCGGCGTTTCAATCGGGCGGCAGACATTCTTGGGGTGATTACCTTGGTGGTGCTGGCGATTATCGTAATTCTGATCCTGTATTGGGAGGTGAGAATCGGAAGCGATACGGCTGCGGTGCCAGAACAGCGCGGGTTTAAAGGCCGAATCATGGGGGCGCTAACCGTTTTACACGCCATCGGCACAGCGCCGAGCTTCTACCCGGCACTGCTGGCATCGTTACTGATGCCATTGTGCCAGATTCTGGCCCTTTGGGCGATGATGCAGTCCTATGGTCTACATTTGTCACTTCCGGTCGCAGTCGTTGTGTTATTGGTGATCAACCTCGGTGTCTCGCTGCCGAACGCGCCGGCGAATGTGGGCTCGTACCAGTTTTTCTGCGTGCTGGGATTGAGCGTATTTCAGGTGGAAAAGACGACCGCGACGGGTTTCTCAATCTTCGCGTTTCTCGCGCTGACTTTACCGTTCGTCTTTCTGGGATTCGCGGCGTTGTTCCGAAGCGGCCTTTCACTGCGCTCCATGCGAGAGCAGCTCACCGGCATCCCGGGCCGGGGCGGCAAGGCCGCCGTGCAGCCATAGAGGCTCCGTCCTGAGCCGCCTGCGAAATCTTTCGGCACATATTCATGATTTCGTTTTGAGGGAAATGCGGCGTCCGTTATATAGTGAACGCTTAAAGCCTCGCGCCGGTCTCGTTTTTGGGTAACCAGCACGGGCGATGACCGTCAGGATGAGGGCGGCCGGAATTTCCCACCACGTCCGTTGTGCGCGAAGGACATTTGAATCCCATGTCCCAGGATGTCAACAAGCATCTCGAGCGGGCGCGAAGAAGTCTAGAGAAGAACAAGCTCCGCGAGGCAGTGAGCGAATATCAAGCTGCGCTCGAAGCAGTTCCTTCGCATCCCGAGGCTCTCCAGGCGCTTGCCGATATCTATTTGCGGCTGAACGAGCCGGCCATGTCGGCGCAATACTATGGGATGCAGTTCGACCGGCTGATTGACGTCGGCGACGCAGCGAAAGCCTCGGCGATCTTCCTGCGATTTCTGCGCTCGTTTCCACAGCCTCCCGACCGCGTGTTGCGCTACGCGACGCTGTTGCAAAAGCAAAATCGCGTTTCCGAGGCGATCGAACAATTTGGTATGGCTGCCGATCTATTCCAGCAGCAACACCGCGATATTGAGGCGCTGGCCTGCTGCGAAAGTATTGCACTCCTCGATCGGGAAAATCCCGCGCGTCACGCCACGCTAGGAGAGTTGGCCGAAGAGCTTCGGCACGCCGACCTCGCCGCGCGAAGCTTTTTGCGCGCGGGCCAGCTCACCCTGGCGACCGGAAACTTGGATGAGGCGCTTCAGCACTTCAGCCGCGCCCATCGACTGTCACCAAACGACCGCACCTGCGCGCTGCTCTTCGCGGAAGCAAAGCTCCGCAAGGGTGATGCGGAAGGTGCGGTAGCGCTTCTGGAATCTCTTACGCCGAATGAAAAAGATGTCTCGTTCATGGCTCTGTTCGGAGAGGGCCTCCTTCGTATTGGGCGATTGGACCAGGCGCAGGCAGTTTTTGAAGCCTATTACAAGCAGAAGCCAGACAACTTCGGGAAACTCTTCGAACTCGCAGGAGCCTATCTTCGGGCCGGCGAAGACCAGAAAGCGGCCTCCGTACTCGAACGCGCCAAGGATTCGATGCGCAAGGTTCGGAAAGAAAGCGAACTTGCGAACCAGATGGACCGCCTGGCTGCCACATATTCTTCGTCGCTGCCGCTCGCGGAGGCAGTAGCGCGCATCTACGAGGAGATGAGCCGAGAAGCGAAGTACTTTGACGCGCTGATGCGGCTTTTCGACCTGTATCTGGCCTCAGGAAAGCTGAAAGAGGCCTGCGATGCACTCGACCGCCTGGTGGACATTGATCCTTATGACTACCGAAATCAGGAACGTATCTCGAAGTTAGAGGGCAGGGCAGATCCGGTGTTCTTGCAGAATATTCTTGCCCGTGCAGCCAAGGCGGCAACCGTCGCGATACGTACCGACGGCTTTTCGAGCGGTGGTTCGGACACAGTAGAAAATAGCGAATCGGTTTCCGAAGAAACCCGCGCGACGCGTGCCCTCGACGATTTGATCGTACAAGTCGAAATTTTTCTCCAGTACTCACTTCAGGCAAAGGCCATCGAACGGCTCGAGCGACTTGCAGAACTCTTTCCCGGGGAAGAAGAGAAGAACGAGCGATTGCGGGCTCTTTACGACCGCGCGAACTGGTGGCCAAAGGGAGCGCCTCTCAAAGCTGCTTCCAAACCGGTCGCGGTTGGTGGGCCAGCACCGACGCCCGTTCCGGCCGAGATCTCACCGCCCGCGACAGCTGAAGAAACACACCGCGATCTGGCAGCGATCGCAGACATTAACCGGTTGATGTATCGCCAGGCTACCCCTCGCGAAGTCCTGGCGGCCACGGCCACGCAGATTGGCAAGCATCTCGGAGTGACGCGATGTCTCGCTGCGGTGGGAGGAGGCGCCGAAGCGGCCCAATTGATAGCCGAATACTTCGCGCCCGGATCGACCGCTGTGGGCCCGGCGCTTGTTTCGTCCGTCGTGGGAATCATTTCGAAGATCTTTCCGAACGTCCTAGGCGCGATGGAGCTGGAAGCGGCAAGCGCGCCGGGATTGCGCGAGCTGGGGCTCGAATCGGGGCTGGGCGTTTTGCTTACGGACAAAGAAACGCAGTCTGCTGCGGGGGCATTACTGGTTGGTGACGCAGGCCCGAGAAAATGGAAGCCGAACGAGAGTTTTTTTCTGCAGGCAATCGGGGACCAGCTCGTGCTGTCCGTGAGTCACACGCGGTTGCGCACGCTGGTTCGTTCGCTTTCGGGGACGGATGAAAAGACAGGCTTGCTGAGCCGTGGCGCCTATATCGATTGCCTGCTGGCGGAATCGAACCGGGCGCGTGAACAGGGCGCGCCGCTCTCGCTGATTCTTGTGCACATTGACAGGGGCCGCGAACTCATGCGCCAGCACGGCGACGCGGCAGTCGAGCGGTACGCAGAGCAGCTAGCACGCTCTCTCTGTTCCTCGATCCGTCAAACGGATATCGCCGTGAAATATACGGCGTGGTCGCTCGTTTTCATTTTGCCGGACACGCCGCTTGACACCGCGCGCTCGCTGGCCGAAAAACTGCGCCAGGTTGCCACAAAGATTCGTCCGCCGTGGGACGCACAGGACTTGACGATCAGTGCTGTTGTGGCGGAGGCTTCTTCCCACCCGGCAGACGATACCGAGGACCGCGTGACCGAATGGATCAACCGCGCCGAAGTGGGGCTCGATGAGGTGCGCCAGGGCGGCGGAAATGCCGTGGTGGCGCTTGCGACGCCCTGATACGGTAAAATCTCCCGACAGAATACTGATTGGGAACACTATGTTGGTTAAGAGAAGTGAATTTGCGAGCACAGGGTTTCCCATCATGGCCCAGAGGGTTATTTGAGATCGATGGCCGAATTCGAGAGAGAGAGTTGAAATGGAATATGAAAATCTGCGGTTTGATGTGCGAGAACACCTTGCTCGCGTCACGTTCAACCGCCCAAATGTGCTGAACGCTCTCAACCGCAAAACGCTCGAGGAATTGGGAGATTGCTTGGATGCTGTGCAGCTTAACAATAAGGTGCGGGCCATTATCCTTACCGGCGCCGGCGAAAAGGCCTTCGTTGCTGGGGCGGACATCAACGAGCTTGCACAACGAACCTCGATCGACGGCAAAGATTTTGCGCTTTGGGGTCAGGAGGTATTGCATCGCCTGGAAACATTAGGAAAACCTTCCATTGCCGCTATCAACGGATTCGCTCTAGGTGGAGGCTGCGAACTGGCGCTGGCCTGCACGATTCGTATTGCGAGCCGCACCGCGAGGCTCGGACAGCCGGAAGTTACACTCGGGATTCTGCCGGGCTACGGAGGCTCGCAACGATTGGCCCGACTGTGCGGCAAGGCGGTTGCCCACGAGTTGATTCTGACTGGAGAGATGATCACCGCGGAAGAGGCCTTTCGGGTAGGGCTTGTAAATCACGTCGTGGAACCTGCGGAGTTAATGTCGGCGGCCGAAACGATGGCTCGTAAGATCACTGCGAATGCACCGCTTGCCGTGAAATACGCGATGGAGGCGGTCGAGTATGGCACGGAAATGCCCCAGGAAGAGGGCCTATTCCTGGAAGCAACTCTCTTCGGCCTGTGCTGTGCAACGGACGATATGCGGGAAGGGGCTCGCGCGTTTCTCGAAAAGAGGCCGCCCAAATTTAATGGACGCTAAAATGCCGGAATACGAAAATCCCAGCGCGATAGGTGGAGAATTAAGCGTCGCGGGACTACGATTTGGAATCGTGGTCAGCCGATTTAACAGCTTCATTACGGAGCGTCTTCTCGCAGGAGCCCTGGATGCCCTTTCACGGGCTGGGGCCAGCGAAAAACAGATCGAAATCGTTCGTGTGCCAGGCTCATTTGAAATTCCGATCGCCGCAAAGAAACTCGCCTCTACCGGCCGCTGCGACTCAATCATCTGCATCGGCTGCGTTTTGCGCGGGGAGACGTCGCATTACGATTACGTCGCCTCGGAAGCTTCGCGCGGCATCCAGCTTGCACAACTGGATTCGGGCGTGCCGATGGCATTTTGCGTGCTGACATGCGACACACTCGAACAGGCCATCGATCGTGCAGGGCTCAAGGGTGGAAATAAGGGCTTCGAAGCGGGTCTGAGCGCGATTGAAATGGCGAACTTGTCGCGAAAGCTATTGAACGCAACCAAGCGGTCGCGCAGTTAATGACCCTCCGGCGAAAATCCCGAGAATTCGCTTTGCAAATGCTCTTCGAATGGGACATGACGCGACAGCCGCCAAAACGAATTGAGCAACAGTTCTGGAAGTCGACACGCTCCGCCGATTCAACCCGCGCATTCGCAAATCAATTGTTCGAAGGCGCCGTGGCGCAGGCCGAACAGATCGACTGCCTGGTTGAAAAGCTTTCGGAGAACTGGCGGCTCGATCGCCTGGCCACGGTCGACAGGAGCATTCTGCGCCTCTCCATCTATGAACTTCGCGCCAGAACCACGCCGCCGAACGTCATCATCAATGAAGCCCTCGAGCTGGCGAAGAAATTTTCTTCGGCAGAAGCACCTGCATTCTTGAATGGCATTCTGGACGCCGCACACAAAACCTCAGACGGCGGCAACCCCGACGAATTTCCCGGCCTGTGATGCCCCAATAATTGTTTCCGAACAAACGTCGGTACCCAGGCGCTACGAGAAAATCTTAAGTTTCCTGAATGCCTCGTCAGGCCCTTCGCACAAGGCCGCCCAACAAGGCCACCAGGAAAAGAACCAAAAATATAAAGAAAAGAATTTTTGCGATTCCGGCTGCGGCTACAGCGATCCCTGCAAAGCCGAAGATCGCCGCGATGATCGCGATGACAAAGAAGGCTAACGCCCATCGAAGCATATCACGCTCCTTTTGGAGTTTTCACTTGAGTGACCACTTGAAGCTCAGAACGGCCGCAGTTTCAGCCAAATGCAGTGGACAGACAATACATAGTCCTGCGTATTTGCGGAAATCCTGGCACGTATGCTCATCCAAATGGCCCATCCAATTAAATCGGGCGAAGACACTTCCAACTACAGCAAGCTTCGGCGAAACATACAGAATGCCTTGGATGTACCCCCTCCACATTTTGTTCTAATTTGCCCAAAAGTGGCCGGCTTGCGAGCTTTAAAGCTCTATTTCGAGCCAAAAATTTCACGATTCGGACACTGGATGGTGGCAGGCACCGTCAAACGAAAACGAGGTCAAAAATGGAATTTGTGAACACGCATTGGACTTGGCAGAAGGGATTGTCGAGCCGGCACCATAGATCTAACCGGTCGGTTTTTGTTGAATCTGGATGCGGTACGGCGTCCCACAGTCGTTGTATGTCGTTGCGGAATTCGCACGCCATCGAGCTGAATGCCGCGCCGGACGAATGGCTCGTCGCGCGTTTACACGGCTCGTTCCCGTGTGACTGCAAGATGGTCTTGCCGAGCCAGTCGAAATCCGACTCGGAGGAACTGGGTGCGGTAGTTTTCTAGCTGCAGTCGATCTTCCAACTATAGAAGAACAACGTATGGGTTTCAATTCAGCCAGCTTGCATAAGCATAAGCGGATACCTTCCACAAGGAGACCACCAGTGAAACGCTTTCTATATTTTGCCCTCGTCGCGTCATTTGTTTTCGTATCGGGAACGTTTGCGCAAGGTATCGAAGACCACGTCAATGTAGGAGTGTTTGGCAATTACGTACGACTGAGCGACGGCAGCCTCAACGTCGCCGGCGTCGGAGCGCGTCTCTCGGTGAATGTCCTTCCCGTCCTCCAATTTGAAATCGAATCCGCCTATGATTTCGAGCAAACGTTTACGCAAGGATTCGTCACGTCGCCAACGGGAGGCGTGTCGATCCAGCGGACCAACGTGCGCGCGCTGGACGGTCTGTTCGGGCCCAAGCTGGAAACAAATCCTGGACCGGTGCGGCTCTTCGTGACCGGAAAGGGAGGCTTTATAAACTTCAATGTCAGCAACTCGCCAGCGACTTTTGGGACGGTCGGAAACGCCTTCGCAAATCTCCGAGGATCGAATGTTTACGGCGTCCTGTATCCGGGAGGAGGAGCGGAGGCCTTCTGGGGACCTATTGGCCTGCGGTTTGATATTGGCGACGAGATCTATTTCCATAACGGCGGACATAATAATTTGAGGCTCTCATTCGGACCTACAATCCGCTTCTAACCGCTGATTGAAAAACGACGCGCATTATTCTGCAAGGAAAAAAGAGGGATTGCCCGGGTCTAAAATACACTCGGAATAATGCGCGCTTTGACCGCGCAAACCATGGCGATCGAAACGCACTTTTCAACAAGCTTCTAATAGTGTGCAGTGAACATTCATCCAGTGGGCCCGGAGATGGGATCATTTCCGCCAAGGAGGCGGTTTTATGTTCGTGAGTGAGTTCAGGCCCTTCAAACACTTGCTTCATTTCACATTTCTACGCTAAGCCAATCCCCTTCGTGCCAACATCTCTAAGACCGTTTTAGTACTCTTAATTAATGAGCAGGGCGAGAAAAAAAAGGAAGAGATGAACGGAAATTCTCTTGGTGTTCTTTCCTCGGGGGCTTTGGCTGGCGCGAAGTAGGTCTGTAGCGCGGTTGTTACAGGATCAGGTTTTAAGCCTAAACGAAAGCCTCCGAGATAAGTTTGGCGTTAGTCTCTGTGACGCGTATTTCTGCTCCCAATGCTCGGGACACGGCGATAGGTGCAACTGGCCTCGCCGTGCCCGAGCATTGCAGGCCGACCTGTCTTGAATCAGAAGCTCAGTTTTAGTGCAAACTGAATCTGCCGATTGTCGGCGGATGAGTCGATCACACCGGCTCCGGGAATCGGCGCTCCGGTTTGATCGAACACTGTGCTGTTGTCAATGGGCGGATTGAAATTACTGTGATTGAACACGTTGAAAAACTCGGCCCGGAATTGCAACGTCATATTCTCACGGATCTTGTTGTCCTTGAATACGGAGAAATCAAAATCCACCATGCCGGGCCCGTAGATTTCGTTGCGGCCACCATTGCCCAGGAGATTGGAGCAGGTATTACCGCTTGCACCTGAAAACGGTACGCACTGTGCCGCAATGGAGGGTGTCGCCGCCGGAAGTGCGAAGCATTGTAGCTTGATGTAATTATTCGGGTTGCCAGTGTTTACCAACGACCCGCATCCGGAGCCTCTCACACGGTCGGGGTAGTCGAAGGGGGACGTATTGCCCAATCCCAGCGGGTCGCCCCCGATCAGTGGAGTGAACGGCAAACCTGTCCTCATAGTCAGAATGCCCCCCAGTTGCCATCCTCGTGCGGCCCAAGTTGCCGGACCGGTGAACGAATGCGGGGTGGGCACATTCCAGTTGTAGTTCACGGTCAGATTTTGACCCACATTGAAGTCCGATGCAGCGCGCCGGTACTTTGGCAAAAAGAAGAGCAAACTCGGAATGGAGTTAAGGAACGAATCGCTCGCGATCGAGCCGTCGCCTCCGTCGATCGCTCTGCTATACGTATAGCTTCCTTGCACCTCAAAGCCGCGGCTCATTCGCTTCTGGATTTGCACCTCCAACCCATTAAAGAAGGAGTCGTTGTTCCATTGCAGCGTATCCATTTGGCCGATTAGCGGACTGAGCGTCGTTGCGGTCACCCATACGTAGGGGGGCGCGGTTGTCTGGAGCGGCAACGTGGTATTGATATCGTCGGCCCGAAAGATCATGTGGACGCCGCGCGAACCTACATAGCCCACCATCGCGGTCAGGTTCGAAGCCAGTTCGCGCTGCACGTTCAAGTTCCATTGCATTACATAATTGCGGGCTGGGTTCGGTTGGATGTAAGGGATGCGAAGGCTTGCCCCGGCACTTGCGTTGGCTGCCAGGATGTTAAATGCCTCTGTTGGAAAAGAACCCGACGGCAGGTTGTTGGCTGATGCGTTCTCGGTGAACGGAGCAGCGTTTGTGGCAAACTGCCCCAGCAAGTAAGGCAATCACGGCGACGACCAGAACGTGCAGATCGCTAACACGAGGGTGCTCGGCTCAAGTGCCATCAATGAAACCAGGTTCCAGTTCGACCGGGGGAACATATCGAGTGTCTCGGACGATTCCAGCCCGCAAATCGATGCGTTGAACTCCTTTATTGGCGGGGGCGCTCAAGTGGGGAA
>Ga0307374_10004631_pt1 | contig 22815 bp, 26 predicted proteins | sample OX3MG_FD_202532 | JGI IMG/M metagenome (GOLD analysis project Ga0307374, IMG submission 202532) | Soil microbial communities from Risofladan, Vaasa, Finland - OX-3 | ecosystem: Environmental > Terrestrial > Soil > Coastal area > Acid sulfate soil | place: Finland: Risofladan, Vaasa | collected... | reverse complement strand
CGGCCACCGCGCCCAGTACCCTGACCAGGCACATCACCCCGCTACCGACCGCACCGCCGCGAGCGCCGGCCAGGCCGGCCACCCCGGCCAGCATGACCAGCGCGCCGGCGAGCGGGCCGGGCAGCTGATCCCTGTCCCCGCCTTCATCGCGGGATCCGGGCGCGTCACCGGCCGCGCGGCCAGGGGCAGGCATGGCACACTGAACAGGCAACGAGGCTCCCGGGACTCTGGTGCTTCTTGGTCGGATCACCAGTCCTAACGGAGCCTCGTTGTGCTCACCGGCGCGACACGCCGAACAGCGCAAACCGGCCAGGACCGGCACGCGCAAACCGCCAGGCACCCCGCAGACCCGCGAACATCACCAGGCGTAACCGGAAACGGCAACGCCATCCCGCCCGCCCGCCCGCGCCAGCTACGCACCGCGAGCATTCTGGCCGCAGGCGCGTTCTCCGCCCCCCCGGATCCGCACACCACGCCACCAAGCCGAAACTCGCGGCAACTTAGACGGAACTCGAACTACGTCCATTGACCTGGCCAAACGACTTTGCGGTCAGCCCTGGGCACGGAGTAGCGGCCAAGTCGAACCAGACGCAGGACAGCCGGTCGACCTTGCGGGTCACGACCCAGCCGACAGCGACGCGGAGCCACGGCAGCGGGCCGAGGAAAGCTCGTTGAGCGTCCAGCAAGGGCGAGTCCGAACTAGCTCAATGATCTTGTTCCACAGGTCTTGACAATAGCTCAGATTATCTATTGCTTGCGCCAGAATACACCGGTGCCATCTATCTCAATTATCTTTGCGGAAATTCCATTGGCTATGCGATAATCCGTGACAGCCTGGCGACACGCGCCAATGGCATGGTAGTCATCTATGATGCAAAAGCCTTTAATCGACAGGCGCGGGTACAATGCATCAAGAGCTTGAATGGTAGACTCATAGAGGTCGCCATCGAGACGCAAGACTGAAATATAGTCAATAGGAGATGCCTGGAGCGTGTCCTTGAACCAGCCCGCAAGAAAGCGAACACGGTCATCTAGCAACCCGTAACGCTTGAAGTTGGCTCTGACGTCATCTTCAGAAATGGCAAGCACATCTGCAATAAGATCTAGCCTGAGATTCTCATCGGCCTCATAATTCTCTTTATCGGGTTTCGGTACACCCGCAAACGAGTCAGCCACCCACACGCAGCGCTCCTGATCGCCGTATGCAGCTAGAACCGCGCGCATCAAGATGCATGCACCGCCACGCCAAACGCCACACTCGATTAGATCACCAGGAATGTCTTCGGCAAGCACTGTCTCGACGCATTGCTGCAAATGCATGAGCCTCTGCATCCCGATCATTGTCTCTGCCGCGGCGGGACAATCAAGCCCGAGATTTCGCCTCTGCTCATTAAATGGAAGCACGCTTACAAGTCTCAGCCCTCGCCTTTCAAATACGTTAAGTACACGCCGAATCAACGGATGACCTGCCGCCCGTACTGGAGCCAGTTCATCTTCGCCGTATCTTGTGAGATAGCTACGAAGCAAGTCCAGGTACATGGTCCGGACATCTTGCGTATCGTTCATCCCCTGAAGATACCTGATGACGGCGCGCTGTCGCAGGAATATCAAGAATCTTGGCAAGATGCCGACGACCCGAGCAATAATAGTGCTCCTTATCCCCATCTGCTCGGCCAAATCCAGCAAGAGGGACGAAGGTAATGGAATGCTTCCGACCGATGAAATCGCAATGGACATAGGCCCCACAGTTGGCGCATAAGGTGGTGTGTCGCGGCGTGTAATCGAGCCACTCCGACGTCCACTGTCGCGAGAGCACTTTGCGGAATGTTAAATTGGTCGGCTGCCCGCAGGTCACATTAGTCAAGGCGCGTCTTCAGGGCCCGCGAGTCCGTTTTTCTTGCCCTGCTGCAGCCACGTGAATAGCGTGAAATCAGCGTCCTTCGTCGACTGACAGTTTGCGGAACTCGGCAGGCCTTATCAAGCGCGGTCAGAGCCTTTTCCCTTGCTCCGGGTCTTGCTCGACCATATTGGCTCCCCAATTAGCGCTTCGGTGCTGTTTGGCCACAAGAGCCAGCCATCTAAGAGTCCTCGCGTTGCGGGCTTTATATGAGCTGGTCGACGTCTTTTCAGGGCGTCTGCCACGCCGATCCGGCATAGGAGAAGCAGTAAGTATGCGGTAAGTAAGATCTGGATTTTTCGGCCACGATACTTTCGGGCAAACCATAGCTGATTGCGTGCAGCATAATACGCTGCCCTGGTCAACGTCCTAGTAGATTCTCCCGTATGGAACGCTATAGCGGATGGAACTACGACAACGCGCCAACCGCTGTTCTTCGCCCTCATGGAAATATCTACGTCTTCGAAGCCAAGAAAGTACCGCCCGTCCCACCCGATCTCTCTTGCAACTTCGCGTCGACAAAAGATTGCCGCTCCTGTCGCCCAGTCATTGTCGAGCAGTTCAGTCGGGCTCGCCTTGCTGCTAGGATACCCATCCCTCGATAGAATTTGAATCGGCCGTCGCAAGATGCGGCTATACGTCCGGGTGCATCGAGCGTAATTCAAATCTACTACTGGCTTCCCAGAAGCTGGATGATATACGTAAGGTGCCGCAATTCCGATATTTTCGATATCGAACGCTGCGATGCAGCGATCTACGGAGGATCTGTCTATTGTTATATGTGCATTAAAGAATGCGTATATATCTGCTTGGCGGGTCATTGCTCCTAGCTGACATGCACCTCCAAACCCAATATTTCGGTTCGGCACCAACCATGTACATGGAACATCCCGCAGGCTTTCCGGCCGCTGGCGGAGATCATTGGCAATGACTATGATGTCCGAAAATACAGCAAGCTCCCAATGATTCAGGACCGCTTGGATCGTGCGACGGGGATCTCCATGATGCACGATCACAGCAACGGCCCGCCTTGTTGCCGCCGTTTCCCTGTCACTTTCGCACACGCTGCGCCTCTGGATTCGCTAGGACTGATAGAAGCCTGTTCTCTCGTAGCTTGCTCGTCCAGCGTTGAGATGCCTGCTGCGGCATGCTCGCGTTTGTCGCCAGAGAAGTGCATTATCAGCACGGCGCACGCTGACGGCGGAACGTCACGGAAATGACGGCGAGCCACGTGAGGGTTACCGAAGGCAGCGCCAGCATAATGCCTGTGAAAGTGCCCTCAGGTGTGGCTAGCACCGGCCACAGCAGTACTATCAACAGCGCAGCCTGGGGGCTCGCGCGGACGTTCAGGCTCTGATCCGCGGCGCGCATGAGCCAACCGAGTGCAAGCATCCCGGCGAGCATGGGCACCCAGCCGCCGTAACGATATAGGTCAGCCTCTGGCGTGATTGCTGCAGCAGTCACCAGGGCCGCGGGCGTGCCGTAATACTCCTGGGAGAACTGGTAGCCGGGATCCAGGATGGGCTTACCTGGCCACAGCGCGCGGGGGACCAGGTCCGCAGCCAGCGTCTCGGGTATCCGCGCGAGGCTGGCGTACGGGACCTGGGACGGCGTTTTCTGCAAGACGATCGCCGGGCCGCTTATCTCCTGAAGTCGCTGCTCGAGGTAGCCCACGGATTCTGTGATCGTGCCTGCTGATACGGCATTAGCCGCCGCTCCGGCGACGGCGGGCGCCACGGCGACCGCTGCACGGGGGGTAAGGTCTGCGGGTCCGCCGCGGACCTCAGCGCGGTAGGCGATGGTAAAGGGAATAACCAGCAGCAGGAAGAAGATTGCGGCGCTGAGGATCAGCCCGCGGGGCATCCCACGCCCGGCTGATGCCCGCGCGATGGCGACGGCTATTACGGCGGTGACAAACTGCCCTTTCTGACCCATGACCGCAGCTGCCGCGATCTCGGCAGCGAACAGAAATGTGAGGGTGGCCCTTGCGCCGACGGCCCGTTCCCGGAACGCCCGTAAGCCCGCCACGGTGATTGCAAGTGGGCACGCGAAAGAAGCGAGGCTGAGTGCTTGCTGGTACCAGGACGCAGAGTGGACGGTCACGACAGCATTAGCGGCGTAGCCGAGGCGCCCGGCCAGGATAGCGCCAATGAGCCTCGCGCCGGTCCCGGCGGCGTATAGCAGCCACGGCACCATCGGGCCGCGGACAGTGTCGGAGCGTTGACCAGCGATGCTGTGCATGAACCGGGCGTAGGCCGCCACGGCGGTTCTACCGGGATTGGAGCAATACGCGGCGGCCCAGGCCGTCACCGCGACGGCGGTCAGCCACTCGGCGCGGACGACGCTGGAGGGAAGGATCTGGGCCGTCACTCCGGACCGCCAGGGCTCCCAGTTGATGGTGGCGAGCCCCTCCGTGAGCCCGCACCACAACAGGAACCACGAGCCCACCTTCCATTGCGCCAGGCCTAGACTGCAGTATCCCGCCAGAGTAGAACAGGCCGTCAGGAGCGCGCCGCACCAGGCGGCGAGGGCAACACCGCCCCACGCCGCTGCGATAGCGGGAAGTGGGGCCGAGAGCGCTACCCCCGCGACCACGATGGCTGTGCTGGCTAACACGGATATAGCCGCCGCACGCCGCAGGGGGATCCCCAGTGGCGATGCCGACGACGCCTGGTACGCGGTCATGCTGAAGATACTATAAGTAATCAGGCCACCACGAGAGGTGATCTGCCGAAGCCCGCGAGCGCCGGTGAGCCCTGCTGTGTCCATGGCCACTCCCCGTGTGTGGCCGGGTCGAGGTTTCCGCTGGTGGCCAGTTAAAAGTCCCCATCCCTTGTTCGTCGTGTCGGACCGGAGCGTGAGGCCCCGGGCGGTGACGGTGGCAGGAGCCGATGAGCGGGCGGAGACGACGATGGCGATGCTGGCGGAGTGCTTCGAGGTCCTGGGCGGGGTGCCGGGCAAGGTGCTCGCTGACCGGATGGCATGCCTGAAGGGCGGGGTGGTCGCGAATGTCGTGGTGCCCGCACCGGAGTACCTGCGGCTCGCCGCGCATTTTGAACCTGTTCCCGTGGGTTCCCGGAGTGTTTTGCTCTCCGCGGAGCTGCTGGCAGCCGCCTGAGCTGTCGCTGGTCCTCGGCTTGACCCGTGCCACAGATACCTGTCCGTTCTTCGGGATTCCTGATGAGGCTTCTGTTATCGATGTATCTTGCTGAGATAACTGAAGTGGAGGCATGAGTGGCGCTGGCGGCAGTGCGGGACCTCCGGCCGGGGTTGCGGCTGGAGACCATGGAGGAGATCGGGGCATTCGAGCAGGATCTGCTGGCCGAGTTCGTGATGGCCAGGTCCTCGGCAGGGATCACTGATGCGACGATCCGCTGGGACGTGGGGGCCGTGGCCGGGCTGCGTGAGTGGTTCGGCCGGCCGCTGTGGGAGATGGTCCCGAAGGACCTGGACATGTTCTTCGGCCGCGACCAGAAGGACAGGGCGTCGGGCACGAAGGTCCGCAAGGCGGCGGCGTTCGCGGTTTACTTCGAGTTCCTCGAGCTCCGGCACCAGCCCGCGATCCACGCGGCGACCGGGTTCGCGGTCGAGTCGCCTATTGATGAGGTGAACCGGCCCCGGGGCGGCACGCAGTCACGGCTGCGGATCCCGCCGACGCTTGCTGAGGTCGGGCAGCTGTTCGCCGGCTGGCGGTCGGACATCGCCTGCGCCCGCAAGTACGCCCCTGTCACCCGGAACTACGCGGCGCTGCGGCTGGCCGCGCTGATCGGCCCGAGGGTATCGGAGCTGTGCGCCCTGACCATGGGCGACGTGTGCTGGGATCTGGGCAGGTTCGGCAAGGTCCTGCTGCAGGGCAAGGGCAGCCGCGGCCGGGGCAAGAAGGAGCGACTCATCCCGCTGATCAACGGATCCAGGGAGCTGCTGGAGTGGTGGGTCGCCGGCCCCCGCTGGGAGTTCGACGACCGCCTCAGCGACCCGGCCGCGCCGCTGTTCCCCTCGGAGAGGCGTTACGGTGACGGCTCCAGCCGCGCGGTCACCGATGACGCTCTGCGCGGCGGGCTGGCGTCGGCGGTGGCCAGTCACCTGCCCGGGCAGGCCGGGCGGCTCACCCCGCACCTGCTGCGGCATTTCGCCGCCTCAGATCTGTACTGCAGCGGCATGGACGTCGTTGCTATCCAGGAGATGCTCGGTCATGAATGGATCAACACCACGATGATCTACGTTAACCCTCACCGCAGCCACGTCGAGGACGCCTGGGCCAGGGCCGGGCAACGGGCCGCGAGCCGGTTCGGGGGCGGCAGCCGGTGAAGTGGAATCTGCGGCTGGCCGCTGCCCAGCACGATATCTGGAAGGCCTCCCAGCTGCAGCGGATGCTGGCCGAGGCCGGGCTGGTGATCAGCGCGGGGAAGATGTCGAACCTGTGGTCCGGGCAGCCGGTCACGATCCGGCTGGACGACCTGGACGTCATCTGCGAGGTGCTGGGGTGCGAGCCCGGTGACCTGCTGATCCGCGAGCCGGGCACGGCCCGGCGAGACGGCCGGGCCGAGACTCCTCCCGCCGCCGCCGCCGCGGCAGCCGCGGCCGCAGGGGGAGCAGCCGGGGTGATCCGCCGCCGGCCCGGGCGCTCAGCGCCGCCGGTGTGACCGGCTCGCGGCGTCCGGCTGCCCGGTCCCGGCCGCGGGCATCGACGCTGAGGAGCTGCGGGCACTGCATGGCCTGGGGCCTGCTCACCGAGCGGCTCTGCAGGGCTTGCCGCAGTTTCAGCGACACGCATCCGGCCGGGACCTGCTCGACCTGCCGCCGTGATCTCCCGCTGAACGGCACCGTGTGCCGGCCATGCCGCAAGCAGGCCAGCCTCGTCGCCGGTCCTGGGAGCAAGGCCGCGCTGGACCTGACGGTCGCCGCGGTCACCGGTCACCAGCTGTTCCTGGCCGGCTCCTTCCGGCGCCCGTCCTCGCCGGGTCCGCTGCCGGCCAGCACGGCGCCACAGGCCGCGACCTGGCGGCTACCGCCGCGGGCGGGTCAGCCTCACTGGATCCAGGCGATGATCTGTGATCCGCCGCGAGACCTCACCCGCGTGAGCAGCCGCAGCCCGCCGGCCGGATCCGGCCTGGCCGGCGTCCTGCTCGCGTGCGCCCGGCGGACTGCTGAGCTTCGCGGCTGGTCGCCCCGCACCCTGGCCCTGGCCAGCAGCGGCCTGCAGATCCTGGCCGCCGTCCACGACCCCGGCGAGCGGGTCAGGGCCAGCACCGTTCAGCAGCTGAAAGCTCGCAACATCCCGGCCCGGCACGTCATCGACGTCCTGGACCAGGCAGGCGCCCTCCTCGACGACAGGCCCGACTCGCTCGCCGTCTGGGCCGAGGAGCAGCTCTCCGGTTTCCCGCCGCAGATCCGGGCCGAGCTCGGCGCCTGGATCGAGGTGCTGCGCAGCGGAGGGACACGCCGCACGCCCCGTGCCCGCAGCACGATCGTGACCAGCATCTCCAGCATCCGCCCGTTCCTGGCCGGCGTCTCCGGCCAGTACGCGACACTGCGGCAGGTAACCCGGCACGACATCACGTCCTGGATCGCAGCGCGGCCAGGCCGTTCCCGCGCCCGGGACGCCAGCACGCTGCGGACCCTGTTCCGGATCCTGAAGACCGAGCGGCTCATCTTCGCTGACCCTGCCCGCGGGATCCGCTCCGGCCGCAACAACTCCTCGATCCCCGTCCCGGCCCGGGCACCTGACCTGGCCGCCGTCTCCGGGGCCATCAGCGGGAACCCTGCCTTGCGGGTCGTGGTTGCCCTGACCGGAATGCACGCCCTCCAGCCCGGCGCGGTCCGCCGCCTGCGCCTGGACCAGGTCGACCTGGCCGATCGCAGGCTGGATCCCGGCGGGCTGAACCGGCCGCTGGATGAGTAGGTGGGCCAGGGTGCTGCGGGAGTCCGCGATCTCTTGCCAGGGCATGTCGTCCATGATGCACCGCGGTCCCGCAAGGCAGTGCCGCACGACCTAGCCATGCCTTGCCGCGGGAAGCGGAACAACAGATAACCCATCGAACGCCCAACACAATCACCAGGACAGGATGGCCTCGGATCACCAACTGCTCGCCCGCCGCCCCGGCGGCTAGCCAACGACTCGCGGGCGTCCGCCTGTGGTCTCCCGGTGAGAAAGCTGCCGCTTCTCGGCGAGAAGCGCGGCCCCGTGGCCTAGCCACCTGCCAGTCGCCCGGCCGGCCAGCGAACCCGCGGGTCCGCCCTCCTTTCCGGCCGCCATCGCCCTCGGGTTCCCTGCTCCGGCACTTCAGAAAAGGTGAACTCTCGGGGGTCCGGGTTCCGGCCTGATTTCTGCGAGGCTGCGGACCCGGAATCGAAGGGGATCGCCGGGAACCTCGCCGGCTATGCCAAGCGGGACCTGATGGTGCCGCAGACACCTTTCGGTGACCTGGCCGCGGCGAACGCGGCAGCCGCGGCGTGGTGCGCCGAGGTGAACGGCGTGACCCATAGCGAGATCTGCGCGGTGCCGGCGGAGCGGCTGGTGACCGAGCGGGAGCTGCTGGCGCCGCTGCCGTCGCTGCGGGCCACCATCGGCAAGATGGTCACCCGCAAGGTCGATCGGCTCGCCTGCGTCCGGTTCGGGCCGGCCCGCTACTCCGTGCCCGCCCGGCTCATCGGCACCGAGGTCGGTGTCCGCACGGATGACGGGCGGCTGCTGGTGATCGTGACCGGTACCGGTGAGGTGGCGGCCGGGCATGTCCTCGTCGCTCCCGGCGGGGCGCCGGTGCGGGACGAGCACTATGGCGGCCCGCGGCCCGCGCCGCGGCGGGCGGTACGGCCCGGAACCAGCGCGGAGAAGGAGCTCTGCTCGCTCGGCCCGGTCGCCGAGGCGTTCATCACCGGCGCCCCGCCGGGAGCGACCGGCTGGGCACCGAGCTGCCCGAGCTGAACACGCTGCGCGCCGCCCACGGGGACCAGGAGTTCCTGGCCGCCCTCGACCGGGCGGTCGCGTTCAGCCGGTGGCGGGCCGCTGACCTGCGGTCCATCCTCGCTGCCGGGGCCGGGGCACCCGAGCCGCGGACGGCCGTTGACGCGCTGATGCGCGACCTGCCTGCCGTCCGGCCCGTTTCCCTCTCCGACTACGCCATCGGCGGGCTGTCATGACGCCCCCCGTCCCGGTGAGCACCCGGGCCGCGAGCCGGCAGGCCACCCAGCGCGCTGACAACCACCTGGCCGACGTCCGGGATCTCCTGACGTCCGGGCTGGCCCGCGCGTGCTGCTACGCCGCCGCCCGCCCGGACTGCCAGGTCCTGGCCATCGTCCGCTACGGGCCGTCCGCCCTGTGCGCCGGCTGCGACCAGCGGCGCTCCGCTCTCGGCAAGGGCACCGCGCCCGTGCGGCTGCCTGACCCGCATGCCCTGCTCGAGACGCGCTGCGCCACGCCGTCGCCCGGGCCCGCCAGGCCGGCCAGGCCGGCCGCCCCTGGAACGCCGTGGCCGCGGTTCGACATCAACCCGGGTCGCCAGCCGACCCGGCCGACGTCGTCACGAGCTACGAGCGGATCATTCGTAAACCAGTCTGGTAACTTTCAGTAATCTAATAAGATCTTAGCGTGATCAAGGCAATGCGTCACGACACATATACGACAACTTGACAAGCAAGGTGCAAAATGGGAGCGACTCGGAAGGCGGTGCTGGTCACCCTGTGACGCAACAGCGTAGTGGGACAGATCTGGCACTCAGAAGCACGTTTACTGCCAACGTCGCCCTGGCCGTCCTCGCAGCTGCGACTGGGGTCCTCTCGGCTCGTCTATTGCGTCCTGCGGGCGAGGGTGAGTTGGCTGCGATCCAGGCTTGGCCGCTTCTCTTGGGAACGCTGGCGATGCTCGGTCTTGACTCCGCGCTCGTCTATTTCATCTCGCGCCATCCTGAAAGAGGCAAGCAGTTTACGTCAACAGCCGTCATCATCGGACTCCTGTCCTTCTTGATCTTGAGCACTTTGGCATGGTTTGCATTGCCACTCGTTCTCCACTCACAGTCACCTCAAGTGGTCTCGGCAGCGCGCGTGTTCCTCCTGATAGGTGGCATTTACGCAGTGGTTGGCATTCCTCACGGATCACTGAGGGGCGCCCATTCCTTCACAGCATGGAATCTCTTTCGCTTAGCTCCTGGCCTCGCGTGGCTGTGCATTCTGGTTACTTATTGGTTCTTAAGGAAACCCGACGTCGTCCCGCTTTCCAGGTGGTACTTGGTCGGAAGTATCGCTTGCGGACTGCCCTTCCTCATAGTCGTTAACCGTAAACTACAAGGTCCATTGCGACCTGACCCTAGGTGCGCACCTGAAATGCTGCGCTACGGGCTTCCCTCAGCAATTACCTCGATCCCACTGACTATTAATCTCCGATTCGATCAACTGCTGATCATCGCCTTCCTCCCGGCGCGACTACTAGGTCTCTACGTTGTCGCTGTGTCCTGGAGCAGTGGGGTCGGTCTGCTGCTGCAAGCTCTGGGGACTGTTCTATTCCCTCAAGTGTCTGCTGAACGGGATACCGCCCGCCAAGGGCATTTGCTGGCAACCGCATTGCAGAGCGGGGCTCTCATTGCGGTAGCTACTTCGGTACTGTTCATGCTTCTCGCCCCGCTTGGTGTGCCGTTGATCTTCGGCGCAGCTTTTGCCCAGTCTGTTCCTTGCGCGCTCGTACTAGTTCCGGCGGGCGCTATTCTTGCATGGGCGAGAATAGCAGAGGCGGGACTGCAGGGCCTCGGACGTCCGACCATCGTCCTGATAGCCGAAGCGGTGGCAGCCACGGTCACTCTCGCCGCATTGCCAGTCTTTCTCCACGCCTATGGCATCTTCGGTGCAGCGGTTGCATCCTTACTCGGCTATTCAACAATCGCGATATTCACTGTTGTTACCATCAAGCGCTCGACGCGCCAGAAAATTCGTTCGCTGGTGATTCCCACATGGCCGATTACGAAATCGATAGGTGTGCGGAGCTACTCCCTGTTCCCAGGTCGTCAGCGCTTTCCGGGGCGACACAGCACAGCGGGCCGACGCAGGCTGAGGAAGGCGGCTGAATGAAAGAATGAAAGATCAGCGGGCAACGGTCCTAACCCTTGGCCTGCTCTTGGCGGCGGGAAATGCTCGTCAGCCCGCTGGATCCTTTGGGCTTGGCGTCGACGATTACCAGAAGACTGCTATTGCGAGAGGCGGTACGAAGCGACATGAGTCAAGTGCGGTTGGGGATTGTCGTTACCCATCCAATTCAGTATCAGGTTCCGCTCTATCGTCACCTGGCAGCCCGGTCGAGGGTCGAACCTCTCGTATTCTTCTTGTCGGGGCATGGCCTCGCCGACTCTTTCGATCCAGGATTCGGGCGAGCAGTTAAATATGACGTTCCAATGCTCGAAGGATACGAGTACCGAATGGTGCGCAACCGCAGCCCTAGGCCAGCTGTGAGTACTCCATGGGGTGTAGTTAATCCCGCATTGCCGGCACAAATCCGCCGCTCGCATATCGACGTACTATTGGTGCATGGGTACAGTCACTTCTCTCACTGGCTGGCCTACGCTACTGCCGTGTGTTCTGGGATTCCATATCTGCTGAGAGGAGAATCACGGCCGGACCGGACTGCGCACGGTGCAAAGCTGATGGCGAAACATGCGCTGATCAAGCCCCTCATCAGGAATGCCAGCGCATGTCTTGCCATCGGAGAGGAGAACCGTAAGTTCTATATTTCCTATGGAGCGCTACCGGACCGGATTCTCTTTGCGCCATACTCCGTCGACACTGATCGCTTCGCCGCCGCTGGTGCCGCGGGCCATGCTCGTCGAACCAACATGCTGGAATCTCTGGGCCTGTGCCCCGAGCGCCCGGTTGTCCTGTTTGCGGCAAAGCTCCAGTCCTGGAAACGCCCCGGAGATGTGGTGATGGCGATGGACCAATTACAACATCCCGCGAACCTCATAATGATTGGAGATGGGCCCTTGCGGCCTTACATGGAGAAATTGAGTTCCAGGCGCCCGTGGATGCGTACGCTCGGCTTTGTGAATCAGACAAAGATCGCCGAGTGGTACGGAGTTGCCGACTTGTTCGTACTTCCGTCGGACCGCGAGCCATGGGGCCTGGCCGTCAACGAGGCCATGGCAACTGGTGCTGTGCCATTAGTATCCGACAGTGTCGGTTGCGCATCTGACCTGGTTACTCCCGATGTGGGCTGGGTCTACGCGACAGGCGACGTTGGTGCTCTCGCCGAAATTCTTGTAGCAGCGATCCAGCCGGGCGTTCTGGCCGAGCGCCGGGCCGCAGCGAAACGACGCTCGGCAGAGTACGGGATAGCCGCGACGGTCACCGGTATCGAAACCGCGGTCGCCGCTGTGCTGGGGCGATAACTGCATGGCGAGGATCGCGGTCGTTGTATAATGCCCATGCCGATAGGAGCTAATGATGAACAGTGATGACATGCTCATTTATAAGAACGCGGGAAACTCGGCATTGCTCGAATTGCTTTCCTCGTCGCCTGGCACAGTCCTGGACTGCGGCTGCGGCGCCGGGGACAACGCAAGGATTCTTAGCGATCTTGGATGGCGAGTTACAGGGGTTACTATCGATCCCAGGGAGCAAGAGGCTGCGAGAGAGGTCTGCGATAAGGTATATATTGCTGATTTGGAGAATGGCCTCCCGCCGGACTTGGACGGTGCCTTTGACGCTGTATTGGCGTCGCATGTCCTGGAGCATCTGGCCAGACCCGAGCGGTTGCTTCGCGACATACACCAGCGACTGTATCCGGGAGGTGTGCTCGCAGCGGCGTTGCCAAACATCGCTCACTACCGCCAGCGTATTTCAAGGATGCGCGGGCATTTCAACTATGCCGATACGGGCCAGCTCGATAGGACGCATCTGCGATTCTACACGTACAGAACGGCTATTCAGCTACTCGAACAACATGGATACGAAATGGTGAAGGCAGCGGCGGAGGGGTCACTTCCTTTCTGGAAGGCTCGGCACATCTCACCTGGCGTGGCGAACCGCGTCGATAAGTGGGCCGTCCGTCGGCAGCCAAACCTACTCGGTTACCAATGCCTTCTGCTCGCTCGGCCATGTTGTGTGTAGCCGAGCCAGCGAGGAGCACGAAATAAAGTATTCTTGCCGTCCATCGCGAGGCCCTCCGCACGGCCCGCTGCAGAGCACAAGGTGCCGTATCTACAGAGGTTGAAAGACATCCCAGGGGCTTAGATGTCAAGCTGCGGTGGCTCTGTACTGAGTTTGACGCCAGTTATGATCCTGGCCCGAAAATAGGGCCTCAGCTGGGCAGGCGGCAGCAGCCGGCGGCGCGGAGCGTCGCCGGCTCTTACGGTGCGGGGCTGGTTAGCTGTAAGCATTCATCCCTGAAGGAGCGGAGCCGTGTCAAGGGGGGTTATGCGGGGGTCTGGCCGCCTGGCTGGGCGTGCGGGACTGGCCTCTCCTGTTTCCCCGTAGCTGCCATGTCCTTGGCGAGCGGCCGGGCAGGTCAAGGACCGGGCGGAGCCCGGCCGCTGTGGCGGCGCCGGAGGCGTCCTTGAGGTGACTGGCCGGAAGCCCGATCATCTGGCGGCGGGAAACGGGAGCCGGGGGTCGTGCCGGGTTTTCGGTTGTTCTCAGGTTCGTCCCATGTTCCGGGTCATCCGGTGCGGGGCAGTGCCGCTGGCTGCATTCATCCCTTCGCGTGTCCCCAGCCAGGGGCCGGGGGCGCATGGGGCGGGTCCGCGTCAGAGAGCGGTCAGGCGGGACCAGTCACAGAGGCGCCCCGCCGCGCAGGCGCGGGGGGCAGAATAGCTTGCGGCCTCGCGCCTGGCAGGGGGCAGAATGCTTGGCGGCCTCGCGCCTGGCCGCTGGCCAGGGGCCTGGTCATGCTGCCCGGGCCGTCTGGGTGGCGGCCGGGTCGGGGGGTGTCTTGGCCAGGCAGCGGATCTGCCCGTCGCGCATCCCGTAGAAGACCAGGGTGAGCAACTTGCGCGCGGCGGCGGCCTTCGCGATGTTCTTCGCCTCCTTGCCGCGGCGGGTGATGATGGCGTTCTTCGCGCCGCCGATCACACTGTCCTTCGGTATCCGCTGGATCGCCTCGAGCAGCGCCCAGCGCAGGAGCCGGGAGCCCTGCCTGGTGACGTGCCCGCGGGCGACCCTGGTGTCGGATTCCCGGTGCCGCGGCGTCAGGCCGGCCCGGGAGCACAGCTGGGCCGCGTTCCTGAACCGGGTGACGTCGCCGATCCCGGCGGTGATGACCGCGGCCAGGACCGGGCCGATGCCGGGCAGCTGCTGGATCACCTGGTAGCCGCGGTCACCGGCGAGCAGGCTGGCGATCACCTCCGACAGCATGGTGATCTCGGTGGTGAGCTCCCCGGCCAGGTGCCGCAGCGAGGTCACCTTCCCCCCGTACGGCTGGGGCAGGCCCAGCTGATCCAGCCACTCCGACCCGGCCTTCCCGAAGATATCGGTGCAGGTCACCTCGACGCCGAGCTTGGCCAGCACCCCGTGGACCTGGTCCTTGCAGCTGGTCCGCAGGTGCACCAGCTTGTGCCGGTACCGCGTGATCTCCCGCAGCTCCCGTACCTCGTGCGGGGCGAGCTGCGCCTCCGGCAGCCGGCCCATCCGCAGCAGGTCAGCCAGGTCCGCTGAGTCCCGCTCGTCGTTCTTCACCCTCCGGTAGCTGAACGCCTTGACGCCCAGCGGGTGCGCCAGGTGCACCTCCGCGCCCGCCGCCGCCAGGGTGTCCGCCGCCCAGTACCACCCGTACGTCGCCTCCAGGACCACCCGCGGGGCCTTCCCGGCCCTGGCGATCTCCCGGCGCAGCTCCTCCGGGCTGTTCGTGATCTTCGCGGTGCCCAGCCGCCGCCCGTCCTCGGTCATCCGCACCAGCACGCTGCGCCGCCGGTGCAGGTCCATGCCCACGACCTGCCGACCGTCATAGTCTTCCACTTGGGGTCCCCCTTGCCTGGTGGAGACGGATACTTTGCACCTTCCAGCATCCGCCATGGAGCGGGAGGCTCCGCTCCTTCATCGCATCACCCCATGCACGTCGGGTGATCTGTGGTTCGGGGTTGCCTTGGGCTCACGGGGAGAATGCTTGTGCTGGCGGCTGCCAGGGGGTGCCGAGCATGAGCTGGTGGAGGACGTCCATGGCGCCGAGCCCGTGCTTGCGGGCGGTGTCGATGTAGCCGCGGATGTCGAGGCGATCCTGGGTGACGTCGTCGCTGGTGAGGCGGCCGGAGATCTTCTGCTGGGTTTTCAGGGGGCGGACGCCGCGCTCGCTGCCTTGTTGTTCGTCGGCCACACGCCGGTGTCCGTGGTGAACCGGAGCACGTCGGCTTGCCGGCCGCTGCAGAATTCGAGGAGCTCGCGGCCGGGTTTCTGCTTCGTGCTGTTCTTCGGGCCGGGGACGCTGGCCAGGCCGGCGAGGACCGCGTGCCGGAACTCGCGGGCCAGCGGCCCGGCGATGCCCTCGGGGATGAGGGAAAGCTGCTGGTCGCGGGCCTCGTGCCAGGCATGGATGAGGCCGCGCAGCGCCCGCTGCGCCTGCACGGGCCAGATGGCGCCCGGGTAGGTCTCGGCGCAGTCCTGATAGTCGCGCAGGATGTGAGCCAGGCATGCCTGGTTCCCGGCGAAATGCTCCCAGCTGGGGTGGAAGGGTAGGGTGGGCCGCCAGGCGAGGTCCCGTGTTCATACCCCGGCGGGCGGGGCGGTTCCTCCTTCCTGACGGGCGGTTGTCCTGGCGGGTTAAGCAGAAGCCGGGCGTGAACACGGTGACCTCGGGTTTCCCGGTGACGGTCGGTTTGGTCGCGGTGGCGTGCGGGAATTTCGGGCCGGCTTTCTGCGCGCGCCTGGAGTGCCGCTGCCGGCCGGGGATGTTCAGGGTGTGCAGCGCGGCACGGGCGGCGGCGCCGGCCGCGGCGGCGAGCGCTTCCAGTGACGACGCGGCGGTGACCTGGGTGGATGTCATGGAGCGGATGGCGTGCCGCCAGGTGGCGGTGAAGGATTCCTCGTCGGCGGTGACCGGCGCGCTGTTCTTGCGGCGCAGGGCGCGGGCGGCGGCCGTCTCGGTGCGCAGCGAGGCGGCGGCGCTGGCGCGGACCAGCTGGGTGGCGGTCAGCCAGGCCCAGGCCTCCTGGATGACCAGCCGCGGGGATCCGGACCGCAGCACCGGGCCGGAAGTGCGGTCCCCGGCGCCGGTGATGGTGGCCTTATCCTCGCCGAAGGTGGTCTCCGATGCGCTCCACCTGGTCAGGTAGGTGTCCCGGACCGCGTCCGCGGGCGCGGCCTCATGGTCCAGGAGGGTGGTGATCACGGTGCAGGTCTCGGAGACTTCCTGCCCGTCGCCGCCGGGCAGGACCGCGTTGTGCTCGGTGGCCCGGACCGGCAGCCGGTCCTCTTTCTTCCCGGACGGGGCGTTCAGCTAGGTCAGGCGGGACCCGTCGGGCAGCCAGCCGCCGCCGGGCTCCAGCGGCAGCGCGACCGTGGCGCTCACCCGGGCGACGACATGCCCGCCCGCGTCCAGGATCGCCGTAATCAGCTCATGACCAGGAAAATTCCTGTCAAAACAGGTCACCCGGCCGGCGAACAGGTCCGGGCGGCGCCGCGCCAGCCGCTTGAGCAGCGTCTGCTCGCCGGCATGGCCGCTGCCCGGGATCGCGCCGAGCATGGCGCGGGCGGCGCGGGCGGTCAGCGCCACCACCCGCAGCTGCGGGAACGGGGAGGAATCATCCGCGGTCCCCGTGCAGCCGAACATCGCCCGGTTCGCCGGGGTGTCCGCCAGGTTCACCAGCATCCCGTCCGCGGCGCACGCCATCATGCCCGCCAGCAGCACCGCCGACGCCTCGTCATCGCTGATCAGCGGCCCGGCCGCCTGCCAGAACAGGTCTTCCATCACGTCCGCCGGGATCAGCATCCGCCATTCCGTGATGACTTTCTCCGTCGGGATATGCCATTCCAGGACGAATGGCACGTCCGCCAGCAGCCCGGCCAGCCGGGCCAGCGACTCGCAATACGACCCGTCCGGCATCAAGGTCATCGCGATCATCAGCCGGATGATCAGCGGATACGACATCAGCCGCCGTCGCTGCCGCTTCTTCAGCCGGCCCTTCTCCAGCGTCGCGGCCGCGATCGCCTCGATCACCCCGTCCCCGAGATGCCGCTCCAGCTCGCCCAGCCGCACCAGGTCCGGCAGCCACGCATCCGCCAGCACCGTCCCGTCCCGGCGGACCACCGCCGGGGCGGTCACCACCGGGCGGCAGAACACCGCCGGCTCACCCGCCGCCGGCACCCCGCCCCCCGCGGTGACCGTGACCGTCGCGCCGCGAACCCGCAGGTCAGCGGCCCGCACCACCACCGTCCCCGCAGGTGCTCCCGCAGCCGGGGACACAGGGCTCCGGGTTGCGTCAGCGACGGCAGGCAGGCAGGCAGGCAGGAATGCACGAGGGACTCCTGGCCGGGCGAGGATTAGACACCCAAACACCTACCAGGGGTCCCTCCCGCACGCAAACCAGCCAGGAAACCAGCCCGCAGCCCGGCGAAAACCCCAGGTCACAGCCTCACGCGAACCGGCACGGCTTAAGTCCGCGGCGTTGCCTTGTGATCCCCCGATCTCGTGCTTCTCGTGTGAACATCTACCAGCCACGAGCACCACACCCAGGGAGATCAGCAGCTAAACGACACCCGTGTCACGTCGGCGCAACAGGATGCAACGGCCAGGCTCGTCCCTGGAGAACGGACCCAGTGGACCTTGTTCTCGATCGCCCAGTGGCCCCGGACATAGGCGGCCAGGTGCTCCGGGGCGGCCTCGCGGGCGGACAGGCTGGTGATCCCCAGCACCGCGACCGCGGACCGGATCTCCTTCGTGGCGTGCCTGCGGCTGTTCTTCTTGCGGCGCCGGATCTTCCGGATGGTGTATCTCTCGATCAGGAACACCTGGGCCACGTGCGGGAATCCCAGGTCAGCGGGGGCGTCCATGACCTGGATGGTGCGGGTCTCGCGGCGGCCGTGCCCGGTCCCGGCGGTCTTGTGCGTGACGGGGACCGACGCCCAGTCCAGGGCGTCCAGCCGCCCGGACAGGCCCTTCTGGCTGCCTTTGACGATCATTATGAAATGGGCGAGGAGTTCCTCGCAGATGAACGCGGCGCGGGAGCGGACGGTGTGCCCGGCGTCCATGGTCAGCACCCATCCGGCGATGCCCGGGCCGCGCAGCAGCGGCCGGAACTCCGGCACTTCGCTGGTCTTGGGGCCGATGAGGCGCTCGGCGATCACCACGGACTCGCCGCGGGTGGCGGCGGCGAGCAGGTACGGGATCATCCCGTCCGGCCCGATCGCGCCCCGGACCGCCTTGCCGTCGATCGCCAGGGCCGGGAGCATGACGGGCCCGGCGACCGGGAACGTGACCGGCCCGGTTCCGGTCCTGGCCATCAGGTACGCCCCGGTGTGACCGGCCAGGTGCTGGGCGCCGAGCAGGGCGAAGACCCGCTCGACGGTGTCGGGGTGCGGCGGCCGGCGGCCGGCCGCGGCGGGCCGGGCGTCCAGCGCGGCGAGCAGTTCGCGCGGGGCGCGGCTGATCCACGCGGTGATGTCGGCCAGGGCCACGCACCCGGCCAGGACCGCCGCGACCGCCAGGCCCGGGATCACCGGCAGCCGATGGCGGATCCCGCGCCGTCGCCGCGGATCAGCCACCTCCGCGAAGCATCCCGGCAGGTCACCGCCACTGGCCCGGTGCAGGTCCGCGGCCCGGCTGATCAGGACCGCCGCGGCGGCCTCCGCCGGCGAGACGGGCCCGGGAACGGGCATGGCAGACTGGACGCACAACGGGGCTCCCCCGGGTTCGGCAGGTTGTCGCAGACCACCCGTCCTACCGGAGCCCCGTCGCCTATCTCACGGCGCAGCGCCGCACATCAGGCGCCAGTATGATCACAACACCGGGCATCACGCGCAGTCACCGAAACGGGCATCATCCGCCCCTCCGCGCCGACCCGCTACTCGTCACCGAACGTGATCAGCCGCAGCCGCCCTGGCCCCCGGGCAACCCGGCCGCCATTCACGCCGGGAAGACGCGGCCAGCCCGGCCGGCCACCATGGCACCCATCCTGACCAGGCCAAACGACTTTGCGCTCAGCCCTGGCACCCCGCTGGACCGGCAGCGGACCAGCCACCTGGCACGCCTGGAACTCGGCCTCGCCGCATGACACGGAATTAACCACCAGGATCTCGCCCACCCCCAAAACCGGACCGGCCGCAGCCGCACCTCTGGCCGCACCGCCGCTGAACGACGAACCCGGCCCACCGAGGAAGCGACCTACACCATCACAATCGTCCCGTAAAATCTACCCATGCTGGACAAAAGTCCCGGAAGTTAAGGCCAGTGGGGCATAAGCTCCTGAGCGATTCTCCGCCTCGGACCAATTCTTACGTTGGCTCGGAAGAATATTCGTAGACGTAGAAGTCAGCCCGCCGTGGCCCCGACGCTGGGCCGTTTGTTACTTCCTTAAGTCGCCAGCGCGGGCAGTTACTATCGACCCAGGAAGAGAAGCAGCGGTGACGCACATGCGGAGCGTCGTCGCGAATAGCCCCGTTCGTTGCGTACACAATAACGTAGCGATCGGCCGCATCGAATAGATGCTCCATGTATATTTCGAAGACGGAGTCTTCGATAAGATGATAGACGACATCGAGCGAAAGCGCCAAGTCCGCCTTGAATAGACCGCTACGGTCGACGAAGCAGGTACTGTCGTAAAGAAAGAAATTCTTTTCCGAATCGTCGGCGAATCTACTCATACAACGCCTGATCGCTGATCGAGACACGTCAAGGCCAACGTAGCTCGGATACTCTGCTAACGAGAGTTGGTTCCCATCGCCGCAGCCGAACTCAATCACTGACTGCACATTGTTTGATCGTACGAAAGCATTGAGGAATACAGCTTTGCCATGTGCCAAGGCACCGTACGACCCTGGACCACTGGCACCGCCGGTCGCATACCTGCGCTCCCAGAATTCCGCTGAGCCGCTGAAACTGAGTCGCTGGCGCAATAGAGAAATCTGCCGGACCCCCGGGATCGGGCGAATGACGTCCCTGACTGTCATGACTATCCTCCTTATAATCTTAAAGAGACTGCGGAGAATTGATACTAAGGTAAGGCCAGATGAACTCCTATACCTGGCATGCCTCGGCCGACGGTAGCACGAAGAGATTAGCAACTTCTCAATCAGCTCTGCATGTGTTCCACGGGATCGTGCCCCGCTATCGGCCGACGTGATTAGAAATCCAGCGCAAATGCCCGATCGGAAGCAAGCGTATCATAATGTAACTTACCATGATGACTTACATACGCTCTGCCCCCAGGCGACCTCAAGGATTGGGCCGATCGAAGACATCGGGCCCGAAGTCAAGATCAGCGAGTGAAACAAGCGCCCCACAGGCGTCGGGCCGGTAAAGGCCATATCCATGAGTCGCGAGCAGGTCTGCAACAGGTCGGCGGTCAACACCCATGGCTCCCAGCGAGGTCGAGTTCCACTCAAGTTGTATCAACTGTATCCGCTGCTCCGACAGCGCACGTAAACAGCCGCGCAGCACATCAAGCTCAAAGCCTTCGACATCAATCTTTACTCCCGAAACCGTCCTGTCACCGATTATCGCGTCGAGCGCTATGACCGGAATCTCGACGCTGCCGTCCTCATCGAAACTATTCACGCAGTCTCGCCCACTCGTAAACCAGGCCATACCTGAAGCTGCGCCAGCTGCCGCCTGGATCGCATTCACGCAATAGCCGTTAAGAGCAATGTTCCGCTTAAGTAGTTCGAAAGTGTCTAGCGCAGGCTCCAAAGCGATAACGTCAGCTCCGTGCTCTGCGGCCCATATCGCGTATACACCGATATTTGACCCAACGTCAATGAAAATATCTCCGGATCGCAAGGCGCGCCGCCATGCGAGCATTTCGGCATGATCAGGTGGATTAGCGTATAGGACCTTTGAAGCGCCATTCCGATGCAGCACGGCCCAGACCTGAAATCGATCCCCAAGTCGCGCCAAGGTGGGCCGACCTAAGACCCTGCCCCGGACCTGGAACCGTATCGCTCGACACAACGCGCGAAAGCGCCGGCCTTTGTTCGATGGATGGTTCCAGGTAAATGTCACTACGCTCCTGGAATATGCGATAAACTTGCGACGCCCATCAAACGCCCTTGTCATCGCAGCTGGGAGTTCCAAGTATCCGCTTCCGTTACTTTGGATCCGTACTTTCCACAAGTTGGCTTTGCCAGCTTAGCCCGGCGACAGGGTTACCGTCAGGTACAAACGAGAACTCGTTGATGGCAATCATGGCTACGGGTCAAGCCAACTCGACTGTATCTAGTCAAGTGACAGCATTTTTCTGAGTTTAACCATCCAATTACCGCTTCGTCTGCGTGCGTTGGCTGTCGGCTCCCGCAGACTATTGTCAAGCACGGCGCCAGTGTCAAGCACGGCGCCAGCCAAGTCCCTCCATGGCACCCGTGTTTATTAGCGTTTGCCCGTATCAACAAATATGTACCATTTTAACAGGCTGGGCGAACCCGGAAGAGCGGCCATGCGCAATGGGGGACGAGTCGCGACAAGCGGCCCTGGGAATCTGCAGTAGGAATACTCGGACTGGATAACCACGATCGACTGGGATTTCACCGGATGCTGCCTCGCCTTCCGGCCATTGGGCCAACACCAGTGACTCTAGGTGTCTATGCCTGGCTGGGTTGTTGTGGTCTCGCGGTCCCGTAACGGTCTTGATGTCCGGGTTGATGGCGGGCTTCCCAGGTCCGGGGCATGGGTGAGGTCGCGTGCGCCGCGGCGGGCGTGCGGTTCCACGGGCCGCAGCCCCGGCCGACCGGGGGCTCCTCTTCCTTCCTGGCGGTGCTTGCGCAGGCGGGCGGCTAGGTTGAGGCGGTGCCGGGGTGGAACCGGGCGACCTGCGGGATGCCGGTGACGGTTTTCTTGGTGGCTGCGGTGTGCTGGAAGCCGGGCCGGGCTTTCTGGGCACGCGGGGAGTGGCGGTTCCGGCCGTGGACGTTCAGCGTGTGCAGCACGGCGCGGCTGGTGTCGTCCGCGAGGGCAGCCAGGGCTGCCATGGACGTTCCCGCGGTGACCCTCGACTGCGTCATCGAGCGGACCGCCTGGTGGCGGGCGGCGGTGAAGGGCACGTGATCGGCGATGACCGGGCCGCTGGCCTCGCGCCGCCGCAGGGCACGCGCGACCGCGGCATCGGTGTCCAGGGACGCGGCGGCGCTGGCGCGGACCAGCTGGGTGGCGGTCATCCAGGCCCAGAATTCCTGGATGAAGCCGCCGAGCGCCACCGCCGCTTCCAGGGCCAGGGATGCTCCCGAGGAGTGCCCGTACTGGCAGGCCGCTGCGCCCGCGTCCTCGATCAGCGCTGCGACATCCTCGATCTCCCGCTCGACCGCGTAGGGCTGAGTGTTCCCGCTGTCACCCCGGCCTCGGCGGTCATAGCTGTACACCGTGAAGTGCGCCGACAGGAGACTGGCCAGTTCCGGCTTGGAACCCGACGCGCGGCTGCACATGGCGCCGTCGACCAGTATCAGGTCAGGCCGCCTATCGCCCTGCTTGCCGTAGGCGATCTTCGTGCCATCCGGAGCTGGCTATGTCCACGACCATCTCCTCACCGCGTTCGACTCGTCAGGTTAGACCCGACGGCGCGCCGCTTCTCATCGGTCACAGCAGCGGAGCACGCACCCAGCGCGCACCCAGCCGACGCCTCAGCCGAGGTGGTGGACCTCCTGGAGCCCGTATACCGGCGTCGGAATCCCGACCTGGCGGGCCTTGAGCTGCAGCGCGAGGTACAGCGAGTAGTGCCGGGACTGATGCAGGTTGCCGCCGTGGAACCACAGGGCCTCCTGCTGCGTCGGCTTCCACATGTTGCGCTGCTCGCCCTCCCAGGGCCCGG
>Ga0307374_10004630_pt1 | contig 22820 bp, 19 predicted proteins | sample OX3MG_FD_202532 | JGI IMG/M metagenome (GOLD analysis project Ga0307374, IMG submission 202532) | Soil microbial communities from Risofladan, Vaasa, Finland - OX-3 | ecosystem: Environmental > Terrestrial > Soil > Coastal area > Acid sulfate soil | place: Finland: Risofladan, Vaasa | collected... | reverse complement strand
AATTGACCGTTCGGTAACTGAAATCAGCGAAGCAAAACCAAGCGGTTGGGTGGCCTTGCGGAAACCCGTTTAGGATTTGGTTCGACTTCGCAGAACCAACCGTCTGACGTGACGCTGCACAGAAATATCCGCGGAGCAGGTTCGACATGGCCGAAAGTACGATTCGATATCATGATTCGGAAGCACTGGTGCAGACCGCATGGCTCGCGGCGCACCTTGACGACGCCAACTTGCGCATCTTCGATTGCACTACGCACCTGCTGCCGGCGGAGCCCGACACCGACGCGCCCTACCGCATCGTCAGCGGGAAGGCGGAGTATGACGCGGCACATATTCCCGGCGCGGGCTTTATCGATCTGCAAGGCGAGTTATCCGACAATACGACGAAGCTGCGCTTCATGTTGCCATCGGCGGAGCAGTTCGCCGCGGCCATGTCACGCCGCGGAGTTGGCAATGGCACGCGCGTTGTTCTGTACAGTGCCGACGGCATCATGTGGGCGACCCGCGTGTGGTGGATGCTGCGGGCGTTCGGCTTCGATAACGCTGCGATTCTCGATGGCGGATGGGAGAAGTGGCAGGCCGAGGGCCGGCCGGTTTCCACTGCACCGTGTGCCTATACGCCGGCCAAGTTTGTCGCGCGGCCGCAGCCAGAGCTCTTCGTGGGTAAGGAGCAGGTGCGGGCGGCGCTCGCGGATACCGGCACCGTGATCGTGAACGCTCTCCCTTCCGAGCTTCATCGCGGGGCGGGGCCAAGCCGCTATGGCCGGCCCGGGCGGATTCCCGGCAGTGTGAATGTGCCGGCCGGCAGGTTACTCGATCGCAATACAAAGACCTTTGTGCCGTTGGCCGACGCGAGCGCAAAGTTCAGCGCGGCGGGCGTCGAGAGTTCCAGGAACATCATCTGTTACTGCGGCGGCGGGATTTCCGCCACGGTCGATTTGTTTATGTTGTATCAGCTCGGATACAAGCACCTCACGCTCTACGATGGTTCGATGGGCGAGTGGGCCGGCGACCACTCGCTGCCGATTGAGATCGATTAGGGTTGCGCCGGGCGCATGCCGCGATGTGAATCGCGCAAAGCCGATGCATTCTCGGTCGTCAGGCCGAAACTTTATTCAGCGAGTAGTCAATGATCAATCTAGTACCGATCGAAAAGGTCGAGATTCATGTTCTGGTCGACAACGCGACGGATAGCCTTTCGACCATTCCCAAGCACGCCGAATCCGAGTTCGCCTATCTCGAACGCAATGGAATGCAGGAACTCTCGGGCGATTGCCTGTGCTGCGCGTGTCATGGTTTTTCCCTGTTAATCACGGCGACTCGCGGCGGACAACGCCATACGGTGCTCTTCGATGCGGGGCCGGAAGAGTATGCGTTCGAACGCAATTCCACCCGGCTGGGCGTGGATTTGGGCGCAGTCGAAAGTATCGTGCTTTCACATGGACATTGGGATCATTCCGGCGGAATGCTCAAAGCCCTGGATCTTATTCGCGGCCGCAACGGAGGGCGCACGATTCCGTATTTTGCTCACCCCGGGATGTTCCGGTCACGCGCGCGGCGAGTGCCCAATGGGGCCATGTCCCCGATGAAGGATGTTCCAGGTATCCAGGCGCTGACGGCGCGTGGCGCGGAGGTCAACTGTACCCGCGAGCCCCTGGTCCTCATCGATAATATGTTTTTTCTCAGTGGTGAGATCCCGCGCGTGACACCATTCGAGCGCGGCCTGCCGGGACATTTTCAAAAGACCGAAGCCGGCGAATGGGCGCCCGACCCGTGGTTGATCGATGAGCGATTCCTGATGGTCAACGTCGCGGGCAAGGGATTGGTGGTGTTCACGGCCTGCTCGCATGCGGGATTGGTCAATGTGCTGACACACGCGCGTAATATCTCTTCCGGAGATCCGCTCTATGCCGTCGTGGGCGGGTTCCATCTCGCCGGCCCCAACGAAAAAATCATTCCTGAGACGGTTCAGGCCGTGCAGGAATTCAAACTGTCCACCATTGCCGCCGGGCACTGCACCGGATGGCGCGCGGTCCGGGCATTTGCCGACGCCGTCGGCGAGTCGGTGCTGGACCCTTCCGTAGTCGGCAAGCGTTACACTTTCTGAGCGGCGGCAGTCGGCGCGCGAACTGGGCGCGCGCGGCGCATGAAATCAACCTGGAATAATTTGCCCGCAACTCTTTAGAGGTAGCCAATAAAGATGTCTCAACCCAACCGTGTCTGTGCGCTCCATCTGCCCGAACTTGAACGGGCGAAGCTTAATCCCGACACCCAGAAATATTTTGCCAAGTGCGACGAGAAGCTCGGATTCGTGCCCAACGTCTTGCGCGCCTATAGCTTCAATGCGGACAAGCTGACCAACTTCATGGCGATGTATAACGAGCTCATGCTCGGGCCGTCAGGACTGAGTAAGCTTGAGCGCGAAATGGTTGCGGTCGTCGCCTCTTCCATCAATCATTGTTTTTACTGCCTGACGGCGCACGGCGCCGCAGTGCGCCAGCTTTCGGGCGCCCCCGCGCTGGGCGAGCTGATGGTAATGAACTATCGTGCCGCCGAACTTTCACCGCGCCAGCGTGCAATGCTGGACTTCGCCGCCAAACTCACCGAATCGCCCGATAAGATGGTCGAGGCGGATCGCCAGGCGCTGCGCAACGCCGGATTCAGCGACGCCGATATCTGGGACCTTGCCGCGGTCACGTCATTCTTCAATATGTCCAATCGCCTCGCGGCGGCCACAGACATGATGCCTAACCCCGAATACCATGGCCTTGCTCGCTAGCGCGTTGGGTTAGTATGAAACTCGGTGAAGTGGGCGGATCAAGGGTCGGCACAACAAACGTTCAAGATGCAGCTGGGGTGAGCGGCACTTCGCAATCTGGGACCGGTGTAAGAGGGTTGTCCGATACCGGCGCCGGCGTGAATGCCGAGGCCATTAGTGGCGTGGCGTTCAGAGCGACCAGTGCAAACAACTTCGCCATATATGCTACCAGTCAAGATGCAGACACCATCAACGCTACGGCCAATTCGGCAGGACATGCAGGGGTCTCCGCCAATAACAGCAACACCAGTGGTGGCTTCGGAGTCTGGGCGAAAGCGCGAACAGCCGGACACTTTGAAAGCAGTCTCGGCTACTGCGTTGAGGCCATGGGCACGGCGGATATCGATGCGATCGATTCGACCACCTCCTCGCCCAACCACGCGGCGCTTGCAGGGCATAATAACGGAGGCGGCTTCGGACTCTGGGTAGCCAGCGATACCAAGACCGGTCAAGTGGGTGGCATCGGCATTTATGCTAGGGGCGCAACGCATGCGGCTCAGTTCGATGGCCACATCCAACACAATGGCGATGTGCACCACGCTGGCACAGTCTACGCCAAGACGGACGTCGTCCTTGGCTCTGATTGCGTCGAGGATTTCGAAATAGACTCGGCCACCGACGTCGAGCCGGGCACCTAATGGTCTTAACGGATAACGGCGACTTGGAAGCAAGTCAGAAAGCCTACGACAAAAAGGTGGCAGGAGTAATTTGGGGGCAGGAGATTATAAGCCTGGTCTCATTCTCGGCAGAGACAGTTCATCGCGGCAACGGATGCCACTCGCGTTGGTCGGAAAAGTGTATTGCAAGGCCGACGCACAGTACGGGCCGATAAAGGTCGGCGATCTGCTCACAACCTCTCCTACGGCCGGCCATGCAATGCGAGCCGTAGACCCATTGAGGGCATTCGGCGCGGTCGTTGGCAAGGCTTTGCGGCCGCTTACAATGGGGACCGGTCTGATTCCAATTCTCATCGCCTTGCAGTGAAACGCACGGGGATGCCGGAGGCCAGACATGGCCGACTTTACGATCAGTTTTATAAGCATCAAGCAGATGACCGACACGTCACCCAACATGCAAGGTCCAGATCCTCTTCCAAATCACAGGTCCGCACACCGGCATCGATTTGGTGCAGGTGTACGCGATCCCCGCCCACGACCTCCTCGAATCGCCTGCCGCCGAGCTCTGCCGGACGCGGTATCTCACCGCCACGCCTTCGAGCGTTTCACCCGGCGCGCGTACCTTCTCGATGTCGAAGGTAAAGAAATCGTCGAGGTCGACGACTTGAGCGGCTATGAGATCAGAGGTGGCCGCCGCCTCGTTGTCGCGGCGAACGAGGTCCATGTCTTTCGTGGTCCGCGTGCGTTCTCCCAACCGGAAGTCGAGGGCCAGCGCTCCCTTGAGAACCCAGCGGCCTGGCGCAGCAATGGCAAGGCGCACGAAGAGGCGGTCGAAGACGACGGCCTTTCGCAGATGTCGCCCCTCGATAACTTGTCGAACAAGGCGCTCGACTCGACCTCCACGGGTCTTTGCAACGCCGAGAAGTTTTGATTCGGTTGCTGCCATGCCTCGGTCGAGTGCTTGGCTGACTGCTGCCATTTTCTGCTCTGGGGCGATTCCCGCCTGGGCCGCATCTATGATAGGGCGGGCTGGTGCGGTCACTCGGATTCCGTCGCGGACCACGACGTCGGACTTTCCAAGGCGCCGCGTCGTCGTGTGTATCGCGACCCCCGGAGATGCGGAGCGATAACGCCTCACTCGGGGGACGGTGAGATGAACGACCTCGGGCACCACGTCGGAAAGCCCGAGGATGTCGAGCGCGCTGTCATGTGACACTACGGCCACTTCTCTTCCCGTCACAAGCCACCCGGCGACTACGTCCTCGCGTGGTGGACCCGGAGGAAGCGACCGGACTTGGCGTGATGGGCGAGCAGCGCCTTGCTGAAACCGCATGCTCGCGCCTGAGCCGCCGTAAAGTATCCACCCTGCTCGGGGGGCAGACCACTCGAACGTCGAGGCATCAAGAAATTACCAGAACGGCACGATGTCGGGTGCGCCATCAGCGCTCTGCGGACGAACAAAAACTCTTGGACGCGATCGCGGCCAGCCGCTCACCCGCACTACTTCCTCTGTTCATACTCGCCATAGATACGGGCCTGCGCTTCCGAATTGAGATCGCTCACCCGGAGCGATCTTTCGATTGGCGAATGGAAAAAGGCTTGGCGGCTTGCGTTCGAGGAAGCTGGAGTCCGGTACCGCTGGCACGATTGTCGGCACTCCTTCATTTCGCGCCTTGCCGAGAATCCTCACGTCAGCGAGGAAACCATCAAGTCACTAGCCGGCCATGTCAGCAAGCGGATGCTGGAGCGGTACAGTCACATCAGGACCCAGGCCAAGCGCGATGCGATCGCAGTCCTGGACGGACGAAATTCTGACCTTGCGTGGGCACATGATTGGGCACAGTCCACGGCCCAAGTCCGGATGAACAGCAAAAAGTCCTTGATTTTATTGGTGGGCGGTGCTGGGATCGAACCAGCGACCCTCGGCTTGTAAGGCCGATGCTCTACCGCTGAGCTAACCGCCCCATAAGCGCGAGGAACTTGATTTGCCTGTTCGAGCAAAGGCGCCGTTTCGAATCTGCCGCGCAACAGCGGATAATCCGGGGCTCCGAGAATTAGAGCTGGCTCGTGGCTTATACGGTGGTTGCGCCCGTGTCCGAACCGCCCTCGGCGAGGCCTTCGTTGAGCGAGTCCTTCAATTGCTTGCCGGCGCGGAACTTTGCCGTGCGGCTGGCTGAGATCTGAATCGATTCGCCGGTTTTCGGATTACGCCCGACCCGCGCCTCACGAGCCGCGATCGCGAATGTTCCGAAGCCGGAGATATTCACCCGATCGCCCTGTTTGAGCGCGTTGACGATATCGTCGAGCAGGACGTTGAGCACGCGCTCCGCATCGCCCTTGTTCAGCCCAATCTTGTTGGACAATCCCTCTATCAGCTCGGCCTTCGTCATTTGGCCTTTCCCCCGACCCTTACCCAGCCTTGATAGACGCGTCCGCCGGAGCTTGCCGGCGGACGCGCGCTTTTCCGTTCCTTAGGAGAGATTGGTCGATACCGCAGAGTCGTCCTCTTCGCCGGGCTCGTCCATCTGATCCTTGCTTCCCACCGTAGCGCTGAAGTCGAGCGGCCTCGGCTTGAAGAAGGCCTCGGGATCGCTCAGCACCAGGGCGTGTCGCAGGACCTCGTCCATGTGCTCGACCGGGATGAGCGTCACGGTCTTGAGGACCGGCCCCGGAATCTCTTCCATATCCTTGGCGTTTTCCTTTGGTATCAGCACCGTGCGGATTCCGCCGCGATGGGCCGCGAGGATCTTTTCCTTGAGTCCGCCGATAGGCAACACGCGCCCGCGCAGCGTTATCTCGCCGGTCATCGCAAGGTCGTTGCGCACGCTCACCCGGCATAGCGCGGAGACCAGCGCGGTCGCCAGCGTGATTCCGGCCGAAGGGCCATCCTTGGGCGTCGCACCCTCGGGAATATGAATGTGGATGTCGATCTTCTGGTAGAAGGTCGAATCGAGGCCCAGCGTCTCGGCTCGCGATCGGACGTAGGAAAGCGCCGCCTGCGCGCTCTCCTGCATCACTTCGCCGAGCTGGCCGGTGACGGTCAACTTGCCCCGCCCGGGAACTATCGTAACCTCGACGCTCAAGAGCTCGCCGCCCATCTCGGTCCATGCAAGTCCGGTCGCGACGCCAATCTGCGGCTGCGTCTCCGCAATTCCGTAGCGGAAGCGTGCCGGTCCGAGATACTTGGCCAGGCTCGTAACGCTCATCTTGACGTGCGCATTGCGGTCGGTCTTGACCACTTCGACCGCGACCTTGCGGCAGATCGAAGCGATTTCGCGCTCCAGGTTGCGGACTCCGGCTTCGCGCGTGTAGTGGCGGATTATCCCCAGCAGCGATTGATCCGAGAACTCGATATTCTCTTCCCGAAGCCCGTTGGCCTCGCGCTGCTTGCGCACCAGGTAGCGCTTGGCAATGTTGAGCTTTTCGGTCTCCGTGTAGCCCGGAATCCGGATTATCTCCATCCTGTCCTGCAGCGGACGCGGAATTCGATCGAGCGTGTTGGCGGTCGTGACGAACATCACTTTCGACAGATCGTAATCGCAATCAAGGTAATGATCGTTGAAGTTGCAGTTCTGCTCGGGATCGAGCACTTCGAGCAGCGCCGACGACGGATCGCCGCGGAAGTCGGTCGACATTTTGTCGACTTCGTCGAGCAGCAGCACGGGATTCCCCGAGGTCGCCTTGCGCATGCTCTGGATCACCTTGCCCGGCAGCGCCCCGATATAGGTGCGCCGATGGCCCCGGATTTCGGCTTCGTCGCGCACGCCGCCCAGCGATACACGGACGAACTTGCGCCCGGTCGCACGCGCGATCGACTTGCCGAGCGAAGTCTTGCCCACTCCCGGCGGACCCACCAGGCACAGAATCGGACCTTTCAACTGGCCGACCAGCGTCTGCACCGCCAGGTACTCGAGGATGCGCTGCTTGACCTTGTCGAGGCCGTAATGATCCTCCTCGAGGATTCGTTCCGCCTCCTTGATATCGAGCTTGTCCTCGGTGTACTCGAACCACGGCAGCGCGAGGAACCAGTCGAGGTAGTTGCGCACCACGGTCGCCTCGGCCGACATCGGCGACATCATCTTGAGCTTTTTGATCTCGCGCTCGCACTTCTCGCGCGCTTCGGCCGGCATCTTCTTCTGCCGCAGTTTCTCTTCCAACTCCTGAATCTCGTTCTTGAATTCGTCCTTTTCGCCGAGTTCCTTCTGAATCGCGCGCATCTGCTCGTTGAGGTAGTACTCCTTCTGGGTTTTCTCCATCTGCTTCTTGACCCGGGAGCGGATGCGTTTTTCGACTTCCAGTATCTCAAGCTCCGAGCGCATGTAGCCCAAAATCTTTTCGAGCCGCTCGGCCGGATTCGCGCACTCGAGCAGCGCCTGCTTGTCTTCGAGCTTGATACCCAGATGTTCGACCAGCTTGTCGGCCAGATAGGCGGGATCGTCCACCGCCGCAATCGAAGTCGCCATCTCGGGCGGGATTTTCTTGTTGAGGCGCACGTAATTGTCGAACGTGGCGTTGACCGAGCGGATCAGCGCCTCGACCTCGGTCGTGCGCTCGCAGACTTCCTCGATCTCGGCGACCTCAACCTGGAAATATTCCTCCTCGCCGGCATAGCGCAGAATTCGCGCGCGCTTCTTGCCCTCGAGCAGCGCCTTCACGGTGCCGTCGGGCAGGCGCAGAAGCTGCACCACCACTCCGAGCGTGCCCGTCGCGTAGATGTCGGCGGGGCCGGGATCGGAGACCTTGGCGTCCTTTTGCGCGGCGAGCAGAATCGGCTGCTTGCGCGCCTCGGCGGCCTCGAGGGCCTTGATGGACTTCTGGCGGCCGACGAAGATCGGATAAACCTGGTGCGGAAAAACTATCAGTTCACGCAGCGGCAGAAGGGGAACCATCTCACCTTGTGACGGGTCGCGACTGTCTTTCTTATCGTTGCGGAAAAGCATTTACGTCGTATCCTGGGCCCTGTTCAGGCGGTTTCTGCGGTCTTCTGATAGACCAGCAGCGGCTGCTCCTTCTGGGTGACGACTTCCTCAGATATCAGTACCTCCTTGATGTTTGGCTGGGAGGGAATTTCGTACATCAGGTCCACCATGATGGTCTCCAGAATAGCACGCAGGCCGCGCGCCCCAGACTTGCGCTTGAGCGCCTCGCGCGCGATCGCCTTGAGCGCCCCCTGGGTGAACTTCAGGTGGACGTTCTCCATGTCGAAGAGCTTCTGATACTGCCGCACCAGCGCGTTCTTGGGCTCGGTCAGGATTCGCACCAGCGCGTCCTCGTCGAGTTCTCCCAGCGTTGCGATTACCGGCAGCCGGCCGACGAATTCCGGAATCAAGCCAAACTTGAGCAAATCCTCGGGCTGAACTTCGTTAAGCAGTTCCGAGAAAGTCTTGGCTTCGCGATGGGTCAGGTCGGCTCGAAAGCCCATCGTCTTGCCCGCGATCCGGCGGCGGATTATGTCGTCGAGGCCCACGAACGCGCCCCCGCATATGAACAGGATATTCGTGGTGTCGACCTGCAAAAATTCCTGCTGCGGATGCTTGCGGCCGCCCTTGGGCGGCACGCTCGCCATGGTGCCCTCGATTATCTTCAGCAACGCCTGCTGCACGCCCTCGCCCGAGACGTCGCGCGTGATCGACGGGTTGTCGCCCTTGCGCGCGATCTTGTCGATCTCGTCGATGTAGACGATTCCGCGCTGGCATCGCTCGATATCGTAGTCGGCGTTCTGGAGCAGCGAGAGAATTATGTTCTCGACGTCTTCGCCGACGTAGCCCGCCTCGGTCAGCGAAGTCGCGTCCGCGATCGTGAAAGGCACCTGCAGAAACCGCGCGAGCGTCTGCGCCAGCAGCGTCTTGCCCACGCCAGTCGGCCCGATCAGCAGGATGTTCGATTTCTGCAGCTCGACGTCGCCCGTAACCATCTGCGAGTCGATTCGTTTGTAATGATTGTGGACCGCCACCGAGAGAATTTTCTTGGCGCGCTCCTGCCCGATCACATACTGATCGAGCACCCGCTTGATCTCGGCTGGCTTCGGTACCGTCGAACTTTGGCTGAAGGCCTCCTCGCTGTCGGTCTCCTCGGCGATTATGTCGTTGCAGAGGTCGATGCACTCGTCGCAGATATAGACCGTCGGCCCCGCGATAAGCTTGCGAACCTCATCCTGGCTCTTTCCGCAGAACGAGCAGACCAGATTGCCCGCGCGGTCGTCATGCTTGGCCATACTGCCTCCCGGCGTTCACTTGGAGGTCCCCCGGCTAACGATTACCTCATCGATCAGTCCGTATTCAACCGCCTGTTCGGGCGCCATGAACATGTCCCGGTCGGTGTCCTTCTCGATCTTGCGGAGGCTCTGCCCGGTATGCAGCATGAAGAGATTGTTGATCTCTTCGCGCGCCCGCAAAATCTCCCGCGCCTGGATCTCGATATCGGTCGCCTGCCCCTGCGCTCCGCCCAGCGGCTGATGAATCATGATCCGCGAGTGCGGCAGCGCGTAGCGCCGGCTCTTCTGGCCCGCCGCCAGCAGCACCGCCGCCATGCTCGCCGCCTGCCCAAGGCACAGCGTCGAGACCGGCGGTTTGATGAACTGCATCGTATCGTAGATCGCAAGACCGGCGGTCACCGATCCGCCCGGCGAGTTGATGTAGAAGCTGATCTCTTTGTCGGGGTCCTCGGATTCGAGGAAAAGAAATTGGGCGGTGATCAGATTGGCGACGTCGTCGTCGACCTCGCTGCCCAGAAAAACTATCCGATCCTTCAGCAGGCGGGAGTAAATATCGTAGGCCCGCTCGCCCCGTCCCGTCTGCTCGACGACGATCGGAACCAGATTACTCATAACCCCCCGGCGAGAGCCGGCGGTGGATTGGTCTCAAGTGCTCGCATCTCGTAACTGAATTTTATCCAGTTTGAAAAAGTGCGGCAACCTGATTCCGACAAATCCGCAACTTACTTTATGCCCCTCATTTACGCCCCTCATTGCGGCGCTGGCTCCTCGCTTGGCGCCGTCTCCGATTGCGCGCGCGCCAACAGATGCTCCAGCGTCTTCTCGCGCCTCATCGCCTGCATCAGCGCCGCGCGATTCTCCTCGTGCCCGTAGTACTCTGCCACCCGGTCACGCTCGCGCCCGCTTTGCGTCACCAGCGCCGCCACCCGATCGGCCAGCTCGTCGTCGTTCACCGAGATTCCTTCCTGATCCGCCAGCGCATCGACGATTAGCGTGCTCTGGGCCCGCTTTTCCGATCGCGTGCGAATTTCGTCGGCCGCCTCGCGCACCCGTTCCGCCGCCGCATCGGCCGTCATTCCGCCCGCCTGCATCGCCGACCGCATCTCGGATTCGATCCCGTGCTGCTCGCGTTCCACCAGCGATTGCGGCACTTCCAGCGGATTGCGCTCGATAATCAGATCGAGCAATCCCTGGCGCGCCCGCGCGTCGGCCTCGCGCCGCGCCGCCTCGCCGAGCCCCTTGCGCACCGCGCCGCGCAGCTCCTCGAGCGTCTGGGTCTCGCCGAGATCGCGCGCGAAGTCGTCATCGAGCTCGGGCACCTCCTTGCGATAAATCTCCTTCACCAGCGCTCGCCACTCGACGGTCTTGCCGGCCAAATCTTTCTCGGCGTAGTCGTCGGGATAGCTCCGCGTGGCCGACGCCGGCACTCCCACCTGCGCGCCCGTCAGCACCGCGTCGAGTCCGTGCGCGAGGCGCGCCGGCGATACTTCGAGCAGCCGCTGCCCGAGCTTCGCCCCTTCGATCGGCTTGCTGTCGGCAAAGCCCTCAATTTCCGCCAGGACGAAGTCATTCTCGGCAACCGTTGTCCGATCGTCGACCTTCTTCAGCGTCGCATGCCGCTCGCGCAGATTATCGAGCGCGCTGGCCACCTGCTCGTCGGTCACCTCGATCGTCTGGGCCGGCACTTTCAGATCGGCGTAGTCCTTGATTTCGATCTCGGGCCGCACGTCGAAGATCGCGCTGAAGCGCAGCGCCTTGGTCAGGTCGGTCTCTTCGGTGACGATCTCGGGCGTGAGCAGCGGCTTGAGTTCATGTTCCTCGAGCGCCTTATCGGTCGAATCGCGGATCAGCTTCTGGATAACTTCGCCGCGGACCTGATCGCCGAAAAAGCGCTCGAGCAGATTGCGCGGCGCGCGGCCGGTGCGGAAACCGCGCATCTGCACGTTGCGCCGCAGTTCGTTGTAAGCCCGGTCGAGCTCGCGCCTGATCTCGTCCGGTTCCACTTCGATCGTGACTTTGCGCCGAAGCGCGGAGGTACTTTCTATATTTGCGTTCATGGTCAACTTTCGTGAATCCGTTAAATAAACACATGCGCCAAGGGGTGATCAATCATGCTTTCATGCCGCCCCGCACGAAAGCGGCCTCGCGCTCATCGCACGCCGCGCGATCGGCAGCCGATCTTATTCGCAAACCACCCCGGTTCAAGCTGGACTTAATCGCTCTTAAATCCTACACTGCCTCGCTTGATATTAGCGACGGAGCGCGAACGGCCGCTCTCCCCTCGAATGAAACCGGGCGACCGTCAAGCGCCCAGGCGGGAGACGCGGCTGTAGTGGCGTAAACGTCCGGGAGACCCCAAGCAGATGAGTGAAGCCAGCATAGTTCTGCCAAACCTAACCAACGCCCAGATGTTGATTCTCTGGGGCGTCCTGATTTCGGCCCTGGTAGCCCTGGGATACGGCCTCGTACTCGTCCGTATTGTCATGGCGGCCAATCCGGGCCCCAAGTCCATGACCGACGTGGCTCAGGCGATCGAGGAGGGCGCGATGGCCTACCTGAAACGCCAGGTCAAAACCATGATCTGGTTCGTTATCGCCATCGCCACCGCCCTGTTCCTGATGTATCGGCATCAGTACGCCGGATGGAAACTGCCAATCGGAATCTCGGTTGCCTTCCTGATGGGCGTCAGCGCCTCCTACGGCGCCGGCTTCGTCGGCATGTGGCTGGCGGTCAAGGGCAACGTGCGCAGCGCCAACGCGGCGCTCACGAGCTTCAAGGACGCGATGGAAATCGCGTTCAAGGCCGGCGGCGTCTCGGGCATGTTCACGGTTGGGCTGGGACTTCTCGGCGCGACCGTCATCTTCCTGATCTTTCAGCAAAACGCGATGAAGGTCCTGGTCGGATTCGGCTTCGGCGGCTCGCTGGCCGCGCTCTTCATGCGTGTCGGCGGCGGTATCTTCACCAAGGCGGCCGATGTCGGCGGCGACCTGGTCGGCAAGGTCGAAGCCGGCATCCCCGAGGACGACCCGCGCAACCCCGCGACGATCGCCGATAACGTTGGCGACAACGTCGGCGATTGCGCCGGGATGGCGGCCGACATCTTCGAGTCCTACGAAGTCACCCTCGTCGCCGCGATCATCCTGGCCGCCTATGCACTGGGCGAGAAGGACTTTGTCAACGCCTACGGACGGTTCGCCGGCCCCTTCGCGATGAAGCTCATCATCTTCGCCCTCATCCTGCGCGGCGTCGGCGTCTTCTCCTCGATTATCGGCATCATGGCCGTGCGGGTGCCCGCCGGCACCGCGATGCGCGATCCGATGCGCCCCATCAACATGGGCTACATGACCTCCGCGCTGGTCTCGGTCGCCGGATTCTTCATCGTCAACTACTTCTACATGACCGATCCCCGCACCGGACTCCCCGACTGGCGTTTCGGATGGGCTGCGACGCTCGGAATCATCCTCGCGATCGTCACCCTATGGCTGACCAACTACTTCACCCATCCCGAGCGCGGACCCGTCACCGAGACCGCTATCGCGGCGCGCACGGGCCCGGCAACGCTGATCCTTTCCGGCCTGGCCGAGGGATTCGAGTCGTCGGTTTGGGCGCTGATGGTCATCGCCGCCTGCATTATCGGCGCGATGCTAATCTTCCGCGATTCGCTCGCATTGCAGTTTTACGGTATCGCGCTCACCGGCCTCGGACTGCTCACCACCACCGGCTTCATCCTGGCGATGGACACCTACGGCCCGATCACCGACAACGCCCACGGAATCTTCGAGATGAGCGGAGTGCATCAGGAGGAGGCTTCGCGCACGCTCTCCTGGATGGACGCGATCGGCAACACCACCAAGGCCTTGACCAAGGGCTTGGCGATCGCCACCGCGGTCATCGCGGCGGTCTCGCTGTTCCGCTCCTTTATCGACGAGGCGCATCTGGGCAGCATCGGCGTACAGGTCAACATGCCGACCGTCTTTATCGGCCTGATGATCGGCGGCGCGGTGCCGTTCCTGTTCAGCGCGTTCGCGATCAAGGCGGTCAGCCGCGCGGCCTACCAGGTGGTCTTCGAAGTGCGCCGCCAGTTCCGCGAGCATCCGGGAATCATGGAAGGCACCGAGAAGCCCGATTACACCCGCGCGGTCGATATCGTGACGGCCACCGCGCAAAAGGAACTGCTCGGCCCCGGCATCCTGGCGGTCTTCGCTCCGCTGATGGTCGGCTTCGGCCTTGACGCGGGCGCGCTCGGCGGCTTCCTCGCCGGCACCATCTTGACCGGCCAGCTCCTCGCCGTCCTGATGGCCAACTCGGGCGCCAACTGGGACAACGCCAAGAAGAAGGTCGAGGACGGCTTCCTCGGCGGCAAGGGCACCGACATCCACAAGGCGACCGTCGTCGGCGACACCGTCGGCGATCCGTTCAAGGACACCGCCGGCCCGGCGCTGAATCCGATGATCAAGGTCATGAACCTGGTCGCGATTCTCGCCGCCCCATTCACCGTCACGCGTATCGAATACACCCCTGGACGGGTCGCCGTCGTGGTGCTCTCGATAGCGCTCCTCGGACTCGCGGTCGTACTCTCCAAGCGCGGTTCGCTCGCCGAGGGCGAGGCAGGCGCCGAGACCAAGGCGGCGGCCTGACGGCTGCGGGATTGATCCCGAACTAACGCAAAAAGGGCCGGGCGGGTTTCCGCCCGGCCCTTTGTTTAGCCAGCGCCGGCGCTTTCACCCCGGAACACGCTCGCGCTATGCTTCGCAACCTATTCCATCGGGGGTGAGAAGCCGTGGAAATCGCCTGGATCGGCACTGGAATCATGGGCGCGCCGATGGCGCGCAATCTAATCAAGGCGGGTCATCGCCTCCGCGTCCACAACCGGACCCTCAAGCGGACGCATGCGCTCGCCGCCGACGGTGCGACCGTCGCCGCCGAGCCGGCCGAGGCGGCGCGCGGCGCCGAAGCCCTCTTTATCATGGTGCCGGACACGCCTGACGTCGAAAGCGTCGTTGCGAAAATAGAGCCTGCGCTTAGCCGCGGCCAGCTCGTTGTCGACATGAGCACGATTGCCCCGGCCACCGAGCAGGCAATTTCGGCGCGCCTCGCCAAGGGCGGCGTGGACTATCTCGACGCTCCGGTGTCGGGCGGCGAGACCGGCGCTATCGAGGCGACGCTCACGATCATGGTGGGCGGGGACGAGAGTGCCTTCGCGCGCGCAAAACCGCTCTTTGACGTGCTTGGCCGCCGCGTCACCTATATGGGCGCGTCGGGTGCGGGCCAGATGACCAAGCTTGCCAATCAAATCGCCGTGGCGCTGACGCTCGAAGCCGCCGCCGAGGCATTGCTGCTGGCTGAGCGCGGCGGTCTTGATCCCGCCCGCGTGCTCGAAGCGATCGGCGCGGGTGCGGCGGCCTCATGGCAGTTGCAGAATCTCGGCCCAAAGATAATCGCTCGCGACTGGCGCCCCGGTTTCTTCATCAAGCTTATCCGCAAAGACCTGCGCCTGGTCGGCGAGGCCGCTCAGAGCAGCGGTCTGGCGCTCCCCGGACTGGCCCTGATGAATTCGATGTTCAACGCGGCGGCGGCAGCAGGCCACGACCTGGACGGAACGCAGGCGGTGGCTTCGGCGCTCGAAAAGCTCGCCAGTCTGAAATAGTCTGCACAACCCCTTGCTGGAAACGGAGGAAGAAATGGCGACTCAACACCTGATGGCCGAGCGGCGCGACGGCGTCCTCTATCTCACGATGAATCAGCCCGCCAAGCTCAACGCGCTCAGCGACGACATGATGGCGGGCCTGCTCGACGAACTCGGCCGCGCGGCGCTCGATCCTGAGGTCGGATGCGTAGTGCTGACCGGTGCGGGGCGCGGCTTCTGCGCCGGCGGCGACGTGAGCCGGATGCGCGATCGCAATGAGAGCGCCGCCAACGGCGCGGGCCTCACTCCGGAACTCCGGATGGCCCAGCTTCGCCACGCCGAGAGTGTCAGCCTGCTCCTGCACGAGATGCCCAAGGTTACGATCGCCGCGATCAACGGACCGGCGGCGGGCGCGGGACTGAGCCTCGCGCTGGCGTGCGATCTCCGAATCGCGGCCGATTCGGCGCGTCTCATCACGGCCTTCGCACGGGTCGGATTCTCCGGCGATTTCGGCGGCACATGGTCGCTCACCCGACTGGTCGGACCGGCCCGCGCCAAGGAACTCTATTTCATGGCCGATCCCGTCGACGCCAACCAGGCGCTCGCGATGGGTATCGTCAATCGCGTCGTGCCGGCGGCCTCGCTGATGGCCGAGACGGAGGAACTGGCGAAGCGGATCGCCTCGGGACCGACCGTCGCCTACGGCTACATGAAGGCCAATATAAACGCGGCGCTCACCTCCGACCTCCGCACGATTCTCGACCGCGAGGCGATCGGCCAGACCATGACCGGACGCACCGAGGATCACAAGGAAGCGGTCAAGGCGTTTCTTGAAAAGCGCGCGCCGCGCTTCGTCGGCCATTGAGCGTCGTGTCCGCGCCCTGCGGCTTGCGGAGTCTACTTGACCAAGGGGTTATCACGTTGACCGAGCAGGGTTTCATGTTTAGCCTCGGCTGAGAGCTCTCGGAGCGTGCGTTTGCTCGCGATCATGCAAGTCTGATTGCGCGGGCACGGCCGCTCCGACAGAAGAAGAGGCGCCGATGCGCGCGCGTTGGACAGGGCCGCTCATGCTGGTCGCGGGAGCGTTGCTCCTGAATGCGTGCTCAATCGCGACGCCTGTATCAGAGAATCCTGCGAATTCCGTTGCGCATCCGGCTGCCACGGCTGCGGCGTCGGTTGGCGCGCCCGGATCCGGAACGGCCGGACCGAATGTCGCCGGCCTCTGGACGGGCGGCTCGGAAGCTTACTGCGGCGCCTTCGTCCATGAGCCGGGCCGATGCTTCGCCCGCCAGCAGATCAGTTTCACCTTGGTGCAGAAGCAATCCCGGCTAAGCGGCTTCTATCAATGCAGCTTCGGAAACCAGATCTGTCTTCGCTTGGACGAACGCGGCGAGATAAAGTATGCGACCCTGACTGCGGATTCGATCTTGATGCGCGTGATGATGGACGACGGGATGGATTGTATTTTCCAGGCCCAACTGCACGGTGACAAGATGAACGGCGGATATGATTGTCTGCAGGGCGGCGGAGAACTCGAAGAAGGCATCTGGCAGACCGAGCGGGCCTATTAGCGATAGCGAGGTTTCAGAAATTGAAGACGCGACTGTGCGAGTTGTTCAGAATCGAATACCCGATCGTCTCGGCCGGGATGGGTGCGGTCGCGCTCGCCGAACTTGCCGCCGCAGTCTCCGAAGCGGGCGGCCTCGGCACTATCGGCCTTGCCGCGCTCAGTCCCGAGATGGTTCATGACGAAATCGGCGCCGCTCGCCAGCTCACGTCGAAACCGCTTGCGGTCAACGTGCTGATTCCGTTCCTGCGTCCCGGGCTTCTCGAAGCCGTCGCCGCCGCGCCAATCGATGCGGTCACGCTCTTCTGGGGAGATCCGTCCGAGCAGATTCCACCCTTCAAAGCGACCGGCAAACTCGTTATCTGGCAGTGCGGATCGCCCGCCGAGGCGAACGCCGCGATGCGCGCCGGAGCTGACGCTATAATCGCGCAAGGCTTCGAGTCAGGCGGTCACGTGCGCGGTGAGACGACGACCTTCGCCCTGATTCCGCAGGTGCGCGACGCGATTGGCGATCTCCCGATGATCGCGGCGGGCGGAATCGCCGACGGACGCGGACTCGCCGCCGCGCTCGCGCTGGGCGCCGACGGCGTTGCGATGGGCACGCGCTTCCTCGCTTCGCGCGAGGCCTCGGCCAATCCCCGTTACAAAGAGATGATCGTCAGTGCCCACTCGGACGATACCGTCCATACCAAGCTTTTCGATGTCGGATGGCCCGACGCGGCCCATCGCGTGCTCCGCTCGGCCGTCTACGACGAATGGGAAGAAGCGGGGCGTCCCGAATCCGGCAATCGCCCTGGCGAGGGCGCGACGATCGGAACCTACCGCCGCGCAGGTATCGAAGCGCCGCTTTTGAAATATTCCGTGATGCCCCCCGCCGACTATATCGAGGGTGATATCAAAAACTTCGCGCTCTACGCCGGCCAGTCGTGCGGACTCGTCACCGAGGTTCTGACCGCGGCCGAGATGGTGCGCGCGATTATCGCCGAAGCCCGCGCCGTTATCTCCTCCCGCCTGTCCCCGTTGCTCTGAATCGTCGCGGCTCTCGAAGCCCAGGGATGCGGAGTGGACGCGGCTTGATGATCGGGGCGCGGGTGGTTTCGCGGGCAGGCGCGGTCTGAAATAATCACGCATTGTGAGCAAGGAGATAAGCGTGCAAACGCTCTTCGAGGCGCTTGGCCGAGTCCCATATCCCGGTTACGAAACCGATATCGTGTCGCTCGGAATCGTCGAGAGCGCCGAGCCTTCCGACGGTGGAGGCGCCAAGGTGGTGCTTCGCCAGGCGACCGCGCGCCCGGACGAAGTGATGCGCGAGCTGACCGCGAATATCCAGCGCGCGCTCGAGCGCGACCTCGCGATCCGCCGGGTCGAGATTAGCGCCCGCCCGCTCGATCCGGAGATCGGCGAGCGCACCGGCCGCGTGCGGCTCGAGGGCACGCGCTATATCGTCGCCGTGGCGAGCGGGAAGGGCGGCGTCGGCAAATCGACGGTCGCGGCGAATCTCGCCGTGGCGCTCTCGCGGATGGGGCTGAAAGTCGGACTGCTCGACGCTGACATCTACGGTCCCTCGGTCCCGATGATGTTCGCAACCGGCGCCGAACGCCCGCGCGCAGCCGGCGGCCAGAGCTTCTTTCCCGTCGAGCGCTACGGAATCAAGCTCATCTCGATCGGCTTCTTCCTAACCGAAAAATCTCCCGTCATCTGGCGCGGACCGCTGGTGATGGGCGCCGTGCGCCAATTCATCAAAGATACGCTCTGGGGCACGCAGGATTTTCTTATCGTCGATTTGCCGCCCGGCACCGGTGACGCCCAACTGACGCTCGCTCAGCAGGTGGCGCTCGACGGCGCCGTAATCGTCACCACGCCGCAGGATGTCGCCCTTCTCGACGCGACCCGCGCGGTCCGGATGTTCCGCCAGGTGCACTGTCCGATCCTGGGCATCGTCGAGAACATGAGCTACTTCGTCTGTCCCGATTGCGGCGAGCGCGACGAAATATTCGGCGAAGGCGGTGGCGCCAAGATGGCGGCGGCCGAAGCAACCAGCCTGCTCGCGCGGATTCCGCTCTTTGCCGAGGTTGGAGCGGCGGGCGACGCCGGGATGCCGATAGTGCTGGCGAACCCGGACCATCCGGCCTCGAAGGCCTTCCTCCAGATCGCGGGCGAGGTGGTCGCCGCGATGCCGAAGGAATAGAGCCCTTGCCGATCTGGCATAGCGCCTATATTGTGGCTCGAAGCTGCGGGGCTGCCGTTAACGTTAGCGAGGCCGGAGACTGAACGGCCGCCTCGCGATTCAAACGTGTCCACAGTTATCACCGAAGAATGCATCAATTGCGGCGCTTGCGAGCGCGAGTGCCCTAATCACGCTATCTACGTGGGCGGACAGGCGTGGGAGTCGGACGGCGAAGATCATCCCGCGCTCGCAGAGGACATCTATTATATCGCGCCGGAAAAATGCACCGAGTGCGTCGGCTTCTTCGAGCGTGAGCAATGCGCGGTGAAGTGTCCGGTTGACTGTTGCGTGCCGGACCCGAATATACCGGAGCGCGAACCGGAGCTTATCGAACGCGCGCGCCGGCTCCATCCAGATCTATCTTTCGACGGAGACTTCCCGTCGCGATTCCGCACGTAATGGACGGCGTGGCTCGTTATCGCGAGCGTGTTGAAGCCATTGCGGTGGAAAAACGCGCTTGGATTAGCGCAACGCAATTTACTTTGCAACCGCGCTCCGATAAAAAAGCTAGACACGGCTACCTTGGAGCTTCGGTTGCCAGCGAGCGTCAGGGCTCCGCTTGGTGAGTGGCTGGCTGAGGGAGGGAAATGGCGAAGATTCGCGTGGCAATCGTCGGGGTAGGGAACTGCGCGTCCTCCCTTTTACAGGGAATCGAGTTCTACAGACACGCCCCGGCTATCGGCAAGGACAGGCCGGTAGGCCTGATGCATTACGATCTCGCGGGCTATCGGCCCGACGATATCGAGGTTGCCTGCGCTTTTGATATTGACGCGCGCAAAGTTGGCCGGCCGCTCGAAGATGCCTCCTTTGCCCTGCCCAACAATACGATCACTATCTGGCGCGACCTGCCGAACTACGGCGTCACGGTCGACATGGGCGAAATTCTCGACGGCATAGCGCCACATATGGCGTCCTATCCGCCCGAATGGAGCTTCATCCCCTCGGACGTGCGGCCGGTCGATATCGAAAAGCGGCTGCGTGAGACCGGCGCCGAAGTCATGATCTGTTACTTGCCGGTCGGCAGCCAGAAGGCGGTCGAGCGCTACGCGCGCGCGTGCCTCAACACCGGAGTCAGCCTGCTCAACTGCATGCCGGTCTTCGTGGTCTCCGACGAGAAGTGGGCGGCGGAGTTTACCACCCGCGGAATTCCCATTATCGGTGACGACATCAAGTCTCAGCTTGGTTCTACAATCCTGCATCGCACGATCATGAAGCTGTTCGCCGATCGGGGAATCAAGGTGCGCCACACCTACCAGCTCAATACTGGCGGCAATACCGACTTCCTCAACATGCTCGACCGCGCGCGCCTCGGTTCGAAGCGGATATCCAAGACCGAAGCGGTGCAGAGCGTGCTGCTCGAGCGGATGCCGGATCAGGACGTCCATATCGGCCCGTCGGATTTCGTTCCCTGGCAGCGCGACAACAAGGTCTGCTTCCTGCGTATCGAGGGCGAGGGCTTCGCGGGCATTCCGATCGAGCTCGAGCTCCGGATGTCGGTGCAGGATTCGCCCAACTCGGGCGGCGTCGTGGTCGACGCGATCCGATGCCTCAAGCTCGCGCGCGATCGCAAGATTGGCGGTCCGCTGTTTTCGATCGCCGCTTACGCGATGAAACATCCGCCGCGCCAGATGCCGGACGATATCGCGCGCGAGCGGGTCGAAAAGTTCATCAGCGGCGAGATCGAGCGCTGACCCGTGCCTCCTCGCCCGGTTCTGACCGCACGCGCGATGGATAACGAAGGCCACACCCGAGCTCCGATCGCCGGTGCGGCGGCGGTCGCCGTCGCCTTCGATACCGCAGCCGCAAGTTACGATTCGCTGCGCCGCAAGCTCGTGCCGTGCTTCGATGCGTTCTACGGCAACGTCCTCGAGGTAATTGACGATTGGGACGGTCTTCCGGCGCCCTCGATTCTCGACCTCGGCGCGGGTACGGGGCTTCTTTCCGAAATCATCCTCCACCATCGGCCCGAAGCGCACCTCTACCTGGTAGATGTCGCCGAAGCGATGCTCGCCGGTGCGCGGCAGCGCCTGGCCGAATCGCCCCGTGTGAGTTTCGAGGTCGCCGATTACGCTCGCGCGCCGCTCGGCGGTCCGTGGGACATGGTCGTGTCAGCGCTTTCGATTCATCATCTGTCCGACGATGACAAGCGTTCGCTTTACCGCCGCGCGTTCGACTCGATTCGTCCCGGCGGACTCTTCATCAATGCCGAACAGGTCCTCGGACCGACCGCCGAAGCCGAGTCGCACTATCGCCGCCGATGGTCCGCCCAAGTTCTTGCGGCGGGCGTTCCGCCCGATGAGTACGCCCGCACGCTCGAACGCATGCGGCTCGACCGATGCGCTCCGCTCGAAGTCCAACTGGAATGGCTTCGCGAGGCGGGATTCGCGCAAGTCGATTGCACCTTCAAGCAATGGCGCTTCGCAGTAATCTCCGCCCTCCGCCCGCCCAAATCTCAGTAGAGATTTTGTCAGACCTCGCGATTCGCCACCGAGGCACGTTGCTCCGGCAGCAATGGCACTCCATTACGTTTGCGCGGAGCGCGATCTCGAGGTGTCAGCGCACTGCGGGCCAGCTCTGAAAGAATGCGCCCGGCGGTAGTTCCGCGCCTTGCGGCGATCTCCTTGGCGCTCTCCAGAACGTCCGCGTCGATATCCAGCGTGGTCCGGATCCCACTTATATATAGCCTTTTGCTTGCAGAGATTCGCAAAAAAGCGCAATGTCCTGCCTTGCCGAGAGGTGGCCTCGGTGTGCACTGTCGAGAAGAGGATCCGCTGGTAAGACCGTAGACCGAAACCGTCCCGCCCATGCGAATTGCGATTGATAGAATCCCAACAATTAGATAGAAGGGGCTCATCCCAATGATAACGCGCCGCCAAGTGATGAAAACACTGGTCCTGGGCTCGACCGTTCTCGTCCCTGACTTCATGAAGGGACTCGACCTGGCACAGGCGGCTTCGCAAAGCAGCGAAATGCATCCGGCGTCGAGCACGGCGAAGAAAAAGAAGTTAAAAGCCACCTTCGTAAAGGTTTGTACAATATTTAACGCCAATCAGGACAAGACGATTGGTGGCTACCTGGATCAAAATGTACAGGTTTTCTCTGTTAGGCATCACGTACTCTATGATGGCGTCGAGCAGGTTGAGGGTTATTTCGACAACGAATTCAAAACCCATCCACAATTTACCCCGGCCTCCAACTATAAAGTGACTGTTTCCGGGCTATCCGGTTGGATCAAGGGACACGCTGGATGGAAGGATGATCATGGGGGCCCGGAGAATCTGAAGTTCACTTTTAAATTTGTTTACACCGGGGCCAAGTGGCTCATCTTGAGCCTGTATGCAGCGGATGCGTCGGGCTAAAAACATCGGCACACTATTGCGACGCCATCAACGGCCCCATACTCAGATAACATCCTGTGGAGCAACTAGGCACTACTCTTTTGCGATACGGCCCGCGCGCCAGTGCTTGCGCTGCGCAATCGACGTGAACTGGCCGAGCTCAAGACCCAACTGCTCCAGCCGGGTTCTTCAAAGTACCACAAGAGACTTCTGGACCTACTACGACGAGAGCCGCCCATAACGGCGGGCAACAATGGCGGCACCGGCGTCGGCGACTGTATCGGGTTTTTGGAAGGCGCTGGAGTCCTTCCCGCGGAGATCGACACGTTCGATGCACAATTCAATCTACCCCCGGCGAATCTAACGGAGGTGCTGGCTAACTCTTCGTTGCCCATACCGCTTGACCCCGTGCA
>Ga0307374_10004629_pt1 | contig 22821 bp, 20 predicted proteins | sample OX3MG_FD_202532 | JGI IMG/M metagenome (GOLD analysis project Ga0307374, IMG submission 202532) | Soil microbial communities from Risofladan, Vaasa, Finland - OX-3 | ecosystem: Environmental > Terrestrial > Soil > Coastal area > Acid sulfate soil | place: Finland: Risofladan, Vaasa | collected... | reverse complement strand
CGCGAGTTCGTCCGCGGCGCCGAGGCCTTCATGACACGCGTCGCGCGCTGAGGCGCGCGCGGCCGCGCGTTTTCTGCCTTGCAGCAAGACGGAGGCGGGGGGGGGCGGGGGGCCCCGGCCCCCCCCCGCCGGCGCTTATGCGGTGGTCTTCTGGAGCACCGGCTGGGCGATCGGGCGCGTTGTCGCCGGGCGCGGGAGGGCAGGCGGCTGCGGCGCGATATCCGTGTCGCCCTCCACGTTGAGGTGGGGCAGCGCACGGTCAAGTTGTCGCGGCATCCACCAGTTCGCCCGCCCGCCGAGGAACATGAGCGCCGGCACGAGGGCCGAACGGACGACCAGCGCATCGAGGAACACGGCGCCTGCAAGACCAAGGCCGAAGAGCTCGATCACCCGGTCGCCGCCCAGGATGAATGCCGCGAACACGAGCACCATGATGGCCGCAGCCGCGGTGATCGTCCGGCCGGTCGCGGCCAGGCCGCGGGTGACCGCCACCTGCGTGTCCCCGGTCCGGTGCCATTCCTCGTAAATGCGGGTGACCAGGAAGACCTGGTAGTCCATGGACAACCCGAACACGATCGCGAACATCATGACGGGGACGAATGGTTCGATCGGTCCAGTCGTCCCGTTGGGGAAGACGGAATTGAGCCAGCCCCACTGGAACACAGCCGTGATCAGGCCGAACGACGCACCGGCGGTCAGGAGATTCATGAACGCGGCGATCGCCGGGATCATCAGACTGCGGAACACGATCAACATCAGCAGGAACGAGAGCCCGAGCACGGCCCCGATGAACAGCGGCAGCTTGGCGGCGATTGCCGACGAGAAGTCGTTGATGGTCGCCGTCTGACCGCCGACGAACACACGCAGACCGTCGGTGCTCGCCGTCGGGATAACCCGATCGCGCAGCGTGGCCAGCAAGGCGGAGGTCGACGCATCCTGCGGTGCCCCCCGCGGGTAGACGGTCGCAGACGCGACGCCCATACCGGCGTTTGCGCTCCGGATCAGCGCCGGTCGGGTCACACCGACCACGTCCGGGGTGCGTCCCACCGCGGCAACGACGTTGATGAAGGCAGCCTGCTGGGAAGGTCCGTCGACCTGTGCGACGAGTTGCAGCGGTCCGTTCGCGCCCGGACCGAAGCCCCTGGCGACCAGGTCATACGCTGTTCGCGACGTGCTCCCCGGGCGGTCGGTGCCCGCATCGGCCGATCCGAGGCGCATGGCGAAGAAGGGCACCGCCAACAACATCAGCAGGACGGTTGCGGCGGTCGCGACGAGGACCGGACGTTCCCGCACGATGCGTGCCCATCGCGTCCAGCGGGGGGAGGCATCGGCGCCGGCGAGGCGCCCACCGCCGCGGGCGCCGTGCGCCGTGCGCCGCAGGATGCGGGTGCCGAAGAACCCCAGCAATGCCGGCAGGAGGGTCAGCGCGGCGATCACGGTCAGCAGCACCGCGATGCTCGCAGCGATCGCGACCCCGTAGAGGAAACTGATGCCAAGCGTGAACATCCCCATCAGAGCGATGCAGACGGTCATGCCCGCGAACAGCACCGCGCGTCCGGACGTGTCGACCGCCTCGATGATCGCCTGGTCGATCGACTTGCCGCGTTTGAGGCCCTGGCGGTAGCGCGTGACGATAAACAGCGCATAGTCCACGCCCACGCCGAGCCCGATCAGCAGCGACAGCTGTGAGGAAAACGACGCGACCGCGAGCACACGCGACAACAGCGAGATGACCGCCACCGAGATACCGAGCGCGATGCCGGCGGTAATCAGCGGCAGTGACGCGGCCAGCAGCGACCCGAAGACCAGGAACAGGACCACAAGGGCCGCGGCGGCCCCGATGGCGACCGTGGTGATGCCCGCCTGGTTCGACGCGGCGGAGATGTGGCCCTGGAAGGCGATCTGGATCCCCGGACCCATGCCCGCCGAAGCCGTGGCGATGAAGACCTGACCGGCGTTCGCCGGCGTCGTGGGCGTGGGTGGCGCCAGGGTTACCGTCGCGATCGCGACCTGCCCAGACGGTGAGATCCGACCGGCGCCGGCCGCGTACGGCGACGCCACCGAGGCGACGTTGTCGAGCGCCGCGACCCGGGCGAGCATCGCCTCGACCCGGTGCCGGACGGCGGGCGCGGTGACGGTACCGTGTGGGACGGCGATCACGATGTTCTCGTGGTCGGCGCGCGCCGCGGGCGAGGCCTGCGCGAGCAGCAGTTCCGCCTGGTAGCTTGGTGCGCCGTGGAGCGAGAGGTCGTTGGTGTAGCTGCTGCCGACGCCCTGGCTGATGAGGGTCAACCCGATGAGGGCCACGACCCATCCGACCAGCACCCAGCGTCGATGCCGGACGCACCATGCAGTCATCGCGCGCATCAGCGGCGGTCCGGGGGCGGGAGGTTGCACAGGAGGACGTCGGGTACCGCGGTCTCGGCCGCGGCGGAGTTGCGCTGCTGCGCGCGCGGTCGTTCCAGGGCGTCTATGAGAGCAGTCTCTTTGCGTCGGTGTGCGGTACAGGCCTCAGCCGAGTGGATGGCGGCACTCACCGCGTGCCTGCCCGGCACACGTCGGGGCGTGGACGGCAGCTTCCCGCCTTCAACCCCACGATTGCTCGGCCCGGCTCCCCGATGATGGGACTTGGCTGACGGACGGCACCTGTCGGAAGAGGCCCAGTCGCTGCCCAGGACGTCCGGGAAACAGGTTAGCCGATTGATGCCGAAGACCAGCGGATGCCGGTGGTGGCGCGACACGGTCCCCGGCGGATCTCCGTGGCCGGTATAGGCGCGGGCGAGGTCGCCGGTGGCGCACACCACCGTCGCGCGATCACCGACGAGTACTGCTCGGCCGGTAGCTGCGGCTCAGTGCCGCCATGCTGCGATTCGACCCCGGGTACCAGGCCAGGGCGGCCCGCGCAGAAGTCGCGGTACCGAGTGCCGAGCGCGTATCAGGGCGGCTCCCTCGACGATCCGCCCTGGGGACGCCGTACGCGAACGCAACACCATCACGAGCAGACTCGCGGCGCTGTCTCGGGCCAGACCCATGCCGATCAGAAGGGCATCAGCCGGGCCAAGACGGCGGTCGACTCCTCCCGACGCCGCGGGGGGGGGGCGGATCCATTGACGCGCATCGATCCCAGGCACGGCCACCCAGACCACCTGGGGCGCATTGACCGCGGCGCGCATTGGGCGCACCTCAGGTCCGCCGCAGTGATGACCGCTAGACGATCAGCTCTGCCGGCACCAGGCGCAGGCTGACACGCCGACCTTGGCGGACGAGCTCAAGCACGACCTCGGCGCCGATGCGGTCACCGACTAGGAGTCGGTGGATTTCGTCGACCTGTGCAACGGGCGTCCCGTCGACCGCGACGATCAGATCCTCGGAGCGGAGTCCGGCGGCGGCGGCCGGTGAATCGGGCATGACCTCAACAACCTCGACCCCGGCCGCAAGCCCGAGTTCCCGCGCGATGCGCGGCGGCAACGGACGCGGACCGCCGGCGAAGCCAAGGTAGGCGCGCCGGAAGTGACCGTGGCTCATGAGCGCGGCGATGATCGTCCGGGTGGTCGTGTTGATGGGCACCGCGAGGCCGAGGCCGACGCCGGCGACCGCCGTGTTGATCCCCACGACCTGTCCGGCTCCGTCCGCGAGTGCCCCGCCCGAGTTGCCGGGGTTGAGGGCCGCGTCGGTCTGGATGACGTTGTCGACGACCCGCCCGGCGCGGGTCGCCAGGGAGCGTCCGAGTGCCGAGACGACTCCCGCGGTGACCGACGCCTCGAACCCCCGCGGGTTGCCGACGGCGACGACGAGTTGCCCCACGCGCAGCTGCGTCGCGTCACCGAGCCGTGCGGGAACGAGCGTATCCGCGGACGCCCGCAGGATGGCCAGGTCGGACAGGGGGTCCGATCCGATTACCACGGCCTCATACTCGGCGCCGTCGACGAACGACGCCCGAATCTCGCGGGCGCGATCGACGACGTGCGCGGAGGTGATCAGGAAGCCGTCGCGCGCGAGCACGACGCCGCTCCCGCTTCCCCGGTCGGTGCGCAGATGGGCGACCGAGGGGAGCAGGCGCTCGCTGGCGGCGACCACGACGCGCGAGTACGCATCGAGGGCGTTGCCGTCGTCTGCAATCAGGCGAACTGCCATGGCATTCGACGGTAGCACCCGCCTGCAGCATCCCGCCGTTGGGCGGACCGCACGGTCGTGAGGGCGGGCGCGGGATCCACGCCGTTACTCGGGAAGCGCTCCGCGTCCGCACAGATGATCGCCTCCGAGCCCCGGAAGATGGCGCGCAACCCGGGCCCGCTCAGGACATGCTCGACCACTCCGAGCTTCACCGGCTCGCGCCACACCACAACGCCGGGATGCCCGCACTTGCTGCGCGCGCCCGGTCTCCTCGCCCTGCGTGGTGAGTTGATGCGCGCACGCTGGTCCGGCCGAACCGCACACGACATCGCCGTGTTCGAGGACCCGCTCACCGTCGGGCGAGCGAACGAGCAGCCGCCCGTCGAGCGCGATGATGATCTCCTTCTCACCGATACGGTCCGGGTCGGCACGAGCGGCCGGTGCGGTCGGCACCTACGAGAGGGTCATCCCGACCCGCGTGGCCCCCGAGTTTTCAGTCCATCCGGGCGCGCCGCGAACCGCGCACGGGCGCACCCGGCCGCCGCCGGGTGTCCTCGAACGGCGGTCGGCTGGTGTTGATCAGTGAGACTCCCCTCGGCGATCGGCTGGCGGTGGTTGAATCGACGTGCAAGGGGCCCCGAGCGATGTGTCAACGGCTCAGCGACGGGCGTCCAGGCGTGTCACTCGGGGAGTGCGAGCCGCGAGAGCGCGACGACTGGGCATCCGCACGGCGACGTCGAGGTCTCGTATGCGAGCCGTTCGCCCTCGCCGAGCAGCGTGAATCCCTGCAGCACGCCGTCCCAGTACTCGCGCGCAACCACCGTCGCCCCGGCGCGATCGCCGGCACGTCGGCGCTCGCGCCCCTCGGGGGAGCCGACATAGACCCACACCGGACCGTTCAACAGCGCGAGCTGCGCACCGACGTCGATGCGATCGTACTGTCGCTCCCGCCGGTCGAGACTGTTGAGCTGATCCGGTGTGACCGGGACGCAGACGCCGTTGACGCTGCCGCCGGCGACCGGCTCGATATCCAGGAAGGCGACGTGCACCGGCGGACGCTCACCGCTGATGGGGTCGACGTAGTACTTGTAGGAAGGGAGGTCGATGCGGTTGTCCATCGCGACGCCCCACGTGCGCCGGTATCCGTGCAGGTCGGCGACGAAGCCGTCCTGGTGTATCGCTCTGGTGAGCCGACCGAGGGGCTGGGCGACCAGCGAGCCGTAGCCAAACAGCCACTGCGGGTTGCCTGCCACCGACGACCACTCGCGCGCGAGTCGCTTGGCCGTCGCGCTGCGGGACCCCTCGACCACGGCGTTACGCCGGTCGTTTTCGGTTGTTTAGGTCGATAGCCAGGGGTAGCGGGCCGTGTCCTTACCGGCGTAGTCCGGATCGAGGTAGATAAAGCACCGCTGGATCTTCCAGTCCCTGATCTCGAACACGTCGCACCAGCGCCCGGCGCCCCAGTCGGGAACACCGGCCCGCCACGGGCCGTCTTGGTGCTCGCCGAAACTCGTCCCCTCGGCGACCAGTACGTCGCTCCCCGAGAAGATCCAATTGAAGGCGGCGTAGTCGTGGCGGATCGCGCGAAGTGTCCCGCCAACGTCACCGAAGAGTCGACCGATTTCCTGCCTGCCGTTGGCGAGGCCCCACTTGGGGAAGTAGACCTGCGCATCGGGAGCGAACAACTCGAGGATGCTCTCGCCACTGGACGTGACCCCGCCATTGTCGAAGGCCTTCAGGTACTCAAGTGCGACCGACTTCCGCTGCTCATCGGTCATGACATCATGCGCGAGACTCATTGGGGCAATCGCCTTTCGGTCGAGTTCCGGGATCCTGAACGGCATCGTAGAACGATCCGATGCCGTTCAACGCACGTTGTGGGTGTGCGCACCACCGTACGCCGGCGTGATCCGAAGCATTCGCTCACCCGCCATCGGTCCCGGCCGAGTCGCTGACCCTCCCACCGGCATCGGTCGACCCGCCCGACCGCGAGCGCATGACGGCGGCTGCAGCCAAGTACGGAATCGAGATCCTCGGCCCTTCCGGGATTCCCGCCGAGCGGCCACCCGTCTCAATGCGCGGCGCGTCCGGGGGTGGTCCTCAACCGATCGGCGATCTGCGCGGCCGACGCACTGAGCCCCGGGCGGGGGGCGATCGGGACGCCCGGGCGCGAACGGCCGCCCCGAGGCTAGAGCGCCTCGGGCGGCGGCCCTTGCCCGGCGCGTTGCGGGCGCCAGTCCGCGGACCGCCCTTCCTGAAACGCGCGGATGCCCTCGGCCGGATCCGGTCCGTGCAGGTGATTGAGCACGTTTGCCTCGATCGAGGGGAGGATGGAACCGCGTGCTGCGTCGGAGCCTGCGTTGAGGCCGATCTTTGCAAGGCGGAGACCCTCGGGGGAATTGCCAAGGACTTCCTCGCACCACCGGTCGACTTCCTCGTCGAGACGGTCATCGGGAACGACCGCGTTGATCAACCCCATCGCAAGCGCCTCGTCGGCCGAATACCGCCGGCTGAGGTAAACGATCTCGCGCGCGCGTTTCTCGCCGACGGTCCGTGCCAGCATCTGCGTCGCCCACCACGTGGGAGCCCAACCGAGACGAGTACCAGCCTGTCCGAACACGCCCGAGGCTCCCGAGATTGTGAGATCCGCGATGACATTCATCTCGTGGCCGGCGCCGATGCAGTATCCACGAACGCGCAGGATCACCGGCACCCCACAGCAGCGCAGCGACTCGCCCAACTGAAGGTAGAGCCGAACCTGCTCGCGTTTTGCGCGCTCGTTCCGCGTCGGCTCGCGAACATCGCCGCCAACACAGAACGCACGCTCGCCGGCACCGGTCAGGACGAGCACACCAACCCCGGGATCATCGGAGACCGCCGCGAGCGCGTGGCACAGCTCGTACATGGTCGTCGTACGCAGCGCGTTCAACCGCTGCGGCCGGTTGATGGTGATCGTTGCCCGTCCACGTTCGACCTGGAGGATGATGTCGTCGTACCGCCGTGTCCGGATCGCACGTGGATGCTCCGACCGCGTTCCGCCCACTGGGAGTCCCTTCGGTCAACACGACACTGCGTCGCCACGGCACCGTAGCCAGGTCCGTCGCCCCCCGCTACCCGAGCCACGTGCACAGGGTGCCCGACGGGCTGTGCCCGGCACTATCTTGCAGGCACTGCAAGAATGCATATGCTGCAGGGTATGACGGCGGCCGACGCATCGATTCAGCTCCCGTTGCGCGAGCGGAAAAAGCAGGCGACGCGCGAGGCGCTGCGGCGGGCGGCAACCGACCTTGTCCGAGATCGCGGCCTTCACGGGGTGACCGTCGAGGACATTGCCGCTGCTGCCGATGTCGCCCCCCGGACGTTCTTCAACTACTTCCCGACGAAGGAGGATGCCATCGTCGGGTGGGACCCCGCGGCACTCGTGGCGATGGCGGATCTTCTGCGCGCACGTCCGGGGACCGAGTCCGCACCAGTCGCATTGCGGATCGCGATTCTCGAAGCGATCGCGCCATCGGACGCCGACCCGACCGCCGTTCTCGAGCGGCTGCGCGTGATCCGCTCGGACCGCGACCTGGTTGCCCACTACGCGCTGCGCTGGGGCGAGACCGAGCGGGTGCTTGCGAGCGTGATCGCCGAGCGCCGGGGGACCGATCCCGACAGCGATCCGTACGGGCATTTGGTCGCCGCGACCACGCTTGCCGCCTGCCGAACGGCGTTGCTCGCGTGGTGTGCGAGTGGCGGCGCGCGTCCGATTGGCGACGTGCTTGCAGGCCACCTCGATGTTGTCGCGGCGGGCCTTTGTGAGCCCGAGGGTGGTCTGCGGTGATTCAGCGCGCGCGGTCGTGTACCGCGTCCCATCCGGGGCCGTGCCGGTGCTCCACCACCCGACGGTTCCCACACGTCCCCCGAAAGGACCTCGCCGTATGAGCCCGACCTCGCGATCGGACGCCCACCGTACGCCGGCGCGCGTTGCCGCCGCGATCCCACATCGTGAGGTCGTCGCGGGTCATCGCCGCACCGCCACGCGAGGAGGACGCTCGTGAGAAGCATGGCCGCGTGGTGCGTCGCGCACCGCCGTTGGGTCGTTGCAGGGTGGGTGGTTGCCCTGGTGGTGCTGGTTGCGATCAGCCAGAGCGTCGGCAGCGCATACAAGGATAGTTTCAGCCTCGGCGGCACGCAGAGCTTTCAGGCCCAGGCGCTGCTCAAGCGCGTTGCACCGAAGGCGGCGGGGGACACCGAGCAGCTGGTGATCGCGGTCAAGCAGGGGAAGGTGACCGATCCCGCCGTCCGCCAACAGGTCACCGCAATGCTCGATCGGGTCGCTGCGCTCCGTGACGTCGCTGGAGTCCAGTCACCATACGCGCCATCGGGGCGCCTGCAGATTTCGCACTCGGGACAGATCGCATTTGCCAACGTCAGCTTCACCCAGACGGCGATCAAAGTCTCGAGCGCCGACGCGCATCGTTTTGTCAACACCGCCAAGTCCGGTGCCGGAAACGGTGTCGAGATCGAAGTCGAGGGTCAGATTGCCGAGGCCGTCAGCAAGACGAGCGTCAACAGCGTCGCCTACGGCGCCGCCGCGGCGCTGGTGGTCTTGCTCCTGGTCTTCGGGTCGGTGCTTGCCGCCGCGATACCGCTCATCACCGCCGGCATCGCCCTCGGGGCCGCGGTCGCCGTGATCTCGCTGTTGTCGCACATCATCACGACGGCATCGTTTTCATCGCAGCTGTCACTGCTGATCGGGCTCGGCGTCGGCATCGATTACGCGTTGTTCATCGTGACGCGCCACCGTCAGGGGCTGATGCGCGGCAAGCCCGTGGCCGAATCGATCGTCGACGCGGTCGATACGTCGGGTCGGGCGGTCATGTTCGCCGGCGTGACGGTGTGCATCGCCCTGCTGGGGATGTTCACCCTCGGTGTGAGCTTCCTGTACGGCGTCGCCATTGCCGCGACGGTCGCCGTCGCATTCACGGTCCTCGCCGCGTTGACGCTGCTGCCTGCGCTGCTGGGATTCTTCGGGCTCACCATGCTCGGTCGTCGGGCCAGGCGGCGGCGCGCAGCGGGCGAGCTTACGACAACGGACCAATCGCCATGGTGGGCGAAGTGGTCCGCCGTGCTCCGCACCCACCCCGTCCTGATCGGAACGGTTGCCTTGGTGGTCATGTTGGTGCTGGCGATCCCGTTCTTCTCCATGCGACTCGGGTCATCGGACGCGGGCTCGGATCCGGCGGGTACGACAACCCGCACGGCATACGACTTGTTGGCGAAGGGATTCGGGCCCGGATACAACGGACCCCTCGAGCTCGTTGCCCAAGTCGACGGTCCCGCCCAACAGGCGGCATTCGTCACGGTCGTGGACGCTGTCGCCGCCGCGCCAGGAGTCGTGAAGGTCACGACTCCGAGGGTCATTCCCGGTGCGCCGGGTCAGCCGGGCGTGGCGATTGCAAACGCCTATCCGCTTGGTTCTCCGCAAGATGTCTCGACGGCCAACCTGCTCAGTCGCCTGCGCGGGACGGTCGTGCCGCGGGCGAGCACCGCCGGGGTGCGCGTGCTCATCGGAGGGCAGACCGCGATCTTCGCGGACTTCTCGGCCGTCCTGAGTAACAAGCTTCCGCTGTTTATCGGTGTCGTCGTCCTGCTGTCGTTCCTGCTGCTGGCGGTCGTGTTCCGAAGCGTGCTGGTGCCGACGATTGCCGCCGTGATGAATCTGCTGACCGCGGCTGCCTCGTTCGGATTGGTGACGGCCGTCTTTCAGTGGGGCTGGCTCGATACCGCCTTCGGGATCGACAAGACCGGTCCGATCGAGGCGTTCGTCCCCGTGATGATGTTCGCGATCGTCTTTGGCCTGTCCATGGATTACGAGGTATTTCTGGTCTCGCGGATGTACGAGGAATGGCATCGCACCCGCGATGCCAAGGAGGCCGTCACACGGGGGCTTGCTGCGACGGGGCGCACGATCACTGCTGCAGCGGCCATCATGGTTCTCGTGTTTGGGGCATTCATGCTCGGCGGTCTGAGGGTGATCGAGTTGTTCGGGTTCGGACTGGCCGGTGCGGTGCTGCTCGATGCAGTGATCGTTCGATCGGTGCTGGTGCCTGCGCTGATGCTCGTGTGTGGCAAGGCCGCGTGGTGGTTGCCACGCAGCGTTGACCGCGTCCTGCCGTCACTCAACGTCGAGGGCAACGTCCAGGAACATGTGCCGGCCCCGACTGAGCACGTCGACCCGCGCCCGATCGTCGTCGATTCACCGATCCCGGACGCGGGATCGTGAGTGTGCCGCGAGCGACCTCCGATCGGCCCCGGCGCTGAGACGGCTACGCTGTCTATACCGGCGAGCGCGCGGACGGGTCGGGCTCGTCCCCCGAATGGTCGAGACGGTGCCGTGCGCGGATGGGCGAAATGATGTCGCAGACTGATGATCATCCATACGGTGCCCACCCCACGATCGCGGATCGCGCAGTCGACGCTCGGCGCCTGAGTGACGATTTCGCCGACGCCGCCGCGGCTCGCGCCGAGGACGAGGGATATACACTCGGGCGCGTCCGCGATGAGCGCCCGCAAGCGACGCGAGGGAGACCTCGTGCCGTGGCGGGCGGGCGGCAGCGCCGGATCGCTCATCGGACGGCGCAACTTCCGGTAACGAGTCGACTCTTATATCGGATCGAGCATTACACCTCGCTTCCCGTGGTTGCGCTCGTCATCACTGCGGCGATGATCTGTCTGGTCGCGGCCGCCGCAGTGCTGGGATTCCCGAATCGTTGGGTGGCGGCGTTCGAAGTCTCCGTCTCGGCCGTCACCCTCGTGATGGTCTTCGCGATCCAGCACACTCAGGGCAGGGAGCAGGCGGCGACCCAACGCAAGCTGGACGAGCTGATTCGGGCTCTGCCCGGAGCAGACGAGTCGCTGATGATGCTTGAGGAGGCGCCACGTGAGGTCATGCTCGATGTCGAGGCGGAACAGCGCGACGTGCGCTCGGTGTCCGGGGACACGGACTGACAGATCCATAAGAGCTGCGGCGTTGCGCGCGGGCAACTGGGACGGATACGCGACGTCCGCAGACTCGGCCCCGCCGCCTACCTGGGGCGAACGCGACCGCCGTCTGATCCGGGCGCTGCGTCGGGCGCAGTCGGTTCCGGTTCGCAGCGAGTGTTACAGGCGCCCCGAATGCCCCCGGCGGGTTCGCCTCAGCACCGTCCAGCGGCCGGGCGCACCGACGAGCAGCGCGCGCGTCGTCGAGTACGCGCTCGCGCCACACCAGCCGCTGCAGCGAGCCCCAGGTGTGGGCACGGCGAACATCCTCGCTGAGCCGCTTGTAGCGCTCGAGTGCCCAGCCCAACGCTTCGCCTGCCGCCAAGCGCAGTGCGACCTGTTCGGCGAGGCGATTGAGCGTCTGCTCCACGCGCTTACGTGCCAGTCGCCGTTGGGCTCGCACCCAGAAGACCAGCGACGCCGCGACGAGACCTGCGGCCACGAACATCATCAGGGTGACGGCGACGACGAGGTCGAACAGGTCCTGCACGAGTACCTTCCCGTCTGGCGACGCGGCGACCTTAAGCCTAGCGCCCAGGCATGTCCGCCCCGCGCGTCGACGGGCTGACGCCCAGTCGCCTCGACGACCACGCACGTTATGCGCTCGGGGGTGCCGATCGGCTGCACGGCCGGCCGCGCGGTCATCGACATCCGTCAACGGCGCGCGGCCTATTCACGCGCGAGCGCCGCGCTGACGCGCGCCATGATGCGGGTGAGGTCGGCGACATCGCGGTCGGTGAGAGCATCTCCGAATCGGTGTTGCAACAGGGCGTGATGGCTTCGGCGCGCATCATTCACAAGTCGTCGGCCCCGTGAGGTGATCTGCGCAAAGCTTGAGCGCGCGTCAGCGGGATCTGGTTCGCGCCGGACCAACCCTGAGGACGCCATCCGGTCGAGGAGCTTGGACAGTCCCGATGGCGAGAGCACGATCGCCGAGGCCAGCTCGGTCAGACCGAGGCGCCCTCCTGCCGACTCCAGGTTCGCCAGGACGTCATATCTCGCGATCGTGAGGCCATGATCACGGCGCAACTGTGCCTCGACGTGATCCCAGAGCCGTGCGTGCGTGCGAACCAGTGCCAGCCACGCGCCCATCCATCGGTCTTCGCTGTCGGTGTCCATGGTCGCAGTGTAGCGAACTACTTGACATGCCAAAGAAATAGCGGTAGAAACTTGGCATGCCAACTAACCCGGTCGTCACGCGAGGATCTGAGATGAACGCATGCATGGTGATCACCGAGCCCCGATCGCGACACCTTGAGGAGTTGATGGGGTTCAGCGACGACGAGACCGCCGCCCACATCACCGAGCAGCGAGGGAATCGTGGATTCCTTCCGCTCCAGGGCGTTGCGAGCAGCAGGGTCGTGGCATTGTCCGTGTGGGACTCTGATGCCGACGCTGACGCTGCAGGTCTGATCTTCACGAGCCACGTGGAGGCGGTGTCGAGATACCTCGCCTCGCCGCCGCAGGTGCAGCTTCTGGACGTCGCCGTGGCATCCGGTGCAGTTCTGAGTGCCGCATCAATCTGATCGGTCGAACGCCACAAGGAGCCGGTCAGTGCCATTCCAAAGGAAAGTCTCGGCAGTCATCTGCTCAACCGATCTCGAGCGCAGCAAGGAGTTCTACGAGGTCGTGGTTGGCCTGCGGCTCTCGCCCGAGACCATCAAGAACCACCTTGTGTTCGACTGCGCGGATGGGACGACGTTGCTTGTCTACGGACGTGGTGCTCCGGGCCTTGCCGACCACACCCAAGTTCGCTTCTGGACCGATGACGTTGAGACTGACGTCCGTGAATTGGCCGGGCGTGGTGTCGCGTTCGACGAGCTTGACCTCGGCGCGATCAAGACCGTCAACGGTGTCGCGACGGTGCCGGGGATCGGCAGGTCTGCGTGGTTCAAGGACCCCGACGGCAACACCCTGGCGCTCTTCGAGCCCGAGGCCGCCGGCGGCTGATCGGGGCTCCGCCGATGAGGGCCGGTCGACGGCGACCGCTCTCATCGGCGGATCAGCGCTGGCGATGCCGATCGGCGTATTTCATTTTCCGGGGAGTCCGGCGCGACCGTGGTGGGGACGATCCCATGCCGTTCTAGGCGGGCTGCTCGGTCGCGGGTCGGGACCGAGCAGCGGCGCAACGCAACGCTCGTGCGGCAGACGGGTCACGAGGGGACAATTGCTCTGGCGCCGCGGCGGTATCACTGTCCGACCGTCGCCGCGTGATGAGGGTGCCAGACGCACGCGTTGGACCCGACAATCGCCGCCGTGTCGCGCACCCCGCGATTGCGCCGTCGGACGAGACAGGTACGCGGGCTTCCGGTTCCTCAGCCGGCTGGTATCGACGACCTCGAAATCGGCGCCGGTGAGCCGAGCCAGCTGATGGAGCTGATCATCGTTCCAGCGCGGGTCCGGTGCGCCGCTCACGTACAGCGGGCTCCCGTTGTCGGCGAGGATCATCCCGTAGTCCCGCAACGCGATGAGGATGGTCCGCACTCTGGCGCGAACCCCGTCAGCGACACCGATCGCCTGAGCCGGATCCGGAGACCCATCGGGGGCGCAGTTGAGCTGTTCATCGACCCCGCCTGATGGCGAGCCGGATAGACGAACGCTCGCCGAGTCACAGGGGCGGTAAACCGCAGCGCATGCAGGATCGCCCCACGCGCGACCTCGTCGTATCTGACGAGGCCGGGGAGAATGGGCAGGCCAGCAGCGTCGGCAGAGGTCCAGCCCACCGGCCGAAGCGCGTTGCTCGCGAGATTCCAAATTGCCCCGGAGCCGGCCGTCCACCGCGTTCCGACGCGGACGGCGGAATAGAGCTCGTATAGGCGACACGCGTCGCGGTCGACGACGAGGAGGTGTCGATCCGAGCCGCCCTCGATCTTCGGTCGCGCGGGTATCGGATACGGCCCCGGATTCGACTCGGACCGGTACTGAAACGCGACCCGGTATCTGGGCGTCCGAGAATTCACGACGTTGAACGGGATCCCGTAGGCGCCATGGTGTAAGAAGTCGGGGTGGAGGTGGCTTCCGAGCCCGATGGATGCGAGCAGCTGTCGGGAATCGCGCCGCACCGGAAGTCCGGTAACCCGCTGATTCCAGACGTTGCCGCTCGGGAACACCGTGCAGTGCGGAGCCCAGGACGGTGGTGCGGGTTGTCCGGCCAGCACAGCAACTGCGGAGAGTGCGACGATTGCCGCCCCAGCGATCGGAAGTGCAAGAGATGTGAGGCGTGTCATGTGACGTCTCATCGGAGGCCGGCGCCAATAGGTTAAGCAGCGGGCCGTGACGGCACGCTGCGCGGTCGGTCGATGCCCCGATGTTCGCCCGGTTTCTGCGGTGGCGCGATCGCCATCAGACGGCTGGTCACACGGGCCGCGAGCCGGCCGACTGCCGCCGAGGAGGGCATATCGAGCGCGGTCCTGTGCTGTCGATGCCACCCCGGCGACGACGACGCGGCGCGTCGGCCACAGGTCGGCGTGCGCCCCCCTCGGTCGTGGCCGGCGCCGAATCCCCGTGGGCTGGTGTCGCCGGAGCCCGGACCTCGTGGTCGCTCGGCAGCGTCACCGGGACGGCCGTCGCGCTGTCGTACGCCTGACAGCCAGGGCCAGCGGGGTCTGTGCGCACGGAAGCCGAGCCGAGCGATCGAGCGCCGTGACGGTCACCGATTGACCAGAGGGCGGCGCCAAGACCGATCAAGGCCGACCGCGCCGGACGATGATATAGTTGCTTCTGATTAGTAAGTATAAGAAGGAGTTGGTTGCCGTGAGCTCGCTGCGTCTGATCCCGCTTGACGACGCCGTCGTCTTCCCGGGCATGAACATCACCCTCACTGCCGCCGTGGGCGATGACGAGCGCGTCGTACTCGTCCCTCGCCACGACGGCGAGTTCGCCGATATCGGCGTGATCGCATCGGTCTCCGAACATGTGCGCCTTCCTGGCGGAGACCATGCTGTGGCCGTCGAGGCCGAGCACCGCGCGCTGATCGGTGTCGCGCACACGGGACCCGACGGAGACTTGTTCGTCGGGGTCGACGAACGCCGTGACGACGTGCCCGGCGACGCACGCATTCGTGAATTGACGCGCGAGTACCGGGCGGTGGTTGAGGAGATCCTCGAGATGCGCGGCGCCGACGCACGTATTGCCGCATGGCTACGCTCGATCAGCGATCCGGGCATGCTTGCCGACTCGGCTGGCTACAGCCCCGACGCCACGTACGCGCAGCGCCTCGAGTTGCTGCGGACGATCGACGTCACCGACCGACTCGAACTTGCACTCAACCTCCAGCGCGAACGCTTCGCGGAGCTACAGGTTCGTCGACGCATCCATGACGACGTGCAGCAGGGCGCCGACAAACAACAGCGTGACTACTTCCTGCGCAAGCAGATGGAGTCGATCCGCAAGGAACTCGGCGAGGACGATGCGTCGGTCATTGACGAGTACCGCACCAAGATCGAGGCCGCGGAGATGCCCGAAAAGGTGAATGCGCAGGCCGTCAAGGAGCTCGGTCGGTTCGAGCGGATGGGCGAGCAGTCAGGCGAGGCGAGCATGATCCGGTCCTACCTGGACTGGCTGATCGCGATCCCGTGGAACCAGCGCTCAGACGAGCGTCTTGACCCGGTCGGCGCCCGCGAGGTGCTCGACGCCGACCATGCCGGCCTCGAGGACGTTAAGGAGCGCATCACCGAGTATCTGGCTGTGCGCAAGCTGCGCCAAGATCGCGGTATCGAAGCCGATCCGCGCTCCGGCGCGATCCTCACGCTCATCGGCCCGCCCGGAACGGGTAAGACCTCGATTGGCGAATCGATCGCACGGGCGACCGGACGAGCGTTCGTGCGGATGTCGCTTGGCGGCGTGCGCGATGAGGCAGAGATCCGCGGCCACCGCCGCACCTATGTCGGCGCGCTGCCCGGCCGCTTGGTGCGCGCCTTGCGCGACGCCGGCACGATGAACCCCGTGATCCTCCTCGACGAGATCGACAAGGTCGGTGCCGACTGGCGCGGCGACCCCAGCTCGGCGCTGCTCGAGGTTCTGGATCCCGCACAGAATCACAGCTTCCGCGACCACTACCTCGACGTCGAGCTCGACCTCAGCCAGGTGCTGTTCATCGCCACCGCCAACCAGGCCGACACGATTCCCGGTCCCCTGCTCGATCGCATGGAAATAATCTCGTTCGACGGCTACACGAGCGACGAGAAGCTCGCGATCGCCAAGGGGTACCTGTGGCCGCGTCAGCGCGACCGCAACGGCCTACTCGAGAACGAGGTCAGCATCTCCGACGAGCTGCTGCGTACGGTGATCGCCGAGTACACCCGAGAAGCGGGTGTCCGCAGCCTAGAGCGCGAGTTGGGAAAGCTCCTGCGGAAGACCGCAACGCTGATGGCATCGGGGACCGCCACGGCACCGTTTGCGATCGACATCGATGCACTGCGCGACGCGCTCGGACGCCAGCGCTTCTTCCAGGAGTCCGCGGCGCGGACTGCCGTGCCCGGCGTGGCGACGGGTCTCGCGGTCACCGGGGTAGGTGGTGACGTCCTGTTCGTCGAGGCGACGACGATGCGGTCGCACGGCGCCTCGGCCGGCCTGGACCTGACCGGTCAGTTGGGAGACGTAATGAAGGAATCGGCGCGGATCGCACTCTCATATGTCCGTGGTCACGCCCACGAGCTGGGGATTCCGGATGATGCCTTCGATGAACATGAGTTCCACATCCACGTGCCGGCTGGCGCGATCCCCAAGGACGGCCCGAGCGCCGGCATCACGATGGTCACGGCGCTCGCCTCGCTGCTTACTCGCCGCCCGGTCAAGCACACCGTCGGGATGACCGGCGAGGTCACTCTGCAAGGTCGCGTGCTGCCGATCGGCGGGCTCAAGCAGAAGGCACTCGCCGCCCACGCCGCAGGTCTGACAGACGTGGTGATCCCGGAGCGCAACCGGGGCGACTTGGATGAGATTCCCGTCGAGGTGCGTGATGCGGTGCGCTTTCACCCGGTGATGACGGTGGAGGAAGTGCTCGAGCTCGCGCTCGAGCCGGTAGCCCACGATGTCGCGCTGTCGTAGCTGCGAGCCCATTGCTCGGGAGGTCCGCATCGCTGCGGACCTCCTCGAGCGACGCTGGCTGCTCCAGACCGTTGTCGCTGCGCATGCCGGTGCGGTGCGGTTCAACGAATTCGGATCGTCGGTCGTCGGCATTTCTCCGCGAATGCTCGCCTGTCGGCTGCGTGACCTCGAGCGTGCGGGCATCGTCGAGCGGACGGTGCTCCCCGACAGTCCGCCCCGTGTCGAATATCGTCTGACCGAGCGTGGGCACGCACTCGGTCCGCTGGTGGCCGCGCTGCGTCACTACGCCAACGGGTAGGACCACGTTCGGCGAACGGTGGCTGATGGGGCGCGTGCTCGGGCGAATTCGGGGCGGTTGGACAGTTGTGCAGGATCCGGACCACGTGACGTGCGAGCCGCTCGTGCCGTGAGCGGTGCCGCCGGGAACGGGGGGTCGTTCGCCTGTCTCCGTTCCCGCTCAGTCGTGTCCGACCATCGCGCTTCCGAGCACGTAGAACCGTGCGAACGCCGCAACGGGCGCCGGCGCGGTCATTGACTCCAGAGCACTGGTTTTACAGGGAGTTCATGATAGGCCCAACCCCCGGCCATCGCCCAGTCCTTGACCGCATATCCCGGCGTGGTTCCCACCCCGAGTCCCGCTTACCGCGATCGGCTTGCGCTTGCGGGCCGCCGATCACGCATGCGTTCAGCCGGTCGACGATGTCCAATGCTCGGGTGCGGTGTTCATATGGGGACGTCAATGGGGCAGAGACGCCTCCGCCGGCGGGTCGGTATTCGGCGGCAACCGAAGATGGACAAGGAGTGAGACGGCGCCCACACAGGCTTGCCGCTCGGTACGGTCCAAGGCGTTGTCCTGCTCGCCCCGTCCCAACCCGCACGATGGTATGGAGGACTGACCATGGAGCACCCGTCGCTCTCGGCGCTGTTTATCAACTGCACGCTCAAGCCCTCGCCCGAGCGCTCCCACACCCAAGGCTTGATCGATCCCTCTGCCGCCGTGATGGAGGGTGCCGGGGTGGCGACGGACACGATCCGTCTGATTGACCACGCCGTGGCCACCGGTGTGTGGCCCGACATGACCGAACACGGCTGGGCGCACGACGCGTGGCCGGCACTCCAGGCCAAGGTCTTTGCCGCCGACATCTTGGTCCTGGCCGGGCCGATTTGGCTTGGTGACAATAGTTCGGTCATGAAGCGGTGCATTGAGCGCCTCTACGCCAGCTCGCACTTGCTCAACGACAAACAGCAGTACGCGTACTACGGCCGGGTCGGGGGCTGTCTGATCACCGGCAACGAGGATGGGGTCAAGCACTGCGCGATGAATATCCTCTACAGCCTCCAACACCTGGGGTACACGATCCCCCCGCAGGCGGACGCCGGGTGGATCGGTGCGGCCGGCCCCGGACCGTCATATCTCGATCCGGGCTCGGGCGGCCCCGAGAACGAGTTCACCAACCGCAGCGCCACCTTCATGAGCTGGAACCTGATCCATCTGGCCCGGATGCTGAAAACCGCCGGCGGAATCCCGGCCCACGGAAACCAGCTGACCGCGTGGGAGAACGGCCAGCGCTTCGGCTGGGAGAACCCCGAATACCGGCGATGAACGCTCGGCGGTGGGCGAGAGCTCGGCTCCGTGAGAGTGGGCTGAGGTCGGTGCCATCCGAACGACGTGCCGCCGGACCCGTGTGATCTCAGATCGGGGTGCGGTCAGGTCACGGTCATGACGTTGGCAACCGGATTGACCCCGTCGCTGCAGGGCAGACGACGTCGACGACTTCGGCAGAGGTGACCTGGCCGAAGGCGATCATCCCGGCCACCTCGCCCCCGCGTGGCGCACACGGCGTTCAAGGCGTCGTCCTGTCGGTCCACGGCGACGACGCGCGCCGCCGGGCGTCTCGGCGAGCCTTGACCGTGCACCGGCGTATTGGCGTCGGGCGACCGTCCCGTCCTCGCCATTCCACCTCGAACGAGCGAAACCCCCGCCACCGAGTCTGTTGCATAAACCCCGCCACCGGCGGGGTTTGTTGCGTGCAGGGGCCCCACAGGAGCGGGATGTGTCTGCAGCGCAGGCGGCCGAGGTGGCCGGATCAGGCGGTGATCGCGGCCGGTGCCAGGCGCCAGAGCGTGAGCAGGTTGTGAGTAGCGGCGATGAGCTTCCATCGGGCGTGCAGGCCGCCAGGCCGCGGCGTTGGAAGCGGTCGATACGCCGCAGGATCTTGGTCTGGGCGAAGATGGGCTCGACGATCTGCTGTCGGCGGCGATAGAGCGCCTGGCCTTCGGGGGTACCAAGGACGTGTTCGACCCGTCGGGCCTCGGGGCCCTGTCGTGGCGAGAGCCTGCGTGGTGCGGTGCGCGTACGGGATTTGGTCGGAACGATCGGTGGGATTTCTTGTTGGTGCAGCCGGGCGATCTGGGACGAGTTCCAATAGCCGCCGTCGGCCAGCACGACCTCCAGGTGCTCGTCGATACCGGCGCCGGCCAGCACACCCAGGGCGTGGTGGATCATCGGCTCCAGCTGACCTGAGTCGTTGGCGGCCTGGGTGATCTCGGCCGCGTGGATGATCTGCTGGGGGCTGGCCACGACTTGGGCGTTGTAGCCCTGCACCGTCCGGCGGCCGGCTCTACGCATCGGTCGAGAGTCGGGGTCGGTGGTGTTGATCGTGCGCTTGGCCAACGCATCGGTTGCGGGCGCAACGGGCTTGCGGCCACCGAGCTTGCGAGCGTGCGGGGCCTCCCATTCGGCGCGCCAGAGAAGGTTGGCCTCATACTCGGCCTGCTGTTGGGCCTGCTCGGCCTCGAGTTCGGCGTTGCAGCGAGCAAGCCGCTGGCGACGTGAGTTCCGCTCGATCAGCTCGGGCGGCAGCTCGTCGCCACGTGTCTGGCCGAACTGCTGATCGTCGTCGGCGTCAGCCCGGGCCGCCTGCTCGAGCATCTGCTCGACGTCTTGGCGGATCGTGTCGTAGGTCTTGGTCGCGCCGGGCGAGGCGTTGCCGGCGATCAGGCTGCCATCGACGCCCACCAGCCCGACCGATATCACCCCCGCCTTGGCACACAGTGCCAAGACATCGGTGAACACGCACGCCAGGGCGTGCTCGTGGCGGGCTCTGAAAACGCGCGATCGTTGCGTGATCCGACACACGATTGGCGCAGATCACCCGGAATGCGATGTCCTGGATGACAACGTCGCTCGATCCGGCGCGATCAACGCTGGACCGCCCGCATAGGCGCAAGAGCAACAGCGCGACCATCATGGCCGGATCGTGTGCCGCACGACCCCAGCCGTCATCGCGGTACTCCGCGTAGAACCCGGTGAGGTCCATCTGGTCGACCGCGTCGCGCACAAACCACGCCAGATGCCCCTCGGGCAGCCACTCACGCAAGCTCGGCGGCAACAGCAATTCCTGCTCACGGTCGCACGACAAGAAGTTCTGGCCCACCTGCCCGCCCCCCGGTATCGACGACACACCGACATCGTCGTAGACCCCCCGGACAGCACAAACCCCGCCGCTGGCGGGGTTTGTGCGACAGCCTCGCTGGCGGGGTTTGTGCGACAGCCTCCACCGCAGGTGTTTCGACATGCAATATGGGCGCCCCGACGGCGGCGGTCGGCCTGAGTCACCTGACCGGCGCCGACGGGGCTACGACCAGAACTCGTCCCACCCATAGAGGTCGTAGACGTACTTCCGACCGTCCGTGACTCGGCCGTCCTTGATTTCGAAGACGATGCAACAGGCGACATCCAGTTGCGTATCGTTGCGCTCCGCGGTGATGTGACGCATGCCGATCACGCGGCCATCATCACCTGTCAGCACACGCTGCAATGCGGCCTTGATGGTCCCGCCTGTCTCTCCCGCATACCGGCCAAACTGGGCAACGGTCGCCTCCAGGCGTTGGTGATCGCCAGCGAGAGTGCTTCTTCCCGGCGTGTGCCACCCCGCGCTCGATCGCGACGGTCGTGGAGCACACGCCAAAAGAATGGACCCCAAATCCGTCCAGGAAACCGACGCCGCGGGAGATCCGAGGCCTGCGCCGAGGGATCCACGCCCCCTGTGGGCACCGTGGTACGCATGGCGCGGATATCCCCCGACACCACGCGTCCCCGGCGCCTCAATGGGCCCTGGAGGACTCGAACCCACGCCCACCCAGAGCGGTTTAGGACTGTCCGTCGGGCGGTGGTGCGATGAGCGGTCCGAGCACGGACATCAGATCTGGGTCGAACATCACGTCATTCACCACGATCCTGCCATCGGCGAGGCGGTAGTACGCGAGAGCTCGGACCGTCGTGGTGCTCCCGTCCGGGAGAGCGGCGGTGTAGTTGAACCGGGCGAACACGGCATCCCCGTCGGCCACGAACTCCTCGTCCTCGAACCGCTGTTCTTTCAGCGCCGCGCTGGTCGCAGCGACCATTGCCTTTAGGCCGGCGCGGTCAGCACCTCCCATCGCGACGTTCACGTAGTTCGGCGCGAGCACCTCGTCCGCGACATCGAGATTGCCACCGGCCAGCACCTCGTACATGAACCGACGAACCACGGCCTTGTTGTCCTCCGCACCCATACCCAACTCCCCTTTCCGGCACGCCTGCTGCCAGTTCGCGTGTCAGTTTAGGGGGCCGTCCCGAAGTGCACACGTCATTCGTTGAGCACGTGTGCTGATCGGGAACGGATCCACGGGGGACATCGATCCCCAACCGCTCGCAGATCGGATCCCGGCCGGTTGTCGGCGTTCACTCCGAGACCCTCGGGTCCGCACCGGGATAGGCACGCCGCGTACACGCGCGGAGGCGCATGGCACATGTCTCTCGCGCTTCTGGTCAGACACCGCTTGCCTATGAGGTTGTCATGGGCGCTACCGGGCTCGAACAGCCCTGGGCAGCGGCGCTACTCGAGGGCCATCGACTCGTCGTCTTCCCGCTGCCACATGCGATGCCCGATCTCAACGATCCGCGCGATCAACGCCCTGGCACGGGATTGTTGGTGATGCCGCGAGGGGTCCATCCCGATGGCCGGGCAAGCTGCCGGCAACCACGCGGATGCGCCATTTCGGTCATTCCAACTCGAGATGTGTCGTCCCACGCATCTGGGACGACACATCGGGCCCGTGTTGCGCGTCAAGTTCGCTGAGCGTCCTACTTACCCGCACCCGCAGCGGGAGGGACGCCCATCGCGAGCGCGGCCTGACGCATCGCCTCGGCGATGACCTTGCTTTCGCGGCGCAGCACGTCAAGCATGCTTTGTTGGGCCTGCAGTTGCGCCCGCGCGACCTGTGCCGTCGCGACCAGCGCCGGGTATTCGCCAACGGTCGCCTCCCAATCATCGACCGCTTTGAGCTGCGCTGCGAGCACCGTGTCCGCGCTCTCGAAAGGTGTGTGCTGCAGGGCCGCGATCAGGGTCTGCTGTGCTGCCGACGCCTCGGCGGATGAGGACATACTCGGCTCCTTGTTAGGTGTGTAGGGCACGAACAATTGTAGGCACCCGGGACCGTCTGTGGGCGCCGCCTGAATACTGGTCCACACGCGCCGGTTGAAAAGTGGGTTCTTGCCGATCCAGCGGGGTCAGAGCCTCGCGTTGATCCCGTCAGCCACATGCTACGAGCACACGGTGACGGAAGCTCTGGAAGCTCGGTAGCCCGTAG
>Ga0307374_10004627_pt1 | contig 22824 bp, 21 predicted proteins | sample OX3MG_FD_202532 | JGI IMG/M metagenome (GOLD analysis project Ga0307374, IMG submission 202532) | Soil microbial communities from Risofladan, Vaasa, Finland - OX-3 | ecosystem: Environmental > Terrestrial > Soil > Coastal area > Acid sulfate soil | place: Finland: Risofladan, Vaasa | collected... | reverse complement strand
TGAGGAGTTCTCACCGGTGCGCATCAAGCCCTGGCATCTGCTCATCATAATCGCCTTGCTCACGCTCGTCGCCGGCTGGGTGGATCTCCCGGCTGGCACGCTGGATCCGTTGGGCTGGAAGGGCTCTCGTATCGCGGTTCACGAGGGACTCGACCTCCAGGGCGGCCTGCAGGTCGTCTTGCAGGCCAAGCCCGCGGCGGGCCAGACGATCAGCTCGGATGCCCTCGCCGGTACCCGCGACACGATCGCTCGCCGCGTCAACGGCCTGGGCGTCAGCGAGCCACTGATTCAAACGCGCGGCAGCGACCAGATCGTGGTCGAGCTTCCCGGAGTCAAGGACCCGCAGCGCGCCGTCAACATCCTGCAGCAGACGGCCCTGCTCGAGATCATCGATCCCAACGGCCAATTTCTGCCGGTCGGGACGTCGGTCGACACGACGCTCGGTACGGCGGCGTCGCTGAATAGCGGTCAACCGTCGGCGACTCCGGGCGCCACCCCCGGGGCGACTCCAGGCGCCACGCCCGTGGCGACACCCGCGGTTCCGCTGGGTGCGACGCCGATTGCAGGTGGCACCCAGTCGGCCACCCCCACGCCAACACCAAACGGTCCGGTGTACACCACGATCGTTACCGGGGCGGACCTGAGCGACGCCTTCCCGACAACCGACCAGGTCGGACAGGTGGTCGTCGGCTTCACCTTGAAGTCTCAGGCGGCGCAGAAGTTCTACGACTTCACCAGCTCGCACATCGGGCAGCCGATGTCGATCGTGGTCGACAAGAAGGTCATCGAGACGGCGACGATCCAGGGCGCGATCAGCGCGAACGGCCAGATCAGCGGCATGACGGTCGACCAGGTCAGCGCACTGGCGCTGCAGCTCAAGTCGGGCGCCCTCGCCGTCCCGCTCGACGTGATCGAGAGCCAGACCGTCGGGCCGACGCTCGGCCATGACTCGATTCACAAGAGCTTCATCGCCGGCGGCATTGGGCTGACCATCGTGGCGCTGTTCATGATCCTGTTCTATCGCGCTCCGGGCGTGCTCTCCGTGCTGGCGCTGTTGATCTACACGACGGTCGTCTTCGCACTGTTCAAGGCCATTCCGGTCGTGCTGACGCTGGCGGGCATCGCCGGCTTCATCCTGTCCATTGGTATGGCCGTCGATGCCAACGTGCTGATATTCTCGAGAATGAAAGAGGAGCTACGGCTGGGCCATGCCATTCGCCGGGCGATCGAGGCGGGCTTCGACCACGCCTGGCCCTCGATCCGTGACTCCAACGTCTCAACCATGATCACCTGCGTGATCCTGTACTGGTTCGGGCGGTACGCTGGCGTCAGCATCATCCAGGGGTTTGCGCTGACGCTCTTCATCGGCGTCGCCATCAGCATGTTCACCGCCATCACCGTCACACGGACCCTGCTGCGGGTGCTGCTCACGGCGGGGTTCTTCCACAACCAGTGGTGGTTCGGCGTCGAATCCTCGACCACCCGGCCGCAGAGTGGCGCCGTGGCCGACTAGCGGTCACGCTCTCGTCACGAGATCATTGCCGGCGGTCGTCGCACGCGGATAGGGGTGAGTGGGGTCGATGTTCGATATCGTCGGGAAGCGCTACTACTGGTTCCTGCTGTCGCTGGTGGTCATCCTGCCAGGCATGTTCGCGCTGGTCACGCACGGACTGCGCCCCAGCATCGACTTCACCGGTGGCACGCTCTGGGAGATCCAGACCGATCGGCCGACGACCTCCACGGACATCCTGCAGGCGCTGGCGACCAAGGGATTTGGCGACTCGATCATCCAGACATCCGCGAACAACACGTTCCTGATCCGGATGAAGGAGATCAAGGAGGGCTCTACCATCAAGAGCCAGTTGAGCACCGCGCTTCAGAACCAAGTCGGACCCTTCAAGGAACTCCAGATGCAGTCGGTGGGTCCGTCACTCGGTCTGGCGATCCGTAATCAGGCGCTGCTCGCGGTGGCTTTCGCGTCGATCGGGATCCTCATCTATATCGCCTACGCCTTTCGCAACACGAACAACCCGTTCCTCTACGGGATCGCCGCCATCATCGCCATGATCCACGACGTCGCGGTGGTGGTGGGGATTTTCGCCATCCTGGGCTGGGTGCGCGGAACCGAGGTCGACTCCCTGTTCGTAACCGCGTTGCTCACCGTGATCGGTTTCTCCGTCCACGACACCATCGTGGTGTTCGACCGCGTCCGCGAGAATCTGGCACGTCGCAGCGGCCGGACCTACGACCAGGTGGTGAACTACAGCGTCAACCAAACGCTCGTGCGCTCGCTGAACACGTCGCTCACGGTGGTCTTCACGCTCTCAGCGCTCTACCTGTTCGGCGGCGACACGACCCGCGACTTCGTCCTGGCACTCCTGATCGGCATCGTCAGCGGCACCTACTCGTCGATCTTCAACGCCAGCCAGGTGCTGGTCGTGTGGGAGAACCGGGAAATTCAGCGGTTCTTTGGGCGCCTCCGTGGACAGCGGCAACGCGTCCGGCCGGCGTAGCGCCGTGGTGCGGAGATGACGGTCGCCCGAGAGGCAACAGACGCGCCACTGCGAGTGGGCGTGATCGGTGGTGGGATCGCGGGCCTGACCGCGGCCTACCGCCTTGCGCGTGCCGGCCACGACGTCATCCTCTGGGAGCGAGGGCCACGGCTTGGCGGCCAGGCGGCTGCCTTCCCCGTCCTCGGCACCGCGATCGAGTACTTCTACCACCACCTGTTCATGAGCGACCGCGACATCGTGGCGCTGATGGACGAGCTCGGCATTGGCGATCGCCTGCTCTGGCTGACGTCGAAGGTAGGGTTCTTCGCCGACGGCAGGATCTACCCGCTCTCGAGCGCCACCGATCTACTACGCCTGGACTTCCTCCCGCTGGTCGATCGCCTGCGTATCGGATTCGTCACGCTCTACCTGCAGAAGCGCACCGGGTGGCATGCGTTCGAACAGGTCACCGCGGCCGACTGGCTGCGCCGCGCGGTCGGAGAGCGCGCATTCGACCGTGTTTGGGGCGCGCAGCTCCGGGCAAAGTTCGGCCCTCGCGCCGAGTCGGTTGCCATGGTGTGGTTCTGGAACAAGATCTTCCTGCGCACGCAGTCGCGCAAGTCTCCGCTCACGCGCGAGCGCCTCGGCTACGTCAACGGCAGCTTCAACGTCCTGATCGATCGGCTCGGCGAGGTCATCCAGCAACTCGGCACCACCGTCCAGGTTGGCGTAGGGACCGACCGGGTCGTGCGCAACGGCGATGGCTGGCGCGTGCGGACGAGCGAGGGAAACGAGTACGGCTGCGACGTGATCGTGGCCACCGTGCCTTCACCAATCCTGGCCCGGCTGTTTCCGGAACTGCCGGACGACTACCGGGCGAACCTGACGGGCGCGGTCTACCAGGGCGCTGTGACGATGCTGCTGCAGTCGCGCTACGCGCTCTCAGACATTTACTGGCTCAACGTTGGCGACCCCGACATGCCGTTCACCGGGATCATCGAGCACACGAACTTCATCGGTCCCGAGCACTACGGCGGCAAGCACTTGATCTATGTGAGCAAGTACGTTGACCACTCCCACCCGTACATGACGATGGACGACGCCGCGCTCTTCGATGAGTACCTCCCGCATCTCCGTAAGGTCAACCCGAACTTCCGGGCCGACTGGGTCGAGCAGTCCTGGGTGTTCCGCGAGTACGCGGCCCAGCCGATCATCACGCTGAACTACTCGGCGCGTATCCCGTCGCACCGCACGCCGCTGCCCGGTCTCTACCTGGCAAACACCGCGCAGATCTACCCGGAGGACCGGGGCACCAACTACAGCGTCAAGATCGGCAACGCGATCGCGGACATCGTGGCGAGCGACCTGCGGGATGGCGTCATCTCCCGTCGTCCAGCCGGCAAGGCGCAGGTCTGATCGCGGTTGCCGCGACGCGGTGCGCCCTGCTATACTCACGGTCGCGAACGCAGGCGCCCGTAGCTCAGTGGATAGAGCGTTTGCCTCCGGAGCAAAAGGCCGCAGGTTCGAATCCTGCCGGGCGTACCAGGAGACCCGCAGTCAACCCGAGGGCGCGGCCCTCGGGTTCTCTCGTGTGGCGCTCGGTCCGTGGCACCATTCGTCATCGACTCGAGAACCGGCTGCGCCCGTCACCGAGCGCGCGGAAGTCACCGGTAGCTCGGTCTGGTGTCCTCGACCTCCCACTCGGCACGTTGCAGTTCGCGCCGCCGGGCCCGCACCCGCAAAAGTCGTGTCCCGAAGAGCGCGGGTCCCCACAGGACGATGGCGCCTCCGGTGATCCAGAGCACGTGGCTGGAAACCAGGAACCAGAATGCGCCCCACGATCCGGTGAACGCGAGAATGAGGATCAGCGTCCACACCTTGAAACCCACCAGAATCGCGGCGAAGGCCCAGGGGCTCGCATTGTCCTCGGGCTGATCTTCCATGGCCTCAAGTCTATCGGTCGGTTGCAATTCCGCGCAACGGGCGTTGCGAAACGATCGCACCTCCGCCCCGCTCCGCCGTACAGCACGTTACGCACCACCATTGACCCCTGGACAACGATGTACGTACACTCTATACTTACAGCACCGGTCGGGAGACCCGGCTCCCTGCGCGTCGTGGGCGACCTCTGAAACGCATAGTACAATCGTGGAGTGACGATTGATGGTAGCGCGACCTAGGCCCGAGAATTGGCGCGGCATCGCGTGGATGCGCGGCTGGAATCGCACCCAGAGCGACACGGCTGTGCGATGGGCGCTGACGCGAGCGGTGACGGACGAAGCAACCGCGGTACCGCGGCGCTGGTGGGTCCGATTCGTCACGGTCCTCCCCGGCGTTAGCCCCCGCTCGACGACGGTCCTCGATCGCCTGACGCCCGGAGGGATGCTGATGATCTTCCGAAAAGAGAACCGCGGCGAGTCGTTCCAGCGTCAGATCGCGAACCTGCGTCAGCAACTCCAGCCCGAGGACGAGCGCGAGTCGACCAACTATGAGTTCGACGAGCGCGAGGACACGTCCCAGTTCGCGGCCAGCCCGACGCGCGGCGAGACGTACGCGCCCCCGCGAACGACGGATCTGCTGGGGACCTCGGCGGCCACGGCGGCAGCGCCACCGGCGACGGCTCCGGGCGCACAGCGCGGATCGTGGCAGACAGCCGACGCGAACACCAGCGTGATCGCCACCAACGCCCACTGGAACGGCACGCTCCGCAGTGACGGCTCGCTGCACGTGCACGGGCGCGCCGACGGCGAATTGCACGCGGCGAACGATCTCTACGTCGCCGAGGGCGCCGAGGTCGACGCGGAGGTGTTCGCCGACAACGTGGTGGTGGCGGGCGTCGTCCGTGGCCGCATCGACGCGCGGACACGGCTCGAGGTCCTCCCGCAGGGGCATGTGGCCGGCGACGTGCGAGCGCCCAAGCTGGTGGTACACGAGGGCGCACGGCTTACCGGCCAACTCAAGATGGAATCCACAGGTGAGGGCGGCGCCTCGCCGTACTCGACCAGCGCCCCGGCGGCCAAGCCGCGCCGCTCCAACTCGTAGCGCAGGGTGTCTGACGGCGTCCCTGGGAGGAGGACACGATGTCCTATCGTCCGGGCGGGCAAACAGGTGGGTTCCCGGAAGCGCTCAGCCCGCAGGCGCCCGAGAGCTTCTCATTGATCGACCGTCACTCGTCGGTCGAGGGGACGTATGCGTCGGAGCGCGATCTACGCATCGAAGGTGAGATGCGTGGCACCGTGCGGTGCCAGGGATTGCTCTATATCGCCGAGGGCGCTGACGTGGACGCCAACGTCGAGGCAGCGAACATCACGATCGCCGGCCAGGTCCGTGGGTCGGTGAACTGCCGGGGAAAGCTCCAGATCATGCCCTCAGGTCGCGTGCACGCCACGATTGCCACCGACACGCTCGTCATCAACGAGGGCGCCATCTACGAGGGTGAGTTGCGCATGGAGGTGGGCGGCGCATCGGGGCCCGGCAGAGTTCAGCCCGAAGGTGAGGCCGCGGCAACGCCGATCCTGCGTCGATTCGCTCCGGACGCCGGAGACGGACCCGCGCTGCCGGCCGCGCAGCCGTCGAAACGCGGTCGGGAGGAATAATTCCAATGGGATGCCCCGCCCGCCGAACGAGCCATGCTATAATGGTCGCCGCCGGCTGGGGGTAACTCATAAGCGGGCAACGGGTCGAGGGATCATCCCGCCCGCTGCCACAACTGCCCGCAGGCTCCCCGCTCGGTTCGCCAGCCTGATTTCGGGGGGAGCCCATGACCGTCCGGAAGTGCAGTACCTGCAAGCACTACGAGCCCGCGCCCATCTGGCGTAAGGGGTGGTGTCGGAATCCGCTCCTGTATTCGCCCCAGCAGAGCCACCTTGTTGGAGAGGACGACCTCGATTGTGATCGCGGCATGGGGAACTACTGGGAGCCCCTCGATGCCGGCGATCAGAGCATCGACCCGGGCACAACCCGTGAGGTCGCCACCCTCCACAATCCGCACCGCCCCGATCCCGATCTCGGCCCAACCATTGCTCCGCTAGTTCTCAGTCCAGCCCTGGCCGGCGCAGCCCAGGCCCGGGACCCGAGAGGAGGGGACGTGAGCCAGTTCTCTGGACCGGGTCGACCCGGCGGCACCGGCGACGATGACGAGGACGTCCGGCGCTCCCCATCCTATGGCGCCGACCCAAATCGTCCCGCCGGTGGACCAGGCGGGTCCGGAGGATCAGGGGGATCAGGGGGATCCGACCGCCAGTTCACCTACTACGCCGAGGAGCGCTACTGGACGGACTACCTGCGCATCGCCGCGCCGGTCCTCGGCGTCATCCTGATGCTGGGACTCCTCTGGTTCTGGATCAGCAGCCTGCTGGGAAAGCCCAGCACCCCCACACCCACCGTCGCCGCTAACGCCCCGGCGGTCATCACCGGGACACCGAGCAGTTCGGCCTCCGTCGTCGGCACCCCGCGCCCGCTCCCCACCACGGCCGGCGCCGGTTCGGGAACGCCGGAAGCCGCAGCCATCACGTCGGGGTCGAAGGTCGTGGTTGCGAATACCGGCGGCGCGGGCGTCCGGATGCACGCGACGGCCAGTACGTCCGGGTCGGTCGTGGCCACGTTGCCCGACGGTACCCAACTCGACGTCACCGGTCCGTCGGTACAGGCGGACAATTACACCTGGTGGCCGGTCAAGAGTTCGACCAAGTCCGGGTTCGTCGTCGCCAACTACCTGAAGGCGTCACCGTAACCCGTCCACGGCTGGCGCCGCGGAGTGCTGACCGCCTGTGCTATACTGATTGCTGGCGCTAGCCGCCAAATTCTCACGTGCCCGGACTGTTGGAGGTGTGCCGCCAGATAGTCGGTCCTCCCGCGGGATGAACGGCACGGACGCCAAACACGCGAGGAGGTACACCCCGTGGTTGCCACCATCGAGAGCGAAGCCACCAGAGTCACCATGAAGGCGCTGCTCGAAGCGGGGGTGCACTTCGGTCACCAGACCAAGCGCTGGAACCCGAAGATGCGCCCCTACATCTTCACCGAGCGCCACGGCATCCACATCATCGACCTCCAGCAGACCGCGAGGCTGCTGGGCGAGGCCCAGGACTTCGTGCGCGACCTCGCCTCGCATGGCGGGCGCGTGATCTTCGTGGGGACCAAGAAGCAGGCCCAGGATGCCGTTCGCACGGAGGCGCAGCGCTCCGGCATGTTCTACGTCGATCGCCGCTGGCTTGGCGGCACGTTGACAAACTTCGTCACGATCCGTGCTCGGCTCCGCTACCTGCGAGATCTGGATCGCCAGGTCGCTACGGGTGAGACGCAGAACCTGCCCAAGCAGGAGCAGATCCGCAAGCAGCGCGAGCTCGAGAAGCTGCAGGAGTCGTTGGGCGGGCTGCGCGATATGACCCAGCTGCCGGCCGCGGTCTTCATCGTTGACCCGAAACGGGAGAGCATCGCCGTGGCCGAGGTCCGTCGGCTCGGCATCCCGATGATCGCGATGGTCGACACCAACTGCGACCCGGACATGGTCGACTACGTCATCCCAGCCAACGACGACGCGATTCGCTCCGTGCGGCTCATCGCGTCCCGCATCGCCGACGCAGCGCTCGAGGGGCGCACCGAGCTCGAGAGCACGATGGCGGGCGATCCGGGAGAGTTCCGGCGCGGCGCCCCCACGCCCCAGTACACCATGGATACGGAACGGCCGACGGTGGCGGACGAAGCCAAGCCGGCGCCGGAGCAGGCGATCGAGCCGTCGCGATCCTGAGACTAGCCCGCATGCCGGCCGGCGACAACGCCGGCCGTACCATGTCCCGCAAACGACGCGATCAGGGAGGAACAGGTGCAGATCACCACGCAGATGGTCAAGGAACTCCGGGAACGAACCGGCGCCGGCATCATGGACGCCAAGCGCGCACTGGAGCAGACCGAGGGGAACCTGGAACTGGCGGCCGCCAACCTGCGGCAGCAGGGACTGGATCACGCGCAGAAGAAGGCCGGCCGCATCGCATCGCAGGGGCTGGTCGAGGCCTACATTCACGGCGGCGGCCGAATTGGCGCGCTGGTCGAACTGAATTGCGAGACCGATTTCGTGGCGCGGACGACGGAGTTTCAGAACCTGGCTCATGATCTGGCGATGCAGGTGGCCGCCACCGACCCGCGCTACGTCGCGCCAGGGGACATCCCGGAGAGCGCGCTGGCCGAGGGCGAGCGCGAGTACGGGGACCGCGCGAGCTTTACCAAGCAAGCCGCCCTGCTGGCGCAGCCGTTCATCAAGGAGCCGCGCCGCACGGTCGAGGACGTGATCAAGGATCACATCGCGAAGCTGGGCGAGAACGTGGTCGTACGCCGTTTCGCTCGCTTCGAGCTGGGCGCGGCCACTGAGCTCGCCGAGGAATAGGGAGCGACGCGCGCCATGGAGAGCGGCGACGGCCTCGACTGCCAGCGCCACCGCTATCGCCGCCTCGTGCTGAAGCTCTCGGGCGAGGCTCTGATGGGCGGCAACGGCTACGGCGTCGATCCCGCGGTCGTCTCTCAGTTGGCCGGCGAGATCTCTCGGGTGGTGGCGGATGGTGTACAGGTGGCAATTGTCGTCGGAGGCGGCAACATCTGGCGCGGACTCGCCGCGAGCTCGAAAGGGATGGACCGCGCCACGGCCGACTACATGGGCATGCTGGCGACGGTGATCAACGCGCTCGCCCTGCAGGATGCCCTGGAGCACAGTGGCGTGCAGACCCGCGTTCAGACGGCCATTGAGATGCACCAGGTAGCCGAGCCGTACATCCGCCGACGCGCCATCCGGCACCTGGAGAAGGGCCGCGCGGTGATCCTGGCTGGGGGCACCGGCAATCCCTACTTCACCACCGACACCGCGGCCGCCCTGCGCGCGGTCGAGATCGGCGCCGAGGTCATCCTGATGGGCAAGAACAATGTCGACGGCGTCTACGACGACGACCCCAACATCAATCCCCACGCGCGCCGCTACGACGTGATCTCCCATCAGAAGGCGCTCGAGCGCAACCTGCGTGTGATGGACCAGTCGGCCCTCGCGCTCTGCCGCGAGAACGCCCTGCCGATCATCGTCTTTGACCTGCTCGAGCCCGGAAACATCGAGCGTGCCGCGCTTGGCCACGAGGTCGGCACCCTCGTGTGCTAGCGCCCACTCGGCCCGACTGGACAGCCGTGGCGGCGGACCCCGCGTCGAACTCAGGAGGGTAACGTGATCGACGACGTGCTGGCCGATGCCGAAGACCGCATGCGCAAGACGATCGACTCGCTGCACCGCGACCTGGCCGGTATCCGCACCGGGCGGGCGGCTACGGGGCTCATCGAGCGCGTCGAGGTGAATTACTATGGCACACCGACGCCCCTCAACCAGGTCGCGGGCATCAGCGCGCCGGAGCCGCGCATGCTGGTGGTTCAGCCGTGGGATCGCGGCGCGCTGGGAGCAATCGAGAAGGCCCTGCGCTCCTCGGACCTGGGGCTCAACCCGACTAACGACGGTCAGCTCATCCGCATTGCCATCCCTCCGCTGAACGAGGAGCGGCGCAAGCAACTGGTCAAGGTCGTCCGCCAGAAGGTCGAGGAAGACCGCGTTGCCATCCGCAACGTGCGCCGCGACGCGCTGGCACACATCAAGGACCTCCTGCACGACAAGCAGATCGGCGAGGACGACGAGCGCCGCGGTGAGCACCAGCTCCAGGAGCTGACCAACCGCTACGTCACTGAGGCGGACAAAATTGGCAAGCACAAAGAGGACGAGGTCCTCGAAGTCTGACGTGGAAGGTTTCCCAGCGGTCGACGAGGGCTGCGCCGAGCCCGCGCGAGGCGAGCAGGACGCGGCGCCGCGGGCTGTGCCGCGACACGTCGCGATTATCATGGACGGCAACGGCAGGTGGGCTACTCGGCGGGGCCTTCCGCGCATCGCCGGTCACGACGCCGGAACCGAGAACATTCGCCGCATCACGCTCCAGGCCGGCGAGCTCGGGATCAAATACCTGACGCTGTGGGCGTTCTCGACCGAGAACTGGCGACGCCCGGCCGAGGAGGTGCAGGGGATCCTGCGCATCCTGAGCGACGCTATCGAGCGTGAGACGCGGGAGCTGCACCACCAGGGCGCGCAGCTGCGCCACATTGGCAGCCTCGAGGGACTGTCGCCGGAGCTGCAGTCGGCGATCCGGAACGCCCTCGACCTCACCCGCGACAACGACCGGATCGTCCTCACGCTGGCCTTCAACTACGGCGGCCGGGCCGAGATCATTCAGGCGATCCAGCGCATGATCGCCGACGGTGTTGCGCCCGCGGACGTCACCGAGCAGATGGTCGAGCGCTACCTATACACCCGCGACGTGCCGGACCCCGACCTCATCATCCGCACGTCGGGCGAGCTGCGCACCAGCAATTTCCTCCTCTGGCAGTCGGCCTACGCCGAGTACTACTTCACCCCCGTGCTCTGGCCGGACTTCGGCCCGGATGACCTGGAGCAGGCCGTCGAGGAATATCGTCATCGGGACCGGCGCTTTGGCGGCGTCAAGCCGCCCCTGCACGCCGCGTCCTGAGGCGGGCACCGCTCGCCATGCTGAAGCAGCGTTCTGTCAGCGCCGTGGCCGTCGTCCTCGTCGCGGCGATTCCTGCCATCATTGGCGGTCCGGTCTTCGTGCTCGTCATTGCGGCACTTGGCGTGCTCGCCGGACACGAGCTCGTGCGAGCGTTCGCCCACGCCGAGGCGCAGCCTTACGCCGCTATCACCCTGGTCGCGCCGCTGGCGTTCGTTGTATTCGCGGGGATCCAGCCATCACTCGCGGACGCGGGAGCGCTCACCGTCGCGGTGGTGCTGCTCTCCCTTGCCGCCGGCGTCCTTTTCGCCGATCCCCATCTCGCCGCGACCAATTGGGCCCTGACCACCGCGTCCGCGCTCTACGTGGGCCTGCCGCTGGCTCACTTCGTCGCGCTGCGCCAACTCGCGGGAGGGTCCACCCGCGGATGGGTATCCCATCTGGCCGCGGCGGTCGGCTCCGGCGGGACCGCGCGCGGGCTTGCCTGGTTCGCGCTGGCACTCGCCGCGACCTGGCTGACCGACACCGGAGCCTACCTGGTCGGGCGCGCGTTCGGTCGGGCCAAATTGGCGCCGAAGATCAGCCCGGGGAAGACGATCGTCGGCTCGATCGCGGGGGTGCTGGCCGGCACGTTAGCCGGCGCCGCTGCCGCACCGCTCTTCGGGGTACCGATCCCCGCATATGCCGGCGCCGCGATAGGGTTCGTGCTCGCGGTCGTCGGCCAGGTCGGCGACCTCGGGGAGTCACTGATCAAGCGCAGCCTCGGCCTCAAGGACATGGGCAGCCTGATCCCGGGTCACGGGGGCATCCTGGACCGCATCGATGCGCTGCTCTTCACGATACCCCTCGCGTACTGGCTGGCTCGGCTGGCCCAGGAGGTGTACCGACCGTGACCCACCGCCTCGCAATTCTCGGTTCGACGGGTTCGATCGGGCGGCAGACGCTCGCCGTGGTCGACGAGCACCCGGGGGAGTTCGAGATCGTGGCGCTGGGTGCGGGCCATGACGGCCCACTGCTGCGGGAACAGGTGGCTCGCTACCGGCCCGCGGTCGTCGCGATCGGCCGGGTCGACGCGGGGAGCAGCTGGCCCGATGTGGAGAGCGTGGCCGGAGAGACCGGCATGATAGCGGTAGCCACCATGTCGGAGGCGGACATCGTTGTCGTGGCCACGTCCGGCCACGCCGCCATGCGTCCCACGCTCGCGGCGGCCGGGCTTGGCAAGACAATCGCCCTGGCGAACAAGGAGGTCATCGTGTGCGCTGGGGAGATCCTGATGCCGCTCGCTCGCGATCGGGGCGCCGAGATACGGCCGGTAGACTCCGAGCATAGCGCCCTGTGGCAATGCCTGGGCGCGGCGCGCACACGCGGCGAGGTGGCAAAGATCATCCTCACCGCCTCGGGCGGGCCGTTTCGCTTGACACCACTCGATCGGCTCCACGAGGTCAGCGTGGCCGAGGCCATGGCGCATCCTACCTGGAACATGGGGAAGAAGATCACCATCGACTCCGCGACCCTCATGAACAAGGGCCTGGAGGTCATCGAGGCTCACTGGCTGTTCGACTTCCCGTATGAGCAGATCGACACGGTCATTCACCCGCAGAGCGTCGTCCACGCCCTGGTGGCGCTCAGCGACGGGGCAATCATGGGCCACCTGGGCGTGGCGGACATGCGCCTTCCTATCCAGTACGCCCTCACCTACCCTGAGCGAGGTCGCTCATCCCACCTCGCGCTCGACCTCTGCGCGGTTGGCCCGCTGGAGTTCTTCCCGCCGGACGTCGAGCGTTTCCCGTCGTTGCGGCTGGCCCATGAGGCGGGTCAGCGCGGCGGAACGTACCCGACGGTGCTCAGCGCCGCGGACGAGGCGGCCGTAGCTGCCTTCATGGGTGGGGAAATCCAGTTCACCGCCATCCCAGCCGTGGTGGAGTCGGTTCTGGACCGGCATCGGCCCGCGTCCGAACCGCTGACCGTTGAGGGGATCGCGGAGGCGGATGCCTGGGCACGTCGTGAGGCGGCGACGCTCATCGGACGACCGGCGGCGGCCGGCCCAGAAGCGACCTAGAGCTCGCGGGCCAGAGCCAGCCCATCGACTCGAACGGCGCCGGCTGTCAGCAGGGCACGCGCCGCAGCCTCGAACGTGGCACCGGTGGTCACCACATCGTCGATCACCAGCACGCCGGCCCCTTCGACCGCACCCGCGAGGCACTTGAACGCGTGCTGAACGTTGCGTTGGCGCTCTTCGAACCCCAGTCCGACCTGCGAACGCGTCTCGATCGTGCGCTGCAGTGCGCGTCGAACCGGAATCTCGAGCCGCTCGGCAACCGGTCGCGCCAGGACTTCCGCCTGGTTGAAGCCCCGCTCGCGCTCACGTGCCGCGTACAGCGGCATGGGAACCACAATGTCCGCCGGAACGGCGTTCTTAGCCGCCACCGTGAGGGCGAACTGAGCCAGGAGGGTACCGAGGAACTGTCCACGCGCACGCTCGCGACGGTACTTAAAGCGATGGATCGAATCGCGCACCGGTCCCTCGAACACGAACGCGGCACGGACCGCGCCGACCGCGTCGGGCCAGTCCGCGCAGATCGCGCAGACCGAACTGCCGTAGAATGCCGGGCGACCGCAGCGGCAGGTCGGCAGCGGCACCGCGCGAAGGCCGCGCGCGCAATCCTCACACAGCCAGACTCCGCGTGTTCCACAGCCGGCACAGGTTGGTGGAAACAGGAGCTCGTCAACGGCTGCGGTGAGCGGTCGCATGAGCCGTCGGAGTGTCGACACGTCAAACCGCCGCCGGTTCGTAACGGAGACGATCGCCACGCTCGGTCCGGCTGCGGGCCGCCGCTCCCTCCGGGAGCTCGACGACCGCACGACCTCCCGCGAACAACGGGCCGATCCGCCACGGGCGCATGGCGGCGTCGACCCGAACAACCGCACCGTCCCGATCGACGTAGAGCACGTCGATCGGGAATCGCATCCACATCGAGTGGATGGAGCTGCACGGATCGATCACAAGACCGGTGCCGGGGTTGAGGGACTTGCGAAACATCAGGCCCCGACCGCGGTCCCAGGCGCCGCGAGCGACGGTCGCCCGCTCGGCTATGACCGTGCCCTTCGACTGGTTGACGACTCGGATGACATCCGCGCTGCCATTCACGTCGCCGGCCAACGCATCTCCTTCCTGTCGGCTCTCGATCCGGCCATCCGCCGACACGCCACTCGCCGCAAACTACTCTCTTCGCGGACGCGGTGGGATGCCAGGTTGGTCCGCCGCTCGAAGTCCGAGTCGTCGGGGCGCGACGCGCGGTCCGCGCTCTGTTCGACGCCGCGGCACTCATCGCCAACCCCGACCACCGCTGAGTAGCTACTCACCTGTCTTCCGCAGCATACGACGATACCCTACCCCGCTCAACGAGTACCGCTGAGCGCGTACGCCCCGGCGGGCTCGTATTGGATCGGCGGTCACGGACGGTCACCGGGGCCATCGCGATCCGCGGGGCGGTCAGCGATGGAACGCATTCCAGACCAGCGGCACGGCAGGGCCAAGGAGCACGATATAGAGGGCAGGGAAGATGAGCAGCACCATTGGGAAGATCATCTTGATCGGTGCTTTGTGCGCCAACTCCTCCGCGCGCTGTCGCCGAGACTGACGCATCTGCTTGGACTGCACCCGAAGAACCTGGCTGATGCTGACGCCGAGCGTGTCCGCCTGGACGATCGCTGAGATGAACGTGTTGAGATCGTCGACGTTGACCCGCTTCGCCATCTCGCGCATCGCGTCGCGTCGCGAATGGCCCATGCGGATCTCGGACTGCATTCGAGAGAACTCGCGGGTGAGCGCGTTGTCCCATTTCTCGATGACGCGCCCCAGGGCCGGGTCGAAACCGAGCCCGGCCTCCACGCTGATCGTCAGCAGGTCGATGGCATCCGGCAGCGCGCGGGTAATCTCCGTCTTCCGCCGTTTGATTCGCGACCCGAGCCAGCTTCCAGGCAGGACGTAGCCAATGAGCGCGGTCCCGACCGGTAGGAGTAGGGTCAGGGTCAAGCCGCTGTGGGCTACCAGGAACAGCACCAGCATGCCGCCGCCCAGCCCGACTCCCAGCAGGACGCGCAGACCGGTGAACTCGACCGGGCCAAGCCCCGACGGGGAGCCGGCCTCGACGAGGCGCTGTCGCAGCCGTTCCGTGTTCTGCTTCGGCGTGAAGCGGGAGAACGCGAACGCGACACGGCGCAGCACCGGCACGAGCACGCGATCCCGGAATGGCTGCTGGAGTTCCATCTCCTCGAGCGTTGGCACCCGCTGTCCGAACTGGGCCAGCCGCTCCTCAATGACCACCTGGGGCCCTGGACGTCTGAGCCCGAGGACCACGAAGGCCAGGGCTATCACCATGATCGCGATGATGAGCAGCGGCGTGAGACTACCCATGCTTCGGTCCCATTCCGTTTCCGTCGCTCAGATATCGATCTGCACGATCTTCCGCATCGCCACGAATCCTGCCGTAATGAGGATCACACCGGCGATCGGCATGCACACCCAGGGGAACTTGAGCATCCCCATCTCGTAGTTGGGGTTGATCAAGAAGAGCAGGCCGGCCAGCCCGATCGGGAGCCCGCTGATCACGTAGCCCGAGATGCTCTGCTGGGAGGTCAACACCCGGACCTCGCCCTTGATTCGCACGCGCTCGCGGATGGTCTCACCGATCACGTCGAGAATCTGCGCCAGGTTGCCTCCAACCTCGTGCTGGATGTTGATCGCGGTTACGAGCAGGTCGAGGTCCTCGCTCGGGACGCGCCGGAGCAGGTGCGCCATGGAGTCCTGCGCGCTAATGCCCAGGCCGACCTCGCGAACGACGCGCCGGAACTCCTCGCTCATCGGTGCGGGTGCCTCACGGGACACCATCTCCATCGTCTGAAGCAGGCTGTAGCCTGCCCGCAGCGAGTTGGCCATCAACACCACCGTGTCACCCAGCTGGTTCACGAAGTGCTGCGTACGCTGCCGGGCGCGCCGTGCGACATACCACTGGGGCAGCATCCAGCCGGCGAAGGCGATGACGATCCCGACGAGCAACCCGACGGCCGGTTTGGTGAAGCCGCGGCCGAGCATGAAACCGATGGCGAATCCCGCGGCCGTCGAGCCGCCCCGCATCAGCAGGAACTCGCCGACCGTCATGCGAAGGTCGGCGCGCGCCAGCCCCGTGGAGATCGTCTCCGTGAAGGACTTCCCGCGCACCGCGCGATCGACCTGCTGGGCGACGATGTTCGGCGTGCGATTGCCACCGGTCGCCTCGGCAATCGCCTGGTCGTACGAGCCGAAACGTTCCAGGCGCTCCTCGAGCTCCGGTGTAGCCACGCGTTCCCGCCGGTTGGCCAGACCGTAGGCCAGCATGGCCGCGGCCAGCAGGATCAGGATTACGACGAACGAGACCATGTCCATACGAACCCCTATCGGCGGCGCGGCCGCGGCTAGAACATTCGCTCGTAGCCCGCCCCGAAGATGCCCGGCGGCAGGTAGATATTGGCCACCTCGAACTTCTCGACGAACTTCGGCCGGATGCCGGTCGGCTTGGTCCGCCCGACTATTCGGTTATTCTCGATGCCGGTCTGCTCGAACACGAACACGTCCTGGAGAACGATCACGTCGCCCTCCATGCCCTGCACCTCGGTGACCGCGGTTACGCGGCGCGACCCGTCCTTGAGGCGGGACTGATGAACGATCAGATCGACCGCGGAAGAGATCTGCTCACGGATGGCACGCATCGGCAGTTCGACCCCGGCCATCAGACACATCGTCTCCAAACGGGACAGGGTGTCGCGCGGGCTGTTGGAGTGCACGGTGGTCAACGAGCCATCGTGGCCGGTGTTCATCGCCTGAAGCATGTCGAGCGCTTCACCTGCCCGGCACTCGCCAACCACGATGCGGTCCGGGCGCATGCGCAGTGAGTTGACGACCAGGTCCCGGATCGTGATCTCGCCGCGGCCCTCGATGTTGGCCGGGCGCGACTCGAGCGTGACGACGTGGTCCTGGCGAAGCTGAAGCTCGGCCGCATTCTCGATCGTCAGGATGCGCTCGTCGGCCGGAATGAAGGACGACAGCACATTCAGCGTCGTGGTCTTTCCAGAGCCGGTACCGCCGGAGACCACGATGTTGAGCCGTGCCTCCACGCACGCCTTGATGAAGGTCACCATCTCCTGGCTGAGAGTGCCGAACCGCACCAGGTCGTCGGACGTCAGCGGGTCCTTGGAGAACTTGCGGATGGTGAGGCACGGGCCGACCAGCGACACCGGCGGGATGATGGCGTTGATGCGGGAGCCATCGGGGAGTCGGGCGTCCACCATCGGCGAGCTCTCATCGATGCGCCGGCCGAGCGGCGACACCATGCGGTCGATCACCCGCATAACGTGGTCGTCGTCCTGGAAGGTGACGTCGGTCATTTCCAGTCGTCCGCTGCGCTCGACATACACCTGTTTCGGCCCGTTAACCATGATCTCGGAGACAGTCTCGTCCTTCAGCAGCGGTTCGATTGGGCCGTAGCCCAGGATCTCGGCGGCGATAGACTCGAACAGCCGGAGGCGCTCCACTCGCGTGAGGACGATGTTCTCGGCCTCGAGGACGGAGGCGAACGTCTCCTCGACGGTCCGGCGCACTTCCTCCTGATTTCCGAGGTCCATACGGGGATCGAGCTCCGAGATGAGCCGGTTCTGGATCCGGCTCTTCAGCTCGTTGAAGGAATCGCTGCGCTGCGTACCGGCCGGCTGCTGGGTGAGCGACGGGCGACGCAGCGACCCAAGCTCTCCAGTGCCCGGGCGCGTGGCCGCGGGCTCAGGCCCGAGCCGGTTGGTGGTCTGCGTCGGGCTCACGGCGGGGGACGGCTCGGGGTTGGGCTCCGCCGGCGGGGTGTTCCCGAGGCGCTTGAGTAACGACATCGTCGGCTCCCTCACAATCCGCGCGTCGCCATGTGGCGACATCCCCCTCAGGCGTGACGCCGGGACGACCGCAGCCAGCCAAACCGACCCGCGGCAGGACGTTCCGCTGCCGTCGTCGCACCGACCAGCTCCGACTCGGTTTCCTCCCCGGCCAGGACGGCCGCCATCCGCGCGATCTCCACCGACACCCGGTGGTCGGGCTGACCGTCGACCAGCGGCGACCCCTCGTTGATGCTCCGCAGCACCGCGCTTGCATCCTCTGGCAACCGGAACGGGATCTCTCGCTTCAAGTTCTCGGAGATATCCTGCACCGGGATGCCCGAGTAGGTATTGGCGCGGTTCAGGACGAGCTGGATCTTGGACATGGGGTACCCCAGCAGCTCCGTGATCTCCAGGAACTGCCGGGTGTCCTTGATCGCCGTCATCTCCATGGTCAAGACCAGCAGGATGACGTCGGACGCATCCATGATCGCCAGCATCGCGTCGTCGAACCCGGGACGTGTGTCGACGACAACGAAATCCTCCATCCGGCTCAGCAGGCCAATGGCCGCCCGCACGTGCTCCGGTGCGACGAGCTCCGCGTCCTGCGGAGTCGGCGGTGCCAGGAGCAGACGCACTCCCGACGAATGGGTGGTCAGAACGTCGTCCATCAATTCGCGGTCGAGTGACCGGGCCTGGGGAACGATGTCGGCGATCGTCTTGCCCTCGGCGACGTTCATCATCACGCCGATGTCACCGAAGTGCAGCGAGCTGTCCACCAGTGCGACGTGCTTTCCCGTCGCGCGCCGGAGCGCGACCGCCAGGTTGGCCGAGAGGAACGAGCGCCCGACTCCGCCCTTGCTGCTGAAGACACTGATCAACCTGCCCCGGCCGATGTCCGCCGGGCGCGCGCCGGGCGCCGTCGCAATCGGCGCGGTGGCCACCATCTGCACTGGGCGGACGAGCTGCGCGACGTGGCGCACCGAGGTGATGAGCTCGTCGAGGCTGAACGGCTTCGAGAGAAACTCGCGCGCCCCCGCAAGCATGGCCCGCCGCAGCACGTCCGGCTCGTTCTGGACCGACATCATGATCACCGAGGTCGTGGGAACCTTGGCCGTGAGCTGCATGGTCGCCTCGATGCCGTCCATATCCGGCATGTGGAGGTCCATCAGCACCACGTCCGGGTGGAGCGACGTGGCCAGGTCGATACCCTCCTGGCCACGCGCTGCCTTGCCCACCACCTGGATGTCCGACTCGAACCGGAGGAGCTTCTCGACGTTGTCGCGGCTCTCCGCGACGTCATCGACGATCAGGACGCGAATCGTGGTCCCGGGCATTATTGGCCCCCCGGCAACTGGACGGTGCGTGGCACCGGCAGCCCATAGTCCGTTACCAGCTGGTTGTAGGTGACACCCTTGGTCGTCGCCGTGCTGGTGTCGTCCTTCGCCCGCAGCGCCACTTCGATGTTCCCGTTGTTGTCCTCGACGAACTTGATGACCTCGGCCTGCTGCGGATCGACCTCCAGCACCAGGAGGTCGGAGTTCGGCAACTGGCTGGACCCGGCCGATGGAGTCGCCGTGGCACTCGCGTTCCGAGCCGACGCATTGGTGGCCGAGGCCGGCGCGGCGACCGTAACGTTCCCGGCGATCACCCGTAGCACCCGCAGGTTCTGCAGCACGATCTTGGCGACGGGATCTCCAGCCTGCATGTCCTGCACGGTGAACTGGGAGCCGGGATCACCGGGGTAGGGGTAAGTCTTCGTGTTCGTCGACCCCGGCGGCGGCAGCACGAGTGTGTCGGTCTTCGCGTACCCGGTGGTGCTGTCCTGCACCACGATCGGCTGGGTCGGGAGGATGCGCGTCAGCTTGAGGCGCACCGAATAGACCAGGTCGATGTGGTCGTCGGCCTGGATCAGCCCGCCCAGTGCGTTGATCCGGTCAACTGGCAAGGCGACCGCGCGCATCCCGTTGCCAAGATCGAAGGTGAGGCCCGGCGCGACCAGATTCCCCGAGAGAATCTGCTGGCCCCGCACCAGCGCCCCGGATGAGGCGTACCCGACCACCTGACCCAGCGACCCTGCTGAGCCGGGCGCCGCTTGCGCCTTTTCAATCTGCGCCACCTGGACGTCGGCCTGGGTCAACACCGTGTTCGCCGGCACGTCGCGCGCGGCCACGATCACTGTGGCCTTGGCGGGCGGCAGCGGCGCCGGCTTCTTACCAAGTCCACTGTACGCCACGACTGCGAGGACCGCGGCGACCAACGCCAGGCCCACCCCGAGCACGATGAAGAGCCGTCCGCTCTTGCGCATAGCCCTCGTTCCCTCTCTGGCTCCGACCTGCCCCGGAGCGGGCTCGCCATCGGCATCCGGCTGGCGACGGTTGGCCGGCTCGGTATGCTGGTTCCTGTTCGAGTCTAGGAACCTGGGTAGGTCACCAGCAATAGTCCGTTGGTAACGAGCCGGTCCCGATGTAGGCAGGCGATGGACCGCTCGAGACGGGACCTCGGACGACGGATACCCGGTTTCCGCGGGTGTACACTTCCCGGGTCATGGCAACCAACGCCCCGGTCCAGCTTGCTGTGCTCTACGGATCTGATCCGACCGACCGTATCGTGGCGGTCGAGCGCGTCGGACAGGACCGCGTACGGATCTTTCGCCGCCTGTCCGACGATCGGGTTGTCGCTCTAGAAGACCGTCTTCGCCCGTGGGTGGTCGTGGCATGCGGGAGTCTGGCGGTCGCGATCGGGGCAAGCGGCACGGTGGTCGACCTGGCGGGCCCGCACCCGCTGCGGCACCTGGTGCTCTATGGGTCCTGGACGCAGTACCTCGACGCCGTGGCCCGGCTCCGCGACGGACAGGTCCATTTCCACACTTTCGGACACCCGGTCGACCAGTACCTGACGCTGGCCGGCCGGACCCTGTTCAAGGGCATGGAGTTCGACGACGCCGTCCGCCTGCAGCTCGATATCGAGACCGCGGGCATCGATCCGCAGCCTGCGGACGGCGCCGTGCTATTGGTGGCCCTGTCGTCGAACCGTGGACATCGGGAGGTCATCGGCGGCCGGGGTATGGGTGAGGCAGAGATTCTCGCCACGCTGGGCCAACGCGTGCGCGCGCTCGACCCCGACGTGATCGAGGGGCACAACCTGTTCAACTTTGACCTGCCGTTTGTGGTCGAGCGAGCCCGCCGTCACGGCGTCCCGCTGGCGATGGGGCGGGATGGATCGCCGCCGCGCATCGGTGGGACCCAGCGCTTCAAGGCAGGCGCACGGGTGATCCCCTACCAGTCGGTCGGCATCTTCGGACGCCATGTCATCGACACCTACCAGCAGATCCAGCGCTACGACGCCGGCGGCGAGCTGCGCAGCTACGGTCTCAAGGAGGCCATTGAGGAGCTCGGCTTCGGTCGTCCGCAACGGGTGTTCGTTCCGGGCGACCAGATTCGCGAGACGTTTCGCGACGATCCCGAGCGGGTCGCCGCGTACGCGCTCGACGACGTGGCGGACGTGGCGTTGCTGGCCGAGCTGGCGGCTCCGACCGACTTCTACCAGAGCCAGATTCTGCCGCGCGCCTACCAGAACGTCGCGACCGGCGGCCCGGGCGAGAAGATCAACTTCCTGATGACTCGGGCGTATCTCGCCGCCGAGCACAGCCTGCCGCTGCCCGAGGAGTCTCGCGGCTATCCCGGCGGCTATACCGAGCTCCGCCGAGTCGGCGTCTTTCATCCCGTCGTGAAGTGCGATGTCGAAAGCCTCTACCCGGCGATCATGCTCACGGAGCGCATCGCTCCACGGAGCGACACGCTGGGGATCTACCTGCAGCTCCTGAGAGAGCTCACCGGGCGGCGGCTCGAGGCCAAGCACCGCGCGCGGGAGGCGACGGGGCAGGATCGCGCGCGCCTCCACGGGCTGCAGCTGAGCTTCAAGGTATTGATCAACTCGTTCTATGGGTACCTGGGGTACAACCGCGCGCTGTTCAACGACTATCAGGCCGCCACTCGAGTCACGCTGCGCGGCCAGGAGATCATCCGCCAGGTCGTCAGGGAACTGGAGTGCACCGGCTCCGAGACGATCGAGGTGGATACCGACGGCGTGTACTTCCGACCACCGCGGGAGGTCACGGATCCGGCCGCTGAAGAGGCCTATGTCGCCATGGTCGGCGCCGCGCTCCCGCACGGGATAGACCTGGCGCACGACGGCGGCTTCGGTGGCATGATCTCACTCAAGACCAAGAACTACGCGCTGATGACGCGTGACGGACACGTGATCCTCAAGGGGAGCAGCCTCCGTAGTCGCCGCGAGGAGCGGGCCTTCCGGCGCTTCCTCGATGAGGCCGCGCGCCGCTTCATCACGGCCGACCAGGATCGCGTCCGCGATCTGTACCTCGACCTGGCACAGCAGATCCTCGATCGCGCGCTGCCGCCGTCCGAGATTGCCCGGTGGGAGAGCGTCACCGAGAAGACGTACACCAGCGAGTCGAACCGGCGTATCGCCGCGGCGGCCGAAGGAGCTCGCGTCGGCGAGCGACTGCTCGTCTATCAGCGCGCCGATGGCTCGCTCGCCCGCATTGAGGACTACGCCGCCGACGAGGATCTTGACTACCTCCTGCGCCGTCTGCGTGATATGGCCGAGCGGTTCCGGCCGCTCCTGCCGGATGACACGGCCTTCAACTACCGCTTCCCGCGGCTGAGTGCACGGTCGGACATCGCCGCCCAGCGCGCGGCTCAACCGGTGCAGCAGCTCGGCCTTTTCTGAGAGCCACGTCGGAGACAAACAGAGCCCCCACCGGAATCCGGTGGGGGCTGGTCGGCGTGGTAGCGGGGGCGGGATTCGAACCCGCGACCTTTGGGTTATGAGCCCAACGAGCTGCCGCTGCTCCACCCCGCGGCGTGGGACGACGGGCG
>Ga0307374_10004626_pt1 | contig 22824 bp, 15 predicted proteins | sample OX3MG_FD_202532 | JGI IMG/M metagenome (GOLD analysis project Ga0307374, IMG submission 202532) | Soil microbial communities from Risofladan, Vaasa, Finland - OX-3 | ecosystem: Environmental > Terrestrial > Soil > Coastal area > Acid sulfate soil | place: Finland: Risofladan, Vaasa | collected... | reverse complement strand
CGATGCGCCCGCACGAGGGACCGGCGCCGCGTGCATCCAGGTCAGAGATCCGAACGAGACCAAACGCGTCATCGAGGCCATCGTCGATTGCCTGGACGGCGATTCGAAATGACAGCGCAAGCGCTTAGTGATGCAACGCTACGGCTTCACCGTTGAGAATGTCTGCAAGCACGCGCATGGTGTGCTTCAGAGAGTCAAGCAGTAAGACTGCGCTCGGAATGATCATCGTCGAGCGCGTTGCCTAAGCACAGCCGTAGCCATCGAACTTTACGTTGCGCGATCCCCGCGAGCGAAGCACGCAGCATGAAGCGCAACGCGACGCCGTCGTTCGTACGCCAGACGTCGCCGCTCGCGAGTAGACGGCGGGTACGCCGTCCGCGTGCGCGGTCGCGACCGCATCGAGATACGCGTGTCCCGTATAGCGCTGCCCGCCGTCGGCGACCTCCGAAACGCGCAACTTGCGCAACACCGGCGCCACGCCGCCTGCACGATCGCCGTGAGGGTTTACGGCGAACCATTACCGGTTCGGGGCTATCTCGCGACCACCACTGCGTTCGGAATTGCGCCTGCCGCGAAAGGTGAACCCGCGATCGGTGTGAGCACGCCGGTCGTCGCGTTGATGGTATAGGCGGAGACGTTGGCGGAGTTGGAATTGGCAACGTACGCAAACTTGCCGGCGGGATCGACTGCTACCCCGTGGGGATTGGTGCCCGACGCGAAGGGCGAACCCGCGATCGGCGTGAGCGCGCCGGTTGTCGCGTTGATGATGTAGGCGGAGACGTTGGCGTCGCCCTGATTGGTAACGTACGCGAACTTACCGCTGGGATCGACCGCCACGGTCTTGGGGGAGGTGCCCGCCGCGAAGGGCGAACCCGCCATCGGCGTGAGCGCGCCGGTCGTCGCGTTGATGGTGTAGGCGGAGATGTTAGCGGAGTTGGCATTGGCAGCGTACGCGAACTTGCCGGTAGGATCGACGGTCACGCCATAAGGAGCGTCGCCTGCCGCGAAGGGCGAGCCCGCCACCGGCGTCAGTGCACCGGTCGTCGCGTTGATGGTGTAGGCGGAGACGCTGTTGCCGCCATATGAGTTGGCGACGTACGCGAACTTGCCGGTGGGATCAACCGCTACGCCGGCGGGAGTGCTGCCCGCCGCGAAAGGCGAGCCCGCCACCGGCGTCAGTGCACCGGTCGTCGCGTTGATGGTGTAGGCGGAGACGTTGTTGGAGCTCGCGTTGGTAACGTACGCGAACTTACCGCTGGGATCGACCATCACTCCATTGGGAAAACTGCCCGCCGCGAAAGGCGAGCCCGCCACCGGCGTGAGCGCGCCGGTCGCCGCGTCGATGGTATAGGCGAAGACGTTGTCGGAGCTACTGTCGGTAACGTATGCGAACTTGCCTGCGGGATCGACCGCCACTCCATGGGGATTAGTGCCCGCCGCGAAGGGCGACCCTGCCACCGGCGTAAGCGCGCCGGTCGCCGCGTCGATCGTGTAGGCGGAAACGTTGCCCGAGCTATAATTGGCAACGTACGCGAACTTGGCAATCAGCGGGGTCGGAGGCGGATTGAAGGCGGTGCCGCTCGACGTGCAAGCGGCCAGCACGAGCGTCGCGAGACCCACCAGGATCAACAGGAAGCGTTTCATGGGTAATCCTTACTCACCCTGAGAAACTCAAGGGCACTGGAAGCGATACGCGTCCCGCCTTGCGAATCCCTGGATGCGGCGCAATGACTGGGACGCCGTCCGCGCGCGCGGTCGCGACCGCGTCGAGATACGCGTGTCCCGTATAGCGCTGACCGCCGTCGGCGAGCTCCGCGACGCGTAACGTGCGCAGCACCGGCGCGGCGCCGCCTGCATGATCGCCGTGGGGATTTAAGGCGAACTATTGCGCGCCGCTGATAAAGGCTGATCCGCTTGGCTGCGCAGTGCTAGACGGTCGAGGCCACAGAGGTACGAATAGATCGGTAGGCCAAAGCGGCGATGCCGCCGGTCTCACGACTTTGGGAGAGCAGCATCGTTCACGATGCGCAGCTTGAGTTCGGCGCGGATGACCTCAGGATCCGGGATATCTCGCATCGTTTGTTCGGCCCAGGCCATCGCGCGTTGCGAAGTCGCCTCGGCTGCTTCGCGATTCTCGAACGCCGCGAGCGAGATGACTGTCCCGTTCCCGCAGTCGGCTACCGAATACGCGACAAAACCCGCACTACCAGTTAGAATCGGTATAAGGCCGTCGCGTACTTTCGGCAGGGTTGCGCGCACTTGCTCGGGCGTCATGGAGAAACGGCGCATAATCCCGAAATGAGCCTTCTTCGCAGGCTGCCCGGCTCGAATGATGACTTCGCCGCTCGACACACGCGGTGACCCTTCCACGACATCGGCGAGAACGCGCTTGACGGATTCGGAGGCGACGCGCGTCGATTCATCACTTCCGTTCTTGTCTAGAAAGAAGCTTATCGAGCTGAGTTCGGTTTCACTGGGTGTAGCGATCGTGTATCCGACGAAGCCCGGGATCTCTTGAATCAGCGGCGCGATTTCGTCGCGGATCCTCTGGATGATGCGATCCATTTGCCCAGACTTGACCTTGTATTCGCGAACAACTACATACATCAGGCGCTCCTTCCGTGAAAGATAAGAATCGCTGCTTTTGCTGCGGCTGGGCCTGCACCTCCCGAGCGTCGGCCGCACTTCGCGGTTCACGAGACAACAGTATTGCGTAAAGTTGCCCTGTCGTTTCCGATGGTGACCTGTAGGCGAGGATTCAGACAGACGGAGACTGTGGGCTCTCACCTACGGGCCGAAGGCGATGCCGTATAAGTGCGTAACCCATGGTCAGGGCAGCCGTAATCGCTCGGGGAGTGATCTCGGAATTCTTCAAACTAGGAATCCCCGGAGCCGCTGCCCTCTTGGAGGCGACCAATGTTCTTCGTTATTTGGAGAGGGTGGGGCATACTTGCCGCGGTCTTCGTCGTCGTAGGGTTCTTCGTTGGAGCGTTTGTTGCCGGCGCGGTTAGGGCGGTCCCGGGGCTCGGTGGCGGCGTCGGCGTGATTCTTTCGGCAGTCCCTATCTGGCTCGTCGGTCGCCGGCTCAACAGTGGAGCCGGCGATCGCGTTCTCGTCGATCCGAGCACGGGACAGCACGTTGTGCTCCAGCGTCGTCACACGCTCTTCTGGATTCCCATGCAGTGGTGGGCGATCGGCGCATTGCTACTAGGGCTCATTCTCAGCGCCGGATCCCTTGCTCCGACCCCGTCGCAGTAGCGATTCGCGCAGACGCGCGATCGCGCCGAGCAGCATGCCCCCGGCGTTTGTTCTCACGTACCTTTGACCCAGCTCTACGCAAGAACTGAGTACGACAATATGGCATCCGCTGATCTCGCCGTGTGGATTGAAGGCGAATGCCGGGTTAGTCCGCGCCCCACGTGAACGGACGCGGGCCTCGCGCCACGAAGGGCCCTAGGTCCCGGCGCGCGGCGGAAGAAGCCGAGCAAGCCGGAGGTGCGTGCTCGAACTGGACGCTTAGCAATCGGAGCAGCGCTGTTACCGTTGCTGCTTGGTATCGCCGTACCGTCTGCCTTGCCCGCCCCATCGGCTCAGTCAGCAAGACGCGCTGGCTGTCCACGCTTCGACGGAGAGCACGCCCCGTTTGAACGAAGCGTTAGCGTGTTCTTGCGTCTGGATCGCACGACGTATAGGCTTCATCACCCGATGACCATTGATGTCGGCGTACGAAACGATGGTGATGATTCGTTCTATGACGAGCTGACGGGGCCAGCCGGTGCACGGAAAATCTGGGCACCACGGGAGTTGCTTCCCTTGGAACGCCGGCTTCTTCAGGTTGTCGAACTACATCGCGTGCGTGTGCCCGTCACTCGTCCGCACCGTCATGTCGGTACCTTGATTGCCGCTGTCGTAACTCGTGATCACGCCGTCAACCGTAGCGGCTTGCGCGCTCGCCGCACCGCCAGCGCGAAGACGGCGGCAAGTGCTGTTGCCCTAATCCAATATCTCATGTTGCCTGTCCCCCGATAGGGTGTTCCTTTGTCTTTGCATCGGTCTCCCGCCAGCGATCAGGAAGCGTTTCTCGCGCGAGCGAGCGCGGAAACGTGCCGTGCGGATGACGATCGATCCATTTCGCCGCGCGGATCGCAAGAAACTCGAAATCTGCGTATTGTGACTCGCCCCGAGTGCGGCGCATGATTGCAACCGCCGACGCCGCGTGCGCCCAGCAATGGACGATCAGGCGCCCGAAGAGCTCCATAAACGGGGCCTCGGCGACGAGACGGTGCTTGAGCAGCGTCCCGATCTCGTTGAACCAATTGCACGCGATCAGCTCCGGATGTGCCGACGAATCGACAAACCCCGTCGTTTCGAGTTCTCTTCGATACACCGGGTCTTCCAATCGTCGCGAAAGTTCCACCTGGATGTAACGAAGCGCCGACTGCAGATCGGGGTGCCGGAAGTCCTTCTGGAGCGAGAGGAGCGCGTCTAACTCGTTTCCCGCGCGCATGTGCCGTAGCTGCACGAGCGCGGCAAGCACGCTCGCACCGATGACAATGGCGGTTCCGAGCGACGCCCACGCTCCAAGCACTTCCGGACTCACGTCGTCGTCCCGTTCGCCCTTCGATGGCCGGCGTCCGCTGCAGGCTACCCACTACTCTCCGCGCTCGAACGCCACGATCGCTGCCGGCCGATCTTGTGCAGCCGTGAGGTTATAGCCTCCGATACCGCGCACGACGTGGCGGAACCACCAAGATACTCGCGCTCTCGGTGCGAGGGCTCGGCAGACTGCGATCAGGATGTCTCGGCGCCTTCATGGACGCCTTGGCGGATCGGGGAATCATCGTTGCGGGCGGTCCACTCGGCGGCGAGGACGACGCCGCGCGCGTGCTGCATGTCGTGAACGCGCCGGCGGAGGTTAAAGAGGGTGCAATCGAAGCGATGATGGCCGACGATCCCTGGACATCGATGCGCTTGCTGAGAACCGTAAGCATCGAGCCCTGGAGCGTGCTACTGGGAGGATTCGACTGTACCGCGTGCGGTTCTGTTTTGCACGCTCCCAAAAAGTAGAGACCTTTTATGGCAGATTGCATTCGACATCGTTGCGTGCGTTAGAGGCTTCTTAGCATGGGCTCTCCTTAAACGCGAGTGCGATCGCAGCCTCCGGTGTGAGCGCAGCGCTCTCTGCGATCGAACCCGCGAGTTCGTTGGGGGTGAGTCCCTCGCGCAGGAGTGCGGTGAGGCGATCGTGCGTCGTCGTCTCGGTAAGCTCGCGCTCGAATCCCTGCTGCTGGAACGCAGCGTCGACGTAACCCTCGAGTGTGGCCGCGCGCGCCAAGTCGCCGCGCAACGCGAGGATGAGCGCGAGGTGCTCGATCGCAATCGCGATGTTGGCATGGCCCGGCTCGCGCTTTGCAAGAATCATAATTGTCTCTCGCACAGCTGCGACCGCATTGGAAAGGTCGTCGACCGCAACGAGATAGCCTGCGAGGTTGACGAGCATGAGGGTGAGCAAGGTCTCATCAGCACTCGACCGCGTCGCGGGAAGCGTCTCGCGCACGAGCGCAATCGCTCGCTGGGTCTGACCTCGCGCGTATTCGGTCTCTGCGAGGTTGAGCGCGGACCAGTGCTCTGCGCGGGTGTTTCCGAGAGAGCGCTGCTCCTTGCGAAGCTGCTCGTACGCGCGCGCTGCCGTCTGGAGATCGCCACGCAACTGGCTGAAGAATGCGCGCGTTTGGAGGAACCGAACGCGAAAGTTCGCCGAGGTCCCCGCGATCGCTTCGGCTTGCGCTAACGCCCGCTCCGCATCGTCAGGGCGATGGAGGGCCGCCGCCGTATACGCGTACCGAATCAGCGCGTCAGCCAGCGGCGAGGCGTCGCCGCTTGTCCGCGCCTGCTCGACCGCCTCCGTCGCCAGCTCAAATGCGCGCAGCTTGTGCCCGGAACTGCTGAGCATGAACGACAACGCGTTTGAGAGCAGAGCGCGCAGTCGCGCCTGCGCCGCTGGGAGCACCGCGAGATAGGCTTCGCATCGTGCCATGCCTTCAACGTCGAGTGCGATGGCTTCCCAACTCCCATGAATGGTGGCGAGCAACTCGCCGCCGTCAATGACTTCCGAGCCTGTTAACGCACCGTCGAGCGCCGAACGCACGTCCTCCAGTTCGGTTTGCAGCGCCGCTTCAAGATCGGCATGTCGTGCGGTCCGCTCGCGCCGTTCCCACAGCTGCGCGAAGCGGTCGCGCAGGTAGCGCAGATGGCGGTCCGTAGCGAGATCGCGCTCGCCCGCATCGGCGAGTTTCTCCTGGGCATAGGCGCGGGTCGATTCGAGTAAGCGGTAGCGCAGCGCATCGCCTTGCGGCTCGGCGAGCACGAGCGATTTATCGACGAGCGAGGCCAGCACGTCGAACGCGTCGAGTTGATCAAGATCCTCGCCGCACCCGACCGCAACGGCTCCGTCGAGCGTGAAGCCGTTGACAAAGATCCCCAGCCTCCGGAAGAGTGTGTGCTCGCGCTCGTCGAGCAGGGCATGACTCCAATCGATCATGGCGCGCAGCGTCTGCTGGCGCGGTAACGCGTCGCGGCTGCCGCCGGTGAGCACGCGGAATCGCTCCTCGAGCCGTTCGCGCAGCTGTCTTGGGCTGAGCATCTTCACCCGCGCAGCGGCGAGCTCGATCGCCAGTGGAATGCCGTCCAGTCGCCGGCAGATGTCGGCCACGATCGGCGCGTTCTCGTCAGTTAAGGAAAACGTATGGCTCGCGGCCGCCGCGCGTTCGGCGAAGAGCACAGCCGATTCAAAGCGCAGCAGTTCGATTGCGCTCAGATGCGCTTCGCCTTTGCTAGGCAGGACGAGGGACGGCACTTGGTACGTTGCCTCCCCGGCAACTCCGAGCCGTTGCCGGCTCGATGCAAGGACCTTGACCGTCGAAGCGCCTTGCAGGATCGCAGAGATCACTCGTGCGGCGGGCTCGACGAGATGCTCGCAGTTGTCGAACACGAGCAGTAGGCGCTTTTTCTTGAGTGCGCGAACGAGGCTCTCGACCGGATCGCCCTCGCTCGCGAGCGTAAGCCCGAGTGCGTGCGCGACGGCGGACGGAATATAGTCGCCCTTGGTAAGAGGAGCGAGTTCGACGAACCACACGCCGTCGCCGGATCCGTCGAGCAGATTTGCCGCGACTTGCAGGGAGATACGCGTCTTCCCTACGCCGCCTGAGCCGATGAGCGTGACCAAGCGATGCTGCTCGATGAGCCCAGCGATTTCGGCAATCTCCGCGTTGCGCCCAACGAAGGACGAAACCTGTGCCGGTAAATTGTGTGACAATTGGTCGAGCGATCGCAGAGCCGGAAAGGCTTCGGGGAGGTTCGGAGCGACAAGTTGGTAGACGCGTTCGGGGCGCGAAAGGTCTTTGAGCCGATGCTCTCCCAGATCGCGTAGGCTGCACTGCGACGTCATCTCCCCTTGTACGAGCTGCGTGCACGCATCGGAGACCAGCATCTGGCCGCCGTGACCGATCGCCAACAGGCGCGCGACGCGATTGACCGTCGGGCCAAAATAGTCGCCGTCACGCTCGTTCGCAGTACCTGCGTGCAGCGCCATACGCACGCGCATGCCCCCAACTGCCGAAAAATCTTCGGCCGCGAGGGCTCGCTGCGCGTCGAGCGCCGCAACGAGTGCGTCTGGAGCTGTCGTGAAGGCCGCGCAAAAGGCGTCGCCGATGGTCTTGAAGACGTAGCCGTTGTGGGCTTCGATCGCGGATCGTACCAACGCATCGTGACGCAGCAATGCGGGCGCCATTGCATCGGCGTGACTTTCCCAGCGTGCAGTACTGCCTTCGATATCCGAAAACAGAAACGTGACTGTACCCGTAGGCCGAACCGAGGCTGGCATCCCCGATTTCACGCGAGTCGCCATGCCCCAGCGTTTCGCGTTTCGATTACCTCCTTCCGCTGAAGGCCCTACTCGGCATCTGCAGTTCGGCGATGGGCGCTCCAGGCGATTTCTACCGCGAAGCTCCTTCGGCAATGGCATGAGTCTAGTTGGATTGGTTGCGGCTATAAATCTCTGGCGAGCGACACCGTCTCCCCGAGATGCTCCGCATCTGTACGTTGGCCCAATCGCAATAGGCGAGAGCATATCAGTAATGTACCCAGCCGCAGCGTGACCGCGTACATGAAGGCACTCCGGGGCGCGCCACTAGTGTGCATCGGGGAGCATCGGTGAGACGGCAACGTGCGTGCCATCAGTGGTTATGGTTACGGCCCCGTTTTCATCCGTGCGATAGACGTGCGCGCCGAAGCGTTCGAGTGTCGCAATCGTTGAAGGCGCGGGGTGCCCGAACATATTGTGCCTTCCGACGGAGATGATCGCGTACTGCGGGCGCACGGCGGCGATGAAGGCGGGACTCGAGCTGTAGGCGGAGCCGTGGTGCCCGACCTTGAGAACCTGGCAGCGCAAATCCACCCCCTCGCGTAGGAAGCGTTGCTCCGCCTCGGTGCCCGCATCGCCGGTGAAGAGCATGCAGAACGAGCGATAGCGCAGCGTGAACGCGATGGAGTTGTCGTTGATGTCGTTGTTGCCGCCGCTGATGAACGGCAGCGACGGCCCGATGAAGTGCAGGGCGACGCCGTCGTCCGTTCGCCACACGTCGCCGGCGCGTGGCGCGACGATGGGCACGCCGTCCGCGCGCGCCGTGGCCAACGCGTCGAGATACGCATGGCCCGTATAGTGCTGGCCGCCGTCGGCGAGCTCCGCGGCGCGTAACTTGCGCAGCACCGGGGCCACGCCGCCTGCGTGATCGCCGTGAGGATGCGTGAGAATAATTGCGTCGAGGCGGTGAATGCCGCGGCGCAGCAAGAACGGCACGACGGTCAGCTCGCCGACCCGTTCGGCGACCGATCCGTCGACCTGCGGCCCCCGCTCGAGGCGCCCGCCGGCATCGACGAGCAGCGCGCGGTGGGTAGGCGTTTCGATGAGAATCGCGTCGGCTTGCCCCACGTCGATGACCGTGATACGAACGCGCGCGTCGGCGGCGTGCGGCGGCCATAGGACGAGCCCGACGGCAACAATCAGCACCGCGACGCCCGGCGTCGCGTGCGTGCGTCGAACGCAGGCGGCGCAGAAGAGCAATGCCGCGTCGTAGGCGGCAATGCACCACGATGGTGCCGGCGTCATCGGCACGGCGCTGTTCGGCAGGGCCGCAAGCGTGCGTGTCACGGCGAGCATCCAGGCGACGATCCAGCCGTCGAGATTGCCGGCGCCTTGTGCCAGCGCCGGCAGCCACGCGAGCGCGAGCTGCAGCGCGCCGAGAACGAGCGATGCGCCGACGCACGGAACGACCGCGAGGTTCGCCCCAACGGCGTAGGGCGAAAACTGGAGGAAGATTGCCGCGGTCAGCGGCCACGTGCCGAGCTGCGTTGCAATGCTCAGCGTGAGTGCTTCGCGTAGGGCGGCGGGCAGCGCTCCATGCGTTCCGAGTGCACGCTCGATCGCCGGAGCGCACGCGAAGATTGCGCCGACGCAGCTGAACGAGAGCGCGAACGACGGCGAGGCGACGCTGAGCGGACGGAATGCTGCGATCGCTAGCGCCGCGAGCGCGAGGGCATTCCACGAGAACGACGCCCTGCCGAACGCGCGCGCGGCAAGCGCCGCCGTTACCATGACTGCGGCGCGCGTTGCGGGAAGCTGCTCGCCACTCCACAGGGCGAAGGCCCAGACGGCGACGATCGCGAGCGCGCACGCCAAAGAGCGCGGAAGCGCGAAGAAGGAGAGCAGCGCGCAGACGATCGCCGCCACGACGCCCAAATGCAAACCTGCGGTGACGAGCACGTGGACCGTGCCAGTCTCTTGAAACTCCGCACGGACGTCGGGCGGAAGGTCGGCGCGCTCGCCCCACAGCTCGCCGGCGACAATCGATGCCGCCGGCTCACCGAGCGCGGATCGCAGCCGCGCGAGTGCCCACGCGTGCGCTCGTGCGAGAAGGACGCGCGGGTCTGGTTGCGCGGGCGCACGCGCTCGAAGAATCTCACCGCGTGCGACCTGCGCGTCGAAACCGCGCTCGCGTTCCAGCTCGGCCTGGCTCGGCTCGCCCGGATTGCGCGGGTCGTCGAACGGCTCGAGTCTACCGCGCAGCACGAGGCGCTCGCCCGGAGGCGGAGGCGTACCGCGAATATGCGTGAGGGCGGTGAGGCCGCCCTCGAGTGCCGCCGCAAAACTGCTCGACGACCCGTCGCTGTGCACGGGAGCGAGCGCTACTGCGGCGTACCGCGCGGTGCGGGATAGAGGAACGCGCGGTGCACGCTCGCGCGCGATCCAGGCGTTGCAGCCGAAGAGCACCAGGGCGAGGAGCACGACCGCGCGAACGGAGCGAGGCTCGCGCGAAACGCACGTGTAGGCACACAGTGCGAGGATGCCGAGCGCGTCGAGCGCGCGTCCTTCGAGCGAGAGCGGCGCGGTGGCAAGCGTGCCGAGGACGGCCGCGATGCCGACCGTCAGCAGCGCGGTCATCGCAGAGCGATCACGCGCCGGAAAGGAACGTCAAGGGGTTTGCGAATCATCGTCACCGGCGGAGCCGGATTCATCGGCTCGCACGTCGTCGAGGAGTACCTCGCGCAGGGGCACGACGTGCTCGTCATCGACTCGCTCTGGGAGCACGGCGGCGGTCGGCGAGCAAACGTGCCCGACCGCGTCACGTTCGTGCCGATGGATATTCGCGACAAGAACATCGGGCGCGTCTTTGCGGAGTTCCGGCCGGACGTCGTCAGCCATCACGCTGCGCAGCACTCGGTTGCGATCTCGTCGCGCGATCCGGGGCTCGACGCCGAGGTCAACGTCGTCGGCCTCATCAACGTCCTTGACAACACCGTGAAGGTCGGCGCGAGGAAAGTGATCTTCGCCGGGAGCGGCGCGAGCTTCGGCACGCCGGAGCACTTTCCGATTACGGAGAAGACGCCGCAGCGGCCGACCTCTCCGTACGGCATCACCAAGATGGTCGCCGAGCACTACTTACGGTTCTACAAAGAAGATCGCGGCCTCGATTTCACCTCGCTGCGGTACGGAAACGTCTACGGACCGCGGCAGGATCCCAACGGCGAAGCCGGCGTGATCGCCATCTTCATCGGGAAGTTTCTCAAACGCGAAGGCGTCAGGATCGATTGGGACGGCGAGCAGACCCGCGACTACGTCTACGTCAAGGACGTTGCGCGCTGCAATGCGGACGCTTTGACGCGTGGCTCCGGAGAGTGCTTCGTGATCGGCACGGGCATCAAGACGAGCGTCAACGAGATCTATCGCATGCTTGTAGAGATCACCGGCTTCGACGCACCGGTCACGCGCGCCGAGAAGCGTCCGGGCGACGCGCGCGATGCGCAGTTCGATGCCTCGCTCGCGCACACGCTCTTAGGTTGGCGCCCGCAGATCCCACTGCGCGACGGGCTGATCGAGACGTACAAGTACTTTCAGAAGCTGCTCAGCGTACCAGATTGAGAAGCTTGTCGGGAACGTAGACGTGCTTGCGCGGTTTGTTGCCGTCGAGTTGCGCTTGCACGTTCGGTTGCGCGAGAGCGAGCGCGAGCGCCTCCGATTCCGCGAGCCCGGAAGGTACCGTGAGGCGCGCCCGGATCTTCCCGTTCACCTGTACGACGAGCGTGATCTCGGCGAGCGCCATGACGGACTCGTCCGGCTCGATATACCGCTCGTGGTGCACCGAGCTCGTGTGGCCCATGCGTTGCCACAGCTCCTCGGCGACGTGTGGCGCAAAGGGAGCCACGAGCAACGGCAGAGCGTGCGCCGCATATGCGAGCGCCGGCGAGCCCGGCATCTCTTGGCGTAGCGCCGAGAGCGCGTTGAGCAGTTCGTCGAGCTTGGCGATCGTTGCATTGTAGTGAAAGCGCCGCGACGCCGTTTCGTCGCGCGCCGATTTCGCGGCAACGTGAACGGCGCGCAGAAGCGCGCGCTCGGGCTCTTCGCGGACGCGTGGAACCGTACGCGGATCGGCGGCTGCGCTCGATGCCAACGGTGCACATAAGCGCCAGAGGCGGTTGAGAAACCGCACGCGGCCCATGATGCCTTCGTCGTTCCAGTCGCTCGTGTCTTCCGGCGGCGTCGCATAGAGCAGGAAGAGGCGCATTGCGTCGACGCCGTAGCGCCGCGCCGTCTCGTCGATGCCGACGACGTTGCCGCGCGACTTCGACATCTTCTCGCCGTCGTGCAGCACGAAGCCTTGGTGGAACAAGCGCTGGAACGGCTCGTCCGCGGCGCCGACCCATCCCCGGTCGGCAAAGAACTTGTAGAAAAAGCGCGAGTAGAGCAAGTGCATCACCGCATGCTCTGCGCCGCCGATGTATTGATCGACGGTCATCCATCCCGCGGCTTCTTCGCTGCCCCACGGCGCGCTCGCGTCGTGAGGTGAGAGGTAGCGCAGATAGTACCACGACGACTCGAAGAACGTGTCCATCGTGTCGGTGTCGCGCCGCGCGGGACCGCCGCAGCGCGGACACGCGGCGTTCACGAACTCCGGCATGCGCGCGAGCGGCGAACCTTCGCCGGTGATCGGCGCGTTCGGTGGAAGAAGCACGGGAAGCGCTTCGTCTGGAACCGGTACCTCACCGCACTGCGGGCAATAGAGAATAGGAATCGGCGTGCCCCAGTAGCGCTGGCGCGAGATCAGCCAGTCGCGCAACCGGTAGTTTACGTTGAGGCGCCCCTGGCCGAGCGACGCGAGGCGTTGGGCGATCGTGTCGCGCGCGCGCGCGCTCGACATGCCGGTGAAGTCGTCGCTTGCGATGAGGCGGCCGTCGTCGAGGAACGCCTCGTGGAGCGGCGCCGGCTCGCCGGAGAGATCGTGCGGCACGATCACCTGCGCGATCGGCAAGCCGTGCTTGCGGGCGAAGTCGAAGTCGCGCTCGTCGTGCGCCGGCACGCCCATCACCGCGCCCGTGCCGTACTCTGCAAGCACGTAGTTCGTCACCCAAATCGGAACGCGCTCGTGGGAGAGCGGATTCACCGCGTAGGCACCGGTGAAGAGGCCCGTCTTCTCCATCAGACTGATACGTTCGAGCTCGGACTTCGAGCGCAGCGATTCCGCGAACGCGTCGATCTGCGCCGCCTGATGCTTCGAGATCACCGCTCTCAGCAGCGGAATCGCTGGATGGTCGGGTGCGATAGCAATAAAGGTTGCGCCGTAGATGGTGTCGGCACGCGTCGTGAAGACGTCGACGTGCGCATCGGTTCCTGCGATCGTGAAGGAAAGCTCGACGCCTTCGCTGCGGCCGATCCAGTTGCGTTGCATCGTGCGCGTACGCTCCGGCCAGCCGTCGAGCCGATCGAGATCTGCCAGCAGGCGGTCGGCGTAGGCGGTGATCTTGAGAAACCACTGCGCGAGGTTGCGCCGCTCGACGAGAGCGTCGCATCGCCAGCACCTTCCGTCGACGACCTGCTCGTTCGCGAGCACGGTCAGATCGTGCGGGCACCAGTTGACCGGCGCCTCGCGCTTATAGGCAAGCCCGTGCTCGAAGAGGCGGAGAAAGAGCCATTGGTTCCAGCGGTAGTACTCGGGATCGCACGTCGTGATCTCGCGCGACCAGTCGTATCCCGTGCCGATGAGGCGAACCTGCCGTCGCATGTTGTCGATGTTCGAGCGGGTCCACGTTTCGGGATCGATGCCGCGCGCGATGGCTGCGTTCTCGGCGGGCAAGCCGAAAGCGTCCCATCCCATCGGATGAAGCACGTCGTATCCGAGCATGCGCATCATGCGTGCGACCGCGTCGCCGATCGTGTAGTTCTTCGCGTGGCCGACGTGGAGATCGCCCGAGGGATACGGCAGCATCTCGAGCACGTAATACTTGTCGCCCGCGGGAACGCGCGGCGCGGCATACGTGCCCTCCCGTTCCCAGCGCTCCCGCCACTTTTGCTCGATCTGCTCGAAATCGTACGCTTCGGGCATACGCCTTCGTATAGTGCCGGGGGTCGCTACCCCTTTCCATTCGTCTCGATGGGCGCAAAAGAACGGCATGTATCGTTACGCACTGCTCGCCGGCGGCGTCGTGCTCGCCGCGCTCGCCCTGTTCCATCCCGTCCCGCGGCCGCCGCAGGCTCTGCCTGCGCCGGAGTTCTCTGCCGCACCCCTCGCGCGGAGCCTGCCCGCGAGACGTCGCTTTGCATACGGCTCGCCCGCCTCTTCACGCGGACGGTGCGGCCCGTCTCGACGCAGGTCACGGCGTCGAGCGCGCCACCGCCGGCAGCCCGTGGGCGTCGTCGATCTCAACACGGCCGGCGCACAGGCGCTGGGGCGCGTCCCTGGGATCGGCGGCGCGATCGCACAGCGCATCGTCGACGTGCGCTCGAGCGAAGGCCCCTTTACGTCGCTCGACCAGCTGCTCGACGTCGCCGGTATGACCTCGAGCCGGCTGGACCGGGCGCAGCAATACCTGCGACTGTAGGGGGGCCGCAGGTTTCCCGCCAATGATATTTTTACAATGGCGTTGCCTCCGAAGAAGACGCTGCCGCAGTTGGTGCGGGAAGCGCTTGCTCGTGAGAACGCGTACGCGCTCGTCGAACGCGTCGCGGGCAAATGGACGCCGGCCTCGAGCGCCGCTGTGCTCGCCCGCGTCGAGAACGTCGCCGCCGCAATTCGCAAGGCCGGCCTCGTCGAAGGCGACCGCGTTGCGCTGATCTCGCACGATTGCGTCGACTGGGTCGTCTGCGCATTCGCCACGCTCTTTGCGGGCTGCGTCGTTGTGCCGATCTACCCGACGCAGGCACTCGATCAGACGGGATATATTCTCGGCCACTCCGGTGCGAAGCTGCTCTTCCTCGACACGGCGCAGGCGCTCGCACGGCTTGGCTCCATCCCGTCTCTGCCGCGAGCCGTGGTCTTCGAAGGGCAAGGTGACGGGTCGCTGACGGCCTTCGAGGCGCATGGGGCGCACTCGCCGCGCGCGACCACGTCGGCGGCACCCGACGATTTGGCGGTGCTGATCTATACGTCGGGAACGACGGGGAATCCGAAGGGCGTGATGCTCACGCACGACAATGTCGGTTTCGACGCGCAGTCGGCGCTCGCGTACGGGTTTCAGGGCATCCACGCGGGACAAGAGATTCTTTCGGTACTGCCGTATTCGCACATCTTCGAGCACACGATGATCTACATCTATATGCTCGCGCGGGTGCGATACTTCATCTGCCACGATCCGAACGCCATGCTTCCCGACGTGCAGGACGTGCGCCCGTTTTCGATGACCGCGGTGCCGCGAATCTTCGATCGCGTGCTCGCGGGCGTTACCGCGTCGGCGATGGCACAGGGCGGACTGGCCGCGAAGCTCGTTCCGTGGGCTCTGCGCGCCGGTCACGACTACATGTACGCGAAGACGTTCAAGCGATGGGCCGGGCCGCGACGATGGCTTGCGTACCTCGCCGCTCGCGCCCTGGTGCTGAAGGCGGTCCGCAAACGCCTGGGCCTCGATCGTCTTCGGTATTTCACGAGCGGTAGCGCGGCGCTGCACGTCGACACGGCGATGACGTTCCTCGGCTTGGGCTTGCCGATCATGCAGGGCTACGGTTTGACCGAGACGTCGCCGGTCACGACGGTGAGCCGGCTCTCGGCGAATCGCTACGGCGCCGTCGGCAAGCCGATTCCTGGCGTCGAGGTGAAGATCGCAGACGACGGCGAGATCCTGACGCGCGGCCGGCACGTGATGAAGGGCTACTATCGCGACGAAGCCGCGACGGCCGAGGCGATCCAGAACGGCTGGCTGCAAACCGGCGACGTCGGGCAGATGGAGAAGGGATTCGTCTATATCACCGATCGCAAACGCGAGTTGTTCAAGACCGCCGGCGGAAAGTTCATCGCGCCCGCGCGCGTGGAATCGGCGATCAGACGCTCGCTCTACGTCACGCAGGCAATGGTCGTCGGCGAAGGGCAGCCCCATCCCGCAGCCGTGATCAATGCCAACTGGGACCTCGTACGCAAGGCGCTCGGCATATCTGCCGACGTTCCGCCGGAACGGCTGGCGGCTCGCGACGACGTGCTGACCTTCCTCACCGCCGAAATCGAGAAGCAAACGGCTGACCTCGCTACCTTCGAGCAGATCCGGCGCATCGTCGTCATTCCGCAAGAGTTTACCGTCGAAAGCGGTTATCTCTCGCCGGCAATGAAGATCAAGCGCCGCGTCGTGGAGCAACACTATGCAGACGAAATCGACCGCGCCTATCGCACCGAGCTCCGCCTTCACGCCCACGCATGAGGTGCACGCGCACGCGCACGAGCTTCATCCCGTCGACGAGATTCTTCGCGGGCCGATCAAGAGCAAGACGGTATTTCCGGCACTGCTCCTGCATCTGCTCGAGGAGCAGCCCGATCACGGCTACGGCTTGATGCAGCGCATCGAACGCCTGTGTGGAGATTTGATCGCCGTGAACACGAACAAGATCTATCCGCTGCTGCGCCGCTTGGAAGAACGTGGATTCGTGAGCGCGACGTGGGATCACCCGACGAAGCGATCGCGCCGTATCTACGCGATCACGCCGGCGGGCGTCGAGCGGCTGAACCGTATCAAGGCGGCGATGAATCCGTACCTCGAAACGATCGAACGGGCAGTGGCCCGACTTCGCAAGGCGCTGTACGAGCTCTAACAGGCTGCGGAAAAACCCCCGGCGAGTCTTTCCGCAACCCGTCAAAGGAAGCCGCCAACCCCGGTAGTGCCGCGTTTGCGGCCTGAAGGGCCGCGCGGGCGCAAGCGACAACTTGCCACCCCATGCTCCGTACGCTCCCGGCGGCCGCACTTGCCGCCGTCTTCTTGCTCGCAAGCGCCCCCCGCACGTCCGGCGATCCGTCTGCGACTCCCGATGCCGTAACGCATCACACGATCGCGCTCGGCGGTCATACGTATGCCTACACTGCGCGTGCGGGAACGATCACGCTCAGGGATCAGGACCATCGTCCGACGTGCCGGATTTTCTACGTCGCGTACACGCTCGACGGCGCAAACCCGAGCACCAGGCCGGTGACGTTCCTCTACAACGGCGGACCGGGAAGCTCGAGCATGTGGCTGCACATGGGTTCCGTGGGGCCGATGCGGATCGTTACGAACTCGAACGCGACGCAGACCGCGGGCCCGGCATACCGCATCGTCGATAATCCGTACAGCATTCTCGATCGATCGGATCTCGTCTTCATCGACATGCCGGACAGCGGCTTCGGCCGCATCATCGGCAAGGGCAAGCCGGCCGATTTCTTTGGCGTCGACCAAGACGTGCGCGCGTTCGGACAGTTCATCGAGCGGTACGTGACGCAGTTCGGGCGCTGGAACTCACCAAAGTTTCTCTTCGGCGAATCGTACGGCACGACGCGCTCGGCGAACCTCGCCAACTATCTGCAGGCCAACGGCATCACGGTGAGCGGGGTCGTGCTCCAATCGACGATCCTCAGCTTCGCTCTCGACTGGGATTTCGAGCCGACGGGCATCGGAGGCGGCGACTGGCTCTTCGTGCTCTATCTGCCGACCGAAGCCGCCACCGCCTGGTACCACCACGCGATCGCATACCGCGGCAGCCTGCGCTCGTTCACCGCAGCGGCGGAACACTTTGCGTCCACCGAGTATCTCGACGCGCTCGCGCAAGGCTCGGCGCTTTCACCGGCATCCTACGACGACGTCGTGGCGAAGCTCCATTACTATACCGGCCTCTCCGACCAATACATCCGCAACTCGAACCTGCGCGTACCGTATTGGCGCTTCATGAGCGAGCTGCTGCGCGAGCGAGGCAAGGTCGTCGGGCGGCTCGACTCGCGCTTCGAAACGTGGGCGCTCGATCGCACGCAGGAAACGCCGGATTGGGACGCGACCGACGCCGGAATCGACGCGCCGTACACGACCGCGATCAACGAATACCTGCGCCAGGATCTCCACTACAACACGCCGCTGCTCTACCGCACGAGCGTCTACAATATCATCGCCGCGCATGGCGGGTGGAATTGGAAGCACAACGGTACCGAGGTCACAAACGTGGCGGTCGACCTCGCGCAGGCGATGACCTATAACAAGAACCTGCGCGTCTTCTCGGCGAACGGCTACTACGATTTCGCCACGCCCTACTATGCGACCGTGTACACGCTGACGCATCTCAACCTGATGCCCGCCATCCAGGGGCACATCACCTACGGCTTCTATCCGTCGGGACACATGATCTATCTCAATATCCCCTCACTCGCGCAGTACCACAACGATCTCGAGCGTTGGTACGCGCAGGCGCTCTCGATTCGCTAGGAGCCACGGAGACGATGCAGACGATGAAAAAGGTCCTCGCGGCGCTGGCGCTTCTCGGTGCGTCGTCGCTTGCCGCGACGAGCGCAGCACCGGCGGCTCATGCCGCGCCGCCGCAGGCCGTGCCGGCGTTTCCCGACGCCGTCACGCACCACGCGATCGTCGTCGACGGTCGAACGCTCGCGTATACGGCGCGCGCCGGCACGATCGACCTTACCAACGACAAGGGACAGCCGGCGTGCCGCATGTTCTACACCGCCTTCACGCTGGACGGAACGGATCCGTCGGCCCGGCCGGTTACGTTCTTCTATAACGGCGGACCCGGAAGCTCGACGGTATGGCTGCGCATGGGATCGTTCGGGCCCGTGCGCGTCGCGGTCGCGGACGGACGCATGACCGGGCCGCCGCCCTATCGCGTCGTTCCCAATCAGTACACCCTGCTCGACCGCACCGACGAAGTCTTCATCGACATGTGTGCCAGCGGCTACAGCCGCATCATCGGCGCCGGAACCCCGAAGGAGTTCTTCGGAGCCGATCCCGACGTCAAGTCCTTCGCGCAGTTCGTCGACCGGTACGTGACGCGATTCGGGCGCTGGAACTCACCGAAGTTTCTCTTTGGAGAATCGTACGGTACGCCGCGCTCGGCAATGCTCGTCGACTATCTGCAGAATCAAGGCATCGGCATAAACGGCGTCGTGCTGCTCTCGTCGATTCTCAACTTCGGGCTCTACGCCAGCACATACGGCGACAGCGTTCCGCAAGCCGGAGGGGACTGGTCGTACGTCCTCTATCTGCCCACGGAAACGGCTGCGGCGTGGTACCATCACCGCCTCCCCGCCGGTGCGCCGAGCGATCTCCACACCGCCGTGATGGAGTCGCGCGACTTTGCGATGGGCGAGTACCTGAACGCACTGGCGCAGGGCGCCCATCTATCGCGCGGTACGTACAACGACGTCGTTGCGAAGCTGCACAGGTTCACGGGCCTGTCGGAGAACTACATTCGCCTTGCGAATCTGCGCGTTTCGTATCAGCGCTTCCTCATGCAGCTCGAGCGCAACCAAGGCAAGGTCGTCGGACGGTACGATTCGCGCTACGAAAACGACGTGCTCGATAGCGCGGCGGATGAGTGGCCGTGGGACCCGACCGACGCCGCAATCGACTCTGCGTTCACGGCGGCGAACAATGCGTACATACAGCAAGGGCTCGGATACCGACCGCCGGAGAGATATCGCGTGCTCGCATACGCGCTGATTCACGCCGACGGCGGTTGGAACTGGCACCACAACAACTCGCCGGTGCTCAACACCGCGCCCGACCTCGCAAATGCGCTGACCTATAACCCCGGCCTGCGGGTCTTCTCAGCGAACGGCTACTACGACTTTGCGACGCCCTGGCTCGCGACCGTCTATACGCTCGACCATCTCAACCTCAAGCCCGATCTGCAGTCGCACATCACGTACGGCTTCTACGAGTCGGGACACATGGTTTATCTGCACCATGCGGCGCTGGTCCAGTTCCACTCGGATTTGGAGAGCTGGTACGCGCAAACGCTCGCTGGACGCTAGACTCCTAGCGCCTTCGAGGAATCTTTCGTAAGGTAGACGCGAGCATCGCGGAGAGCTTTTCGTAGGCGCGATGCATGTCGGGTGTCGGTGGCGCGTCGGCGCTTTCGACGGCCTGCTCGAGATTCTCGAACGCTCCGCGCAGCGCGCGCAGGCTCGTGACGTCGCGCGATGGGCCGCCGACCGAATCGTTGGGATTGGCGGCCGGCGCCACGCCGAGAACGGCCGGATTCGTCGTCCTCGTACGCGCTGCCGCGATCTGTGCGATTCGCCCTTCAATCGCCTGCGCGAGCGCGTACTGCGCGCGCAGGCCGGCGTCGCTTGCGGCGATGCGCGGGTCGCGCAGCACCGTGACGGAGCGCGAAGAGGTCGTGCCGTCGTGCGTCAGCCGCACCACGTAGTGCCCGGGCGGCGCGAGTGGGCCGGAATCGCTTCCGACGTGAAAGTTCCAGAGAAACCTATGCGTGCCGATCGCGCTCGAAGGAACCGGCGGAACCGGTGCCCACTGTGGTGGAAAATCGAGGCTCGTCGGATTCACGGCGTGCGTGGGACGATCGCTCGACCAGCGCCGCACCACGTTGCCGCGCGCGTCGAGTATGCTGATCGACACCGTACCTGGTGTGCGCACGATGTAGTCGACGTTGACGCCGTTGGGTGCATCCTGCGCCTGCGGCTCGTCTTCCGGATACGGCGTGCCTTCGTTATACCCAACGGCATGCACGCGATACGCTGCCGCCGGAGCGAAAAGGAACGCGCCGCCGTGCGAGGATTGCGCTTGCGCCATCTGACGCAGCGGCGAGATGTCGTCGAGAATCCAGAGCGCGCGGCCATGGGTCCCGACGACGAGGTCTTCGCCGTGCACGTCGAGGTCGCGCACCGACGAGACGGGCAAGTTGAGCTGGAGCGATCGCCAGTGATTTCCGTCGTCGAACGAGACCATCACGCCTCTCTCCGTTCCTGCGAAGAGCAGGCCGCGATGGAAGGGATCTTCGCGCACCACGTTCACGAACGAGCCGTTCGGAATGCCCTCGACGATCAGCCGCCACGTCTTGCCGCCGTCGCGCGTGCGATAGATGTACGGATGATAGTCATCCAGACGGTGACGGTCGACGACGACGAATGCCGTCGCCGCGTCGAAGTGTGACGGCTCGACGATCGCTATCTTGCTCCACGCCGTCACGCCCGGAGGCGTGACGTTGCTCCAATGCGCGCACGCGTCGCGTGTCAGCCACACGAGCCCGTCATCGGTTCCCGCCCAGAGCATGCTCGCGTCGCGCGGGGAGGGCGCGAGGGCGTACACGACGCCGTGGCGCCGGAGGCCGTTGTCGTCGGCGCGGGTCGGTGGATCGAGGTTCGGCAACGCGCCGGTGTGCGAGCGCGAGAGGTCGGGGCTGACGATCCGCCACGATTGCCCGCCGTCATATGACCGGAAGATCCGTTGATGCGCGTAATAGAGCGTCCGTCGATCTGCCGTCATGGCAAGTGGAACGGTCCACGTGCTTCGCCAGACGTGGCGTGGATAGGCAAGCGTCGGATCGAGGTTGCGTTCCCAGCCGGTGTCGATATTTTCGAGCGTCACGGGGCCGCCGGCAAAGTTCGCTGCCGAGCCGTAGACCGTAGCCGGATGCGGCGGGTCCGCGATGATGTACCCGTCCTCGCCGCCGGCGTCGATCCAACGCGCGTCGATTGCGGTAATCGTAGAGTATCGCCCCGTGCTCCGCGTGGCAACGCTGCCCGAATCTTGCTGCGCGCCGTAGACCCAGTACGGGAAGCGGTCGTCGGTGCTCACGTGGTAGAACTGGCCCGTCGGCTGATTGTACCAAGAGCTCCACGTCTTCGCTCGATCGACGCTCACGATCACTCCTTGATCGCTACCGAGAACCATGCGGCTCGCGTCGGCGGGATCGATCCAGAGCGTGTGAAAATCGTCGCCCGTCGGATCGCCCTTGATGGCGACGAAGGTGCGCCCGCCGTCGGTCGAGCGATACGTCGACGTATTCATGACGTAGACGACGTCGGGGCTCTGCGGATCGGCGGTGATTCCGCCGAAGTACCACCCGCGCTGCCAGAGCCGTACCTCGCCGTTCGTGCGATGCCACGACGCACCGCCGTCATCCGATCGATAGATGCCGCCGTGGTGCACGTCGCTATCGACGACCGCGTAGACAAGCTGCGCGTTTGCGGCCGAGAAGCTCACGCCGATTCGGCCGGCGTGCGCGGGCAGCCCTTGCGTGACGTGCGCCCACGTTGCGCCGGCGTCGTGCGTTGCGTAGAGCCCGCTGGACGGACCGCTAGAGGGAGGGTAGACGTTCCACGGCGGCCGGCGCGTCTGCCACATCGCGGCGAGGAGCGTGTGCGGATCGCGCGGACTCATTGCCAGATCGATGGCGCCGGTATTGTCGTTGAGGTAGAGTACCTTCGCCCAGTGCGCGCCGCCGTCGGTCGATTTGAAGACGCCGCGCTCCGCGTTCGGTCCGTACGCATGCCCGAGCGCCGCAACGTACACGACGCTGGCGTCGTGCGGATCGACGACGATACTGCCGATTTGGCGCGTGTCGTCCAGGCCGAGGTGCGTCCAGTGACCCCCTCCATCGGTGCTCTTGTAGACGCCGTTTCCGTAGGCAATGTCGGAGCGCATGTCGGCTTCGCCGGTTCCGACGTAGATGACGCGTGGATCGCTGGGCGCGACGGCGATCGCGCCGACCGAAGCGATGTCTTGCGAATCGAAGATCGGTCTCCACGTTCTTCCAGCGTCGAGCGTCTCCCATACGCCGCCGTCGACCGCGCCGAAGTAGAAATGATTCGGCTGGCCGGGAACGCCCGTCACGGCGAGGGCGCGGCCACCGCGAAACGGCCCGATAAGGCGATAATGGAGGCCGCCGAAGTATGAGGCGGGCGCCGCAGACGCGGGCACAACGAAGAGCGGCGCGGCGAACGCTGCCGCGAGCAGAGCGCAAAGATGGCGTCGCATGACGCTGTAACAGTTAGGGGTGCAGGCTCATGCGCCTGCCCG
>Ga0307374_10004622_pt1 | contig 22839 bp, 23 predicted proteins | sample OX3MG_FD_202532 | JGI IMG/M metagenome (GOLD analysis project Ga0307374, IMG submission 202532) | Soil microbial communities from Risofladan, Vaasa, Finland - OX-3 | ecosystem: Environmental > Terrestrial > Soil > Coastal area > Acid sulfate soil | place: Finland: Risofladan, Vaasa | collected... | reverse complement strand
AGCAGGCGGCTGCTCAAAACCCGCCCGTGCGGGGTGCGCGCCCTTGCGCGGCCCGCGTCTCTTCCGCCCTTAACCCGAGAATCGAATTCGCGCTGCGTCATGCTGCCGGCCCTTGGACGCGCTCCGTCACGCGTCCGGTCCTCCCGGTTAATTTGCGCGGCCGCCGCCAAAATCGCGGCGGCCGCGCGCCATTCCAGCCGTTTTCTCTCCCCCCGCCTGCCCCACCACGATCCGGTCTGGTGCGATTACGGACAAAACTCTACTCATAGTAGCAAAAACTGTCAAGCTGCGCGGGCAGCGCCGCAACGCGAGCGATTGCCGCGCACGGCCAATCCCGGCGCCGGAGCGCGCGGCCCGGGCCGGGTTTGCGGACGCCCCGTCTTGCGCCAGCAAAGCGCACGCCTGTACAAAGGACAGCGATGGAAGGCGCAGACGGTGCGGTGGCGGGCCGCGGAAAGCTTGCGGCGCTGATCGCGCTTGCGCGGCCCTATCAATGGATCAAGAACGGGCTGGTGCTCGCGGCGCTGATATTCAGCCACCGGTTGTTCATCTTCCATTACACCGCGCGCGCGATCGCTGCGACGCTGGGATTCTGCGCGCTCTCGAGCGTCGCGTACGTAATCAACGATATCGCGGACCGCGAGGCCGACCGGCGCAACCCCGAAAAGCGCGGCCGTCCGCTGGCGTGCGGCGAGCTCGAGGTACGCGACGCGGTGCGACTCGCGATCGTGCTCGGGTTTATCGCGGCGGTAATCTCGCTGTCGCTCGGGCGGGCGTTTACCGGCGTCGCGTTGCTGTACGTCGCGCTGCAGTTCGCATACTCGATGTGGGCCAAGGGCCAGGTGGTGATCGACGTAATCGCGGTCGCGATCGGGTTCGTGCTGCGCGCGTTTGCCGGCGGCGTGGCGATCGGCGCGTACGTGTCGCCGTGGCTCGCGTTTATAACCTTCGTGCTGGCGCTGCTGCTGGTGCTGGGGCGGCGGCGCCACGAGCTGATCGCGCTGGGGGACGGCGCGACCGCGCATCGCGGAGCGCTGGCGCAATACAGCGTGCGGCTGATCGATCAGATGATCTCGATTGTCGCGGGCGCGACCCTGGTCAGCTACATGATTTACACGGCGTCGGCCGAAGTCGAAGCAAGGCTCGGCACGCGAAATCTATTTCTGACGGTACCCTTCGTCGCGTTCGGAATCCTGCGCTACCTGTATCTGATCGACGAACGCAACGAAGGCGGCGATCCCGCGCGCCTGCTGATCGGCGACAAGCCGCTGCTGATCTCGGTGATCCTGTGGATCGCGGCGGACCTGGTGCTGCTCTATTTTTAGAGACGCGATCGCTCGCGCCGATTATCGCGGCAGGACGCCGGTCGGGTTGCCGACGAGTCCCATGGTCTGGAACGGATTGCGGCCGAAGGGGCTTTGTCCGACCGAGCCCAGGCCGCCGAGGGTTAGCTGAAACTGGTACTGCACTTCGTTGGGATTGAAGGAATCCACGACGCCCAAGTCGGCAGCCCAGCAGTTGCACGACGACTTCAGGCGCGCGCCGTATTCGGCCGAGAGCAGTTTGGCGGCGGCGAAGTTGTAATCGGGCGCGACATAGACGCCCAGGCGATCGAAGACGTCGGTATAGGCGCGCAGCGAGAGGAATGAGTTGGCGTTCTGGATGGTGCCCGGCAGAACCGCGGTCTGGCGATTGACGTAATTGTACGACGCCTGCACGAATGAGCCCTCCAACGCCTTGCCCATGTACACGTTGCTCATGCTCGACCACGGCGGCTGGTAGTTCAGGTACACATTGGCAAACGTCAACCCTCCGGGGCCGGTCGGACTGTAATCGACCTGCGAGCCGAGCCATGCGATCGTCGTCGGGTAGAGCGTCAGCACCGCCTCGATATCCGACATCTGTGAGCCGGCCGGAGTGAGTGCGTGCAGGACATCGTAGTCCTGCAGGAGCGTGAATTGGGCGAGCTGTCGGACCTCGGCGCCGCCGCTGTAAGTCGTGGCGCCGGTGGGCGCCAATGATTCTGAATCGGCGAGCTCGTTCTCGAGCGGCCCGGAGGCCGAGGCTTGCGACTGACTGGTATCGCTGTTGGCGGTGGCGTCGGTCGGCGGCGTGGTCGAGGCCTGCGGGGTCATTTTGGCGAACAGCCGGGTGGTGAAACCGTAGCTGAGAAGGCTGCGCGAGTTGAGCCGATCGACCTGATCGAACAGCGGCAGCCCATTCTGATTGATCGTCGGAACATAGGTGTAATCAGCGAACGGCTCGATGGTGTTCTTGAGCTTTGAGATTGTGTCGCCGTTAACGTCGAAGACACGTTCGAGGTCGGTCTTGATTCCGGTTGCGACGTAGGGCACCGCGGTGCCGCGGACCCCGGGATGGGTTGAGGTACCAAGGCTCAGGTTGTTGTTATAAAGCCTGCCCGCCGTCCCGACCGGGATGACGTTGATATTGTCGCCCGAGGTGTCGTAGAGCGCGGACTGCACTCCCGCTCTGGCGTAGCCATAGGCGTAGTCGCCCAGGCGCCAGGGGATGGTGATTCTGGGGTTGGCGTCGAGCCGGCCGCCATCGACACCCTCTTGGCGATAGAAGTTAACCGCCTCGGCGTCGTAGTCGGCATAGGCGAATCCGCCCAGCAGATCGGTTCTGCCGCTGAGCAGGGCCTGGGGCAACTCCTGCAACGCGAATTGGTTGGGCTGGACGAGATCCTGGTTCCAGGTTCCCTGCACCCGCGCAAAGCCGTCGTCGAATTCGTCGAGCAAGCCAAAGCGCGACATCGCGTCGCGCAGCGAGGCCCAGTTGCTTCCGCCGAAACCGCGCGACAGCGTCCACACGTCCATCTCGCGAAGGTACAGATCGTCGCTGACCGTAAGCCCGTCGCCGTAGGCGATCAGGTTGTCGGTAATGTGCTCCCGGGCCATCCCGATAAACCCGTAGCGATTGACCGGGATATGGGTGTCGGCGAGCTGATTATCCACGATGTCGGATTCGCGATTGGCCTGCGAGCGGATCGACTCGTCGTAAAACGCGCCATCGACCCAGAAATAGTCGTCGAGGCCGTTGGTGAGGCGGTACTCGCCGAGCCCGCCGATGCGCTGCGAGGTTTCGACATCGAGCGCGACGGTTGCGTCCTGACTCTTGTCGATCGCGATGTAATAGGGCTGGAGGACTTGAAAGCCGCGCAGTCCGGATTGACCGAGGCGGCCGGAAATGAATCCGCTGTGGCGGGTGGTATCGGCGGGAAAAGTTGCGTAGGGAACTTTCGGCAGCGGATAGCCCAGGATGTCGAAAGTGCCGCCGCGCGCTACACCTTCGCCGCCGACGTTGACATCCATCTGGTCAGCGCTGATTGCCCAGTCGGGCGCGCCTTTGTCGCATCCGCAAGTGGTGAAGAATCCGCTCGTGATCTGGTAGTTCTGGCCCTCGAGCTTGCGGATCTTTTTGCCTTCCATGCGGTAGGTCGTCAGGCGGCCCTTGATCGTGGCGTTGTCGAGCTCGAGGGTTTCGTTGACCAGGTTGATCTTCGCTTCCGACGCGAAAATTTCGACATCGGTGTCAACCAGGTGGACGTTGCCGGTGGCGACTGCGGTGCGATCCTTGCGGAACAGCTCGATCTGGTCGGCCTTGAGCACGCTGCCGCCCTGGGTCATCACCGCGTCGCCGCTGACCAGAAAGGTATCGGTCTTGGAGTCGTAGGTGGTTTCGCGGCCGGTGACATTGATCGGCTCGCTGTGTTCGGCACTGGTGGAGGGCGACATGCCGGGAAGAACGGCGGCGCGCGCGGAGGCGAACGCGAGCGGGAGCATCGCGAGAACCACCACCGCCGATAGCGATTTAAGCGCGCGCTTCAGGAAAAAGTCCTTTTCTCCCGGTTTGATCAAGAAAATACGGATATACTTCGCCGATAAGATACACGGAACCCGTTACTAGCACCACTTGCGGCGCCGCGGTTTCCCGCATCACCTGCCCGATCGCCCGCAGCGGATCGCGCTCGACCCGCGCCGGCGCGTGGCGCGCGAAATGCGGCAGCAGAGTTTCGGGCTCGATCGGATTCTTCCACCGCGCCCGGGTCAGCGTAACGTCGCTCACCCGCGGCGCCAGCATCGCCGCCATCCGCTCCCATTGCTTGCTGGCAAGGCATCCGAAGACCAGGCGCGGACGGACCAGCGGGCCCAGCTCGACGCTGATCGTTTCGAGCAGGGCTGAGATCGCAAGCTCGTTGTGCGCGCAATCAAGGATCACCATCGGCTCGCGCCGCACGACGTCGAATCGCCCGGGCCAGTACACCTCGCTCAGCCCGCGGCGGATCGCGTCCTCGCCGATCGCGATTCCCTGCGCGCCAAGCGCCTCGATCGTCGCCAGGGCGATCGCGGCGTTCTCGTGCTGAAAGGGTCCGGCAAGGCCAAGTTCGACGCCGCTTAGCTCGAGCGCCATGCCGGCGTAGTCGAGGCGATGCGCCGGCGCGTGCGAGCGGAACGAGAAATCGCGATCGATCATGCGCACCGCGCTCTGGCGCTGCGCGGCGATCGAGCTGAGCGTGGCGCGCGCTTCATGGTCGCGCGCGCCGATCACGACGGGAACTTCGCGCTTGATGATCCCGCCCTTTTCGGCCGCGATCGCCGGAATTGTGTAGCCGAGATATTCCATGTGATCGAAACCGATCGGCGTGATCACGCTCAGGATCGGCGTCACCACGTTGGTCGAGTCGAGCCTGCCGCCCAGCCCGGTTTCGATCACGGCGAGATCGACCCGCTCCTCGGCGAAGTACAGGAACATCATGGCGACCGTGAACTCGAAGAAGGTCAGGGCAAGGCCGGCGCGCTCGTAGATCGCGCGCAGGCTCTCGATATAGCCAAGCATCCGCCCGGGCGGCATCTCGCCGCCGTCGATTCGGGTCCGCTCCGACAGGTTCACCAGATGCGGCTTGGTGTAAAGCCCGGTGCGGATTCCCGCCGCGCGCAGGACGGAATCAACCATCGCGGCGACGGAGCCTTTGCCCTTGGTGCCGGCGATATGGATCGCGCGGACCCGGCGATGCGGATTACCGATCAGCGCCAGCGCCGCATCCATGCGCTCGAGCTTGTAAATCTCGCCGCGGGATTCGAGCGAATAGAGCCACTCGATCGTCTTGCTCAGGCGTGGTTCCATCGATAGGCGCAAGTGTACCGGCTGCGCGTCGCTCTAGGAAGAATCGCGCGCCGGTCCGGCATTAAATTGCGCTGACAGGGCTTGAAAAAATCGCTCGCAACGATGCTCCGAATGCCGCACTATGAATTTTATATGAACACGCGGATTGCCATCTGCGCGGCGCTGGCGGCATTGATTCTCAGTAGCGGCGCGCGCGCCGCCAGTCCAGCCAAGTGCGGCCCGTTCGGCGATCCGCCGGCCACGGTAAATCACGGGACCTTTGCGGGCTTTGTCACGCGGCACAATCCGATCTGCGCCGGGGGCGAGGTGCTCGGACCGTGGACCGACGCCGACGGCATCGCGCGCTACTCATGCCGTTACGCTCCAGCGGCGGCGAGCGACAAGAACCCTCTGCCGCTGGTGATCTTTCTGCACGGATCTATCGCCACGGCCGATTCCGTGAAGATGACGGGTCTGCCCAAACTCATCGACACTGCCGACCTGGGCGGCGCCACGCCGGGGTTCATCCTGCTTGCACCGGAAGGCCGGTACACGAGCCACTTCTATCCCGGAATGGATTCGAACGGATTGGGATGGGACAACTGGTACCGGCAGCTAAATCCGAACGGAGTGGTGACGGTGGATGGAGTCGCGTATCCGGAGAATCCCGACGCGGCAGCGATCGATCACTTCGTCGCGGTGCAGGTCGCGGCCGGGAATGTGGATCGGCGCCGCATCTATCTGATGGGATGGTCCAACGGGGCCGCGTTCGCGGTCCTCTATTCGCTCAATCGGCCGTGGATTGCGGCGGCGGCGGTATATTCCGCGCCCGACCCTTTCGGCGCATTCAACGATCCATGTCCTCAGGCACCGGCTGCGGGTGCCGCATCCGGCAACGGTCAGCTACAGCTTTTCAATCCGCACCTGCCGATAATGCATGTTCGCAACAATTGCGACATCGCCGGCATGTGTCCCAACGGAAGCCGGTTCGGGGACCAATTGCGCGCGGCAGGAGGCAGCCTGGTGGACGTGATCCTCGACCCTTCCGGAAGTCAAGTGACGAAATGCGACGATACCTGCGGCACCGATCCGACGGCGCAGGGAGATGTTGGCAGCGGCGCATCCCTGCGCGGCTTTTGGCATCACATGCGATGGCCGTCGGCGCGCAACGATCAAATGCTGACGTTCCTCAAGGACCATCCGCTCGGCGCGGCCGCCGGCCCGTAGCGGGAAGCCGCAAATTCCAAACGGTCGTGCGGCTCATGGCGCCTGATTGCTGAACACGATCGTGCCGCTGGCGGCGAACATCCCGCCCACGCCGTGCGCGATCGAGATCTTCGCGCCCGGCACCTGCGCCGCAGCGACTCCACGCAACTGCCGGATACTCTCCTGCATCGCGTACATCCCGTACATCCCGGAGTGCATGTAGCTAAGCCCGCCGCCGTTGGTGTTGAGCGGAAGGACTCCGCCGGGCGCGGTGTTGCGCTCCTGGATGAAGCGCGCGGCCTCGCCGGGTTTGCAGAAGCCGAGATCCTCGAGGCCGTAAAGCGGCAGATGCGCAAATGCGTCGTAGATCATCAGGTGATCGACGTCCTTGTGCGTGATTCCCGCCTCGTCGATGGCTTTCTTTCCCGAGACGCGAAACGCCTTCGAGGTCGTGAAGTCCTCCATCTGCGAAATCATCGGCGTCTCGACGCTCTCGCCCGTGCCGAGGACGTAAACCGGCTTGCGCGGGAAGTCCCGGGCGCGCTCGGCCGAGGTCAGGATCAAGGCGCCGCCGCCGTCGGTGACGAGACAGCACATCAGGAGGCGAAACGGATAGGCGATCATCCGCGAGTTCAGCACGTCGGCGACGGTGATTGGTTCGCGATAGGACGCGCGTGGATTTTTTCCCGCCCATTCGCGCTGGACCACCGCGACCGTCGCAAGCTGCTCTTCGCTGACGGCGTAGGTCTTCATGTAGCGCAGCACGGGAATCGTGAAGACGGTGGGCGGTCCCATCGTGCCGAACGGCGCCTCGAACTGTCCCGACAGGCTCGCCGGCGACCCGCCCCATCGGCCCGACCCGATTCGCGAACGACCGCTCTCGCCGTGCGTGATCAGCACGGTCGAGCACAGCCCTTCGTTGATCGCGGCGGCGGCGTGGCGCACGTGGATCATGAACGAGCATCCGCCGACCGAGGTGCCGTCCACCCAGGTCGGCGTGATTCCAAGATAGTGCGCGACCGAAGTTGGCGACTCACCCGCGGTCGCGACACCGTCGATATCGGTCGGCTTGAGGCCGGCATCGGCAAGCGTGTTGAGCGCGGCGTCGGCGTGGAGCTGAAGCTGCGAAAGATTCGGGATCAAGCCCATCTCGGTGGTCTCGGCGGCTCCCACCACTGCTACGGATTTGCGTTTCATGTCAGGCTCCGGCGGGTTTGAAGAGTGGCAGCGTGATGTCTTCGGTCTGCTTCTCGAACACCGCTTCGAGCGGCATGTCGAGGACCAGCGCGGCAGGTGTCTGCGCGCAGCCGACGATATTGGTCATCAGGCGGGGGCCTTCGGCCAGCTCGACGACGGCGATCGCGTAGGGAGGAGTAAAGCCGGGGGCTGGGCGATGACTGATCACGTAGCTATAGAGCTTGGCGCGGCCGCTCGCCGCGAAAATCGAGACCTTGCGCGAGGCGCATTTCGGGCAGAACGGACGCGGCGGAAAATAGACGTTGCGGCAATCGTCGCAGCGTTGCAGGCGCAGCTCGCCCTTTTGCGTTCCCTCCCAGAAATGCAGAGTTTCGGGCGTGGGATGCGGCAGCGGTCTTTTGAATTCAGCCAAGGTACGACTCCTCCGATGACGATATCGTCCGCGCCGGATCGGGCGCGCGCTCACGCGCCGTCCGGCTCGATTGAAGTTGTTGCTATTTCAATAGTGCGCGCGACGGTTTGCAACGCCGCGAGGTAGCGATTTCATTTTTTTCCGATCCTGGCCGCTTTCGGGCGGGTGAGAATTGCGAGCAGGCGGGCCAGAGTGAATCGCATTTGATGGCGCGCGACGATCGCGTCGAGCATGCCGTGGGCGAGCAGAAATTCCGAGCGCTGGAAATTTTCGGGCAGCTCCTGATTCGAGGTTTGCCGGGTCACGCGGCGGCCCGCAAAGCCGATTAGCGCGCCCGGCTCGGCGAGGTTCAGGTCACCGAGCATCGCGAAAGACGCCGCGACGCCGCCGTAGGTCGGATCGCAGATCACGGATAGATAGGGCAGCCGCGCGTCGCGCAGGCGCGCGATCGCGGTCGAGACTTTCGCCATCTGCATCAGCGAGAGCGCGCCTTCCTGCATCCGCGCGCCACCCGAGGCGCAGAACACGATGACCGGCAGGCCGCGGCGCGTCGCGAGGTTGAAAATCCGCGCAAGCTTTTCGCCGACGACGACGCCCATGCTGCCGCCCATGAACTCGAAATCCATCACGCCGATCGCGACCGGACGATCCTCAATCTTCCCGAAGCCGACCACGACCGCGTCGTTGCGACCGCTCGCCTCGCGCGCTTGCCGCATCCGTTTCGGATACGGCCTGGAATCGACGAAGCCGAGCGGATCGCCGATCGCGAGGTCGGCGAACATTTCGCGCCAGCTACCGCGATCGACGGTGATCGACAGGCGCTGGCTGACGGTGAGGCGAAAATGATGCGCGCACTTGGGGCATACGTTCAGATTGCGCTCGACTTCCTTGCGGAACGAGATCTCTTTGCAGGCCGGGCACTTGCTCCAGATGTCGTCGCTCGGGGTTTGCGCCGGTGCGGGCGGTGGCGATACGGATTCGACGCGGGGTTCGGTTTCTTCGCGAGCCATGAGCCCTACTCTACTTCGCCGCACGGGCGTTTGCCTGCCCGCCGCGTGCGGCGCGCATCGCATTTTTCATTGCGCCAACCAGGTCTCCGATCGCGCTGATTATATCGCCTGACGGTCCGTGCTGCTCGGCGATCGTAGAGATCGCGCTGCCGACCACCACCGCGTCGGCGAACGACGCGACGCGCGCGGCCTGCTCCGGAGTCGAGATTCCGAAGCCCACTCCGATCGGCAAGTCGGTGACTTGACGCAACGCGCCGACATGCTCGGCAAGGTCGTCGGGCAGATGGGTGCGCGCTCCAGTCACGCCGGTTACGGAAACATAGTAGAGGAAGCCGCTGGCGCGCGCTGCGATTTTGCGATTTCGCTCGAGCGGCGTGGTCGGCGCGAGCAGATAAATCAGGTCGATACCGTTTGCGCGCGCGGGTTTCGCCAGTGGGGCGCTTTCCTCGGGCGGAAGATCGACCACCAGGATACCGTCCACTCCCGCGCCCGCCGCATCGCGCGCGAGCTGCTCGCATCCGTAATGCATATAAGGATTGTAGTAGCCGTACAGGATGATCGGAATTTCGGTTTCTTTGCGCAGCTCGGAGACCATCGCGATTATCGCGGCGAGCGACGCTCCGGTCTTGAGGCCGCGGGCAATCGCGTGCTGATTGGCGGGACCGTCGGCCATCGGATCGGAAAACGGCACGCCCAGCTCGATCAAGTCGGCGCCGCGCCGTTCGAGTTCGAGCACGAGGCTCCGCGTGGTCTCGAGGTCGGGATCGCCGGCCACGATAAACGGAATCAGCGCGGCCTCATTGCGCGCGCGCAGCTCGCGAAACTTGCGCGCGATGCGTTTCAGATGACGCGGCATCATGCGCCCTCCCTGAGCGACACGCCCAGAGCGCGCGCGACGGTGTTCATATCCTTGTCGCCGCGTCCGGACAGGTTGACGATAATCACCTGCTCTTTGGGCAGCGTGGGCGCGAGCTTGGCGGTGTATGCGATCGCGTGCGCGCTCTCGAGCGCGGGAATAATTCCCTCGGTCTCGGACAGGAGGCGAAACGCCTCGAGCGCCTCCGCGTCGGTCACGGCGGCGTATTGCGCCCGGCCGATATCCTTCAGATGCGCGAGTTCGGGACCGACGCCCGGATAGTCGAGTCCCGCCGCGATCGAATGCGTATCGCGAATCTGGCCGAGCTCGTCCTGCAGCAGCAGCGTGCGGTTTCCATGCAGGACACCCGGCGTGCCGAGCGTCAGCGTCGCCGCGTGGCTCGGGCCGTTAAGGCCAAGGCCGCCAGCCTCGACAAAGATCATCCGCACGTCCTTGTCCTTGATAAACGGATGCATCAGCCCGATCGCGTTCGAGCCGCCGTTGACGCAGGCGATCAGGATGTCGGGCAGACGGCCCTCGTGCTTGACGATCTGCCTGCGCGCCTCGCGGCCGATGACGGTCTGGAAGTCGCGCACGATCATCGGATAGGGATGCGGTCCCGCGGCCGAGCCGATGAGGTAGTAAGTGTCGCGCACGGTCGCGGTCCAATCGCGCAGCGCTTCGCTCATCGCGTCTTTGAGGCTTTTGGTTCCCGAATCGACGGCGTGGACCTTGGCGCCGAGCAGCTTCATGCGGAAGACGTTGAGCGCCTGACGCTCGACATCGACCGAGCCCATGAAAACCTCGCACGCGCGCTGGAACAGCGCGGCGAAGGTCGCGGTCGCGACGCCGTGCTGGCCCGCTCCGGTTTCGGCGCTGATGCGATCCTTTTTCATGCGCACCGCCAGGAGCGCCTGGCCAAGGGCGTTGTTGGCCTTGTGCGCGCCGGTGTGGCACAGGTCTTCGCGTTTGAGGTAGATCTTCGCGCCGCCGAGTTTCGCGGTCAGATTCGCGCAGAAGAACAGCGGAGTCGGACGGCCGACATACTCGCGCGAGTATTTTTCCAGCTCGGCGTGAAATTTCGGATCGCGCCGCGCCTCTTTGTAGGCCTGTTCGAGTTCGAACAGCGCGGGCATTAGAGTTTCGGCGACGAACTTGCCGCCGAAATCGCCGAAGTGGCCGTGAGTGTCAGGTAATGCGGGCATTGGCGATGAAGCTCCTGAGTTTAGAGTGATCCTTTGCGCCCGGCGCCCGTTCGACGCCGCTGGCGCAGTCGAGCGCGAACGGTTCAAGCGCGGCGGCGGCGCGCGCGTTTTCGGGGTTGAGTCCGCCCGAGATAATCACCCGCGACAGATCGATTCCGCGCAGCTCCTCGAGCGGCCGCGCGACTCCGGTTCCGCCGTAGAGCGCGGGATGAAAAGTGTCGAGCAGCGCGTAGTCCGCGCGGACCTGCGCGAGCGCCGACGCCGCGTCGCCGGCGCGCGCGCGAATTGCGCGAATCACGGGGACCGGCCATCCGGCGAGCGCGTCGTCGTCTTCGTCGCCGTGGAACTGGAGCATGTCGAGCTCGAGCGCGCGGCGGCGCTGTTCGATAAAGGTGCGAGCGGCGTTGACGAACACTCCGACCAGGATCGCGCGCCGTCCGATCGCGGCGCGGATCTCGAGCGCGCGATCCAGATCAATCGAGCGCGGACTCGGCGCGTAGAAATTTATCCCGATCAGGTCGGCACCCGCGGCAACCGCCGCGATTGCGTCTTCGGCGCGCGTGACGCCGCAGATTTTCACCCGCACCGTCATCGCGCGCCGCCCTGCTCGCCGAGCGCCCGGGTCAATTCGCCGAGCCGCGCGCGCGGCGCGCCGCCGCGCAGCAGGCTTTCGCCGACCAGAAAGGCGCGCGCGCCCGCGGCGTCGAGGCGGCGAATATCCGCTGCGGAATCGATGCCGCTTTCCGAGACGACGAGCGCGTCGCCGCGATAGTCGGCGAGCAGGCGCTCGGTGACGCCGATATCGGTGGTGAAGGTGTGAAGATCGCGATTGTTGATTCCGATCAGCCCGGCGCCGATCCGTCCGGCCGCTTCGAGCTCGCGCGCGTCGTGAACCTCGACCAGCGCGGCAAGCCCGAGCAAGCCCGCCAACGCGTGAAGCTCGCTCAGTTCCGCCTCGGGCAGCATCGCGACGATCAGCAAAATACAGTCGGCGCCGGCCGCGCGCGACTCGTACACCTGGTACGGGTCGAACATGAAGTCTTTGCGCAAAACGGGCAGGCTGGCGGCGGCGCGAACCGCGCGCAGATCGAGCAGCGAGCCCTTGAAGTGAACGTCGGTCAGAACCGAGATACAGGCCGCGCCACCAGCCGCGTATTCGCGGGCAACGGCGGCGGGATCGAGATCGGGCAGGATATCGCCCTTGCTCGGCGAGGCGCGTTTGACCTCGGCGATAATTGCCGGACGCCGCGCCCGCAGCGCCGCGGCGAAATCCCGCGGCGCGGGGGCGCGCGCGGCGGCCTTGCGCACGGTCTCGAGCGGCGCGCGCTCGCGAACCTCGGCGAGTTCCTCTCGCTTGGCCGCGAAGATTTTTTCAAGTATCGAACTCATCGCCGATTCTTCCCCGGTTCGCCGCCGCTGGCGCGGACCAGCAGGTCGATTGTAGCCAGAGCGCGGCGCGACTGGATAACCTCGCGCGCAAGGCGCACGCCCAGAGCGATCGACGCCGCGCCACCGCCGACGTGAATCGCCGCGCCGGCATTGAGCGCGAGCACGTCGCCCGCCGGACCGCCGCCGCCCGACAGCGCGGCGAGCAGCATCGCCGCCGAGGCCGCGGCGCCGGCGGCGCGCAGCAATTCGATACTGGCGCGCGCGATTCCGAAATCTTCCGGCGCGATCTCGTACTCGTCAATCCCGCGGTCCGCGCGAACTTCGGCGACTCGGGTCGGCGCCGCGAGCGAAATCTCATCGAGACCGTCGCGTCCCGATACGACTATCGCGTGCGCGGCGCCCAGCGCCCCGATCGCCTCGGCCATCGGACGCAGTAGGTTGCCATCCCCCACTCCCATCAGCATTCGGCGCGGACGGGCGGGATTGCTGAGCGGGCCGAGCAGATTGAAAATCGTGCGCGTGCCGAGCGCGCGGCGCAGCGGCGCAAGCCGCGCCATCACCGGATGATACGCGGGCGCGAGGATAAAGCAGATGCCGGCCTCGCGAACGCATCGCGCGAGCGCCTCCGGTCCGGGATCTATATTGACGCCCAGATGCTCGAGCAGGTCGGCGGCGCCTACCGTTCCGGTTATCGCGCGATTGCCGTGCTTGGCGACCGCGACGCCGGCGGCGGCGGCGACCAGCGCGGCTCCGGTCGAGATATTGAATGTCCCGGCGCCGTCGCCGCCGGTGCCGACCACATCGATCACATCTTCGCCAAGATCGAGCGCACGCGCCCGCGAGCGCATCGCGCGCGCCGCTCCGGTGAGTTCTCCGGCGGATTCATGCTTGAGCTTTAGCGCAACCAGAAAGCCCGCGACGAGCGCGTCGGGCGCGGCGCCGCCGCCGTCCAGAATTTCCGCAAAGGCGCGCTCGGCGGCGGCCGCGTCGAGTGAGCGGCCGGCCAGCACCGCGTCAAACGCATCGCGCAGTCCGCTGGTCTTCATTGGCGAAGCCCGTCGAGAAAATTCTTGAGCAGATGCTTTCCTTCGGGCGTGCCGATCGACTCGGGATGAAACTGCACGCCCTCGACGCGAAAGCGCTTGTGCCGCAGGCCCATCAGCTCATCCTCCGCGGTGCGCGCGCTGACCTCCAGGCAATCGGGCAGCGAAGCGTTTTCGACGATCAGCGAATGATAGCGCATCGCCTCGAACCCCTGCGCAAGCCCGGCGAAGATCGTGCGGCCGTCGTGAATTACGGGCGAGGTCTTACCGTGCATCAGGCGTCCGGCGCGAACGACCTTGCCGCCGAACGCGTCGCCGATACATTGCATGCCGAGACACACGCCGAGGATCGGCACTTCGCCGGCCATCTCGCGCAAAATCGCGAGCGACACTCCCGCTTCTTTCGGAGTGCAGGGCCCGGGCGAGATTACGATCGCGTCGGGGTGCATCGCGCGCGCCGCGGCCACGTCGATTGCGTCGTTGCGCCTGACCGTGACCTCGGCGCCGAGCTCACCCAGGTACTGGACGAGGTTGTAGGTGAACGAGTCGTAGTTATCGATCATCAGGAGACTGATTTTGCGATCGGGCATCGCCGTTTACCTCGCGCCCGGCGCGGACTCGAACTCGCGCGCGGCTTGCAGCGCGCGGACCATCGCGCGCGCCTTGTTGACCGACTCCTCGAACTCGGCGGCGGGATCGGAATCGGCAACCACGCCGCCGCCGGCCTGAATATAGACGCGATTATTCTTGATTAGCAGGGTGCGCAGCGCGATCGCGGTGTCGGTGTTGCCGGTGAAGCTGAAATAACCGACCGCGCCGGCATAGACGCCGCGGCGCGTGTTCTCGAGCTCGTCGATTATCTGCATCGCGCGGATCTTCGGCGCACCCGAAACGGTGCCCTGCGGAAAGGTCGCGCGAAAGGCGTCGAACGCGTCGCATTCCTCGCGCAGTTTTCCGATCACGTTCGAGACGATATGCATCACGTGCGAGTAGCGCTCGACGACCATGTACTCAGTTACTTTGACCGAGCCAATTTCCGAAACCCGGCCGACATCGTTTCGTCCGAGATCCACCAGCATCACATGCTCGGCGCGTTCTTTGGGATCGGCGAGCAACTCGGTCTCCATCGCGCGATCTTCCGCGTCGGTCTTCCCGCGCGGACGCGTACCGGCGATCGGGCGCAGCGTGATGTCGCGGCCCTCGACGCGGACCATCACTTCGGGCGACGCGCCGACCAGCGTATGTTCGCCGAGCCTTAAGTAAAACATGTACGGCGACGGATTGATGGTGCGCAGGCTGCGGTAGATGTTGAACGGGTGCGCGGTCAGCGGCGCTTCGAAGCGCTGCGAGGGAACCACCTGGATAATATCGCCGGCCGCGATGTACTCCTTGGCCGCCGAGACCATCGCCATGTACGCCTCGCGCGTGAGGTTCGAGGTGATCGTCGCGTCGTTGGCGGCGACGGGCGCGGCGCCCTCCAGATGCGGCGGCACGGCGGGCGCTTTGAGGCGCTGGATAATCTCGTCGATCTTGACCTGCGCGCTCTGATACGCCGAGCGCAGCGACGAAAATTCATCGACCGGAACGTTCGCGATAATCCGCAAGGTCTGCCGCACGTTGTCGAACATCAGCATCGTGTCAGTGAACATCATGTACAGATCGGGCACGCCCAGGTCGTCGTGGGCGGTTTCGGGAATGGACTCGAAGCAGCGCACGATGTCATAGGCGAGGAAACCGACCGCTCCGCCGAAGAAGCGCGGGTTTCCGGGCAGCTCGGGCGCGCGAAAGCGGGCGACTTCGCGGCGCAACTCGTCGAACGAGTTGGTGATCGATCGCACCTCGACGCCGCGGCCGGGCCGGATTATATCCATGCGGCCGGCGCGCGCGCGGATAACCATCGCGGGCTCCGAGCCGAGAAAGGTATAGCGGCCCCACTTCTCGCCGCCGCGAACGCTCTCGAGCAGGAACGAGTAGTCGCCGCGTGCGATTTTGAGGAACGCGGAGACCGGCGTCTCGAGGTCGGCGGCAATCTCGCGCGCCACGGGAATCAGGTTGTAGCCCTGCCGTTTCAACTCTTCGAATTCGCGCTCAGTCGGTTGCAGCATCGCGCTGGTCTCCTGCCTTAAGTCTTCTTGCCAAGCCTCACTTCGTGTTTGGCGGCAAACAAATAAAAAGGGCCGCCGGGTTTTTGCCCGCGGCCCTTTGGGATTCCAGTTTTGTTCTATCTGCTACAAAACCGGCGCGCAGGCGGATGCGACGACGTGCCAACGCCAGTTCGCCCTTGCCGTGCCGATGATGCAACAGTTCATTACCAACTGAGTATCCGCGCCCGAGCGCCCGAAGTCAATCGCAGGGCGCGGCGCGCCTCAATTTCCCCGATAGGTCGCGCGATACTGCTGATGCAGTTTGTCCTGCGCGGCCTTCGCTTCTTCTTGCGTCGCGTATGGGCCAACGCTGACGCGATACCACGTCTGCCCATTCAGGTTGGTCGCGACTTCGGTCGACGGAAAGCCAAGCGCTTTGAGCCGCCGCATCATGTCGTCGGCGCCCGCGCGATCCATCACCGCATCGATCTGGATATTGTACGGATGGCGATGCGGAGCCTCCGATGGGGCGGCATTGGCGACATCGCGCGGGCTTTCGGCCGCCATCGGATGAGCAGGCGCGGGAGTCCTTACCGCTTCGGGCGCGGAAGGTTTCGGACGTATGGCCGGCGCGAGCGCCGCCGCCGGACTGGCAGCCGCCTCAGGCGAAATGGGGGTTGGCGTGGGCTCGATCGCGGGCGGACTCGGCACCGGAAAAACCGACGCGACCTGGGGCGTATCCGCGGTGTTCTGCCGCGCCATTTCGTAGCCCGCGACGAGGCCGAGCGCGAAGACCGCGCCCGAGAGTCCCAGCAGTCCCACCAGGATTAGTAATGCGCCGCCCGCCCTGATTTCAAATCGCATCCCCGCCTCACATCCGCTCCGGTGCGCTGACCCCAAGAATCCCCAAACCCGCCGCGATCGCGGTCCTGATCAAACCGGCCAGGTAAAGCCGCGCCACGCTAAGCTCGCGATCGGGACCGATTATACGATTCGCGGGCCTGTTGTAATAGCGATGAAACTCGCCCGCGAGTTCGAGCAGATAGAACGAGATGCGATGCGGTTCGAGCGCCTCGGCCGCGCCGGTCATCACCGCCGGCATCCCGACAGCGCGCTTGGCGAGTTCGAGTTCCTCGGCCGAGAGCAGCGCGAGATCGACGGCGGCGGTATTGGCGGGCAGCGCAAGGCCGATCTTCTCCGCCTCGCGAAAGACGCTTGCCAGCCGCGCGTGCGCGTACTGCACATAGAAGACCGGATTTTCCGGCGCCTGCTTCTTGGCGAGTTCGAGATCGAAATCAAGCTGGCTGTCGGATTTGCGGAACAGAAAAAAGAAGCGCACCACGTCGGCGCCAACCTCGTCGATTAGCTCGTCGAGCGTGACGTAGGTCGCCTTGCGGGTGGACATTTTGATTTTCTCGCCGCCGCGGGTCAGCGTGACGAACTGGTAGATGATCGCGCGGATCGGCGAAACGTCGTGGCCGAGCGCCTTGACCGCGGCGATTACCTGCTGATGCTCGGCGATATGATCGGCGCCGAAAATATCGACGATCAGATCGAAGCCGCGCTCGAGCTTCTCGATATGGTAGGCGATATCCGGTGTGCGATAGGTCGGCTCACGATCCGGGCCCGAGCGCACCAGGACTTCGTCCTTGGGCAGCCCGATCGGACCGCCGCGCAGCCATACCGCGCCGTCGCGCTCGACCAGCAGTTCGCGCGCGCGCAAATCCTCGAGCACCTTGTCCACCCGGCCCGTCTTCATGAGGTCGAGTTCGTTGGCGAAGACATCGAAGCGGATTCCCAGCCGCTCGCAGGTGTGCAGGATATCGGCGAAGATCGCCTTGACCGCTGCCGCGCGAAAAAATTCGCGGTCCTCGGTCTCGGCCAGCTTGTCGCCGTGGCGTGCGCGCAGGTCCTTTGCGATATCGCGGATGTACTCGCCCTGGTAGCCGTCTTCGGGGAGCGTCGCGTCGATGCCGAGTTCCTGGAGGTAGCGCACGCGAACTGACTCGCCGAGCAGTTTCATCTGGCGGCCGCCGTCGTTGAAATAATATTCGCGCGTGACGTTGAAGCCCGCGGCCTCGAACAGGCGCGCGATCGTATCGCCCAAGACGGCGTTGCGGCCGTGCCCGACGGTCACCGGTCCGGTGGGATTCGCGGAGAGAAATTCGACCTGCACGCGGTCGCCAGCGCCCGGACCAAGCTCCCACTTGCGCGGGCGGAAGTACGCCGCGCCCTCGCGCACCGCGCGCCGGATTTCGCCCTGCCAATAGGCTGGCGCCATCCGAAAATTGATAAACCCCGGGCCTGCTATCCCAATCTCCGCGATCTCCGGCGGCAATTCGATCGCGTCTTTGATCGCGGCCGCGATCGCGCGCGGCGGCTTGCCCTCGGCCCGCGCCATCGTCAGCGCAACGTTCGAGGCGATATCGCCGTGCGCGGAATCCTTGGGCGCTTCGATTCCGATCGCCGCCGGCGCCGACGCAAGGATGCCCTTCGAGCGCGCCCGCTCGATTGCGGCGCTTAAGCACGAAACTACAATTTCTCTCATCGCAGGGTTGCCGTTCGGGGTTGCCGTCCGGATGGGTGCAATCGTGCCAGATACGGGGTGCCGTGTTAAGCCGCCCGCCGCGCGCGGCTTGACGCTCGCAGAGCCGCGATGCGACGCTCGGCGCTAACGAGGAACACGACGATGAATCTTGAACTGGCCGGAAAAGTCGCCATCGTGACCGGCGGCAGCAAAGGAATCGGACGCGCAACCGCGCTGACTCTCGCCGCGGAGGGCGCCGCCGTGATGGTCTGCGCACGCGGCAAAGCGGCACTGGAAGAGACCGTCGCCACAGCGCGGCAAACCGAAGGCGCGCGCGTCGTGCCGGTCGAGGCCGACCTGACAAAACTCGACGATATCCGCCGCGTCGTCCGGCGATGCATCGAAGAGTTCGGCCGGATCGATATTCTGGTGAACAACGCGGGCAGCGCGCGGCCCGGCGAGTTTCAAAAGATTTCCGACGACGACTGGCACGCCGACTTCGAGCTCAAGTTCTTCGGCTACGTGCGGATGGCGCGCGAGGTGATGCCGGTGATGGCGGCGCAGAGCTCAGGCGCGATCGTCAACGTGATCGGCACCGGCGGCCTGCGCCCGAGCGCCGCATACATGGTGGGCGGAGCGGCCAACGCGGCGCTCAACCATTTCACCAAGGCTCTCGCCGACGAGGGCGCAAAGCATCGCGTGCGCGTCGTCGGCGTCAATCCGGGTCCCATCCTCACCGAAAGGCTGCGCCTGTTCTCTGAGCGCGCCGCGCACGGCCGCAAAATCGAAGAAGTTTACGCGCGGATGACGCCGCTCGGTCGTCCAGGCGAGGCGCAGGAAGTCGCCGACTTGATCGCATTCCTTGCGTCGCCGCGCGCGGGATTTATCCACGGTGCGAACATCACGATCGACGGCGGCGCAAATCCAGGATTGATCGGATAACCCGCCGCTACTTCTTCTCGAACCAGTGCGGATCGTTCGACAGCGTCGGATAGCCGTTGCCGAGCTGAATCAGCACGCCGTGCGACGAGCGCGGTGAGATGAACGCCTCGTACGACGACGGCGACCATTGGGTCTCATCGACCACGCGCACGCCCTGTTGAACGAGCTGCGTGACCTTGGCTTTCGTGTCGGGAACGTTGAACGTCAGATGATGCATCCCCTCGCCGCGTGTCGCGAGAAACTTGTGCAGAAAAGAATCCGCGCCGAGCGGTTCGAGCAACTCGATCGTCAGCCCGTTCAGATCGAACTCGGCGAGCTTGTAGCCGGCCCGTTCACTCTCCGCTTCGTACATGAACCGCGCGCCGAGCACATCCTCATAGAACTTGCGCGCCTCAGCGACGTTATGCACCGCGATCCCGATATGATCGAGCTTTCCGATCGGCTCCGCCATCGTGACAACTCCCCGCTCTGAAGGTGTCACCCGCTTAGCGCAAAAGGCGGCGGCGCCGCAAACCCACGCCGCACTACGAGGGCCAACTCTTCGCGTAGCTCGGGCGCGTCTTGAGCCGCTCCCACCACGCGTGCAGGTCAGTCAAATCGGACGGCACCGCGTAGCCCGCGCGTTCGTAGCTGGACAGATGCGGCATGTACGCGATATCGGCGAGGCTGAATTGGCCGGCAATAAATTCGCGGCCGGCGAGTTCGCGATTTAAGTACTCGAAGTGGCGGCGCGTTTCGCGTTCGCCTTCCTCGATCTTCGCGTGATCACGCTCCGCTTCCGGCTTTCGCATCTGGAAGAGAATCTTGTACATCGAAGGCGCCAGGTACGCGTCGGCGTAGTCCTCGAACGCGCGCGCCCGGGCTTTCGACGCGGGGTCGGCGGGCAGCAGCGGATGGCTTGGGTAGCGATCTTCGAGGTACTCGCCGACGATCGTCGAGTCGTGGACGATGAGCTGGTCATCGATCAGCGCCGGCACCTTGCCGACCGGGTTGATCGCGAGATACTCGGGCCGTTTGTGCTCTCCGGCGGGGAGGTCGAGCCAGGTGGTTTCCCATTGGAGCCCTTTTTCCAAAAGGGCGATGCGCGATTTGCGCGCCCACGGTCACGGTTTGTAATCGAACATCTTGAGCATCGCGAGGCACCTCCCGATGCCAGCGATCGTACGGCGCGGAGTTCGCGGCCGTCAAGCCGCGCTTGCACGACGCGCGCGCACCACTCATAGAGAAACCATGGCCGGGAGCGAAAAATGGAAGATGCCGCCCGCCGCAAAGGTGTACGAGGCGCTTGGCGCGCTGGGCGACGGACGCGTGACACTCATCGATGAGACTCGCGCGAGCGTGACTTCATCGGACGGCGCCAAGACTTACTCGGTCGAGGTGTCGGCCGACGGCCGCGAAATCTCCTCGAACGACAACGCCTCGTACTGGCAGGGCTACCTCGGCTATCCGGGAATCGCGGTGCTCCTCGCGCGCGGATTCCATCACTCGCCGCCCGAGATCATCAAGGCGCTGACGGGAGTGCCGTGGAAGGAATTGAATCGTCGCTTCCGCAACGATTACGCGAAAACGATCGCCGAAGTGGAAGCGCGGATGACCGCGCAGGGCCACGATCCCGCCGCGGTGCGCGCGGAAGTGAAATCGGTGATGGGCGCGCTCGCGCGTCTCGCTCCCATTCGCGGCGCACGGCGCGCGCCAGCACGTTGAATTCGCCACGGAATCAACGACTCTGATCGACGCGGCGCCGCGCGAATCTCAAGGATGGCGCGGCGCCGCCGAATTCCGCTTACGATACCGGTTTGGCGCTATTGTACCGCCGCGTGCGAGCCGAAGTGCACGCCGACCGATGACGCATCGACGGACTCATTGCTCGCGGTCACGCCGCTAACTCCGGAGACCGCGCAATCGTAGCTGCCCGCCGCGAGATCGATCGCCAGCCCCGGAGGATTCACCGCGCGGGTGCAGGTCAGGGTCAGGCTCTGCGTCAGGCAATCGCCCGAGTTCGCGCCGTCGGCGTAATCGAACGAGATCGTGTAGATGTCGTTCGCGCCCTTGGTGATCTGGCCGGTGGCTGTGCCGCTGCATACGCTGCTTGCGGGCGAGCCCTCGGGAACCGCGGGATTGACCGCCGAGATAGTCAGGACCCCGCCGGTCAACGCGCCGGTCGGATCGGCAAGAACCGTTCCGCGGCCCTTCAGATCGACGCGCGACTGCGCCGCGGCGTTCGTGATCAACTCGAAGCCGCTGACCTGGAGATTAAATTCTCCGCCGGGGCTCGAATGCCTGGCCATCGCGGTTCCGCCGAATCCCGCCATCGCGGCAATCATCGCTCCCGCCGTCAGCATCGAAATAGACTTACGCATTAACCTTCTCCTCGATTGACAGTTGTGCTCTGGGCGACGGCCGAAGCCTCCCCGAGCTGGTTACTGATTGGGTGTCACCCGTCCCGCAGTAGAAGACGACGGGCAATCGAAGGCGGTTACAAATTTTTCGAGCCGTAACCGGGCAAGCCGGGCGGACTGGGACGCGAAGTAAGAAACGGGCTCGCCCGCGGCGTATCGTGATCGATAGGCGCGGACGAGCCCGGTGGAAATCAGACGCGCAAAAGAGCGAGATTACTGGCAGATCGCGGTCACATCGACCTGATACATCTGCACGATCGCGAAAAAGTCGCGCAGGCTGAGTTCCGTAGTCGCATCGGTAAACTTTCCGCCCGGGCACTGCCCCGAAAGGTTCGAATTCGCCGTCTGGGTCAGCCCCACCGGCGCGACGAGTTCCAGAAAACCCATATCGCTGGCTTGCGCGGTCACGCTGTTACCAGCAACCACCTTGTTGGAATTGGCGACAGAGCTCGACATGATCCGGACACACGCGGAAAGCGAAAGCGCGAGCGTCGCCATCGATACGATCATCATCTTTAACCCTAACCGCTTCTTCATCGAACCATCCTCCATCCAAAAGACTCGCTGCGCCGCCTATACGGCGATGCGCCGAGGCTAGGCCCAGTCCAAAGTCTTGTCAATTGACTATTTGTAGAGGCCGGACACGATGTATTACCGGGGCGCGCGATGCTACCGTGGCCGGGCCACGCGGCTCGCGCTGGCGCGTAAATTTATGCCTCAATCAGGAGACTCGGTCGCGCCGTTCTTCGCAATCTTGATCGCACCGCGCGATACGATCCGCCACATCGTCGATTCCGATCCGCGCCGCGGCGTGCTGGCGCTCGCCGCACTGAGCGGCGCGCTCAGCGGGCTCGAGGGTTCGTGGCTGACCGCCATGTCCGGGGCGCACGCGATGTCCGCGCTATGGCCGTTTCTGGTCGCGCTGAAAGTCGTGTTGTTCGCAATCTGGGGAATAGCCGCGCTGTATATCGCCGGATGGATGATCACGGCGGCCTGCCGCGTGCTCGGCGGAATCGCGCCCGCGATGCATACGCGGGCCGCGATCGCGTGGGCGAGTATTCCGGGAATCGTTGCGACCGGCCTCGGCGTGATCGCGCTGCTGGCGGGTATCGTGACTCCGCACGGGCTCAAGCCGGGCGCGTTTTCTTTTCCGCCCGAGCTTGCGGTTCTCAATGGGATTCTCGGATTCTGGGGGCTGGTGCTCGAGCTGAAATGCCTGGGCGAGGTTAACCGCTTTTCGGCGTGGCGGGCGCTCGCGGCGCAGTTACTGCTGCTGCTGTTCGCGGGCGTGATCATCGGCCTGCTGATCGCGTTGCGTCATTTTCGCTAGGCGGCACGCTACTCAATGGAGTGGGAGAATGCATCAACGCGAAAATGACGCGATCCAAAATCCATTCGGTTCGGCGCAAAACTGCGCTCGACGAGCGCGGAGAGACAGGCGCGAG
>Ga0307374_10004621_pt1 | contig 22840 bp, 19 predicted proteins | sample OX3MG_FD_202532 | JGI IMG/M metagenome (GOLD analysis project Ga0307374, IMG submission 202532) | Soil microbial communities from Risofladan, Vaasa, Finland - OX-3 | ecosystem: Environmental > Terrestrial > Soil > Coastal area > Acid sulfate soil | place: Finland: Risofladan, Vaasa | collected... | reverse complement strand
GAGCGCCGCCGCACCGCTGCCCCGCGCCCATCCGCCGATTGCAGCGAGATCACCGAGATCCCCGATGCCCCAGTTCGCGCGCGAGCGAACCGCGTACAGCTGCACGGCCCACCCCCAACCGCGGATATCGTCGGGGAGCACGCATCTGCCCGGGCTGGTGATCAGCCGCGTCCGGCGCCCGTCCGCGAAGACCAGGCGGTGGTAGCCGAACGGCGTCCGGCGATCGAGCCGCACGCCGGCACCACTCTCCCGCCCATCCTCGAGCTCGATGCTGGCCGCCCCCGGCGGCAACGGTTCGCCCCGGCGCACGAAGAGAAGGGCTTCGGCAGCGGAGTCACGTGGAAGTATCGACGCCTCCACGGCACGGACGTCCTCGTCCGCGATGACGCGGCGGGCCCCTGCTGCATCCTCGTACTCTCTCTGGACGCCCCAGTCCGGCAAGGCGCCGGTGCGCGTGGCAGCTGTCACGCCGGACACCCCAGTTCAAAGGATTGAGTGGAGCCATGACCGTTCCCGAGCCACCCGCCGCCGGGCAGAGCCCCGGCAATCGCGATGCCTGGCCAGGTGTCGACGCGCCGCTCGGCGCCACCTGGGACGGGTCCGGGACCAACTTCGCGCTGTTCTCCGAGAATGCGGAGGCGGTCGATCTCGTGCTCTTCGACGAGCGCGGCGAGGTCGCAACCCATCCGCTTGTGGAACGCACCGACCTCGTGTGGCACGGCTTCGTCGACAACGTCGGCCCCGGTCAGCGCTATGGGTTTCGGGTCGCAGGACGGTACGCGCCGCACGATGGTCTCCGGCACAATCACGCGAAGCTGCTTTTGGATCCGTATGCGCGAGCGATCTCCGGGCGCTTCCGTCACGCGCGTTCGCTGTTCGGCTATCGCATCGGCAGCGACGACATGCGCATCAGCACGCTCGACTCGGCGCCGGCGATGCCGCGCTGTGTCGTTGTCGACCACTCCTTTCCGTGGGGTGACGATCGCCGCCCCAACACCGCATGGTCGGACACGATCATCTACGAGTTGCACGTCAAGGGATTCACCGAGCGCCACCCGGATATCCCACGCGCGCTCCGCGGCACGTACGCCGGGCTCGCACATCCGGCCGCGATCGAACACCTCCAGCGGCTCGGCGTCACTGCGGTGGAGTTGATGCCCGTCCATCACTTCTACGACGGCGCACAACTCGTGGAACGCGACCTCGTCAACTACTGGGGGTACGACTCGATCGGGTACTTCGCGCCGGAGGGACGCTACTCCGCCTCCGGCACCAACGGGGAGCAGGTGCGCGAGTTCAAGGCGATGGTCCGCGCGCTCCATGCCGCCGGACTCGAGGTGATCCTCGACGTCGTGTACAACCACACCGGCGAGGGCGATCAACTCGGACCCACGCTCAGTTTTCGCGGCATCGACAACGCTGCGTACTACCGGCTCAATGACGACGACCCGCGCTTCTATTTCGACGTCACCGGCACGGGCAACAGTCTCAACGTCCGCAACCCCCACACGCTGCAGATGATCATGGACAGCCTTCGGTACTGGGTCATCGAGATGCACGTCGACGGTTTCCGATTCGACCTTGCATCCGCGCTCGCGCGGCAGTTCTACGATGTGGACCGGCTCTCGGCATTCTTCGACATCATCCATCAGGACCCCGTGCTGTCGCGGGTGAAGCTGGTCGCCGAACCGTGGGACGTCGGTGACGGCGGGTACCAGGTCGGCAACTTCCCGGTGCGTTGGGCGGAGTGGAACGGTGCCTTCCGGGATACCGTGCGTGATTTCTGGCGCGGAGCGACCGGCATCCGCGACCTCGCATACCGGTTGACCGGGTCGAGCGATCTCTACCAGGGGGACGGGCGCCAACCGTCGGCGAGCGTCAACTTCGTCACCGCGCATGACGGCTTCACACTCTCGGACCTGGTTTCGTACAACGACAAGCACAACGAGACCAACGGTGAGGGCAACCGCGACGGCACCGACGACAACCGCTCATGGAACTGCGGCGTCGAAGGTGACACCGACGACGCGGGAATACTGGAGCTACGCCGCCGCCAGCGCTGCAACCTCATCGCCACCGTCCTGCTCTCCGAGGGCTGTCCGATGCTGCTCGGCGGTGACGAGATGGGCCGGACGCAGCACGGCAACAACAACGCGTACTGCCAGGACAACGAGATCTCGTGGGTCGACTGGGAGCATATCGACGAGACGATGCTCGCGTTCGTGCAGCGCATCGTGGCGTTGCGACGCAGCGAGCCGGTGCTCCGCAGACGTCACTTCTTCTCCGGCCAGGCGGTGCACGGGTCGGGGCGGAAGGACATCGCCTGGTTCCTTCCGTCGGGCCACGAGGTGAGCGACGCGGAGTGGTTCGACGATCGCCAGCGATCGCTCGGGATGATCCTCAACGGTGACGAGATCCCCGACCGCGGCCCTCGCGGAGGACGCATCCGCGGCGGCACGCTCATGGTGCTGCTGCACGCGGGCGATGACCCTGTCGACTGGGTGATACCGAGCGGGTGGGGGGAGACCTGGTCCGTCTTCACCGACACCGCGGACCGCGCCACCGAGCCGTCGACGCGTCATCACCACCCCGGCGAGGCGCTGACCGTCAAGGCGCGTTCGGTGGTCGCGCTCCTGCGCGTCTGAGCCTCAGGTGACCTGCGCCCGACGCCAGGCGATCTGGTCCTGCACGGTCGCCTGTGCCATCACCTTCGATCCATCCTTCAGCCAGCCGCCGTCGCGTTTGTCGAGATCGGCCCGGACGGCGCCGACCCTCCGCTTCCCGCTCCCGAGGTGGACGTTCGCCGTTTCGAGGCCCATGGAATAGAGCAGTTGCGGCTGATCGATCGTCCTGGTGACCGTGAACTCGATCCGGCTGCAGTCCGGGGCAAGGCGGCGGATCACCCACCCGTCACGCACCTCGAGGAACGGATCGGCACAGCGAACCGCTCCGGCGACGATTGCCTGATAGTGGATCGTCGGGTCGCTTTCGGGATCATTCACCCATCCCGCTGCCGACCCGACGAGCGCCTTCGCCTCGCGAGCGATGAGGCCGCCGCGATGCTCCGCGAGGGCGACGACGCGAGGGTGGCCCAGGCTCCCGAGACCGGCCCGCCGCGCAACGTAGCGTGGAGCGCCGGAACCGCGCAGAGCGTCGCTGAGGAGCTTGACCGCCTCAGCCTGCGGATTTCGAATCGCCGGCAGGCCGCGCATCCTTGTCCAGAACCTGACCGGGTTGCGCAACTCGGATTCGGCCTCTCCACGCAACACCGGATGGTCCTCGGCGAGCACGAACGGCAAGCCGTCTCCGGTTATGCCGTCTCGATAGCCGTCTAGGATCGCGGCACATGCCGCGCGCGCCGTGATCTGCAGGTTGCCTGCGTCGATGGACAGCCGCGCCGACGTGGCGAGACGCACCAGGTCGTTGGTGTATGCAAGTGGGAACGCCTCGTCGAAATCGTTGATCCCCCAGATGAGCCGGCCTTCGTTGTCACGCCAGGTCCCGAAGTTCTCGGTGTGAAGATCACCGACGGCGAGCACCGACGGCGCGCGCGCGAGGCCGGGACAGCACGCACGCCACTGTTCCATCCAACGGTAGAAGGTGGCGCGGAGAAAGGGGAATGCGCCGAGCGCCATCTGCTCGTGCTTGAAGGCGATGTCGGCCCGGACCAGGGGCACCTGGCGTCCCGCCCAGGCTTCGTAGTTCCGGGTCGCTGTGACGAGCGGCACAAGCGACGTGGTTCGCGGCATGATCGCCCGATGTTCGCGCAGCTGACGATCCTCATGCTCGCGAGTCTCGTCGGCCCACTCCTCGCGTACGGCCGCCGGGGCCTCGTTCCGGTCGTGATCGGCGAGCTCATCGCCGGCTTCGTCCTCGGCCGCACGGGGTTCGGCGTGATCAACGCCGCGACCGCGCCGCTGCCGGTGCTGAGCGCGATCGGCTTTGCGATGCTCATGTTCACCGCCGGCACTCATGTCGACGTCGGTTCCCCCGCCATCCGTCAGGGATTCGCGCGCGGCCTCCTCGCGCTCGCCGTGGTCGCGGTGACCGCTGTCCCGATCGCGCTCCTCCTCGATCGCTCCCTCACCGTGGGACATCCCGCGCTCATCGCGGTGATCGTCACCGGCAGCTCGGCCGCCATTGCCTTTCCCATCATCGAGGAGCGAAAGCTGGCTGGGCCCAACGTCGCATTCCTGATCGCGTGGGTGGCCATTGCCGACTCAGTGACCGTGGTGATCATGCCGCTGACGCTCGTGAGGTCGGGAAACCCGCTCGAGGCAATCGGTGGCGATGCCGCCATCATCGCCGTCGGGATCATCGCGCTCCTCGCCGCCGAGCGTCTGCGCCGCAAACGACTCCTTCACCAGATGCGCGATGAGTCGCTGCAGCGCGGGTGGGCGTGGCAGGTGCGGATGTCGCTGGTGCTCCTGCTCGGACTCTCGGCCATCGCGCAGGAAACCGGTGCGAGCACCCTGGTCGCCGGCTTCCTCGCCGGCATGGTCCTGGTGCGGCTGCATGAGTCGGATCGCCTGGCGCTGCAGTTCACCGGCGTCGCCAACGGTTTCTTCGTCCCCCTGTTCTTCGTGCTGCTCGGTGCCGAGCTCAACCTTCGAGCGCTGCTCACGGAACCGTCACGCATCCTGCTGGCGATCGGCCTCGCCTTCGCCGCAGTCATCACGCATGTGATCGCCGCTCGGGTCGCCGGACACGAGCGCCACATCGCGACCGGGCTTGCCGCATCTGCGCAGCTCGGCATGCCTGCTGCCGCCGCGAGCCTCGGACTCAGCTCAGGACTGCTCACGCCTGCGGACGCCGCTGCGCTCGTGGCGGGCGGCGTCCTCACCCTCATCCCCGCGACGGTCGGGTCGCTCCTGCTCGCCCGGGGTACGAACACGGCGAGGCCGTTGACCTCCGGTAAAGCCGCCGCGAGCTGATCCATCGAGACAGGCGGGATGGTTTGATCGTGGGACGGGCCCTGCATCAAGGACGTCGCCGGAAAGCCCGGAGTATGCTGGGTTGAACCGCTTGGGTATTCGAATCGCGTTTGTGTCATCCGCAGTTCCGCGTCGATGCGGCATCGCGACTTTCACGTCAGACCTCGTCGCGGCTGTGCGAGCAACCGATTCCACTGCGACGTGCCAAATCGCCGCGATCGAAGAGCCTTCGGTGCTGCGGCCGTACCGGTCGGAAGTCCGATGGCGTATTCGCCAGGGAGATCCGCAGAGCTATCGCGCGGCGGCGCGCGCGATCAACGCGTCGAACGTCGACGCCATCAACGTCGAGCACGAATTCGGTCTGTACGGAACGTGGAAAGAGCCGGCATTCGTCGCCGGCCGCTGGACCGACAGCGTCTACGAGGATCACCTGCGTGGTTTTCTCGAGGAGTTGCGTAAGCCGGTCGTCACGACGATGCACACCGTGCTCCCGACGCCGTCGCCATCAATCCGCGACGCCGTGCGGAGCATCGACGAGCTCTGCGATGCGGTGATCGTCATGGCGGTCAGCGCGGTCCCCATCCTCGCCGACGACTACGGCCTGAGCAGGCCGCCACTGGTCATCCCCCACGGGATGCCGGTGATCGCGCCACGCGGCCGCCGGCGGTTCAAGGCAAAGCTCGGCGTCGAGGGGCGCAAGATCATCTCCACATTCGGCCTCGTCGATCCGCGCAAGGGTCTTGAATTCATGATCGCGGCGATGCCGAGTGTCGTGCAGCAACATCCCGATGCGCTGTATCTCATCGCGGGACAGACTCATCCGGACCTGCTCCGCGTGCAGGGCGAGGACTACCGAAACACGCTGATCGCGCAGATCCGCTCGCTGCAGATGGACGACCACGTCGGGTTCATCGACCAGTACATGAGCCAGCCGGACATCATCGAGCTCCTGCTCGCGACGGACGTCTACGTCACGCCGTACCTCGATCCCAACCAGATAACGAGCGGCACGCTGTCGTATGCGCTCGGCGCCGGCAAGGCGGTCGTGTCCACGCGCTACGTCCACGCAGCGGAGGCACTCGCCGACGGGCGTGGAGTCCTGGTCGACTTTCGCGATGCCGCGCAACTCGCCGCCGCTGTGACAGCGATACTCGACGACCCCACGGCAAAGGCGTCGATGGAGCACGCGGCGTTCGCCTACGCGGGCGATGCGACGTGGCCGCGCTCGGCACGAGCCCTGCTCGACGTGCTCACCCGTGTCCGCGCATCACGCGCTTCCAGCGGGCCGCCGGTTCGCGCTGTGGCGCCGCAACGCGACCTCGGGCGCCGCTTGAAGGAGAACCCGCTGCTCAGCGCAGCGGATGTGCCGCCGTCGCTTCCCGGCCTCGAGGTCGTCTCTGTGTTCAACGCTGCGGCGGCACGCGTCGGCAACGAGGTCGTGCTGCTGCTGCGCGTCGGCGAGAGCCCCCGCGTCGGCGCATCGCCACCTGCCGACGCGCAGACGCTCGATCTCTCGGGCCCGGAGCCGCAGCTGCAAGCGCTGGCCCCGGGCTACGCTGCGAAAGACGTTGTCGGCATGGCGTTTCTCGACACACAGCGCACACCGCCCGGCGTGGTCGAGGTCTTCCTGCCGCGCGATCTCCCCGGACTCGACCTGAGCGATCCTCGGACCATCCGCTACCGCAATCGCACCGGCGGTGTGAGTGCCACGCCGGATGACTCCGGCGACTTCCTCACGCAGATGTCGCATCTGCGGGTGGCGCGCAGCCGTGACGGGATCCACTTCACGGTCGACGCCGCGCCCGCGGTTGTTCCAGCGAACCGGCTGGAGGAATATGGATGCGAGGATCCGCGCGCAACGCTCATCGACGGTGTATGGCATGTCACCTACGTTTCGGTGAGCCGCCTTGGGATCACCACGAGCAGGCTCACCACGACCGACTTCCGCGCGTTCGACCGTCACGGCGTCATGTTCCTGCCCGACCACAAGGACGTCGTCCTCTTTCCGGAACGAGTCGGCGGCCGCTACGCGGCATTCACACGGCCGATGCCACAGTCATTCGGCCGCGTGCTCGGCATGTGGATCGCGTTCTCCGATGACCTCGTGTCCTGGGGTGATCACCGCCCGCTCGCGCTTCCCCGGCCAGGGTTCTGGGACGACCTGCGCACGGGCGCGGGCACCACGCCCATCCGCGTTCCCGAAGGCTGGCTCGAGATCTATCACGGTGTCAATCGCAGCTCGCGCTACGCGCTGGGCGGCCTGCTCCTCGACGGCGATGACCCGAGCCGGGTGATCGCCCGATCGTCCGAGCCCATCCTCGCCCCCATCGCGCCGTATGAGCACGAGGGACTCCTGCCGGACATCGTGTTCTCGTGCGGTCACATCGCGCTCGACGACGCGGGAAAGGACATACGCGTCTACTACGGCGCCGCGGATTGCTGCCTGGCCGCCGCAGACATCCGAGTTCGGGACATTATTGACCAGATGAGCCCGTGCTGAGGCAGATAGCACGGCTGACTCGGAGCGTCCCATCGGCTGGACCCCGCGCGCTCGCCATCGCCGTGTATGGCGATGGCGCGGACGTAACGGTGGAGGCACGGGAGGCGGGCCATGAGGGCGTCGCCTGCGTCGACGACGCGGCGCGTGCGCTCGAACTGTACTGCGACGTCTGGGACGACACGCGACTTCCGTGGGCACATCGCTGGTGCAATGGCTTGCTCGACTTCGTCCTGTATATGCAGGAGCCGGACGGACGCTGGCTGAACTTCATCCTCGATTGGGACGGAACCCCCAACCGCACGGGCCGGACATCGGTGGCCGGCGGCAGTTTCTGGCAGTCACGCGCACTCCTGTCGCTGACACGCGCATCGCGGTCGCTCGACGACGATCGCATCGACGCCGCACTCGCCCGCGGCCTCCCCCATATCGTCAATGCGGCCGGCGTTGCCCCCGACGTGCGCGCCCTGCAAGCGGCCGCGGCACTGGCGATGATCGAGCGGGGGGATGACCGGCACCCATGGCGCGAGGTGCTCGCGGGCTGGTGCGAGGAGATGATGATCTGCCGAATCGGCGACGTCCTGATGAACGCTCCTGCTGAGCGAGGTCAGCCACATCTCTGGGGACACATCCAGGAGGGCATCCTTGCTGCGGCGGGCGCCTGTCTCGATCGTGCCGACTTCATCGCGGCCGCATTGAGGAGCGCAGACCGCCTGTATCCCGATCTCGTCGGCAGTTCCTTCGACCTTCCACGGACGCAGCCGTACGACGTCTCATCCACCATCTACAGCCTCACCCGCCTTGCAGCAGTCACCGGCCGAACCGACTTCGCCGGCCTCGCGGCTGACGCTCGTGCATGGTTCGACGGCCGCAATCCCGGACACGAAGCCGTCTATGACCGGAAAGCGGGGCGCGTCGCCGACGGCCTCGACGGCAACCGCATCAGCACGCGCTCCGGCGCCGAATCGAACATCGTCGGGGGGCAGGCGTTGCTGGACGATGTGATCTCGCTCGCCGTCTCCCTACCGAACGAGGGTGCCCTGCCGGCGTCAGTCAGCTGACCTAGGTGCCCTCGCGAGCCTCGCGACCCGCGGCGTCCGCCCGATCGCGCTCGACCTTCTCGGTCTTGTCTTTCTGCCGGCGATCGTCGGCCTGCTGCTGCTCGATGTGCTGTTCGTCCTCGGGCGGGGATTGCGGCGACTCTGCTTTCTGCATCCTGCTCACGAGCATAGGCTCCTTCGCCTATCGATGCCGGATTTGCAGCTGATAACCTGGCGGGCGCGCGGCCACCAGCAGCCGCGCGCCCTGGGTTGGGGCTCCATCGCTTCGACGTCTACCAGCGGTACCAGCGACGGCCGGAGGGGCGGAAGGCGAAGCCGACGAGCCAGATGACCAGGAAGATGACCGCGATCCACCAGAGGAGATGCAGCGCCAGACCCAACCCGAAGAAAATAAGGGTCAGGAGCAGGAACAAGAGCAGTACGCCCATGAGTGATGTCTCCCTGTGCGGCACCCGCCGGTTGGATACCTTGTATGTTGAGAAAGATGATAGCAAGGCTATCGCAATACTTCAAGCGCGACGGCCGGGCTTCTCCTTCATCGGGCATGCTGTAACCACGGTGCCTCAGGGAGGAACGCGCAGACCCGAGACTGCACTCCGCGAGGAGTTCAGATCTTGACGTGCTCGATGTCGATGTCCGCCAGCTCCGACGGCCTCGAGATGCCATTGGCATCCAGCAGCTGGAGGCACAGGATCAAGTAGCGCGCACCGATGAGGTTGAGCCCATGCCCACGCGTGAGCCGCTGGATGGCACTCAACGTGACGATGTCGCGCTGCGAGTAGAGGCGCCGGTTGGTCGCGGTCCGGCCCGGGATGACGAGTCCGAGATGCTCGTACATCATCAAGGTGCGCGCGTGCGTCGCGAGGATCTCGGCGGCCACGCTGATCGTGTACAGCGGTTTGTCGAGATTGATCATGTGACCAGTGCTCGGGCTGACCGCGCTCCGGCTCATCGCACCCCACCTGCTGTGCGCATTCGCCTGATCACACCTGCATCGCCGATTTCGCACACGAACGCATCCTCATCACCGCAGATTCTGGCAGTGGCGTGGCCACCTCCGTGGGTGACGCTGCCGGTGGCCAACTCAGCCAGGCGGGCTCGATCGAACTGCATCCCGTGGAGCGTACCGCGTGGTGGCTCGAGTGGGATGGGCCGCGGCAGACGTGCTAATGCGCGATTCATCAACGGGTTGTGCCCCTAACACTGGCATCGGTTTGTGCTCTGCCGATCCAGTGCTCTTCGATGCTCGGCAAATCGAGATGTGCGCCGCCCTGCCATGCCTCGAACGCCCGAGACACCGTGGCACTCAGCGAGTCGGGTGCCATCCCCGTGCGTGCGATGGCGGAGGCATGCACGTCGATGAACGCATCGACTTCGGCGAGGAACGCTGAAACCAGCTCGGCCAAGGCGAGTCGAGGCGGGCGGGTGCGTTGCGCCGACTCCGCGATCACCTTCGCCTTGGCTTCAAGGAGGCGGGGACCGTACGGCGAGGCCATCGCTTCGAACTCCGCCATCAGGGCCCGCGCGACCTCGATCTCTCCCGGACCGACTGCGGCCACCCAGCGCTCTCGATCCCGCCGATCTCCGAGCCCGCAGCGCGGATAGAACTGATTTCGAGCGGACTCCCCCACCCGCAGGTGAGCGCAGGCGACATGGACGCCGAGCGGTTTGCCGTACGACGTCGCCGCCACGAACGGCAGCGACTGGAATGCCGGGCACGTCACCTGCCGCTCATTGAAGGAATGCTGGAAACTGCAGCGGTCCTGCAGGTCGAGTCCAGGGGTCGGGTCGACGCGGTCAGTCCCGCGGTCTTCCGCCGGCAACCCTATGCCCCCCCACAACGCGCAGATCGCAAATCATGATAGTGAGTCTATACGCCGTGAACCGGGATGGGACACACGATGCAATACGGGCCCCGGTCGAACGATGCCGGATCGGACGGCCGGCCCGAGGATAAGGGAAGATGCGATCGGCGGCGCCGTGTCCGCGCCGGCAACCTAATCTGCGGAGACTTCTGAGCATTGGACGACGACGTCAAGGTCCTGCTGATCGAGGACGACAATGCGGCAGCCGAGATGTATCGGCTCCGGCTCATCGCTGACGGCTATGCGGTGGTCGTCGCTGACGACGGCGAGAAGGGTCTCGCTCTGGCGATCGCGGAGCGGCCGGACTTCATCTATCTCGACCTGCGACTCCCGAAAGTCGACGGCTTCGAGGTGCTGGAGCGCCTTCGCGCCAACCCCCAGACGGCAGCGGTCCCCGTGATCATCCTCAGCAACTTCGGCGAGCCTGAACTTCGGGAGCGTGGCCTCAAGCTCGGCGCCCTCGAATTCCTGGTCAAGGCCGACACGACCCCGTCGCGGCTTTCGGAGGCGGTGAGTCGCGTCACCGCTTCAAAGGCACTCCCGTCGGTCTGACACGGCCCCTTCGCCGACTCGAGCAGGGGCCTGCGTGACCTCCCCAGCCTTCGACCAACCCGCGACCGTTGACGAACACGATCCGTTCTTCGACACCGCAGCGCGGATCGCGGCCGACATCGCGACGCCTCCCGACGAGACGTCGCGCAGAGCCTCCTTCCTGGCGCTGAGCGGCGACGTCCTGACTGCCGTCGCCGAATACGACGAGTCGGGTGAGACGTTCCCCGGCCACTACGAACTCTCGCGCTTCCCGAATTTCGAGCGAGCGGTCGTCACGCGGGAGATTCAGGTGATCGGCTTGTCAGAGCTCGGGAATCTGAGTTCCGATGGGGCCGCATTGGTGACCCGGCACCGGATCAGGTCGTGCGCGCTGATTCCCGTCGTCTCCGGCGGGGTGGTCGCAGGCGTGATTGCGGTGAGCGCCCGTGACGAAGCAGGGTTCACGGATTCGCAGGTGCGCCAGCTCGCCACGCTCGCGCAGCTCGTGGGTCTCCGAGTCGGCCACGTCGCCGCCGACCAGGCGCTCCGCGAGGAGGCGGAACGCAGCCAGGGACTCGAGCGCCTCAAGGGAGAGTTCCTGAATATCGCCGCCCATGAGCTGCGCAGCCCGCTCGGCATCATCAACGGCTACGTGTCGATGCTGCTCGACGGGACACTCACCGGCGCGGACGAGCGCAAAGCCCTGGAGCGCATCGCCGAGAAGTCGGACGAGATGGGGCGCCTCATCACCGAGATGCTGGAGACGGCACGCATGGAAGCCCTGGGCCTGGAGCTCTTGCTCGCCCCGACAGATCTGATGGACGTCCTCAGCGATGCGATGCGTGCCGTTGAGCCCCTGCTCGGTAGCCGGCATCGTCTCGCGACGCGTGGACGGCGAGACCCGCTTCCCGTCATGGCGGATCACCTTCGTGCGGTGACGATGGTGCTCAACCTGCTTGACAACGCTGTCAAATACTCACCAAACGGCGGCGACATTCTCGTGGCATGGAGCCGCAAGGGCAACGTATGCCATGTGAGGGTGACCGACCACGGGATCGGCATCAGCCGCGAGCAGCAGTCCATGCTCTTCACGCGCTTCGGCCGGCTGGTCACTCCCGAGACGAGCCACATTCGTGGAACGGGCCTCGGCCTCTACATCGGTCGCGAGATCGCCCGCCTGCACGGCGGCGACATCACCGTTCGATCTGAGATCGCTCGCGGTACCACCTTCACAATCACGATGCCGCTCGCACCGGAGGCCCCACTCGCTGGAGTATGAGCCCGCCCCGGCCGGGTGATAGCCCGGCCAGGGGCAGGGGCTGGGGAGGGAGGGTTTCAGATGTGTCTCGCGACCGCTGCCGAGGCTAACAAAGTGGTACCTGCGATGTCAAGAAAGCTGGCACACGCCATACCACAAGATAGACGCCGGTCAACTCGGGAGCAGCGCGGTCACCAAGAGCGCGAGCGCAGCCAGCGTCATCACCCCAGTCGCCACCCACAGCAGGACGTTGCTCAGGGTCCCGCTGCGACGCGCTCCCATCACGGCCCTGTCCCTGCCGAGGAGCGCGATGAGCGCGAGCATCGGTGGTGCCACGATGCCATTGATGATCGCGGTGATCACGAGGGCCTTGATGGGATCGATCCCGAGCAGGCTGATGACCAGGCCGCCGGCGAGCGCAAGGGTCAGAACCGCATAGAAGGCCGGCCGGGATGGCGCCTTGTCGGCGAGCGAGCCGCGCATACCGAAGAACTCCTTGACCGCATACGCCGCCGATCCGCTGAGGATCGGCACCGCGAGCAATCCAGTTCCGATGATCCCGACAGAGAAGAGGATGAAGGCGAACGGTCCGGCGATCGGCTGCAGCGCCTCTGCCGCCTGCGCGGCCGTCGCGATATTGGTCCTGCCGGACGCGTGCAGCACGGCGGCGCCGGTGAGGATGATCGAGTACATCACCAGTTGCGAGAACGCCATTCCGACGAGCACGTCAACACGCGCGTCCTTCAGCTCTCGACGGTTGACGCCGCGCCGTGACTGCTCGGTGACGAGCCCCTTGGCGCGCATCGCGTCCACCTCTGAGCTCGCCTGCCAGAAGAACAGATACGGCGAGATGGTTGTGCCGAGAATCGCGACGATGATGCCGATGAAGCCCGACGAGAATTCAATGTGCGGGATGACGGTGGCCTCGATCGTCTTCAGCAGCGGCGGGTGCGACACGATGACTGTTGCCACGTAGGCGAAGAGCGCAATGGTGAGGAACTTGAACAGCCTGAAGATCACCTTGTACGACAGCTGGTACTGGAGCAGAAGGATCACGACCGCGATCGGTGGGATCAACCAGACAGCGCTGACGTGTCCGCGACTCAACAGCGCGCCGGCTGCGGCCACTGCACCGAGGTCCGCTCCGACGTTGATCGTGTTCGCGAGGAACAGCGCAAGGATGCAGACGCCGACAATCCACGTCGGAAACTTCCGTCGCAGCGACGTACCGAGGCCGACGCCCGTATGAAGGGCGATTCGGGCGCACGCCTCCTGCACGGCGAGCATCAGAGGAAACGTGAAGAGCGCAGTCCAGAGGACGCCGAATCCAAATTGACTGCCGGCCTGGCTGTAGGTACCGATACCGCTCGGGTCGTCGTCACTCGCGCCGGTGATCAGCCCCGGACCGAGCACCCGCAGGACTCTCAACCAGCCGGACACCCGACCGGGTTTCGACGTGCTCATCTCCTGCCGGCCGTGTCCATCGCACGCTAGTGTGCGTGGCCGTACCGTATTGCGCCCTGCGGAGTCGTTCGGTCAGGACTGCAGGGCGGCCACGATATGCACGTCCACGTCGACCTCCGGCTCGACCTTCAAGATGAGGAGGCGCGGCGGGTCGATGCCGAAGTCCTTGACGTTGATCACCTGACGGCCGTCGATGAGCATCGTTGTTCCTTCAACCTTCAGGCGGATGTCGCCCGACACCTCGCGGGTCTGACCGTGCATCGTCAGCTCGGCAACGGCGCGATAACGGCCGGCCCCGCGAAGCGCCTTGCCGTACACCACCCGCGTCCTGATCACGGGGTAACGGCGCGCGTCGAAACGCCGGCGCATTTCGCGATCCTGGAGCCCGTGTCCTGATGTGATCGCCGCGACACGCAGCGCGAGTCTGGCGCTGTATGGGCGATCGAGGCGTGGCCGTCCCTGATCGTCAAGCTCGCACACGATGACACCGCTCAGGGCGTTGGCGTTGACGTGCGACCGATGCAGGTTGACCCGTAGCCCGACATCCACCGTCGAGCGCGCGGTGTCGACACGGAACCGTGCCGCCCTGGTGGCCATGCAGGCCTCAGCCTACCGCTGTCTCGCGGGCCCTGTGGGAGCGCTCCGACCTTACGGCCGCGTCAGCATCCCTGCCCCGATGCCGAGCATCCAGACGTCCTTGCTGACGGCTGTCCCAGCCGGCGTCGGCCAGATGCTTCCGGGCTTTCGCATGGTCGGCGTCCGCCAGTACATCGTCAGCAGCGCCCCGGAGAAGGCGGACAGCACCCCACCGGCGAGGCTGTCCGGCAGCAGCGGCGTCAGCAGCGCGGCGCCAGCCGCAAGCTCGCTCGCGGCGAGAAGGCGCAGGAACCTCTTGGGTGGGATGGCCCTGAGCACCGGGAAGGCAGTTGCGGCCGCGCCGTGCAGGGCAGTTGCCTGCTGCTCGGTCCCGTGCCACTTCCCCCAACCGGCATGAAGGATATAGGCGCCGGTGGCGAGGCGCTCGGGGACGCGGCGGAGATGGAGGTGCACACGAGCTAGCGTAATACAAGTACCTTGTGGAACATCCCGCGGAGTTCGCCGGGCAGAATGAAACCGTGCCACGCCGCGCCGTCACCGCCGGCGCCGGCGCACTGTACATCGGCGCCTTCGCCGTCGCTTCGCTGGCGCTGAAGACGACGCCGTCGGATCTTGATTATTTCTTCTGGCCGGCCACGGAGACCGCCGTCGGAGGACATCCACTCCTCATCTATTCCACCCACCTCACGATCGTCTCGGCAAACGACAACGGCCCGATCGGGCTCGTGCCGCTCGTCCCTGTTGCCTTTGTCGCCAACGCGCTGCACCTCGCCGGAAATCTCGGTATTCGCGCCGCACTTGTGGACGCCGTGATGGCCATGTTCGTCCTGTTCCTTGCATATCAGGCCGTGCGTCTCGTCACGCGCGCCCGCGGCTCAGTCGCACGGCCACTCGCCGCCGCGGCGTGCATCGCGCTCGCGCCGGCCGTCTGGATCGGCATCCTCGACTACGGCCACGTCGAGCAGCCGGTTGAGCTTTGTCTCGTCCTCCTCGGTGTCGAGCTCGCAATGAGCAAGCGTTCCGCGGCGACCGGCGTCGCGCTCGGCGCCGCAGTGCTCGCGCGCACCGTCGCGCTCTTCACCGCGATGCCGCTCCTGCTCATCCCGCTCGCCGCAGGCCGCTTGCGATCCGCGTTGCTCACGGCGGTGGCGGGTGCGCTGACGGTGGTTATCGGTCTTGCTCCGTTCGTGATAGCCGATCACGCGGCAGTGCTGCACTCACTCGTCGGCTATCGGGGCACGCTGCCGATCGTCGGCGGATCGTTCTGGGTCCTCGCGCGCGGGCCGCTCTGGCCTGGAGTGGCGCAGCACTGGGATGCCGGCATCGCCGCCGCCCTGGCTGTCGCGCTCGTGGTGATGACGCTGGTTCGTCGGCCCGCGACGCCGGCGACGGTGGCGGGGCTGATGGGCATGCTCACGATCGCATCGTGCTGCCTGCCGCTCGTCGCCAAGACCGTGTTCCCGTATTACCTCGTGGAACCCGCTCTGCTGAGCACCGTCTGGTGGCTGGCTCGCCCCGGGAGCGCAGGCAACTGGCGTGTCGCGATCCCGCTGCTGCTGAATGCCGATGTCTTCATCACCAAGGCGGGCACGACGCTGACGACCGGGCCGGCTTGGTCGGTGGACGGTGTGGCCTCGTCGGTGCTCGTCGCACTCGTCGTCGCGATGGTTACCGCCGACCTTTTCCGCAACTCACCCGCCCCGGCGCGCGCCTGACATGTGTCAGGTCTCCTCGAGGACTTCCACCAACTCCGGCGTCATGGCATTGGGCAGCACGGTCCCGACGAACGATGCCACCGCTTCGCTGAGCCCCACGTCGCGTCCGGCCGCCTCCGACAGATACCACCGATGGTCGAGGACCTGATGGAAGAGCTCGGCGGGCTCGAGCCGGCCGCGGAGCGCTTGTGGAACGGCGGTGATCGTCGGCTCGAAGACGTCAACCAGCCAGCGATTCGCGGCGATCGACTCGGGAATGGGACCACCGCCGGACGCCTCCAGCTCCGTGCGATACCGGGCGATGTCACCCAGCAAGCGCCGCGCCTGGTTCTCCTGAACCTCCAGCCCGGTGAGCGCCTGCAACGTACGCACGTGATGGCCTGGCTCGACGACGCGGGGCTGCAGCCGGAGCCGGTACTCACCGTCACGCGCGACAACCTCCACCTCGTCCACGTCGAAGCCGAGCCCGTTGAGGCGCTGGAGCCGTTCCTCGATCCGGTATCGCTGGTCCGGCGCGAATTTGACCTCGCGGGTCAGCTCCGACCAGAGCGCGTCGTACCGCCGGCGCAGGCTTTCGGCTGCTTCGATCGGGTCCAGGTGATGAACGAGCCCCTCGGCGGTCACGTCGAGCAGTTCGCCGCCGATGTTCTCCTGTGCGACGAGCACGTCGTGGAGACGCTGGCCGTCGCTGAGCTGGGGATGGAGCTCGCCGGTCTCGGTGTCGACGACGTAGCAGCCGAGCGCCCCGGCGTCTCGGCGGAAGAGCGTGTTCGACAGCGAGCAATCACCCCAGAAGAACCCCGCGACGTGGAGCCGGACCATGAGATTGACGAGCGCGTCGAGGAGGCGATCGCGGAGGGCGTCGTCCGCTCCCGTCGCGCCGAGGACGCGCCGGTAGGGCAGCGAGAAATCGAGGTGGCGGGTGATGAGGATGGCATCGAGCTCGTCCGCGCCGCGGCGTTCGGTGACGAGCGCGGCAACCTCGACCACCGGGATGAAGAGCCGGTCAAGCTCGGCGAGCAGCCGGTACTCGCGCTCCGCCAGCCTCCGAGGCAATTCCTTGAGCGCGTAAATGGCCTCGCCATACCTGACGAAGCGGACGACGTGCCTCGAGATCCCTCGCGGGACATCAACGAGGCGGTCGTCCTTCCACGTCTGGAGCGGACGGTCCCAGGGCAGGTCCAGGAAATCGGGATGGCCGGTGCGCCGGCGCATCTGGAAATCCATCGCCTGGGGTGACAGGCTCACCCGCTAAGCGTGACTCAGGCGGCGGCCGCGCGCTCCTGACCCGCTGCCGGCTCGAGCGCCGCGGCGAGGACATCCTCGACGCGACTCGCGAGGTGGAACGTCATCGCATCACGCACGCTCTCGGGCACATCCTCGAGGTCCTTGCCGTTGCGCCGAGGGAGAATCACCTCCGTGAGGCCCATGCGATGTGCGGCGAGCACCTTCTGCTTGACGCCGCCGATCGGCAGCACAAGCCCCTGAAGGGTGACCTCACCGGTCATGCCGACGGTGCTCTTCACACCGCGCCCAGTCAGCAGACTGACGATCGCAGTGGTCATCGTCACACCCGCTGACGGTCCATCCTTGGGAATCGCGCCTTCGGGAACATGGATGTGAAAACCCTTGTCGGCACGTCCTTCATCAACCCCCAATTCGGCCGCGTGCGAGCGCACATATGACAGCGCGATCTGCGCCGACTCCTTCATGACATCGCCCAACTGGCCGGTGAGGGTGAGCGAGCCGTTCTCCCCGACCGAGGTCGCCTCGACGAAAAGCACGTCACCACCAGCGCCCGTGACCGCAAGACCGGTCGCCACTCCGGGCACGGAGGTGCGCTCGGCAGCTTCGTTGTCGAAACGGATACGTCCGAGGAACCTGGTCACCAACTCCGGCGTTACCGCCACAGGTGGCTGCAACTCACCGGTGGCGAACGCGGTGGCTACCTTGCGCGCCATCTTGCCGAGCTCCCTGTCGAGGTTGCGCACGCCCGCCTCGCGCGTGTACCCGGTCACGACGGACTCGATGGCCGCGTCGTCGACGCTCATCTCCTCCGCTCGGAGGCCGGACTGCGAGACCTGCCGCCCGAGCAGGTGATCGCGAGCGATCGCGAGCTTCTCCTCGATGGTGTACCCGTCGAGCTTGATCAGTTCCATCCGGTCGAGCAGGGGCGCGGGGATGGTTTCCCACACGTTCGCAGTCGGAATGAACAGCACCTCGGAGAGGTCCAGGTCGACCTCGAGGTAGTGATCGCGGAACGTGTTGTTCTGCGCCGGGTCGAGGACTTCGAGCAGTGCCGCGGAAGGGTCGCCTCGCCAGTCGTTGCCGACCTTGTCGATCTCGTCCAGCATGATCACCGGGTTCTTCGTTCCGGCTTCCTTGAGGGCGCGAACGATACGTCCCGGCAGCGCGCCGATGTACGTGCGCCGATGCCCGCGGATATCAGCCTCGTCGTGAATGCCACCGAGCGACACGCGCGCGAACTTCCGTCCCAGTGCCCGTGCGACCGACTCGCCGAGCGAGGTCTTGCCGACGCCCGGAGGCCCGACCAGCGTGATGATCGCACCCGAACCACGTCCCCCGAGCACCGAGAGACCGCGTTCCTGACGGAGCTTGCGCACCGCGAGGAACTCGATGATGCGCGACTTCACGTCATCGAGCCCGGTGTGGTCCTCGTCGAGGATCCGGCGCGCGTCGGGGAGGTCGTAGTTGTCGTCGGAGCGAACGTTCCAGGGGATGTCGAGCATCCAGTCGAGGTAGGTGCGAATCCAGCCGTTCTCGGGGTTCTGCTCGCTCGTGCGCTCGAGCCGGCCCAGCTCGCGTTCGACCTCGGTGCGCACCTTCTCCGGCATGCCCGCTTCGTCGATGCGCTTGCGATAACCGGCGACCACGTCGTCGCCACCGTCGCCGAGCTCCTTGCGGATCGCCTCCATCTGCTGGCGCAGGAGGAACTCGCGCTGGGTCTTCTCCATGCCCTCGTTGACCTCACTGCGGATCTTCTCCTTCAGTGACGCCTCGGCGAGGGTCGTGCGCGTCCAATCGATGAGCAGGCGCAGGCGCGCCTCGACGTCGAGCGTCTCGAGCACGCGAACCTTCTGCTCCATGTTGAGGTCCGGCGAGAAGCCGGCAAGGTCGGCGAGCTGGCCCGGCGTCCGGGCGGCGCGCAGGAACTGAACGACCCCCGGGGCTCCGCGGCTCTCGACCAGGTTCTCCAGGATCGCCCGGTACTCACTCGCGAGCGCGAGCTCCCGCTCGGTCGGCTCGGGCTCGGTGATGGGCTCGGCCCGCACCCAGAGCGCCCCGCCGACGTCGGCCTGACCGCTGCCGAGGCGCGCGCGGTACTCGCCGCGGACGATGCTGACCTCGGTGCCGTTGGGAAGCTTGCCCGACTCCTGCAGGCTCGCGACCGTGCCCATGGACGTGAACTGTCCATCGACGCGCGGCACCAGCAGGATGAGCTGACTCCCCTGGCGAGCGGCGTCCACGGCGGCGCGCTGCTCTTCGGGAACGCCGACGGGGACGGTCATGTGTGGGAGGACCACCATGTCGTCGAGGGCGAGAACGGGCAGGAGTTGCGGGGTGGGTTCGGTCATGGCTTACCTCATACCCGCGACGCCGCCGTCCTACGCATTCACTAGCTCCTAGGAGACTTTCCGGCGATAGGTACCCATGTGGAGCTCCCGACCCAGGATGCCCTCGCCAGGGAACGCGGAACCCCTGCGGATTTGTCGGCGCGCCGTGGGTTGCCAACGCAGCGCCGCGCCGGCCGAGGAGCTCCGAGCGCTGACGAGACGCTCCCCGACGTCCCGCCAATGTGGGCTCGATGACGCGGCTCGATTTCGATCGCAACGGCCCGATCTGGCGTGACGTGTCCGCACACACGGATGCACGATTGTCGATGCGGACCCGGTTGGCGCGATGTCGCGGTTCTGCTCGTCGCGGAGCCGGTGACATCGTGCATTCGAAATCTCAGGAAACACCAAGCAATTCCCCTGCACATGGGACTTCGCCGGCGCGTACGCGATGACATCGCGCAACTCGGACGGCGCGATCACCGTCATCGCGGCGATCGCCGGGCGCATGTCGCCGAAGCGGCGATACGTACGCGTTTGGTAGCCTCGAAACCGCTATGGCCCTGGCTGAGACCCTGACCCCGCCGACAATACGTGAACGCGCGCTGTTCGACGCCGCGACGACCGGGACGCCGCGAGAGTTTGTCCAGGCATGCCGCGCAGCCGACCTGGAACCGAGCCAAATGCTCGACATATTCGATGCCGCACCGTGGCGTTGGTTGTTCTCGTTTTCCCCCGACGACGCCGTCACTGACGAGGTGCGTCACCGCACCTTCCAGCCTGCGGTACGGCGCAAACTCGACGCGACCCGCGAGTACCTCGAAACATCGTGGTGGCGCCGTCTTTTCGCCACTCCAGAGACGTTTTCGCCAAGTCACGACGCCGTCCGGAAAGCCCGCTGAACCCCTGGCGCTGCACGGTATAATCACGCCGAGCCAAGCCAACTGCAATCGCTCCTTTGGGTGGCGGAACGATTCCAAATAACGGCTGGTACCAAGGAGAATCCGTGCTGACGCCTACTCGCGAAGACCGCTTTACATTTGGGCTCTGGACCGTAGGCTGGCAGGGAGTCGACGTGTTCGGCAGTGCCGTGCGTGAGCCCCTCGACTCTGTCGTTGCAATCGGACGGCTGGCTGAACTCGGCGCGTACGGCATCAGCTTCCACGACAACGATGTCTTCCCGTTCGCCGCGACCGCTGCGGAGAAGAGCCAGGCAATCGGTCGTTTGCGCAGCGCGGTCGACAGCGCCGGCCTCGTGATTCCGATGATCACCACGAACCTGTTCTCGCACCCCGTTTTCCGCGACGGCGGCTTCACCGCCAACGACCGTGATGTGCGCCGTTTCGCGGTGCGCAAGGTCGCTGACAACCTCGATCTCGCCGCAGAGCTCGGTGCCGGCGTGGTTGTGTTCTGGGGCGGTCGCGAGGGCGCGGAGTCCGGAGCCGCAAAGGATGTTCGCACCGCACTCGACCGCTACAAGGAAGCGTTCGACATCCTCACAAGCTATGTCATCGAGCAGCACTACGAGATCCGTTTCGCAATCGAGCCCAAGCCGAACGAGCCACGCGGCGACATCCTGCTGCCGTCGATCGGACATGCGCTTGCGTTCATCAACGAGCTCGAGCACTCGGAGATGGTCGGGCTCAATCCGGAGGTCGGTCACGAGGAGATGGCAAGTCTGAACTTCGCACATGGGCTGGCTCAAGCGTTGTGGCACGGCAAGCTGTTCCACGTCGACCTCAACGGCCAGCACGGACCGCGCTACGACCAGGATCTTCGCTTCGGCGCGGGCAACGCCCGCGGCGCGTTCTGGACGGTCGACATTCTCGAATCCGGCGGTTATGAAGGCCCGCGGCACTTCGACTTCAAGCCGCCGCGCACCGAGGACATGGACGGCGTCTGGGAGAGCGCTGCCGCCTGCATGCGCAACTACCTGCTGCTGCGCAGCCGTGCCAAGGCATTCCGTGCTGATCCCGAGGTCCAGGCAGCGCGTGTCGCCGCCCGGCTCGACCAGCTCGCGGAGCCCACGCTCGGGCCCGGCGAATCCCTGAGCGCGCTGCGCGCTGAGAGCTTCGACGTCGAAGCTGCGGGTGTCCGAGGGATGGCGTTCGAGAAGCTCGATCAACTCGCGCTCGACTACCTGTACGGCATCCGCTCCTAGCGTCATGTCCTGCCGGTCGGCGGAGCCCGCGGCGTCCCTGCTTCGATGACGTCGGCAGCGATCGTCGGCATCGACATCGGAACGAGCGCCGCCAAGGCCCTTGCCGTCGACCCGGAAACAGGACGCGTGCTTGCGAGCGCCGAGTCCAGCTACCCGGTGAGTTCGCCGCACGCCGGCTGGATGGAGCAGCGCCCGGAAGACTGGCTGGCGGCCTCGCACGAGGTGCTCGCGAGCCTGCGGACGACGGTCACCGAAATCCTCGCGATCGGTTTCTCAGGCCAGATGCACGGACTCGTGTGTCTCGACGAGGCCGGTGCGGTGATACGTCCCGCGATCCTCTGGAACGACCAGCGGTCGGCGCCACAGTGCGCCGCGATGGAGTCTGGACCAGGGCTCGCGCGCCTCCTCCGCCTCACCGGCAATCGCGCCCTCCCCGGTTTCACGGCGCCGAAGGTGCTCTGGATGCGCGAGAACGAGCGGAGCGAATACGGACGCATCCACAGGATCTGCCTCCCCAAGGACTTCGTGCGCGATCGCCTGGCCGGCGGCCACCGCATGGACGTGGCCGATGCCTCGGGAACGCTGCTCCTCGATGTCGGCGCTCGGCGTTGGAGCGCGGAGTTGCTCGACGAGCTCGAGATCCCGGCGTCATGGCTGCCCGATCTCGCAGAGAGCACCGACGCGGTCGGGACGCTCGATGGCGCGACGATGGCCGCGGGATCTGGTGACCAGGCGGCCGCTGCGGTCGGCGCTGGGATCACAGGCCCGGGCCCGCTCTCCGTCGTCATCGGCACCTCGGGCGTGGTGCTCGCCGCAACCGATCGATTCCTCGGCGACCCCCAGGGTCGTGTGCACGCCTTCTGCCACGCCGTGCCCGATCGCTGGCAGGTCATGGGCGTGATGCTCGCGGCCGCGGGCTCGCTCGCATGGTTCCACGACACGCTCTTCCCCGCCACCGACTACGACCAGATGGTCGCTCAGGCCGCGCCCATCCCGCCCGGCTCCGACGGGCTGGTCTTCCTGCCGTACCTCGCCGGCGAACGGACCCCGTACGTTGACCCCGATGCACGGGGCGCCTTCTGCGGTCTCACCCTGGGACACGGACCGGGCGCGCTGACTCGCGCCGTCCTCGAGGGTGTCGCGTTCGGGTTGCGCGACTGCCTCGACACGGTTCGCGACGTG
>Ga0307374_10004617_pt1 | contig 22845 bp, 25 predicted proteins | sample OX3MG_FD_202532 | JGI IMG/M metagenome (GOLD analysis project Ga0307374, IMG submission 202532) | Soil microbial communities from Risofladan, Vaasa, Finland - OX-3 | ecosystem: Environmental > Terrestrial > Soil > Coastal area > Acid sulfate soil | place: Finland: Risofladan, Vaasa | collected... | reverse complement strand
CGGGGGGCCCCGCCCCCGACGCCCCCGGTTGCCGACGCGCCCCCGGCGGCCCAGGCGGGCTAGCAACAGTCGAAACGGAGACAGCGACATGGCAAACGGCAACACGGTCACGCTCGTCGGCAACGTCACGCGCGATCCCGAGCTCCGCTTCACCCCGAGCGGCCAGGCGACCGCGAGCTTCGGTCTCGCGGTGAACCGTCGCTGGCAGAACCGTCAGACCCAGGAGTGGGAGGAGGCGACCTCCTTCTTCGACGTCGTGTGCTGGCGGGAGATGGCGGAGAACGTGAGCGAGAGCGTGACGCGCGGCTCGCGGATCATCGTCACCGGCCGGCTCGAGCAGCGCAGCTGGGAGACGCCGGACGGGGACAAGCGCTCGCGGGTCGAGGTCATCGCCGACGAGCTCGGGCCGAGCCTGCGCTGGGCGACCGCGCAGGTCGTGAAGAACGAGCGGAGGGGGCCGGGCGGTGACGGCCCGGGAGGCGGGTCGCCGCCCCCCCGAGCACCGCGAGCTGCGGCAGACGCCGGGTACTCCGGCGAGGACGAGGAGCCTTTCTAGATGGCACGGAGCAACGACCGAGACCGCTCGACGCGGCGCGCCCCGAAAGACAACGGCCGGCGCACGAAGAAGAAGGTCTGCATCTTCTGCAAGGACAACATCGGCTACGTCGACTACAAGGACGTGAACCTGCTCCGCAAGTTCATGTCGGACCGCGGCAAGATCCGCGCGCGGCGCGTTTCGGGCAACTGCGCGCAGCACCAGCGCGCGGTCGCCGTCGCGATCAAGACCTCGCGGGAGCTCGCGATGCTGCCCTACACGCAGCGGACGACGACCGAGCGACCCGGCGGACGAGGTGGCGGTCGTGGCGGGCGCGACGGGGGCCGTGGCGGCGCGCCGTTCCCGCGCACGCCGGCGGCGCCCGCGGGCGCGAGCGCCGACGACCTCGCAGCTGCCGGCGCGGACACCGGGGCGCTCGTGTCGGTCGCGGACGCTGGTGTCGAGGAGATCGGGGCGGGCGAGTGAAGGTCGTTCTTCGCGCTGACGTGACCGGCATCGGCAAGCGCGGCGACATGGTCGACGTCGCCGACGGCCATGCCCGCAACTACCTCGTCCCGGCAGGCAAGGCGATCGTCGCGACCGACGGCGTCACCGGCCAGGCGGCGGCGATGCGCCGCTCGCGCGACGTACGCGACGCGAAGGACCGTGAGGGCGCCGAGGCCATCGCCCAGCGCCTCGTCCCGATGGTGATCACGATCCCGGCGCGCGCCGGGCGCGAGGGTCGGCTCTTCGGCTCGGTCACCCCGAGCGACGTCGTCGAGGCCGTGCACTCGCAGACCGGTCTGGAGATCGACCGGCACAAGTTCCTCGACCACGAGCCGCTCAAGACGCTCGGCACGCACGACATCGGCGTTCGCCTCCACCCGGAGGTCGAGTTCCGCCTGACCGTCGAGGTCGTCGCGGGATAGCTGCCGCACGCCGCCGTCGCGGCGCGCCGGGCCGGTCGCGCGCCCGGCGCCCCGGTGTCACACCGCATCGCTGTCACACCTCGTCGGTACGCTCCGGCCGTGGATCGTCCGCGCATTCGCACGCCCGCACGCGGCCCGCGCACTGTGATCGCTGCCGACCTGCGCTTCGCCGCGCTACCCACAGGCCGGCTCGGTTCGTCCCCGGTTCGTACACAGGAAGGCGGTAGATATCCCCCAGAAGTTGCCCTATCGGTTCCCAGGCCGGTAGGTGCAGGGTGAGTCCCGCCATGCTCCAGCCGCTCGACGAGTCCCGACGACGATCCCGGCCGCACGACGCCCCCGCTCCGTCGGGTGGATCGCGCGTCCCTCCGCACAGCCTCGAAGCCGAGGAGTCACTCCTCGGCGCGATGCTCCTGTCTCGCGACGCGACCGCGGTCGCGCTCGAGCGTTGCTCGGCGGGCGACTTCTACCGGCCGTCGCACGGTCAGGTGTTCGGGGCGATCACGTCCCTGTACGCGAAGGGCGAGCCCGCGGACGCGGTGACCGTCGCCGAGGAGCTGCGACGTGCCGGCGTGCTCGAGGACGTCGGCGGGACCGCGGCGCTCGTCGGCCTGCAGTCGAACACGCCGGCGATCTCGAGCGCGGGGCGCTACGCGAGGATCGTCGAGGAGCACGCGCTGCTCAGGCGGCTCATCGGCGTCGCGCAGGAGATCGCCGAGATCGGCTACGGGCTGCCCGAGGACGTCACGGAGGCGGTCGACCGGGCGGAGACGCTCGTGTTCGACGTCGCGCAGCGGCGGACGACCGACACGATCGCACCGCTCCAGGACCTTCTCAGCCGGAGCCTCGATCGGCTCGAGGAGCTCTACGGCCGCGACGAGTCGATCACTGGCGTCCCCACCGGATACCACGAGCTCGACGAGCTCCTCGCGGGACTGCAGCCCTCGAACCTCGTGGTCGTCGGCGCGCGTCCCTCGATGGGCAAGACCGCCTTCGCGCTCGGCATGGCGTCGCACGCGGCGCTCCAGGGGACGCCCGCGCTCTTCTTCTCGCTCGAGATGAGCCATCTCGAGATCGCCCAGCGGGTCCTGTGCGCCGAGGCGCGGGTCGACGCCTCGCGGATGCGCAACGGCCGCCTCGTCGAGAACGACTGGTCGAAGATCAGCCACGCGATCGGCCGTCTCGGCAACGCCCCGCTCTTCATCGACGACAACCCGAACGTCACCGTCATGGACATCCGGGCGAAGGCCCGGCGGATGAAGGCGCGCGACGGCCTCGGTCTCGTCGTCGTCGACTACCTGCAACTCATGACCGGGCGCAACAGCGCGGAGAACCGGCAGGTCGAGATCTCGGAGATCAGTCGCGGCCTGAAGATCCTCGCGCGGGAGCTCGAGATCCCCGTGGTCGCGCTGAGCCAGCTCTCGCGGGGTCTCGAGAGCCGCTCGGACAAGCGGCCGATGCTCGCGGACCTGCGCGAGAGCGGTGCGATCGAGCAGGACGCGGACGTCGTGATGTTCATCTACCGCGACGAGGTGTACAACCACGAGTCGGCGGACCAGGGCTCCGCGGAGGTCATCGTCGCGAAGCACAGGAACGGGCCGACCGGGTCGGTCGACCTCGCGTTCGTGGGGAACTACGCGCGCTTCGCGAACATGGCGCGGGTGTGAGCGCCGGGGCTCGGTAGACCACGCATCGTGGGGACCGGGTGCCGACCGTCCGGCGCCGAGCCCCCGCCCGCCGCCAGCGAGGGATCGTCCCTGCGCCGGCGACCCGGCCGACGCCTCGCGCCGCGCCGGGTACGTGCCCGGCGCGCTGTCCCCGGCCGCGGCGAGGTGCCGGATAGCATCGTCGAGAGGACAAATGGGAGACCGACGGCGGACCGCGACGTCCAACTTTGGAGTGGGCCGTCGGGAGAGTCACGACGCCACCGGCTTCTACCGCCGCTTCCGCCCGCCCGAGGTGAGCGACGCGCAGACCGTGCTCGTCCCCGAGCCGGTCGCGACGCCGTTCGTGCTCGGCGACGCGCGCGACATGGGCGCGGTGCGCGACGGGTCGGTCGCACTCGTGGTCACGTCGCCGCCCTACTTCGCTGGCAAGGCCTACGAGGAGGAGCTCGAGCGCGAGGGCGTTCCCGCGTCCTACCTCGAGTACCTCGAGCTGCTCTCCGAGGTGTTCTCGGAGTGCGTCCGGAAGCTGGAGCCGGGCGGCCGGATCGCGGTGAACGTCGCGAACCTCGGACGCAAGCCGTACCGGAGCCTGTCGTCCGACGTCATTCGGATCCTCCAGGACGAGCTGGGCCTGCTCCTTCGCGGCGAGCTCATCTGGCAGAAGGGGGAAGGGGCCAGCGGCTCGTGCGCGTGGGGCTCGTTCCGGAGCGCGGCCAACCCGGTGCTGCGCGACATCACCGAGCGCGTGGTCGTCGCGAGCAAGGGGCGTTTCGACCGGGCGCGCTCGGTCAAGCAGCGCGAGGTGGAGGGTCGCCCCTTCCGGAGCACGCTCATGACCGAGGACTTCATGGCGCTCACGCTCGACGTGTGGGCGATCCCGCCGGAGAGCGCGCGGCGCGTCGGCCACCCGGCACCGTTCCCGGTCGAGCTCCCCGAGCAGCTCATCCGCCTGTACACGTTCGAGAACGACCTCGTCCTGGACCCGTTCATGGGCAGCGGCTCAGCGCTCGTCGCGGCCGCCCGGCTCAACCGCCGCTACGTCGGCTACGACCTCGACCCCGGGTACGTGGAGATCGCACGGCAGCGGGTGGAGCAGGAGCTCGCATCGCCCGCGGCGGAGCTGTCGGAACACCGGGCGCGGCGCGAGGTCGCCCCTCCGGGCGGGCAGGAGTTCGAGCGCCGGGCCGTCGCCGAGGGCAAGGCGGCCCAGAAGCTCGCCGAGGAGGTGCTCGTCGACGCCGGATTCGCGATCGTCGAGCGGAACCGCCGCATCGCCCGAACCGGGGTCACCGTGAACTTCGTGGCGAAGGACCGGAGCGGCGGCGACTGGTTCTTCGACGTGTCGGGCGCGTTCACGAGCCACCGCGGCGGCCTCCTGCGCACGGACGCCGTGTGGAAGTCGCTCGGCCGGGCGAACGCGTTGCGCGGCCCGATGCGAGGTCACGTGCGCCTCGTGTTCTTGACGACCCATCTCCCGAAGCGGCCGTCCGAGGGCGACACGGCGCTTCGCGCCGCGGGACCCACGGCGTTCTTCGACGCGATCGAGATGCTTTCCGACACCGGACGCGACCGCCTCGAGCAGTATGCGGGCGGAGTTCGCCGCTCGCCGCTCGCCGGCTTCTGGTCACCGTCGGACCTCGCGACGCCGCACCCCTGATGGCCCGCCTCGTGGCCTGCGCCGTCGTTCGCGACGACCCCCCCAGGTCTTGCTCGCCGAGGACCAGGAGACCCTGAACCGGGTGCTCGCGCTCCGCCTCATCGCGCGCACGCGGGCGGCGGACATCACCGCCGAGGAGCGCGCCCGGCTCCGCGCGGCGCTCCTCGAGGAACGCTGGGGTGACGCGGTCGAGCTGTGGATGAGCCTGGACGGCCGCCCCGAGGTCGACGTCTACCCCTCGTTCGACCTGTACTCGGCCGACGACGTCGAGCTCGCGGAGCTCGAGCTCCGCTTCACCGCGCTGTTCGAGGAGTAGGCGCGCGGGCACGCGCTCGGCGACCTCGACGAGACGCGGGTGCGCGCCGCCCGCCGGCGCCGCCGGCGGCGACGGCCCGGCAGCCGCGCTAACGGTCGACGCGCCCCGACTTCGCGGCCTTCACCTCGTACATCACGCGGTCCGCGGCCGCGAGCAGGTCGTCGACGGTGGTCGGGTCGAGCGCGTCGCGCGCCGCCCAGCCGATCGACACCTCGACGGCGCTTCCGACCTCGTCGACCGTCGCGGGCGCGCGCAGCTGCTCGCGGACGCGCGCCTCGACGAGGTCGCACCCGGCCTCGTCGAGGCCGAGCGCGAGCGCGACGTACTCGTCGCCCCCGATGCGCGCAACGAGGTCCGCGCGACGAAGCGCCCGCCCGAGCGCGCGGCCGACCGCCCGAAGCGCGCGGTCGCCCGCCACGTGACCGAGCCGGTCGTTGAGGAGCTTCATGTTGTCGACGTCGAGCAGCATGAGCCGCACCGGGCAGCTCTGGCGGTCGGCGAGCGCGAGGAGGTGCGATCCCGCGTCCTGCAGCCCCCGACGGTTGCGCAGCCCGGTGAGGTCGTCGGTCAGCGCGAGCTCGCGCAGCTCGGCGCTCATCTGCACGAGCCGTCGCTCCATCTGGACCCGGTCGGTGACGTCCCGGACGATCGTGCAGGTGCGCGACGTTCCGTCCGGCTCGGTGAAGCACTGTGCGCTCATCTCGATCTCGACGGTCGTGCCGTCGCCGCGGACCATGCGTGCGACTCCCCGGACGCTCCCCACGCGCTCGCGCTCGTGGAGCAGCATGGCCCACCGCTCGTCCGACGGGTCGGCGAGACCCTGGCGGCCGCGCGCGCATATCTCCTCCTCGGTCATCTTGAGGATCTCGCACGCGGCCGAGTTCGCCGACAGGACGCGTCCGTCCGGCACGGTGAAGAACACTCCGTCCGGGCAGTTCTCGTACAGCGCCCGGTAGGCCCCGAACTCCAACGCCGTCGTCACGTCCCGCCTCCCGCGCCTTCGCCGGTCGCGCGACCGCCCTGGTGGCGCGACGCGGAGATGTTAGTTGGACCGATCGCGGCGTCGGTGCTCCCGGACGCGTCCGGCCGAGCCGGCAGGCGGGCGCGTGGTCGGCCGGCACGCGCGCGAACGAGCGCCGTCGGCGAGACTGTCGCCCATGGCGTTCGGTCAGCAGTCCGGTCCACCCGCGTCCCCGCGACAGCTGCGCGAGCTGACCGAGCTGCTCGTCGCTGCCGGGCATCGCGACTTTCGCGACGCGCGTGGCCCGCTCGGCCTTACCCAGCGGCAGGCTGCAGGGCGGTTCAGCCGGGACGAGGCCGACGCTCTCGTCGAGCGACTGCGCGGCGAGGAGGCCGGTCGCGACGGACCGGCCGGGGAGGAGCCGCCGCCCGCCCCGGAGCCTTCGCTGCGCTGGGTGCCGGCCGAGCGGCTCGCAGGCGAGCTCCGGCGGCGCGGCTGGACGGTCGTCGGTCCGCGCGCACCGGACGACGGTGGCGACCCCGCACGCGTCACCGGCGGGATGCGCCCGCCGGAGCGGCCGTGACGCCCCGAGCGCGTCGAGGCGCGATGGACCGGCTCGGGGGCGTCCCACGACCCGCCGCGCGACGCGGTGGCCGCCTCCTCGTCCTCGCGGCCGGAGCGCTCGCGCCGTTCGCGCTGGGCGCGGCCGCGCTCTCGGCGGCAGGCGCGCCCGTAGCCGGCGCGCGCCCGCGGCCCCCGGTCGTGCACGAGGTGTTCTCACCGACGCTCCCGTGCGACCACCGGACGACGGTCGGCGAGCTGGGGTGCGAGGAGCACGCGTTGCTGGCGGCGGACGCGCGCATCGACCGGGAGGTCGCCGTGATCTTCCCGCTGCTCCACGACGACGCCGCGCGGCGTCGGCTCGTCCGGGCCGAGGCCGCGTGGTTCGCGTTTCGCGTCGCGGACTGCACGAGCCAGTCGGACATCTACGAAGGGGGGTCGCAGGCCGCGGTCGTCGCCGCGGCCTGCGCGGTGTACGACGACGGGGCGAGGAGCGCCGATCTGCGCCGCTTCTACGACGGCCTCGTGCAGGGGAGGAGCACGACCGCGACCTTCCCGTGAGGAGGTCCGTGCGGCGCACGAGACCCGGCGGCAACGCTGCGCGCGCCGCCGGCGCGCTCAGGCGGGGGCGCCGGGCAGGACGCGGTCGAGCAGCTTCGACATCGGGCACCATCCGGCGCCGACCATGAGCAGCTGGTTCGCCCCGACGACCGCGGGTAGGAGCGAGAACCAGGGGTTCACCACGACCGCGAGCGCCGTGCCGGCAAGGGTGAAGGTCCCGGCGAGCAGGAACAGGACGCGCTGTGTGGGCCACGGCCGCGCCGTCCGGCACGCACTCGCCTGGCCCGGTCGCGGATGGGTCGACTCTGTCATGCCGCGAATATACCCGATGGGGTATAGGTCGCGCGGCGACCGGCCCGCGGTCCGGACGCTCGCGCGAGGCGCGCCCGGGGGTCCGTCGGAGATGGGCAGTCAGGCACCGGGCCGGGCGAGGCGGCTGCGCACGACGCGCTCGCCACCGCCCGCCTTCGCGCGGTACAGGGCCGCGTCGGCCGCCGCGCGCAGCTCGCGGATGCGCGCAGGCGGTCCGGCCGCGACGCCGGCGCTGAGCGCGACGGCGAGCCGCGCGCCCCCGCAGTCGAAGCGCGCCCCGTCGATGCGCCGGAGGAACGCCGTCGCCCGCTCGACCGCCACGTCGATGTCCGCGCCGGATATCACGACGGCGAACTCGTCGCCGCCGAGGCGCACGGCGAGGTCGCACGGTCGGATGCCGCGCTCGAGGACCCGACCGATCCCGACGAGGACCGCGTCGCCGGCGAGGTGCCCGTAGCGGTCGTTCACTCCCTTGAACGCGTCGACGTCGAGCAGGATGTGCACGACGGACTCGACGCCGTCGCGCTCGAGGTCCGCGAGGTACTGCTCGAGCGCACGCCGGTTGCCGGCTCCGGTGAGGTCGTCGAGGCGCGCGTGCCGGCTCAGGACCTCTCGCTCCGACGAGAGCCGCTCGGCGTCCACCCCCGGGCCCGCATCGACGCGAGCGACGCGAGGCGGGCCGCCCAGTGCTCGTCGAGCTGGCGACGTCCGTATCGGAGGCCCGCGGACGCGCCGGCGCCGGCCTCGACCGTCGCCGCGAGGTGGAGCGCGAGATCGTAGAGGTGGGGGTGGAGGTGCGGGTCGATCGACGTGATCGCGGCCTCCGAGCGGTCGCGGGCGGAGCGGCGACCCGCCGCCGCGTCGCTGAGCGCCCGCGCGAGCCGGGCGAGCCCGGCGGAGCGCGGCTCCTCGCCCACGGGTAGGCCGCGCAGCAGCGCGTCAGCCCGGTCGGCGATGTCGTGCCCGGCGATCGCGGCGAGCACGAGCCCGAGCGAGTCGAGCTCGACGCGCCAGGTGTCGGGGATCTCGGAGCGGTCGACGGCGGCGGTGAGCTCCTCCCACGCTCGCCAGCGCCCGGCTGCGGCCTCGCGCTCGTCGAGCTGCACGAGCATCGCGGCCCAGGCCACCTGCGCCTCGGCGCGGTTGAACACGATCGGCGCGAGCAGGAAGTCGACGGAGTGCGCGGGCTCGGCGGCGCCGAGCGCCAACGCCGCGCCATACTGATCGTCGCACAGGCTGCGGCTGTACAAGGTGTTACCGCACGCGGTGTGCGCGCTGATGCGCTCGAGCACGTCGTCGCTCTCGGGTCCGGCGTGCTCGAGCAGCACGACGGCACGTGCGAGATCCTCCGCACGCGCCCCCGCGCCCGCGGGCGCGTCCCCCGAGACGCCCGTGTCCGCGCGCATCGCGAGGCCGAGCGCGAGCATCACCGAGTCGCCCTCCGCCGCGCTCCGCTCCACGAGCTCGCCGACGGCGTCGCGTGCGCCGGGCGACTTCGAGTACCACGCGTGCACGGCGCGGCCGAACAGCCCGGCGCGAGCGACGTCCGACCAGCCGCGCCCGCGCGCGTCGGCGGCGAGCGCCTCGAGGACGTCCAACGCCGTCGGGACGCCGGCCTGGACGTCGCGGATCAGCTCGAACGCGCGCACCTGGGCAGCACGCTGCTCGCTTGGCTGTGCCGCACCGCCCGACATCGAGAGCCTGCCCTCCGTGCGCGTCGCGTCCCCTCGAGCGGCCCGCCGGCCCTCCGCGAGGTAACCGTGCGAGGTGCGTCCTACACCTGCCGGGCGCGCGAACGGCGTGCTGCGCCGGATTGTGGATGCCCGCGGTTCAGCAGGCCCGTGGGTCGTAGGGGGGGACGGGCGGCGTCGCGGGCGTCGGCGCGCTGAAGTTCGGGTTCGTCGTGGTCGTGACTGGCACCGCGGTCGAGGCCGTCGTCGCGCCAGGTGCCGTCGAGCCGACCGCGCCCGTCTTCGCGGCCGCCGGCGCCGGCGAGGCGACGGTCAGGTCCGATCCCGCGATCACGCTGACGTCGGCGCCGGCCGCCGGCGTGCCCTGCCCGAGCACGACCGTCCCCGAGAGGGATGCCATCACGCGCTCGGCCTGGTCGAGGTGGCCCGCGGCGTAGCGCACGGTCGTCTCCGACACCGGCCCGACGTACTCGGACGCGGACGTCGGCACGATGCGGTAGCCGAGCGCGCGGAGCCGCGCGGACGTCGCCGCGGTCGCGGCGGACGAGTTCGTGCCGTCGACGACGGAGACGGAGATCGACGCCGGGTGGAGCGCGAGCCCCGGTGCGGGGTGCCCCATGAACTCGGCGATCGTCCGTGAGTCCTGCGGCTGGGTCGGGAACACGACGTCGCCGTAGTTGTAGCCCTTGTAGTAGTAGGTCGCCGCGTTGACGACGATCGGCGCGGTGAGCTGCGGCGCGGTGCCGAAGTTGGCGTGGCGGAAGTCGAGCGCGAGCCGGAGCATCTCGGTGGCGCCGAAGGTGCTGTCGACCGTGAGATCCGGAGCGATCGCTCCGATCAACGCGTTGTCCGTGAGCGGGTTGCCGAGCCCGCGCTTCGCGATCTCCGTCGCGAGGACCCTGACGAACGCGTGCACCCTCGTGATCCGACCGAGATCGCCCGACCCGTCGTACTGACCGCCGGAGTTCGGCGTGTAGTAGGTCCCGGCGACACCCGCGGCGCGGATCGCCGGGACGTTCATCTTCTGGCCCTTCGTGAAGTAGTAGAGGTGGCGCGAGCGCACGAGCTCGAGCGCCTGGACCCCGTTCAGGTACTGGCAGCCGGTCCGGGTGATGTCGAGGTCGGAGTTCGCGTCGTAGAGGCGGTCGGGGAAGTACATGCGGATGCCGCCCAGCGCGCTGACCACGTTCGCGAACGTGCCGAAGTTCAGCTCGACGAAGTGGTTGATCGGGATCCCGAAGTCCTGCTGGATCGCGGCGGCGAGCTGGTTCGGACCGTCGACGAGCGACGCGTCGATCTTGTTGTAGAGCCCGCCGGCGCGCGCTCCGGGCACGAAGGTGTCCCTCGGGATCGAGAGCAGCGCGACGCGGTGGTCGGCCGGGACGAGCCGGAGCACCATGACGACGTCGCTGTTGATCCCGGTCACGCCCGCCTTGCACTGCGCGACGAAGTTCGCGAGCCCCTTGACCGCGCACCGGTTCGTCGAGCCGATGAGCAGGATGTTCTCGGTGGGTCCCGTGACCGTGGTCGGCGTGAGGTGGTGCGCGGCGACGCGGTGGATCTGGTGGATCCGGTACGCGCCGTACCCGGTCACCGCGCCGGCGATGACGACCACGACCAGCACGAGCCCGATCGCCGTCCTCGTGAGGTTGCGCCGGAGCCTGCTCCGGGCTGCGACGCGGGCGCGCCGCCTCGCCCTCCAGCCGGCGCGGGGTGCCGCGTGCCCCCGCCGTCGCGACGCGCCGACGGCGTCACCGGTCTCGCCCGCGGGGTCGCCGGTCCCGGGGGCGGGGAGGGGTGCGTCGGGCGCGCGGTCGGACGCGTGCCCGCTCGCCGCCTCGCCGGACGCCGCCTCGCCGCTCGCCGCCTCGCCGGACATAGCGGCGGACTCGTCCGCGTCCGCGCTCGGCCCGAGGTCGTCGGGGTCGTCGTCTCCGGGCTGTTGCTCGTCGGCCATGGGCGCCAAAGCTATCCAGTGGTGTGTCCGCCGAGGACGCGGCCCCGTGACGCGCCGTCGGCGATCAGAGCTTGACGTGCCACGCGCGCTCCATCGCCTTCACCGCGTACCCCCCGACGAGGTCGGTGCCGCCCGGCGGGTCGATGTGGATCTCGTCCGGGTCCCGGACCTGCACGAGACCGCTCCCGGGGACGTCGAGGTAGGTCGAGTAGCGGCCCGCGGGATCCTCGAACAGCCGCTGCGTCGACACGTAGGTCACGCCCGGGTGGGTCCTGGCCTGGGCCGCGTAGATCGCGTTCTCGCGCGCGATGTCCACGTTCGACAGACCGGACGTCGGCCCCATGACCGGCATGCCGACCCAGAGCACTCGCGCGCCGCTCGAGGTCGCCTCGCTCATGAGCTGCGCGACCCGCTGCGCGTAGATTCGCGACCAGGCGGGCGTGCCGAGCTGGACGACCACCCCGCCCGCCTCGAACGACTGGACGTCGTTGCCGCCGAGCATGACGACGACCGCCTGCGGGTGGTAGGTCGCGATCTTGCGTGGCAGCTCGACCAGCCAGTCGTAGTAGCCGACGTTCGCAAGCCCGGTGTCGCCGACCGAGGCCTGGACGACGGTCACGTGCGGGGCGCCCGCGAGCACGTTGGCGAGACCGATGCCGAGGTCCTCGCCGATCGAGTCGCCGATGTCGAGGATCGTGAGCGGGTGCGCCGCGCTCGGCTGCGCGAGCGGGGCGGGTCCCGGCGCCGTCGTCGTCGTGGTCGTGCCGCCCGGGGTCGTCGTGGTCGTCCGCCCCCCGGGCGGGAGCGTCGTCGCGGGGAGCGTGGTGGTCGGCGGGGGTGGAGGAGGGCCGACCGCCGAGCCTCCGGGACCTCCCTGCTTGCCGATCACGCGGTTCGCCCCGTCGACGAGGCGGTCGAGGCCGAGCGCATCCTCGACGCGCGCGACCGGGTGCGTGATCGCCATCGAGACCGAACGCCGGGTGCCGATCGGCGAGCTCGTCGCCGACTGGTAGAGCTCGCGCGCGTCGAACAGGAACCACGCGCCGAAGGCGACGAGCCCCACGCCGATGACCCGGCCGGCGCTCGCCAGGTGGCCCCCGGAGCGCCGCCGGGGCGCGCCCGCCGCGCCCCGCGCGGCGCGGGGCGCGCCCGCGGAGCCGACCGGCCCGCGCCTCGCTCCTGCCATCGTCTCCTCCGCGCTCAGAACTTGTAGTAGATGAACGGCGCGACACCCGGCGGACCGAGCGTCGTGATCACGAGCAGCGTGGCGCCGACCGCGGCTCCCTGGGCGACCGCGGACATCCGGCCGAAGACCTCCCGCGCGCGTGCGGACCAGCCGTTCGGCACGAACTGGAGCGCGAGCGAGCCGACGATCGCCGCGACGACGGGCAGTCGGACGAGCGGGTCGGGGCCGGACCACGCGGTGACGAGGCGGGAGATCATCGTGAACGCGCCGTTCACGGTGGCCGAGTCGAAGAAGATCCAGCCGATGCAGACGACGTGGAAGGTCGCGAGCCGCTGGAGCCACACGGCGATCGGCCGCTCGGACTGGGGCGTGAGGCCCCGGGCGATCCGGCGCTGGCGGTGCCAGTGCCCGGTGCACTGCGCGACGCCGTGGATCGCGCCCCAGATCACGAAGGTCCACGCGGCCCCGTGCCACAGGCCGCCGAGCACCATCGTGATCATGAGGTTGCGGTACAGCATGCGACGCGACCCCCGGCTGCCACCGAGCGGGATGTAGAGGTAGTCGCGCAGCCAGAACGAGAGGGTCATGTGCCAGCGCCGCCAGAACTCCTGCATCGATCGCGCCGTGTACGGCACGTCGAAGTTCTGCGGGAACTGGAAGCCGAGGAGCAGCGCGCAGCCGATCGCGATGTCCGTGTAGCCGCTGAAGTCGCAGTAGATCTGGACCGCGTACCCGTACGCGGCGAGCAGGATCTCGGGCGCCGAGTGGACGCTCGGAGCGTCGAAGACGGGTTGGACGATCGCAGTCGAGACGTAGCTCGAGATCACGACCTTCTTGAACAGCCCCCCGAAGATGAGGAACGTCGCGGTCGGGAGGTCGATCGCGCGCGGGTCCCGCTGGCGCGAGCGAGCGATCTGCGGGAGCAGCTCCGAGCCGCGCACGATCGGCCCGGACAGCAGGTGGGGGAAGAACGACAGGTAGACCGCGACGTCGACGAACGGCGCGGGCTCGAGGTCGTGGCGGTAGATGTCGATGACGTACGACATGGCCATGAACGTGAAGAAGGAGATCGCGACCGGGACCGTGACGTCGAGGAGCCCGACGGGCGTGCCGCCGACACCGAGGTGGTGCAGCGCGTTGTCCACGCTCGCCGCGAAGAAGTCGGCGTACTTGAAGAAGCCGAGCAGACCGAGGTCGGCGGCGAGTGCGAGCACGAGGACGCGCCTTCGCACCCGAGGCGAGCGCGAGGCGTGGATGAGCCGGCCGGCGACCGCGCTCACGATCGTCGACGCCGCGAGCAGGAAGATGAACCGCCAGTCGTACCACGCGTAGAAGACGTAGCTGGCGAGGATCGCGAATAGCTTCCAGCGCACCGCGAACGGGGCGAGGAGCCAGTTGCAGACGAAGACGACCCCGAAGAAGATCGCAAAGTCGGTCGTCGGAAACAGCACGTCACTCCTCAGCGCGGCGATGGCCCGAGCACCCCGAGTCGAGCACACTACCGGCACGCTCCGGGGTCGTCACCGCGACGGGCCTCCGGCGCGGCGGCGCCCCGGCGCCCCGGCGGATCTCAGGCCGTGTCGAGGGGTCGCGCCGTCGCCTCCTCGGCGCGGCGGGCCGCGGTCGCCCGCCGCGCGATCGGGACGTACCCGAGCGCTGCGGCGAGCGAGAGGGCGAGCGACGGACCCGCGAGGACCCAGCCCGTGACGACCGCCGCGTGCGCCCACGCGCCCGGACCGTGGCCGAGCAGCAGGAGTGGGAAGCAGACCATGAGGCCGAAGGTCGCGGCCTTGCCCGTCCGGGTCACGTCGATCCGGGGCGCCCCGCGCGCCGCGAGCACGAGCACCGTGCCGGCGACGGCACCTTCGCGGCCGAGCACGGTCGCGGCGAGCCAGACGGGGACCGCACCGTAGGCGATCATGGAGGAGACGGCCGCGCCGAGAAGGATGCGGTCCGCGACCGGGTCGAGGACCTTGCCGAGGGTCGTGACCTGGTCGAACCGGCGCGCGATCTGGCCGTCGGCGAAGTCGGTCGCGCCCGCGACAGCGAGCACGACGGTCGCGGTCACCCGGTCGTTCGCCCCGAACAGCAGCCAGAGGTAGACGCCGACGAGCAGGACGCGCGAGACCGAGAGCGCGTTCGGGACGGTGAGGACGCGACCGAGGTCGCCGTGGAGCGGCTCGTCGGGCACGCACGGAGTGTAGGGAGCGCCGGGCCCCGGCGCGCCCCCGGTCGCGCTGGCGCCCGGACCGCTCCACGCGCGGCGACGCCGCGCCCGTCACGCCGGGCGCGGCGTCAGCCGACGACGACTTGCCCGAAGACGCTGCAGAGGCCGAGCGCTTCGAGCACGACGAGCGTGACGACGAGCGTCACGACGACCGGTGCCTTCCAGCCCGACACGCGCGCCACGGTGGCCGGGGGCATGTACCACGACGCGAGCAGCCCGCCGCCCTCGTCGCCGAGGACGAGCGGGACCGCGTCCGGGTCGATCCTCCCGTCGGGCTCCGCTGCGAGCGCGAGCTCGGTGAGCTCGGCGTCGGTCATCCACTCCCGCTCGGGTCGCGACGCGCGGGGTCGGGCCGGGCCACGCCCGTCCCGGGGCGCGACCCCGGCGCCCCGCCTGCGTACGGTCCGCGATCTGCGCGACACGACGCGATCGTACCGAGCGCGGAGCGGCCGGGTCCGGCTCGCGTCTCGCGCGCCGTCTCGCGCGCCGTCTCGCGCGCCGTCTCGCGCGCCGCGGCGCCCGTCGCGCCGTCAGCGGTCCGGGAACGGGAGCCTCGGCTCCCGCTCGTCCCGCGCCGCCTCGCGCGCCTGGCGGCGGGCCTGGCGCCCGTCGACCCAGGGCGTGATCTCGAGCCGGTACGCGGTGAGGCCGATCCGCTCGCTCAGGCGGGGCTCCTCGACGAACCCGATCGAGTAGCGCGCGCCGCAGCGCGGGCACGCCCGCCTGACCGGTGTCGCCGACACCGCGAGCCGCACCGCGCGCACGCCGTGGCACGGGAGCACGCGGCTCCCGACGATCGTCGCGGTCGCGCTGGTCACGCCAGCGGTTCTACTCCCCGGCTGTGACGGGGTCGACGATTCGGAACCACTCGACGACCACCGGCGAGTCGTCGTCGAGCACCCAGCCGGGCTCGCCGAGCGCGGCACGCACGTCGGGAAGCGATCCGCCCCACTCGTGCTCGCGCGCGTCGCGCCACTCGCCGGCGTCGGCGAAGCCCTCACCTTCGGCGAGCGCGACGTCGTCGCCGACGTCCGCGAGGCGGCACACGTCGACCCGGACGATCTCGACCGACGCGAGGCGCTCGCCCGCGCTCCCGACGAGCGTCGAGCGGTCACCCGGGCGCGGCGGCGCGATCTCGGCGATGCGGTAGAAGACCTCGGGGCTCGTCGCGGCGGTCTTGACACCGCGCAGCGCCGCGGCGACGAGCCGGTCGCGGCGCGGTCCGGGGTCGCCGAGCGCGTACCCGGCGCGGTCGGACCCGCCCGCGCGCCCCGCGACGCGCACCTCGACGTCGCCGACGGAGACGACGTCGCCGACCTCGAGGTGGCGGCCGCGCCGCGTCTCCTCGACGCCGTTCACGGCGACCTCGCCGGCCGCGAGCAGCGGTCGTGCCTCGGAGCCGATCGCGACGAGGTCGGCGAGCTTCAGGAACTGACCGAGGCGGATCCCGCCGCCGCCGACCGCGACCTCGCGCACGCCCGGCTCCGCACGGGGCGTCCGCTGCTGGCCCATGTGCCGATCGTACGGGACGCGGCACCGGATCGAGCGGACCGCTGGCCGCGGGTCCCGCCGGGGAATGCGGTGCGGCGCGTGGGCGTTGGCCTGGCAGGAACCGCCGTGCGACGACTGACGGAACGGCGCGCGGCTCCGCCCCACCTCCCGGGAGGCCGGGAGCGACCGAGGCCCGGGAGACCGGGCGGCGACCGAGGAGCGCGCATGAGCGAGACCGAACCGGTGGACCCGACGCGAGATCGCCCGCCCGCCCGGCCGCCGCGCGCCGCGGGCGAGTGGCCGCACTGGATCGTGCTCGCGCTCGCGTGCGTCGGCCAGTTCATGGTCGTGCTCGACGTGTCCGTCGTGAACGTCGCGCTCCCGTCGATCCATCGCGACCTCAACTTCTCGGCCGACGGCCTCCAGTGGGTCGTGAACGCGTACACGCTCAGCTTCGCCGGCTTCCTCCTCCTCGGCGGTCGCGCGGCGGACCTGTTCGGCCGACGGAGGGTCTTCCTGGTCGGGCTCGCGACCTTCACGGTCGCGAGCCTCGCAGGCGGCTCCGCCCAGGACCAGGCGATGCTCGTCGCCGCACGGGCGCTCCAGGGCCTCGGTGGAGCGATCCTCGCTCCCGCGACGCTTTCGATCATCACGACGACGTTCACCGAGCCGCGCGAGCGCGCCCGTGCGATGGGGATGTGGAGCGCGGTCGCCGGCGCCGGCGGCGCGTTCGGGGCGCTGCTCGGCGGCGTGCTCACCGACATGCTCTCGTGGCGATGGATCCTGTTCATCAACGTCCCGATCGGAATCGCCGCGCTCGTCGTCGGCCGGCTCGCTCTCCGGGAGGGCCGTCGCGCCGAGAAGACGGGGCTCGACCTTCCCGGGGCGGTGCTCGTGACCGCGGGACTCACCGCCCTCGTCTACGGCGTCGTCCGCACGGACACGCTCTCGTGGACCGCGCCGCAGACCGTCGGTGTGCTCGCGCTCGCCGCGGTGCTGCTCGCGGCCTTCGTGCTCCGCGAGGGACGGTACGCGGCGGCTCCGCTCATGCCGTTGCGCATGTTCGCGTCGCGCACGATCTCGGGCGCGAACCTCGTGATGCTCGCGATGTCGGGGGCGATGTTCCCGATGTGGTACCTGCTCACCCTCTACCTCCAGGAGGTCAGGGGCTACTCGGCGCTGCGGACCGGCTTCGTATTCTCTCCGGTCGCGTTCGCGATCGTCGTCGGCGCGCAGACGGCGTCGCGCGTCGTGAACCGCGTCGGCGCGCGGCGCCTCCTGCTCGCCGGGACCGCGACGATGACGCTCGGGCTGCTGATGCTGTCGCGCATCGGCGCGACGAGCAACTTCTGGCTCGACGTCTTTCCCGGTGCGGTGCTCTCCTCGCTCGGCCTCGGCCTGTCGGTCACGCCCGTGACGCTCGCCGCGACGACAGGGGTGGCCCGCCACGAGGCGGGCCTCGCGTCCGGGCTCGTGAACACCGCTCGCCAGGTCGGCGGCTCGCTCGGCCTCGCGGCCATCGCGACCGCGGCGACGACGCGCACGATGGACGTGACGCGAGCCGGCGGCGCCGCGCGCTCCGCAGGCAGCGCGCTCAGCGCGGGCTTCTCGTTCGGCTTCGCGCTCGCGACGGGCCTCGCCGCCGCCGGCATCGTCGCGACGCTCGTCCTGCCCGCGGTCGCGTCGCGACGCGCGCAGCGCCCGGACGAGCCGTCCGCCGAGCTCCCACTCGCGGTCGAGGCCGGCTGAGCGCGCCGGCCCGCCGCGGCCCGCACCGCGCCATCAGCCGAGTCACAGCGCGCTCCCAGGAACCCGCCGCACAATGTCGTCGTGGACAACCTCGTGAGCCGCGTGCTCGTCGTGGACGACGAGCCGAACATCACCGATCTCGTCGCGACCGCGCTCCGCTACGAGGGGTTCGAGGTCGCGGCCGCGGGGACCGGCCGTGACGCGCTCGACCAGGTCACGGCGTTCCGGCCACACCTCATCGTGCTCGACGTCATGCTGCCCGACCTCGACGGGTTCGAGGTGGCCCGGCGTCTGCGCCAGGAGGGGCGCAGGGTCCCGATCCTGTTCCTGACCGCGCGTGACGCGACCGAGGACAAGGTGCGCGGACTCACCCTCGGCGGCGACGACTACGTCGCGAAGCCGTTCTCGCTCGCCGAGCTCCTCGCCCGCGTGCGCGCGGTGCTGCGGCGCGTGAAGGAGGGCGGCGAGAGCTCGTCGCGCCTCGTCTTCGCGGACCTCGAGCTCGACGAGGAGACGCGCGAGGTCTTCCGCGGCGCGACGCCGATCGAGCTCACGCCGACGGAGTTCAAGCTGCTCCGCTACCTGATGCTCAACCCGCGCCGGGTCCTGTCGAAGGCGCAGATCCTCGACCACGTCTGGGAGTACGACTTCGGGGGCGATGCGAACGTCGTCGAGACCTACATCAGCTACCTGCGCAAGAAGGTCGACACGCTCGGTCCGCCCCTGATCCACACGCTCCGGGGCGCCGGCTACTCGATGCGCGTCCCGGTGAACGCCTGAGGGCGCGCCCCGTGCGTCCCCGGAGCACCGCCCGCGCGGTGACCGGATGGGCCCGATCGGTCGGCGGCGGTCTGTCGCTCCGCTCGCGCCTGCTGCTCGGCCTCGTGCTCGTGGCCGCCGTCGGGCTCGTGGCCGCCGACATCGTCGTCTACGGCCAGGTCGACTCGTTCCTCACGAGTCAGGTCGACGGCCAGCTGCCGTCGTCGCTCAACCCGTTCATCCGCCAGGTGCAGTCGCAGCTCGGCGGCATCGCCGGCTTCGGCGGAGGTTTCGCGGGCTCGCTCGACTTCCGTCAGGACACCCCGCGTGGTGCGTACGGCGCGGTCGTCTACGGCCACGGCACGATCTACACCCAGACCTTCCAGGGGAACAGCCCGCTCGGCCCCCCGCCCGCGATGCCTCGCGACCTCGTCACGGAGACCGAGAAGAGCCCGACCGGGATCATCACCACGCTCGGCAGCGCGCCGGCGATCCACCTGACCGTCGGAGCGGTCGGCCGGCCGGCCTTCCGGTACCGGCTCATCTCGGTCGCGCTCCCGACGAACCAGCCGTCGGTCGCCGTGGTCGCGCTCCCGCTCGACGGCGTGGACGCGACGCTGCGCCACCTCGTGGCCGTCGACATCGTGGCGTCCGCCGCCGTGCTCGCGGTCCTCGCGGGCCTCGGCTATCTCGTCGTGCGCCTCGGAATGCGGCCGCTCGAGGAGATCGAGTCGACGGCCGAGGCGATCGCCGCGGGCGACCTCGGCCGGCGGGTGGCCCGCAAGGACGAGCGCACCGAGGTCGGGCGGCTCGGTGCCTCGCTCAACTCGATGCTCGGCCAGATCGAGCACGCGTTCGCGGAGCAGCGCGGCTCGGAGCTCCGCCTCCGGCAGTTCCTCGCCGACGCGTCCCACGAGCTGCGGACACCGGTGACCTCGATACGCGGCTACTCGGAGCTGTTTCGCCGCGGCGCTTCCGGCCGTCCCGAAGACCTCGCGCTCGCGATGCGCCGGATCGAGGACGAGTCGGTCCGCATGGGCCTGCTCGTCGACGACCTGCTACTGCTCGCACGGCTCGACCAGGGCCGGCCGATCGAGCACGTTCCGGTCGACCTCGTCGCGGTCGCCGCGGACGCGGCGGCGGACGCGCAGGTGCTCGCTCCCGACCGGGCGGTCGTGCTCGACGCCGCGGGGCCGGTGACCGTGTCGGGCGACGAGCAGCAGCTGCGCCAGGTCGCGACCAATCTCGTCCAGAACGCGCTCCGTCACACCCCGGCGGGGTCGCCCGTCCACGTGGGCGTCCGCCGCGCGGACTCGCTCGCCGTGCTCGCCGTGCGCGACGAGGGCCCGGGGCTGAGCCACGAGCACGCGGCGCGGGTCTTCGAGCGCTTCTACCGCGCGGACCCGTCGCGCACGCGCGGGAGCGGGGGCACCGGCCTCGGACTGTCGATCGTGAAGTCGATCGCCGAGGCGCACGGGGGCAGTGCCCGGGTCGAGACCGCGCCGGGCGAGGGAGCGACGTTCGTGGTCGAGCTCCCCGCGGCGCCCGGGCCGTCCGAGCTCGTCTCCTCAGGCCCAGCCGCCGGCGAGGTGGGCCGTGTCGTTGAAGCACCGCAGCGTCCACCGGTCGCCTGAGACGACGAGGGTCGAGACCGACGCGTTGTCGAGGGCGATGAACGCGAACGGGCTCGACCGTGTGGCGTGCGCGAGCACGCTCGAGATCGCGACCGCGTGCGACACCGCGACCACGCAGCCGCCCGGGTGCGCACGCGCGATCCGCTCGATCGCTCCCGCGGTGCGGGAGCGCAGGGAGTCGTTGGACTCGGCGCCGGGGACGACGTCCCAGCGCTCCTCGGCGAACACGCGGGCCGCGAGCGGGTCGCGCTCCGCGATCCGCCTCCGGTAGGCGCCGCCCTCCCACTCGCCCATGTGCACCTCGACGAGGTCGGGCTCGACGAGGGTCCGCGCGCCGAGCGCGAGCGCGAGCGGCGCCGCGGTCTGCAGCGTGCGGCGGAGTTGGGTCACGTAGATCGCGTCGAGCTGCTGGCCGCTCAGTCGCCGACCGAGCGCCTCGGCCTGGGCCCGTCCGGTCTCCGACAGCTCCGGGTCGCCGCGCCCGTCGACGAGGGGGAACGGACGGTCGGGGTCCGTCGGCGCCGACTCCCCGTGGCGCACGAGGTGGATGACCGTCGAGCCGGCAGGGCGCTCGAAGCGGACCTGTGCGTACGAGGCCGGCACGGCGGGCGCCGCCGGCGCGCCGGAGCCGCTCGATCCCTCGGGCGCGCGCATCGGTCCGAGCCTACGCGGCCGAGCGGGGGCCCGCGACCCGCTACGCGAGCCGGGTGAGCTCGACGGTGACCTCGAGCGACTCGAGGGCGCCTCCGTGGTAGAGGCCGCGGAGCGGGGAGACGTCCGCGTAGTCGCGGCCGCGCGCGACCGTCACGTGCCGCTCGCCGACCGGGTCGCCGTTCGTCGGGTCGACGGGCTGCCATGCGCCGAGGAAGACCTCGACCCACGCGTGGCTCGCTCCGTTCACGGTCTCGCCGACCGGGGCGTCGGCCATCGGGTGCAGGTATCCGGACGTGTAGCGCGCCGGGATGCCGAGGTTGCGAAGGAGGACGAGCGCGACGTGGGCGAAGTCCTGGCACACGCCGCTTCCCTGGCGCCACGCCTCGAGGGCCGACGTCGACACCTGGGTCGTCCCCGGCTCGTAGCGCATCGCGGAGCGGATCCACGCGCAGAGCGCGTCGACCGCGTCGGCCGGCGCCTCGTGCGCGGCGACGGCGCGCGAGAGCTCGGCGAGCTCGGGCTCGAGCGGCGCGTACGCGGTCGGCTCGAGGAGCTCCACGTAGCGGTCCCGCACCGCAGGGTCGCCGAGCGCGGCCCAGGTCACGTCGCGGTCGAGCGGCTCGGCCGGAGTGGTCTCGACGACCGAGGACGCCGTCACCACGAGGTCGTCGTGGGGCTCGTGGACGTCGAACGCGTGGACGGTCGTCGACCAGTAGTCGACGTACCGGAGCGCGGGCGTGACCGGCCGCACGGACACGTGGCTCTCGAGCACGGCCTGGCGGTGCGAGGCGACCGGGGTCATGCGCGCCTCGTTGTAGGACGCGGACACCGGGCTCGAGTACCGGTAGGTCGAGATGTGCCTCGTCGCGATCCGCCAGCTCATCGCGCCCGTCTCGCGGGTGCGGCGGGCGCGATGTCCGCCCGGTCGGGTGCGACCTCGGCCCGCCACTCGAGGTCGGGCTCGCGGTGGAAGTAGCGGGCGGCGACCGCTGACGAGGCCTCCGAGCACGAGCGCTGGAGCGAGGTGAGGTGGGTGGGCAGGCCGTCGAGCAGCTCGCCGATCCTCCGGTACTCGAGCGCCGCGCGCGCCCGCCCGAGGACCCGGCGCGCCTCGTCCTCGGGACCGAGGCGCCCCCGGTCCGGGTCGAGCTCGGAAAGGCAGCTCTCGGCCGTCGCGAGCGCGAAGTAGGCGCTGCGCGGGAAGAGCCGGTCGAGCAGGAGGAACTCGGTGGAACGCGCCGCGTCGACCGTCCCATGGTACGTGCGCAGGTACGCCTCGTGCGCGGAGCAGCAGCGCAGCGTCGTCACCCAGTCGGACATGCTCTCGGGGAGGCTGAGGCGGACCCCGAGGAGCCGCGCGGTCATGTCGACGCGCTCGAGGCTCCGGCCGAGCACGAGGAAGCGCCACCCGTCGTCGCGGCTCATCGTCGCGTCCGCGATGCCCGCGGCGATCGCGACGCGCTCCTTCACGAACTTCGCGAAGCGGAAGAACGCGTGCGGCCCGATCGCGCGCGCGGTCGCGACACGCTGGTCGAGCGCGACGTACGTCGCGTTCAGGCACTCCCAGAGCTCCGAGGAGATGGTCTCGCGGATGCCCCGGGCGCTCTCGCGCGCGCCGACGATCGAGGAGACGATCGAGCTCGGCTGGGAGAGGTCGAACGCGAGGAGCGCGGTCACGCGTCCGAGCTCGAGCGCGGCGTCGCCGGTCTCGGGGATCCCCATGACCGAGAGCAGCGCTCGCGACGCGACGGCCTCGTCGCTCGCCGCGTCCTCGAGGAGCTGGTGGATCTGGACGTCGAGGATGCGCGCGGTGTCCTCGGCGCGCTCGAGGTAGCGCCCGACCCAGAACAGCGACTCGGCTATCCGGCTGAGCACGGCGGACCAGGTCCCTGCTGCTGCTGCTGCTGCTGCTGTTGTTGTTGTTGTTGTTGTTGTTGCTCGGCCCCGCCCGTCGCGGGTCCGAGGTCGGGACCCGACCCGTACGCGGGGAGCGCCGAG
>Ga0307374_10004615_pt1 | contig 22848 bp, 16 predicted proteins | sample OX3MG_FD_202532 | JGI IMG/M metagenome (GOLD analysis project Ga0307374, IMG submission 202532) | Soil microbial communities from Risofladan, Vaasa, Finland - OX-3 | ecosystem: Environmental > Terrestrial > Soil > Coastal area > Acid sulfate soil | place: Finland: Risofladan, Vaasa | collected... | reverse complement strand
GCATGCCTCAGAAGAAGGGCTCCCCGACGCCCTGCGTCTCGCAGTTCCATTCCCCTTCCTTGACCCCCGTCGACATGAACCACAACTGGAACTCGGCGCACGAGGACTACGACGGTGGGAAGATGGATGGGTTCGTCTACTCGGAAGGGAACAAGGACACCATGTGCTACTTCGACCAGGGAGACATCCCGCGGTACTGGAAGGCGGCCCAGCAATACGTCCTCTGCGAAGGCTACTTCTCGTCCATCATGAGCGAGAGCCTCCCCAACCACCTGTCACTGGTCGCCGGCACGTGTGGAGGGATCATCGACGACAACGTCCCCAAGACCATCGCCTTCCCGCCGATATTCCAGCAGCTTGACGAGAAGGGCGTCTCATGGAAGGTGTACAGCACCACGACCTCTTGGCTGAAGAACTTCGAGTACGTCCAGAACACGCCGACCGCGAAGGCGAACTTCGTCCCGGCGGCCGAGTTCGTGACCGACGTCAAGGACAAGGCGCTCAGCCAGGTCTCCTGGGTGATCGGGGCGCCGGGAGGAGACGAGCACCCCTCTTCGAACATCCACGTCGGGGAGGACTCCGTGGCGGACGATGTCGTGAACAACCTCGGGACGAGCCCCTACTGGGGCTCGGCCGCGATCTTCATCACCTGGGATTGCTTCGGGGGTTTCTTCGACCATGTCGCCCCGCCGGAGGTCGACAAGTACGGCTACGGTTTCCGAGTCCCCTGCCTGGTGATATCGCCCTTCGCGAAGCAGGGATATCTCGACGACGCGATCAACGACCATACATCGATACTGAAGTTCGTGGAGAGCCGTTTCGGGCTCTCTCCCCTTAGCACCAGAGATGCGGCCGCGAACAACCTGGCGGAGGCGTTCGACTTTTCGCAGCAGCCGCGCTCGTTCGAGCCCATTTGAGAGGTAGGCCAGCCAGGCCTCGAGCACGTCGATAGGTCGAAGAACGCCCCTCAAGCAGATGCCTGGCGTCCGGGGCTTCGAGATCAGCCATCTCATTGACACGCGAAGATGAGATTCGACCCGACGATGCTCAGCCTGGCTCGGATAAAGGCCGCGATGTAGCCGATTCGTTACCTAGTCATCCCTCCTTTCGCATATGTTTATCAGTCCCTCGCGAGGATTTCGTGATATGGAATCGCTGGAGAAGCTAGTCATCATAGGCTCGGGCCCGGCCGGGCTGACGGCAGCGATCTACGGATCGAGGGCAAACATGAGCCCCGTCGCCTACATGGGGAGCATCCCCCTCGGGCAGCTCATGCTGACCAGCGACGTGGAGAACTACCCAGGGTTCCCTGACCCTGTGCTGGGGCCTGACCTGATGGAGAGGATGAAGGGACAGGCGGAGCGGCTGGGCGCTAGGCTGATCCAAGAGGACGTGGTCAACGTCAACTTTGACGCCTACCCGTTCGAGCTGGAGACCTCGGGAGGCGCGAAGGTCCGCGCCCTCTCAGTCGTCGTCGCGACGGGGGCGACTCCGCGCCGCCTTAACATCGCGTCCGAGGCGAGGCTCCAGGGGAAGGGCGTCTCGAACTGCGCGGTCTGCGACGGGTTCTTCTTCAAGGGCAAGAACGTCGCCGTCGTGGGCGGAGGCGACACGGCAATGGAGGAGGCCACGTTCCTGACCAACCTGGTCTCCTCGGTCCAGGTGATACACAGGAAGGACGAGCTCAGGGCGAGCGCGGCGCTCAGAGAAGAGGCGTTCAAGAATCCCAAGATAAAGTTCAACTGGAACAGCGTGGTCACCGACATCATCGGCAACGGCAAGGTCGATGGACTAACGATGAAGGACGTGAAGACCGGCCGGGAGTCCAAGATGGCGGTCGACGGGGTCTTCGTGGCGATCGGCTACGAGCCCAACACCAAGCTCTTCGAGGGAAAGCTGGCCCTCGAGCCCAACGGCTACATCAAGGTCAAGAACGAGACCGAGACCAGCGTGCCTGGCGTCTTCGCCGCGGGCGACGTCAGGGACTTCAAGTACAGACAGGCTGTCACGGCAGCCGCCGACGGCTGCAAGGCGGTCCTCGACGCGGAGAAGTTCATCCGCGAGCACGCCAAAGAGCTTACGGTCTGAACCTTTCTCAGCGGGCGGAATCACCTATATGCTTTATAACATGGCGGAGCCTCCTTGGATTCCAACCGGCGCATCTCATTGTCACAAGACACCCCTGATATCAGAAAACAGGTGAATGCGAGCAGGGGCCCGCAGAAGGACCTTGAGCTCCTCATCCCCGGCCTCAGGAACTACCGGAAGCTCGACGACCTCCGCGCGGCGGACGACATGCTGCGCAACCAGGTCGCCGACAGGCTGAACGCGGCCAAGGCCAACCTCGAGGGGATAAGGAAGCAGATGGCGACGGCCGGAGACTTCTCCAACCTCACCAACGTCGGCTCCCTGATCTCGCAGCTGCAGCAGATGGCGGGCGAGGTGAGGCACGCCGAGCAGGGATACTCGGGGTGGGTCGCCAGCGTCACGATCGACGAGAACAGGCTCAACCAGCTCTACGACTACGACTACGACTTCGTCGCCTCCGCGTTCGCGCTCGTGACCGCGACCTCCGCCCCGAACCTGACCTACGACCCCGCGAGCCCCGCATCGGTCATGGCACCTCTTGCGCGCGTTGGCGCCGCGATGTCCGACTACAAGCAGAAGTGGGGCGTCAGGATGGAAGCGGTAAAGGGCATATTGGTGAAGCAGTGAGCCGATAGGAGAGATGGACCATGGTTAGCCTATTCGGAAGGAAGCCCGCGGCGAGCGGTAATGGCTCCGTCCCTGCGACCGGGGGCAGCGTCCTCGGCTCGACCACGATAGCCTGGGACGACGCGGACAAGCAGAACAACGTGATGTGGAAGGTCCCAAGGAACATCCGGTTGAACGACAACATCGTCGTCCGGGAGGACGAGATCGCGGTCTTCTACAGGGACGGAAAGGTCCTGACCTACTTCGACCAGCCCAACCGGTACGCGCTGACAGACTTCAACGCCCCCATCGTGGGCAACCTGCTGAAGTTCTTCACCGGAGTCGTGCAATGGGCGGAGGTCTATTACCTCCAGAAGAGGTACATGGACGGCAAGTTCGGGAGCACGCAGCCCTACCAGTTCACCGACCCGACCTTCGGGATCGTTAACCTCAGGGTCTTCGGCGAGTATCGGTGGCGCGTCTCCTCGCCTGAGAATTTCATCAACCAGTTCGTGGGAACCTTCAACGTCGAGACGTCAGCGGACGTCGACGATAGGTTGAAGGAGCAGATCGTGATAATCCTCTACAACGCCCTCGGGAAGATGAAGGCCCAGGGGCTAAAGGTCACAGACCTCGCCGGGAACCTGACCAACATCGAGCAGATGGTGCTCGCGACCGCGCCGGACAACGTCGGACAGTACGGCATCGAGATAAACAAGATCTCCGGGCTGACAATAAGCCTCCCCGACGAGGTCCAGAAGGCCATCGACACCAGGTCGCAGATGCAAGTCCTCGGAGTCAACTACCTCCAGTACCAAGCCGGGCAGGCGATGACCGAGGCGGCATCGAACACGTCGGGCGTCGCCGGCGTCGGTGCCGGGCTCGGCGTGGGCCTGGGCGCTGGCGTAGGCGTCGGGGGAGCGTTCGGCTCCGCCATGATGGGCGGGATGGGAGGCATCGGACAGGGCCCCACGAGGTCGTGCTCCAACTGCGGCTCGATAATCCCCCTCAACACCGCATTCTGCCCGAACTGCGGAGCCGCGCAGGCTGCCCCTCAACAGCAGCAGCCTCAACAGCAGCAAGCCCAACAGGCTTCGGGGGCGAAGCCGAAGTTCTGCCCCAACTGCGGCACTGCGATCACGGGGTCGCCCAAGTTCTGCCCCAACTGCGGGACCAAGGTGTAGCGATGATCTTCTGCCCCAGCTGCGGCACCGAGCTCCCCGACGGCGCCGCGTTCTGTTTCAAGTGCGGTGCGAGCCTCGCTCCCCGCGGGGGAGCCCAGGCGGGACCGCAGCCTCAGGCGCAGTCTCCGCCGCAGGGCGGCGCTCAGATCATCGCGCCGGCAGGCGCTACCGCGCTCAAGTGCCCGAGCTGCGGCGCGCCGATATCGCCAAAGTTCGGCGAGATGGTCATCACCTGCGAGTACTGCGGGACTGGCATCACCCTCGGCAACCAGGGATGGAAGGACATCCAGAAGCACACCATGCTGCCTCTGAACCTCACCAAGGACAAGGTCGCTTCCATCATCCACGACATGATGGACAAGGGGATCTTCAAGCACCACACGCAGGAGGAATCGACGCTCGAGGAGATGAACGCCACCTACATCCCCTATTGGATAGTTCCGGTCTCCGCGCGCACAACGATAGTGGCGATCGACGAGCTGCAGCAGGTCGGCCAAGCGGCGACAACGGCCGCCCTGATGGGAATCATGTTTGGAGGCATGGGCGGCGGCGGCTTCGGCGGAGGCTTCGGCGGCGGAGGAAGGCGGAGGTCGTTCGACATGACGAGCCTGCTCGGCTCCTCGAAGCCGTCCTTGATGGGCGGTCTGGGAAGAGGGGCGCTCCTCGGCCGTCTGCCCGGGACGATGATGTACGGGATGGGCATGGGGATGGGCGGCGGGGGAGCCAGGAAGACCTACCAGCTCGACGAGAACTACAACTTCCCGGTCGTCGCGATGAACGACCTAACCGAGTACCAGCCGCACGACTATACGTTCGCGCTCAACCAGAGGGTGATCTTCGACGTCTCCAAGATCGACAAGAGCATGAAGGTCCTGAACGGGGACATCGGTGAGGACGTCGCAAAGGCCCAGGCCAAGACCCTCGTCGACCAGCTACAGTCGCAAAAGGCCCACGCGCAGCACCACATGATCCAGCAGATCAACACCGAGATGGACGTCTCCGACGGAGAGCTGCTTCACGTCCCGGTGTGGTTCACGCGATACGACCACAAGGGGAAGAAGATAGTCTTCGTCTTGGACGGGAACTCGGGCGCCGCGATCAACAGCGTCGGGCTCTAGGCCCGCGGCCCGCTCTTCTTCGTGTTGACGCGGCCTAGGCCCGCGACCAAGAGCAGGCCGAGCGCGAGGGTGATAGGGATCGCGACCGAGACGGGGAACTCGGGAGTCGTCGACGTGGTCGACGCGGCGGAGATGGGGGCATAATACGCGGGGGCTACGGGATTCAGCGTCGACTGGGGGCTCTGGGTGACCGAATTCCCGGCGACGCAATATACGTAGCCATCGGCGGCGACGCACGAGCTCGAGTCGATCGGCACGGGATACTGCGTCATGCCCGTCCACGAGACCACCCCTGAGGAGGAGGCCTGCCCGAAATATGCGCTGGCGCCGCTCAGAAGGTTGCTGTCGAAGCCGCCGACGCAGTAGAGGTACCCGGAGTACGGGGCGCACGACAGCCCGGCGAGAGCGGTGGGGTACGACAGCGCGGCGGTCCACTGGCCTATCCCGGAGGGGCTGAGAGGGGCGTAGTACGCATTGGTGATGGGGCTGTTCTGGTTCGAGCCGACCCCGGTCTCGCCTGCCACGCAGTAGATGTCGCCAGAAAAGACCGTGCACGCCTCCCTGTCGACCGCCAGCGGGTATTGGGTCGAGCCGGACCAGGAACTCAGGCCCGACGAAAGGGAGGCGTAGTAGGTCGAGCTGACCTCGTCGCCGTTGGTGTCGAACCCCCCGACGCAGTAGACGTATCCCGAATACGCGACGCAGGAAATCCCGGCGAGGGCCTCAGGATAGGGGGCTGCGCCCGACCATGAGCCGAGGCCTGACGAAGACACCGGGGCGAAGTAGACCTGGTTCACGTTGTTAGGGTAATCCTGCCCGCCGACGCAGTAGATTCCCGCGGTGGAGTTGACGCACGATGCGCTGTCGACGGCCGTCGGGTACGGGGTGCTCGTGGACCAGCTGCCTATCCCAGAGGTGCTGAGCGCCGCCTGGTAGACCTGGTTGTGGCTGTTGCCGCCGCCTCCGAACCCTCCGACACAGTAGATGGTCGTGGAAAAAGTGACGCAAGACTCGCCTGCGAGCGCGAGAGGGTACTTCGTCGTCGACGTCCACTGGCCGACCGACTCTGCGTGCGCGAGGTTCAACGGCGCGACGAGGAGCACGAGGATGAGCACGGCGACAGAGAGCTCCTTGACCCTGATTGACGCCAAGCTGACCACTCCAGTGACGGGAAGGTATTATCTTTGGTGGCTTGCCCTCCGGATCGTGAGCACGGAAAGGGTCTCATAGAAGAGCTTCTTCTCGGCGACTGACTCGACTTCAAGGTCGAGGTCGCTGCAATGGGAGCGGAAAGATTCGAGGTCTCCCTCCGTCGAGAGGAGCGCGACTATCGTCCCTCGTTCCCTCAAGACTCTGAGCCCCTCATCGAGGAAGGAGTTAGGCACCTCCACGCCGCTCGGCCCGCCGTCGACCGCCCTGTCTTCGATGGGCCACGCCGGAAGATAGGGCGGATTGAAGAAGACGAGGTCGAAGACGCCGTCCCGGAAGCACGTCGCCCTGTCAGCAAGGAGCAGCTCGACCCGCGGCCCGGCCGCGAGCCTCGCCTCCTCGAGCGGGACGACGTCAGTCCCGACGGCGATGCCGAACCTCTCGGAGACGCTCGCGACCACGGCGCCGCTTCCGAATCCGATCTCGAGGCAGGAGTGGCCGCGGAAGGGCTCGAGGGCGTCTCTAAGCAGGTAGGTGTCCTCTGCCGGGAGGTATCTGGGTCGTCCCGCGAGGGGTGACAAGTCGGGGACACCGATGCGCGCCCTTTCGGGACTACTCCTGGAGCTCGCGGTTGGACATTATCTTGTACTCGTCGGGCGTCAGCACCTGCGTGACGTTCTGCGTCTGATAGAAGTACGCCGGTGCGCCGTCCGGCCCGTTCCCTGGCCGTCCGTCGGGACCGAGCATCCTGAACACCTTGACCATGACCGGCTTGACTCCAAGGACCGTGCCGTCGTCCAGCGAGTAGTAGCAATATCTCTCTTGCAATGGCTTGAATCCTACGAGCTTCCCCTTGGGCTGTCCTTCTGGTGTCATGGGCCCGGGGCAGGATCGGCCGCGATAAAAGGAATGGGCGCCTCACCGTCTCCCGAGGAGCTTCGCGGCGCCGGAGCTGAACTGCGCCGCCTTCTTGGGGGTGGAGGCCAGCTCCTCCGGGAGGCCGAGCTCGAGGGCGGCTGCGCGGAGGACCGCCTTGCGCTCTCCATCCCTAATCTTGTAGTCCAGCGGGAGTCTGGCGGCGAACGACGCGATCCTCCCGTCGGCGTAAGGGAACCTCACCTCGCACGACGCCGAGCAGGCCGCCTCGTCCCTCAGGAACCCCCTGTCCGCGCACGCCCTCGCGTCCTGCCTCATCATAGCCTCCGCCGCCCCGGCGCCTTCCTCTCGGGCCTTGATCGCATATTTCATGTATCCCCCGAACAGCTCGTCCGCGAGCTGCCCCAGGAGGATCATCCTGGCATTCCTTCTCTTAGCCAGCGCGCTCGTCGTGGAGTAGATGCACCAGAGGGCCTTGTCCATCAGCGTGGCCTCCCCGGGCGGGAGCTCCGCGCCTCGAGACCCCTTCGCGAGGGCCTCTGCGTCGAGCACCCCGGTCTCCAGCTCCAGCCCGAGGAGCGCCGCCGCCCTCCTCGACTGGCCCTCGTCCCTCGACCCGGAGGCGTACGCCGAGCAGAGCACGACGTCCGAGTACCTAGACGCCACCAAGGCGAGCAGCGAGCTGTCGAGCCCACCGGAGAAGGAGACGGCGACCCGCCTCTGCCCCTGGACGCGCCCTCTGACCGACCCGTCGATGAGGGACGCGAGCGCCTTGGCTGCCTCCTCGAAGGAGGGGGTGCCCGCGTCTTCCTCCCGCCTTTCGGCGGCCTTCACTGCCTCCCCTTTCACGTAGGCCGTCCCCGGGGGCACCAGCGCCGCCCCTTCGAGCATCCTGTAGTCGCTCGCGATCGAGCCTGCCCCCGGGCCGCTCTTCACCGCCCAGAGGCCCCTGGTCCCGAGCGCGTCCCGCGCGCCGTATACCCCCTCCGTCCCCTTCCCGAGGAGGCAGAACTCCCCGCCCGCATAGCCGTGGACCAGGGGGAAGCCGCCCTTCTCCAAGGAGAACGCCAAGGCTACCTCTCTCTTCCCCGAGAGGGGGGCGCCCTCTATCTTCCTGAACTCCCCGTCCGTGCTGACGAGGACCTCCCTCGCGTATCTCCTCCCCCGCCGAGCTGCGTCCCGGGCGAGCGAAGGGGCGCCATCGCCCTTGAAGTAGGCGAACCCGTTGGTCAGCATCAGTTTGCCTCCTCTTTGATTCTCTGCGCGAGGACAGGGCCTATCTTGTCCACCAGGCCGAGCCTCTCGGCAGGGGCTTCCCTTATCGACTTGATCGTCCGGAACCCGAAGTTGTAGAGGGACCTCGCCCTCACCCTCCCGACGCCTCGCAGCTTCGTGAGCTCGACGAGCTCCCCCTTTACGCCGGCCTCGACCCTCTTCCTGAGGAAACCCGCCTCCTTGATCACGTCGTACTTGCCGTAGAGCTTCGCGAGCTCGCACAGGCAGTAGAGGAGCCAGTCCGCGCTGTCCACGGCCCTGTGGAGGTCGCCCGGCTCAGCCCCGAGCCTCTCCAGGATGGCGTCCTCCTTCTGCTCGTCGATCCACGAGTCGAGCACCATCACCGTCCTCATCTCCTGGAGGACTTCCTCGTACTCCATGAATGACGAGCTCCTCCGCTCGTCCGCGAGAGAGAACGAGGACCTGTTCGACTCGAGGAACTCGTACGCCTGCTGGTAGTGCTTCTCCCTCATCGGGAACTTCGGCTCAAAGTCGGTGCTCTTCGCGACAAGGTGGAGCAGGCGCACAGTGTGGTCGGGGCCTGGCTCGAACCCGCCGAGGTTCTTCCTGAATAGGACCCCTGTCAAGGGGTCGATGTATAGCGTGGAGATCCTCTTCCCGAAGCCTGTCGCCTGGAACGCCCTGTTCTTCTCCACTATGAGCTGCTCAGCGAACAGGTACCCAAGCGCGTCGTCGACGTGCCTCGCGACGCTCTCCTTCCCGGTCTGTGCGGCGAGGAGCGTCTTGGAGAAGATCGAGTCGACCTCCTCTCGTGAGATCCCCAGGCGGCTGGCAATCACGGCCAGGAGGTGGACCCTCATCCCCCTCTCGCCGCCGAGCCTCGACTCTATCGGCTCTGGGCTCGACTCAACATAGCGGCGCATCAAATCCTCCGAGCTGATGCTCGGAGGAGGGATCATCACGGTCTCGCCGTACTCGTCGTACTGGGGCCTCCCCGCCCTCCCCGCCATCTGCCTGTAGTCCAGCACGGATATCGCGGAGCTCATGCCTAGCTCGCCGTCATACCTCGAGAGGTCGGCTATCACCACCCGCCTCGCCGGGAGGTTCACCCCCGCTGCGAGGGTGGGCGTGCTAGCAAGGAGCTTCACGGCCCTCTGCCTGTACGTGTCCTCCACTATCTTCCTGTGCTCGTGGGGCAACCCCGCGTGATGGAAGGCCGCCCCCTTGCTCACAAGGTCGGCCAGGAGCCTGCTGAGGCCCGTCTCCTCTCCCGACTCGCGGATCCGCCTAGCCGCATCGTTGCAGGCCGTCCTCTCCGAGTCCCCTAGGTACCTCGACGTGAGCTCAGAAGCCTTCGTCGCGAGGCTCACCGCCCTCTTCCTCGTGGAGGCGAAGATGAGGGACTGCCCGCCGGTCGATATCGACTCTATCGCGACGTCTATCGCGGGGCCGTAGGTCGACCTCACCGTCTCTATCTCTCCTCCCAGGTCGCCGAACCAGACGCGGCCGTGGTCGTACACCCCCTGGCGCAGGGGGACCGGCCTCCAAGTCAGCTCCACGAGGTCCGACCGCAGCCACCTCGCGATCTCCTCTGCATTGCTTACCGTCGCCGAGAGCGAGAGGAGCTGCGTCTTCACGCCGCTGTGGATCACCTTCGTCAGTATCATCTCCAGGGTCGGCCCTCTGTCGCCGCTCCCGGCAAGGTGGACCTCGTCCGAGACGAAGAGCCCCACGTCTGGCAGCCATGAGATCCCGTGCCTCAGGAGGGAGTCGAACTTCTCGTTGGTCAGGATGAGGAAGTCGTAGTTCTTGAGCGCCTCACCAGCCGAGTCGAAGTCGCCCGTCGAGATGACGCACCTCACACCGAACCGTTCTAGCAGGTTCCTGAACTCCGCGTACTTCTCGGAGGCGAGCGCCCGCAGCGGGCTGAGGTAGACCGCCTTGCGCTTCTCCTCGACTATCCTCTTGTAGGCGGCGAGCGCGGCGATGAGAGTCTTTCCGCTGGCTGTCGGGCTCGCGACAAGGAGGTTCCTTCCCTCGAGGAGCCCGGCCTCCACCGCCGCGGCCTGAGGGGGGTAGAGGTCGACGAACCCCTGCGAGTTCAGGAAAGCGGTGAACTCCTTAGGCAGGGGAAGCTCACTCACCTTCGTCGCGAAGACGCCTCCCACGCTTCAGCGTCGCGGGGCGCCATGTTCTCAGCCCCACCCTTCCTAGCCCTGGACTCTTCTGAAGAACCCGGGCTTCGACTCGAAGATTATGCCTTCCTTTGTTATCTTCTTGATCAGGTTGTCGACCTCGTCCTCGTTCGCGAACTTGTTGGTCTTCATCAGCTCCTGCCTGAAGAGCTTCGCCTCTATGGGCTTCCTGTCCGGGCCCTCCAGTCCCCTCAGGGTGTCCATGACCGTCGCCAGCTTGCCTCTCTCGCCGGCGGGCTGTCCGAGCAAGATCCCAAAGTCTCCCTTCGTCTTGGTCTCTGTGTCGGTGAGGACGTCCTCGACCATCTTGTTCATCAGCGAAATGGCTGTGAGGGCGTCGTCCTCGGTGACCTCCTCTCGGAGCATGAGCCTGGCCTTGGCGCTCGCGAGACGTATCAGAGACTCGAGGGTCCTAGGTGTGGCGCCTATCTGCCCCTCGCTGGCGCTCCTCCTGAGCTGGAGGTAGTATTCCTTGATCCTGTTCTCCGCCTCCATGGTGAGCACCGGGGAGTAGTTCTTGGCGAACGCGATGTACTTCTTGAGGAGCTCGAACTGAATCGGAGGCGCCTCTACGTACGCCCTCTTCCGGTGGACGTCGAGTATGTGCGTGGCCAGCTTCTCGTCCTGCCCCGGGATGGGCGTGTCCCTCAGGACGAAGATCAGATCGAACCTCGTCAGCAGGGGGATCGGCAGCGTAATGTTGTCTATGAGATTCTGGTACGGGTTATATTTGCCGAGAATCGGATTAGTCGCGGCGAGGATGGCAGTCCTAGCGTTGAGAGTAGCGTAGATGCCTCCCTTGGCTATTGTGACTGTGTTGTGCAGCACGATCCCCGCTGACACGAAGTTGTGTCGGGGCTCGACCGTGACGTCGTAGACCCACTCCGTCCTTGCCCGCCCCTCGTTGAGGACCGATTCCACCTTGGTCACCCTGAGGAACCGTAACCCCATGATGCCCCTGATGAATTCTATGCTTTCGCCGAGCGATGCGAACCTTTCGTTGATTACGCCACTGATTGTCTCGGCGAGCTTGCCCGCTTGCTCGCTTCCGTATCCTCCGCGCTCCAAGTACTCTATCGCCCCTCTTTTTACTCCGCACTCCTTCGCAAGCCGCTCCTGTGACCAACCTGTTGCCGCGCGCAACTCTTTCACGGTCCTTCTCCCCGCTGAGAGCGACAGGACCGTCCGGCGTCTATCTTCCAGTCGGCTCAGAAGTCGTTCCACCGTGGACTTGGTGATTCCATTCCCTGACTTGAGATGCCGCCAGAAGTACCCATCGTAGCTCATCCCTGCGTCTTCCAAGAGCTGAATCAGCGTCTGCGCCACCCCCGTCGGAAGAACGTCATGGCCCCTGTTGTTCTTACTGCTCCTGTCGACCAGTTTTTGGATCCTGTCTCGTCTGTGGTCTAGCGGGTCTACCACTCTGTCAAGGAACTCGTGAAGGGAATCCCCAGTTATGTAGACCTTGAATGAGTCGTTGGACCTGTCGGCTACAATCCTTGACGCAATCTCCAGTTTAAGCAAAAGGTCTTGATAATCCTCCGCTAGACCACGCGATGCTGTGCGATAGCACACTGCGTCCGTCTCAACACCGCCGTCACCAAGGAACGCAGCGGTAAGAAACTCGTTAATGTGCGCAACCGACGCGCTAAGGATCTTGGCCGGGGCCCTCTTGCTCCTTGCCTTGCATACCATCTCCGGGAAGTTCTCGCTAAACCAGGCGTGGAGGGTGGTCGAGAGGTATCTGAGTCCCGCCTTCCTTCCTCCAGAGACCCGAATCGTCGGCTCGAAGCCAAATTCATCGCGCGTCAGCGTCCTCATCTCCGCGAGCAACCTTTCGTCTAGGTTTGTGAAGTCCACCTCGACGGTGGCGCCGACATAGAAGTTGCCTTCAGTGACAAGATAGCCAAGTATCCTCGCAGTCTTGAGGGTAAGTGAGGCGGGCTGCGTGATTTTCTTGGAGAGCTTGGAAGAAGTAACTGGCGCCAAGGCGATAGCCATCGAAGAATTCGGGATGCGCGTCGGGCCAGGGATGAATGACCCTATTTGCAACTTCTCGGCGGGGATTGTCGATATTCCTGCGCCGCAGAAGGCGAAGATTGGATGCTCCGGTGTCACCAGGATTGACCTACCATTGGAGAACGTGGCCTTGACGAAGCGATTCGGCGCCCGGTGTCTGCTCAAGTTTGAGATTGCTGTCTTCTCCACTATCCCGCTGCCGAGATTGACAGAGAATATTCTGTCCGAAGGGCTGACCCTGAGAATCTCGCAATCCTTTCCGGGCTCGACCAGTTCTGGATGTCCGCGAATCGCTTCCTCGACGTAGTCGCCGATTCTGACCTTGCCGCTGGAAAGCAGCACCTCGGTTGAGGGATGGTAGGATTGCTGTTCCATCTGCTCGTGGAGCGCGCTCCTGTCCTCGGGTTTCATCTTGTCGAACTCGTCGATGCACGCGATCCCTTGATCGGCGAGGACGACCACGCCCGCCTCGAGCATGAGGGTGTTCTTCTCTCGTATCACGGCCGCGGACAGCCCAGCCGCGGTCGAACCCCTGCCCGAGGCGAACATGCCCCTGGGCGCCACCTGGGCGGCGAACTTCAGCATCTCTGACTTGGCGACCCCTGGGTCGCCCACGAGGAAGACGTTGATGTCGCCCCTAAGCTTCGTCCCGTCGGGGAGGATGGTCTGAGGCCCTCCGACCAGCAGGAGCAGTATGGCCTCCTTCACCGCCTCGTGCCCGAGTATCCCGGGCGCCATGGACTTGATCAGCTTCTGGTAGGCGTCCGGCCCTGCGGCGATGCTCTTGATTATCGCCTCGTCCTCCTTCGTTATGTGGACCTGGCTGGGCTCCTTCCCCACGACCTCGATGTAGTTGGCGTCGATCTTGGAGCGGAAAGACCTGCTTCGGGGTATCCCGAAGGCAAAGTCCTGCTCGGCGCGCACGATGCCCGTCATGATGGCCCGGTCTCCGGGCCTGGCCGTGTTCACGATGTCCCCCTCCACGTCGATGTCGAAGAACCGGGGGAGCTGACCCGGGGGCAGCTCCTCTGGAAGCTCCTGGACCCTGAGTATCTGGCTGTCGATGAACGCGCTGTCCTTCTGGTCGAGCTCGAAGTTCCTCGTCTCGTCGCATCCCTCGCATTTCGCGGGCTTCTTTATGCTAGGGCCCTCCTGGATCACCCTGGTGGTGTGCCCGTCGGGGCAGACGAAAGCCGCGTCGACGAGAAGAGGTCGCAGCTCGGAGGTCCGAACCAGCATTCCCGCGAAGGCGATCATCTTGTCGAGGTGTGACGTGTCGACCTTCCGGAGGTTCACCCTATCGGTGACGCCCCGGAGCCTGATGGTGAGGCTCTTCCTTATCTCGCCCGCGTACCCCGGATTCTCGGTGCTCAGCACCTCAAAGGCCGCCGACCTGCATTCTTTCAGAGCCTTGTCCGGGTCCTTCATCAGGCTCTCCGCCAGGTCGGTGTTGAAGTGGATCAGGTCCTCATAGTCGACGATGACCGACTTCCTCCCCGAGGCGGCCATCTGCGCGAGTATCACCTGGTACTTTCGCTCTCCGTCCTTGTCCTCGAACCCCCTGAGGAACTCCTCGAAGAGCTCCGACAACCCCTTTGTCAAGACGGCCATCGTGGACCACTATCTCCTTGGCTACTGCTCTCCCAAGAGAGCGTTCTTCCATGCCGCGGAGATGGAGCTGCTCATCGAGAAGAAAGCCTTCTCCTCGGGCGTGATCCTGTCCGCGATGGTCTTGACGTTCGCCGACGAGCTCATCGAAAGGAGCTTGCTCAGCCGCCTTCCGATGAGGTCGTAGCTCGTCAACTTGAGCTTCTCATAGTCCTCCCGCCTGTATTTCCCCCTCTCGACCCCCACCCTGACAGCGGCGAGCCGCCTGCGCATGCGGATGTAGAAGTTTGGCTCCAGGGGCGAGAGCTGGGGCGAGGCGAGGATCTTCTCGCGGGTCAGCGCCTTGAATATCTCCACCTCGAACGCTTCCTCCGACATCTCGGCCAGCTCGAGGGCGACCAGTTCCTCCGCCACCCAGCGGGGCATCTCCAGCTTCTCGCCTTCGTTGGTCTTCTTTAGCACCAAGTCTCCGACCTCGATCTCGTCGGTAGAGGTCTTCATCGTGACCCTCACCGGCGCCAAGAGGAACTCCCTCTCCCTCTGCTCGAATATCTTTGCCACGTCGGCGCCAGGGTCCTCCAAGATAGGTTCAACAACTCCTTTCTGTGTTATGGGGACTGCCAAACAATTATCTCCGCATAATTAAGTCTATGCGCCTCTGCTACAGGTCCGTCCACTTTCCGATGCCTCTCCTGAGCGCTCCCCGGTACGCCAGCCAGCCAGCCGCATTGTCTTCGAAAGCCAGGCCCACGCACTTGAAGAACGTGACCTCGGACCTTGACGTCCGCCCGCGCTTCTTCCCGCTCACGAGCTCGGAGAGCTCGGCCCTGATCGCCCTCTTGGACAGCCTTCCCTCCTTGATCGGTATCAGAAGGTCGCCCGCCTCCTCGAGGACAGCCTCCTTCGAGTCGACGAAGATGGACGCCCGCGACACAAAATCGGAGTCGACCTCGCGGGCCTCCGGCCTGTAGGCGCCCATCGAGACGACGTGGGTCCCTTCCTGGACGGACGCCCCCTTGAAGACCGGGGTCTTCGAGGTCGTGGCGGTGACGAGCACATCGCTCCCACGGACGCACGTTTCCACCTTCTCGACGACCTGGGCCTCCACTTTTAGCGAGTCAGAGCACCTCTTCGCCAGGGCCTTGCTGCCGGCCGGGTCCATGGAAAATATCCTTACCTTCCTTATCGAGCGGAGCTCGGACACGACGCCGTTTACCTGCTGATACGCCATCCCGCCGGCCCCGATGATCCCGAGCGTCTCGGAGTCCTTCCTTGCTAGATATCTGCAGGAGAGCCCCGAGACCGCACCAGTCCTTATCGCCGTCAGGATGCCCCCCGAGAGCATCCCCTTCGGCTCGCCCGTCTCTCCGTCGACCAGGATGGTCACCGCGTTGATCGAGGGGACCCCTCTCTTGTTGTTCGGGAAGACGCTCACGACCTTTACGCTCGCCTCTGCGGAGGCACGCCTGGCCATCGACGGCATGATGAGGACGTCCCCGGCGGGGACGGCGAGCCTGGACCTCAGAGGGGCGTCCACTTTGCCTTGTCCGTAGAGCGCGAAGACGTCCGCCATCTCGTCGATGCAGTCGGCCATGGGGCAGGCGGTCGTCACCTCGTCTGAGTTCAGCACGAGAATCTTCACGGGTCTGGGTCTTCCTCTCGCCACCCCATTTCCCAAGACAGATATATACTCAAAAGGCCGTCGCCAGATTATTCGTCATGATTTCCGCCGTCGCGGCCTCAGGAGCGGCCCCCTGACCCATGTCGCTCGAGGCTCTGATGTGGGTAGAGAAGTACAGGCCCCACAAGATCGACGACCTGGTCAACCAAGAAGAGGTGAAGGAACGGCTGAGGCCGTTGCTGGAGAAGAAGAGCGAGCTCCCCCACCTTCTCTTCGCGGGGCCCCCAGGCTCCGGGAAGACCACGACGGCGCTCCTGCTCGCGAGGGAGCTCTTGGGCGACCTGGCGAACGACTACGTGCTCTCCCTCAACGCCAGCGACGAGAGGGGGATAGACACCGTCCGAGAGCGGGTCAAGACATTCGCAAGCTACTCTGACAGGAGGGAGGGAGTGCCGTTCAGGCTCGTAATCCTAGACGAAGCTGACGAAATGACACACGACGCGCAAACCGCCCTTCGGCGGATTATGGAGGAGACGTCGAGATACACGCGCTTCGTCCTCATCTGCAACTACTCCTCGAACCTGATCGAGCCCATCCAGAGCCGCTGCGCGATCTTTCGCTTCAAGAAGATAGGGCAGGAGGAGGTGACCGCGCGCCTGAAGAAGATCGCAAAGGCCGAGGACGTCAAGGTGGCTGAGAAGGTCCTCCAGGCCATCAGCGCCGCGGTGGACGGCGACCTCAGGCAGGGAATCAACCTCCTCCAGGCCGCATCGGCAGGGGGTTCCGAGGTGACCCTGGACAGGGTCAACGCCGCCACCGGGTCGAGCGTGAGGGAGAAGGCGGCCGAGATAATCCGCCTCGCGCTCGGAGGCGACTTTCCCGCCGCGCGGTTGAAGCTGGTCGAGCTCACGCGGGTCTACGGGATCCCCGAGTCAGACTTTCTGCGCTTCGCGAACGAGGAGATAGCGAAGGGGGCGGGCGAAAGCACCGCCGAGGCGATCAGGATCTTGGCCGAGTACGATTTCAGGTTAGCGATGGGGGCGAACCCCGAGGTCCAATTGACCGCCCTCCTCGCGGAGTTGGCGGCGCTTCGATCAGGCACGGGCGGCAAGCGCTAGCGGCGTGGTGAGACTCCCCGAATGGACCTCTCCCAGCCGCGCGGAATCCGCGACATCGAGCCGGACGAGTTCGACCTTCACCTCAAGATCCGGCGGGCGTTCGAGGAGGTCGCGCGGGCCTACAACTTCAGGCTGATGGAGCCCGGGCCCCTCGAGAGCCTCTCCATCCTGAGGGCGAAGAGCGGGAGCCAGGTCGACGACCAGATCTACGCTTTCAAGGACAAGGCCGACCGCGACATCGGGCTTCGCTTCGACCTCACCGTTGGGATGACGCGCAACGTCTCCTCGAAGAAGGGCCTGAAGCCGCCGATAAAACTCGCCTCCTACGGGGGAGTGTGGCGCTACGACGAGCCGCAGCACGCGAGGTACAGGTGGTTCTACCAGTGGGACGTCGAGGTCTTCGGAGACCAGAGCGTCGAGGCCGACGCCGAGGTCATGGATCTCTGCTACAACCTCTTCAAGAGGGTCGGCCTCCAGGACTTTTCTCTCGAGGTGGGCGACCGCCGTGTCGTCGAGGAGTACATCCGGGAGTCGATGGGCGTCTCCTCCGAGGAGGGGCTCATGGAGATGATGAGGGCGCTCGACAAGGTCCAGAAGAAGACGGAGGAGGAGCTCGTCGAGGAGTACTCGCGCAAGGGGGTCAGCGGCGAGGCGCTCTCCGAGCTCCTGAAGTTCGGGAGGACGAGGGGCTCCCCCGACATGGTCTGCAAGCGGCTCGAAGAGCTTCGACTCGCGTCCGCCGGCGGGGGCGGGCTCGTCGCCCTGCGCGACTCCCTCAGGTCCAGAGGAATCCAGAGCGTCGAGTACAACATGAGCATAGTGAGGGGGCTCGACTACTACACGGGGATAGTCTTCGAGGTGATCGACCGAATGCACCCAGACCTAGGCTCGCTCTGCGGCGGAGGGCGATACGACGTGCTCCCGAAGCTCTTCGGCAGGCCTGACCTCCCCGCGACCGGAGCGGCTGGCGGGGTCGAGCGGATAGCACTCTCGATGGGACGCTCTAAGGGCGAGGACGTCGAGAACTCGGTCTACGTCGCATACACGGAGCCAGCATTGGCAGAGAAGGCGCTGGCCATAGTCTCGTCGCTGAGGGGACGAGGTACGCGGAGCGAGCTCGGCACCCGGGGCAAGAGCCTCGGGAAGCAGCTCGAGGACGCCAGCGGGAGAGGGTTCGCCTGGGTCGTGATAATCGGGAAGAGGGAGCTAGAGTCAGGGCAGCTCACGCTGAGGAACATGAGCACGCGCGCCGAGGAGAAGGTCCCCCTTGACGGCCTCCTCGCCAGAATGAGTCCGACCTGACCTCAGCTCAGGGTCTTGAGCGGCGAACGGACGCAGAGGAGCACCGCCTTCCCCTCCTCGACGGTCGTCAGGAACGGGACCTGGAGTTCGACCGCCTTGCGCCGGACCTTGTAGAGGTCTTTCCTCATCTTGTTGAGGTTCGTGTTCAGCGAGAGGACCATGGCCACCTTGCCCTTGCTTATCATCTCGAGCATCGCTTCGAGGGTCACGGCCGTCGTCACGTCGCCTAGAAGGGGGAGAAGGGACTCGGTCGTCACGAAGTCTATCCCCGCCTCCTTGAACCCCCCGACAAGGGCCTTCGCCTCGCCCAGCTCGGACATTTCGTCCGCCAGGACTATTGCGGTCTCCCCCTTGGAGGGGATCTTCAGCCCAGATGCTATCAACGCCCTGCTCATCGCCTCGGCGAGGGTGTCGCCGAAGCACGCCACCTCTCCCGTCGAGCGCATCTCCACCCCGACCGTGGGCTCCGCGCCCTCCATCTGCATGAACGAGAACTGCGGGGCCTTCACCGCGAACTGCTTGGGCTCGGGTACGTCGCCCATCCCCTCCAGCTTCCCGCCCAGGATCACCGTGGCGGCCAGCTTGATCAGGTTCGTCCCCGTGGCCTTCGAGACGAACGGGAGCGACCTCGAGGCGCGGAGGTTGCACTCTATCACCTCGACGTCGTCCTTCACGCACAGGTACTGGATGTTGAAAGGCCCCTTGACGCCGAGCTCCCGCGCGATGGCCCGCGTGTACTCGCGTATCTTCGTCTTTGCGGCCTCGCTCACAGAGACTGTGGGTATGGTCATTATTGCGTCCCCGGAGTGGACGCCCGCCTTCTGCACGTGCTCCATGATGGCACCTATGACGGTCGTCTCCCCGTCGGAGACGCCGTCGACCTCTACCTCCTTCGCGTCCTCGCGGAACTTGCTTATCGTGACGGGGTAGTTGGGGTTGACCTCGGCAGCCTTCACGAGGAAGCTCTCCAGCTCCCTGCTGCCCCAGATCACCCTCATCGCGGACCCGCTCAGGACGTGGGACGGCCTGACGATGACCGGGTAGCCCACCTTGTCGCAGAACTGCCTCGCCTGCTTCATCGACCTGAAGCTCCCCCACTCGGGCTGGGGGATCCCTATCTTGTCGAGAAGGAACGCGAACCTCTCCCGGTCCTCCGCCCTCTCGATCGAGTCGGCGCTCGTCCCCATGACGTTGACGCCCTTCTTGTCGAGCTCGATCGCCAGGTCGTTCGGGGTCTGGCCTCCTACGCACAGGACGGCGCCCATGGGCTTCTCCCTCTCGTAGATGGAGAGGACCCGCTCTGCTGTCAGTTCCTCGAAGTACAGCCGGTCGCTCATGTCGAAGTCGGTGGAGACTGTCTCGGGGTTGCAGTTCACGACGATTATCTCGTCGACCTTCCCGCTCTCCTTGAGCGCCCACGCCATGTTCATGGTTCCCCAGTCGAACTCGACGGAGCTCCCGATCCTGTAGGGTCCTGCTCCCAGTACTATCACCTTCTTCTTTTCGCTCGGCTTCGCGTCGTCGGTCGAGGCGTTGTATGTCACGTAGAGGTAGTTGGTGCGGGCGGGCCACTCGGCTGCGAGTGTGTCGATGGCCTTGACCTTGGGCGTGATTCCCATCCTCTCCCTCATCGCGCGCACGTCATCCTCGTCTATGTCGACCGCGTTCGCGACCTGCTTGTCGGAGAACCCGAGGCGCTTGGCCTCGAGAAGCACCTCGGGGTCGCGGTCGATGCCTTCGCGCCCGCTGAGCTCGACCCTTCGGTACGCATCCACGATGTTCTTCAGCTTGCTGACGAACCACGGGTCGATCACGCTGAGCCTCGCGACCTCGTCCTCAGGGATCCCGACCATCAGAGCCTCGACGACGTCAAAGATTATCTGGTCGGTGGGGTTCTTCAGCCGCGCCTTCAAGGCCTCCAGGTCGTCCTCCTCGAGGAGGCGCCGTATCACCCCGTCGTACCTGATGTTGAGCATCCTCGCCGCCTTCTGTATCGCCTCCTCGAACCCCCGACCTATCGCCATCACCTCGCCTATCGACTTCATGGCCGTGCCTATCCCCCTCGAGGCGCCCTCGAACTTCTTCGTGTCCCATCTCGGCATCTTCAACACTACGTAGTCGAGCGAAGGCTCGAACATCGCCGTGGTCACGCCCGTGACCTTGTTCTTCAGCTCGGTCAGGGAGTACCCGAGGCAGAGCTTGGCCGCTATGTACGCGATGGGATATCCGGTGGCCTTGGAGGCCAGCGCCGACGACCTGGAGAGGCGGGCGTTGATCTCGATGGCGCGGTAGGTCTCCGACTTGGGCTCGAGGGCGAACTGCATGTTGCACTCTCCCACTATCCCGCACCTCCTAGCCGCCTTCAGAGAGAGGGACCGGAGCATGTGGTACTCGCGGTTGGTTATCGTCTGCGAAGGCGCGACGACGATGTTGTCCCCGGTGTGCACCCTCATGCTCAGGACGTTCTCCATGTTGCAGACGATCTGCCCGTTGTCGTCGCCGTCCCGCATCACCTCGTATTCGATCTGCTTCCAGTGGCCGATGTACTCCTCGATGAGGACCTGGTGCGCCATGCTCAGGTTGAGCCCCCGCTGGACGATCTCGTCCAGCTCCCTCTCGTTCCTCGCGACCCCTCCGCCCCTCCCCCCGAGCGTGTAAGCGACCCTCATTATCACGGGATAGCGGATCTCCTTGACCACCTCGTGCGCCTCTTCTAGCGAGTATGCAGGCCTGCTCTTCGGGCAGGCGACCCCTATCTCTAGCATCGTCTCCTTGAAGAGCTCGCGGTCCTCGGTGATCTCGATCCCCTTGATCTGGGTCCCCAGCACCTTAACGCCGTACTTCGAGAGGATCTCCATCCTCGAGAGCCCCACCCCGCAGTTGAGGGCGGTCTGCCCCCCGAACCCCAGGAGTATGGCGTCTGGCCGCTCCTTCTCGATGACGTCGGTGACGAACTCGGGGTTGACCGGGAGGAAGTGGATCTTGTCAGCCATCCTCTCGTCGGTCTGGATGGTCGCGATGTTGGGGTTGACGAGGATCGAGCGTATCCCCTCCTCCCTGAGCGCCTTTAGGCATTGGCTACCGGAGTAGTCGAACTAGCGGCCGCCTCTTCAGCGGCTTTCGCCTGCTTCTCCGATCTTTATTGCCCCGCTTCCCAGGACCAGCGCACTCTTCACGCTTTCATGTTTCGAACTCTCTCACCTACCGCGCTCTTCTTCTGAGCTAGCATCATCTCAGTGAACCTGTCGAAGACGAACTCAGTGTCATACGGCCCCGGCGCCGCCTCCGGATGGAACTGGACGGCGATGCACGGCTTCCCCTCATGGACTAGGCCCTCGACGCTCTTGTCGTCCGCGTTGATGAACCAAGGCTTGAGCCCCGTCTTGGATAGGGTCTTGGGGTCGACCGCGTAGCCGTGGTTCTGGCTGGTGACGTAGCCCCTCCCGGAGACGAGGTCCACGACGGGCTTGTTCTGCCCCCTGTGGCCGTACTTGAGCTTGTAGGTCTCCGCCCCCTGCGACATACCCAAAACCTGCTCGCCGAGGCAGATCCCGAGCATCGGGACCTCCGAGTCGACTAGCCTGGCCGTGGTCTTGACGGTGTCCACGCAGAGCCGGGGGTCGCCGGGCCCGTTGCTGACTATCACGCCCGCCGGGTCGTACTTCATGACCTCGGCGTAGGACGAATCGAAAGGCATCCTCACGACGGCGTACCCTCTCCCGAGCATGTTCCTGATTATGCTCTCCTTGGCGCCGCAATCGATGACCACCACCCTCTTCTCGGAGACGCCGTAGGTCTCGGCCTCTCTCACCGAGACGCGCTTCACAAAGTCCACGGAGTCGTATCTCGCCGCCTTCTCAAGGCGCCTCTTGAGCTCCCTCCTGTTCGCCACTCCCGGCCCGTTGGCGAGCGCGCACATCATCACGCCCCTTTCTCTTATCGTAGAGACGAGGGCGCGCGTGTCTACCCCTTCTATTCCTGGAGCGCCCTGGTCTGCCATCCAACGCGACAGCGTCTGCACCGACGCCCAGTGGCTCGGCCTCCGGCATTGCTCCTGGACTACCAGCCCCGTGACCTTGATCCCGCCCGACTCGAAGTACCTGGGGAGGCCGAAGACGTCCTTCTCTTCTGCGCTCGGCACCCCGTAGTTGCCGATCAGAGGGTACGTGAAGCAGAGGACTTGACCCGCGTAGGAAGGGTCGGTCATGGACTCGGGATAGCCGACCATCCCAGTGTTGAAGACCAGCTCGCCGACGACGGTCGCTTCGGCGCCGAAACCCTTCCCGAGGAAGAGCGTCCCGTCCTCAAGAAGCAGGACCGCGGGGCTGCTCCCCTCAGGTTTTTCCATCACGTCTCTTAAAGAAAAAAAGTTCCGCCCGTTCCTTTTTTAAACTCTTTGACCAGATTCGGAGCAACATCTCAAAATCATGGCCGATTACCAGATTCACGCTCGACCCTTCTCCTCTATCCTCTTGCGCTCCTCAGAGATGAGGTCCGTGAGCGCCGTGAACGCCTTCCCTACCTCCTTCATCTTGACGACTATGATCGTGTCCGTATGGCAGCTGACGGTGTCCTCGATGTTGACGTGCCTCCTCGCAATCTGGTTGTAGAAGTTGATGAGGCACCCCGGGGTGTTAGTGATCTCCAGCGGGCTCTGGACTATTATCGCAGCGTAGTCGTCCCCCTCCTCAAGTATCCCCGAATCCGACAGCTTGCTCCTCACCTTCT
>Ga0307374_10004614_pt1 | contig 22849 bp, 18 predicted proteins | sample OX3MG_FD_202532 | JGI IMG/M metagenome (GOLD analysis project Ga0307374, IMG submission 202532) | Soil microbial communities from Risofladan, Vaasa, Finland - OX-3 | ecosystem: Environmental > Terrestrial > Soil > Coastal area > Acid sulfate soil | place: Finland: Risofladan, Vaasa | collected... | reverse complement strand
CGCACTCACGATTCCGGTGAACATGACCGAGGCTTCTCCTGCGGCCGCATTATGAGGCGTACATCTTCGCCGATGCGGCAAATCTCGGCGAACTCGAAGCGCTGCGCGACCGGTCCGCCGGCGGCGCCGCGCAGCGCGGCGAGCGGCTGCGCGTCGGTGCCGAGCAGCATCGGCGCGACGTAGACGATGAGCTCGTCGACGAGTTCCGCCTCGATCCAGGCGGCAGCCAGCCGCGGACCGCACTCGACCAGCAGCTCGTTGATCTCGAGTTGCGCGAGCCGCGCGAGCGCGGCGGCCAAATCCAGGCCGCGCCCGGCGCGCGGCAGCGCCTCGATGCGCACGCCGCCGCGCTCGGCGCCGTCCGCCGCGACCGCACCGTGCGCGGCTCGCGACAGCGAATCCCCGGCGGCGAACAGCAGCGCGTTGCCGCCGGCGAACACCCGCGCGTCCGGCGCCGAGGACAACGCCGGATCGAGCACGACCCGCAGTGGCTGGCGCACCCAGTCGCCGTATTGCCAGCGCACGTCGAGCCGCGGGTCGTCGCTGCGCACCGTGCCGGCGCCGGTCAGCACCGCGGAACTGCGCGCGCGCCAGGCCTGCACGTCCCGGCGTGCGGCCTCGCCGGTGATCCACGCCCGGCGGCCGTCGGCGCGCGCCGTGCGGCCGTCGAGGCTTGCCGCGAGCTTCAGCCGCAGGTGCGGGCGGCCGCGCTCGAAGCGCGAGAAGTACCCGGGGTTGAGCCGCCGCGCCTCATCTGCGAGCGGCCCGACCTGCAGCTCGACGCCGGCCTCGCGCAGGCGGGCGATGCCGGCGCCGGCGACGCGCGGATTCGGATCGATTTGCGGGCAGACCACACGGGCGATGCCGGCGGCAATCAGCGCATCCGCGCACGGCGGGGTGCGCCCGGTGTGGCTGCAAGGCTCGAGCGTCACGTAGGCGGTCGCCCCGCGCGCCGCCGAGCCCGCCGCGCGCAGCGCCAGCACTTCGGCGTGCGCCTCGCCGGCGCGGCGGTGCCAACCTTCGCCGACGGCGCGATCGCCGCGCACCACGAGGCAGCCGACCCGAGGATTCGGGTCCGTCGTGTACAGTCCGCGTTCGGCCAGATCCAGCGCCCGCCGCATCCAGGCCGCATCGTCCGCACCGGCCGTCACGGCTCCTCGCCCCCGGGCAGCAAGGGCAGCTGGTCCTTGCTCGCCGCGCGGCGCCGCGCATGGCGGCGCAGCTGGTCGATCTCGGTGCGAAACGCCTCGATGTCCTGGAAGCTGCGGTAGACGGAGGCGAAGCGCACATAGGCAACCTCGTCGAGATGGCGCAGCTCCTCCATGACCATCTCGCCGACGGCGCGCGAGCCGACTTCGCGCTCGCCGAGGCTGCGCAGCTTGTGGCAGATGCGCGCGAGCGCATCGTCGATGGTCTCGCGGCTGACCGGGCGCTTCTCGAGCGCCTTCTGCATCCCGGCGCGCAGCTTGGTCTCGTCGAACGGCTCGCGGCTGCGGTCGCTCTTCACGACCATCGGCAGGAGCAGTTCCGCAGTCTCGAAGGTGGTGAAACGCTCCGCGCACGCGAGGCATTCGCGGCGCCGGCGTATCTGTCGTCCTTCGCCGGCGAGTCGCGAATCGATGACCTTGGTCTCCGTGTGGCCGCAAAATGGACAGTGCATCGCACACGCTCACTCGGCCGGCCGCGCGGCCGGCCTGCGCCTCAGGCATACACGGGGAAGCGCCCGCACAGCGCGACCACGTCCTTGCGTACGCGTTCGATCACGCTCTCGTCGCCGGACCCGTCGAGCACGTCGGCGATCCAGTTCGCAAGCTGCTCGACCTCTGGCTCCTGCAAGCCGCGGGTGGTGACCGCCGGCGTGCCGATGCGCAGGCCGCTGGTCACGGTCGGCGGCCGCGGATCGTTCGGTACCGCATTCTTGTTGACGGTGATATGCGCGCGGCCGAGCGCGGCGTCCGCCTCCTTGCCGGTGACATTTTTCGCCCGCAGATCCAGCAGGAACAGATGGTTGTCGGTGCCGCCGGAGACGACCGGATAGCCGCGCTGCTGCAGCACGCGGGTCATCGCCCGCGCGTTGGCGAGGACTTGCGCCGAGTAGGCCTTGAACTCCGGTTGCAGTGCTTCGAGAAAGGCGACCGCCTTGGCCGCGATCACATGCATCAGCGGGCCGCCCTGGATGCCCGGGAACACCATCGAATTGAGCTTCTTGTGGATCGCCTCGTTCGGCCGCGCGAGGATCAGGCCGCCGCGCGGTCCGCGCAGCGTCTTGTGGGTCGTCGTGGTCACGACGTCGGCGAGCGGCAGCGGATTCGGGTAGACGCCGGCGGCGACCAGCCCGGCGACGTGCGCCATGTCGACCATGAAATAGGCACCGACCGCATCGGCGATCCGCCGAAAGCGCGCCCAGTCGATCACCCGGGAGTAGGCGGAGAAGCCGGCGACGATCAGCTTCGGCCGATGCTCGAGCGCGAGGCGTTCGACCTGATCGTAGTCGATCTCGCCGCTGTCGGGCCGCACGCCGTACTGCACCGCCTTGAACAGCTTGCCGGAGAAGTTCACTTTTGCCCCATGGGTCAGGTGGCCGCCGTGATCGAGGCTCATGCCGAGGATCGGGTCGCCGGCCGAGAGCAAGGCGAAATACACCGCCGCGTTCGCCTGCGAGCCGGAGTGCGGCTGCACATTGGCGAACGCCGCGCCGAACAGCTCCTTCGCGCGCGCGATCGCCAACTGCTCGGCGACGTCGACGAACTCGCAGCCGCCGTAATAGCGCTTGCCGGGATAACCTTCCGCGTACTTGTTGGTGAGCACCGAGCCTTGCGCCTCGAGCACCCGCGGACTCGCATAGTTCTCCGAGGCGATCAGCTCGATGTGATCCTCCTGGCGGCGCCGCTCGCCGGCCATCGCTTTGGCGAGTTCGGGGTCGAATCCGGCGATCGTCATCGCGGCGCTGAACATGGGCGGGTCTCCGGCAAAGTAGCCGCCGATTGTAGCCGATGCGCTCAAGCTACCCTAGCGTCCCTCGCGAGAAAGGCGCGCACGACGCCGCTCCAGCCCCTGGCAAGATTGCGCCGGTCATAACCGCCGCCGCCCATGCCGAGAACCCGGCCGTGGCCCTGCGCTTCGGCGATCGCGCACAGACGGCGCGCGGCGTGCGCGTGCGCCGCCTCGCTCCACTGCAGGTGCGTGATCGGATCGCCGGCGAGGCTGTCGGTGCCGCACTGGAACAGGATGAAGTCGCTCGGGAAGCGCTCGAGGAACGCCTCCACCTCCTGCCACGCGGCATGAAACTCCGGATCGCCGGCCCCCGGCGGCAGCGGCAGATTCAACTTGGTGCCGGCGGCGGCGCCGCGCCCGCTCTGCTCGCGCGCGCCGGTGCCGGGGTACAGGTGCCGGCCGTCCTCGTGGATGTCGGCGACGAACAGCAGTGCATCGTCCTGGAACGCGAAGTACATGCCGTCCCCGTGGTGCGCGTCGATGTCGACGTAGGCGATGCGCTGCACGCCATGACGCGCCCGCAGGATCTCCACCGCGACGCCGCAGTCGCTGAAGACGCAGAAGCCCGCCGCATGATCGCGGCCGGCATGATGCAGCCCGGCGATCGGCACGAACGCGCGGCGGCAGGCGCCCGACATCAAGGCCTCGACGGCGACCAGAGTCGCGCCGACGACCGCGCCGGCGGCCTCGTAGACGCCGGCAAAGGCCGGTGTGTCGCCACCGTCGAGGAAGCCGGCGCCATCTTGCGAGCTGCGGCGCACGAACTCGATGTACGCCGGGGTGTGGAATGCCGCGAGTTCCGCCGCCGTCGCCGCGCGCGGCGAGCGAAACTCGACCTCGGCATCGAGTCCCTGGGCCCGCAGTTCGCCGATGAAGTGATCGTGCCGGTCGGTGCCGAACGGGTGACCATCACCGAAGCCGTAACGGGCGATCGCATCGCCGGCGACGACCAGGACCGGGGCGGGAGTCGACATCGGCGCAAGCCTAGCACGCCGGCGGCGCTGCGGCGGGCCCGGCGCGGCCGCGGCGACCGTGACAAGCACCCCGGGGTCACGGATAATCCCCGGGTTTTCCCGCGCGCCGGCAGGCGCATGAACCATAGGTTCCCGATGGCTCAGTTCATATACACGATGAACCGGGTCGGCAAGGTCGTGCCGCCCAAGCGCGTGATCCTGCGCGACATCAGCTTGAGCTTTTTCCCCGGCGCAAAGATCGGCGTGCTCGGCCTGAACGGCTCCGGCAAATCGACCCTGCTGAACATCATGTCGGGCAAGGACCAGGACATCGAGGGCGAGGCGCGCGCGCAGCCCGGGATCAAGGTCGGCTATCTGCCGCAGGAACCGCAGCTCGACGAGTCGCGGACGGTCCGCCAGGTCGTCGGCGAAGGCGTCGGTGACGTGCAGAGCCTGATCGACCGCTTCAATTCGATCAGCGACCGCTTCGCCGAACCGATGGCGGACGCCGAGATGAACAAGCTGATGGAGGAACAGGCGAAGCTGCAGGACCGGATCGACGCAGTCGGCGGCTGGGAGCTCGAACGGAGGCTGGAAATCGCGGCCGACTCGCTGCGCCTGCCGCCGTGGGAGGCGCTCGTCGGCACGCTCTCCGGCGGCGAGAGGCGCCGCGTCGCGCTCTGCCGGCTGCTGCTGTCGAAACCGGACATGCTGCTGCTCGACGAGCCGACCAACCACCTGGACGCCGAGTCCGTCGCCTGGCTCGAGCACTTCCTCGACGAGTACCCGAGCACGGTGATCGCGGTCACGCATGACCGCTATTTCCTCGACAACGTCGCCCAATGGATCCTCGAACTCGACCGCGGCCACGGCATTCCCTGGCACGGCAACTACTCGTCCTGGCTCGAGCAGAAGGAGCAGCGGCTCGCCCAGGAGGAGAAGCAGCAGGAGGCTTTGGCGAAATCCCTGAAGCGCGAGCTCGAATGGGTCCGCGCCAATCCGCAGGCCCGTCAGGCGAAATCCAAGGCGCGGCTGCAGCGCTACGAGGAACTCGCCTCGCAGGAATTCCAGAAGCGCAACGAGACCAACGAAATCTACATTCCGCCGGGCGAACGGCTCGGCGAACTCGTGATCGAATGCACGAACCTTCGCAAGGGGTTCGGCGAGCGCCTGCTGATGGACGGTTTGCGCTTCAACCTGCCGGCCGGCGGCATCGTCGGCATCATCGGCCCGAACGGCGCGGGCAAGACGACCTTGTTCCGCATGCTGACCGGCGCCGAGAAGCCGGACGGCGGCGAAATCCGCATCGGCCCGACCGTGAAGCTCGCGTACGTCGACCAATCGCGCCAGTCGCTCACGGCCCGCAACACGGTCTGGCAGGAGATCTCCGGCGGCCTCGACCTGATCAAGGTCGGCAATTACGAGACCTCCTCGCGCGCCTACGTCGGCCGCTTCAATTTCCGCGGCGTGCAGCAGCAACAGCTGATCGGCGATCTGTCCGGCGGCGAACGCAACCGCGTGCACCTCGCGAAGGTGCTGAAAGCCGGCGGCAACGTCCTGCTGCTCGACGAGCCGACCAACGATCTGGACATCGAGACGCTGCGCGCCCTCGAGGACGCGCTGCTCGCCTTTCCGGGCTGCGCGGTCGTGATCTCGCACGACCGCTGGTTCCTCGACCGGATCGCGACCCACATCCTCGCGTTCGAGGGCGACTCGCAGTCGGTCTGGTTCGAGGGCAACTATCGGCAGTACGAAGAGGATCTGAAGCGACGCAAAGGCGAGGATGCGGCGCAACCGCACCGGATTCGTTACAAACCCCTGCAAGGCTGACCCGCATGATCTACATCGACTCGAAGGACGAACTCATCATCGATGCGCAGGCGCTGTCGCTCACCTGCCCGCATTGCCAGGCGGTCACGCATCTGACCGCGGCGGGCGTGCCGCGCTTCGCCGAGATCAGCCGCCATCGGCCGAAGGAGGTCGGCGCCGCGTTCCTGTGCAGCGCCTGCGCGCAACCCGTGTTCCTGAAGTTCGCCGTGCGCGCCTACGGCGCGGACCGGATCGAACTCGCGGGCAACTACACCGAGGTCGAGCGGGTGCCGGAGATCTTTCCGCTCAGCTACCTGCCGGCCGAGGCGCACAGCATGTTCAAGGAGGCGCTCGCCTGCTACACGGCGGGCTGCTTCAACGCCTTCGGCGCCATGTGCCGCCGGACCGCGCAATCGCTGTTCCGCGAGCTCGGCGAGCGCGGCAAGCTCGAACTGTTCGACAAGCTGCAGGAGATCCGCGAGCTCGCCGACCTCGAGGAAGAGACGTTCGCCTCGCTGCGTGCGGTGCTGTTCGGCAGCGATGCCGATCCGTGGCCCCATCAGCCGACGCTCAACGCGGCGCGCGCCGGCATCCTGCTCGAGGCGATGCGCGACCTGCTCTACCAGACCTTCGTGCGCAAGGCGCGCTTGCGCCAGGCGATGACCTTCCGCCGTTTCGTCGCACCGGCCGCCGCCGAATCGGACGCCTGAACGGCCTCAATCGACGAACGAGCGCGCATTGCGGAACAGGCGCATCCAGCCGCCGTCCTCGCGCCACTGCCGCGGCGCCCAGGAATTCTGCACCGTTCGATACACGCGCTCCGGGTGCGGCATCAGCGCGGTGACCCGCCCGTCGCCGTTGCACACGCCGGCGAGTCCGCCGGGCGAGCCGTTCGGATTGAATGGATAGCGCTCGGTCGGCTCGCCGCGGTTGTCGACGTACTGCAGGCACGCCTGCCCGAGCGCGCTTAGGCGTGCGGCGTCGTCCGCGGCGTCGAATGCGGCCCGTCCCTCACCGTGGGCAACCGCGATCGGCAGCATCGATCCGGACATGCCGCGCAGCAACACCGAACGGCTCTGCGGAATGCGCACCAGCGCGAGCCGGGCCTCGTACTGCTCCGACCGGTTGCGCACGAACAGCGGCCAGTGCGCGGCGCCCGGCACGAGCTCCTTCAGCGCCGAGAGCATCTGGCAGCCGTTGCAGATGCCGAGCGTGAAGGTCGAGGGCCGGGCGAAAAACGCCGCGAATTCGTCGCGGATCCGGCCGTTGAACAGGATCGACTTCGCCCAGCCCTCGCCGGCGCCGAGCACGTCGCCGAACGAGAACCCGCCGCAGGCGATCAGGCCGGCGAAACGCGACAGGCCGGGCTCGCCGCGCAGCAGATCGGTCATGTGCAGGTCGAACGCGTCGAAGCCGGCGCGGGTCAGCGCCGCCGCCATTTCGGTCTGGCTGTTGACGCCCTGCTCGCGCAGCACCGCGACCGCCGGCCGCACGCCGGTACGGATGTATGGCGCGGCGACGTCCAGCGCGGGGTCGAAGCTCAGCTCGGCGCGCAAGCCCGGATCGTCGGCATCGAGGATCCGATCGTATTCCTCGCGCGCGCAGCCCGGGTGGTCGCGCAGTTCCTGCATCCGAAACGACACTTCGCTCCACGACCGGTGCAGGTCGATGCGCGACCCGGCATGCAGCACGCGCCCCGCGGCGCGCACGCTGATCGAGGTGCCGGGCACGGGACGGCCGAGGTCGCGTGCGCAAGCGGCGAGCCCGTGCCGCTCGAGCAGCGCCAGCGCTTCCTCGAGCCGTTCGGCCGGAACCTGCACGATCGCACCGGGTTCCTCGGCGAAGCAGGCGGCCACGGGATCGCGCACCGCGCCGAAATCGAGCTCCAGGCCGCAGCGCGTCGCAAACGCCATTTCGAGCAGCGCGATCAGCGCGCCGCCGTCGGAACGGTCGTGATAGGCGAGCGCGAGCCCGCGTGCCTTCAGCTCGATCACGGCGGCGGCGAACGCCGCGAGCAGTTCCGGTTCATCGAGATCGGCCGGCGCCCCGCCGTCAAGCCCGAAGACCTGGGCCCAGCAGGAGCCGCCGAGCCGGTCGCGGCCGCGGCCGAGATCGATCAGCAGGAAACGCGAGGCGGCGTCTAGCTCGAGCAGCGGCGTGAGCGTGCGGCGGGCATCGCCCACCGGCGCGAACGCCGAAACGATCAGCGACACGGGCGCGAGCACGCGGTGCTCGCCGCCGGCATCGGTCCACACGGTGCGCATCGACAGCGAGTCCTTGCCGACCGGTATCGTCAGGCCGAGCCGGGCGCACAGGTCCACGGCGACCGCCCGCACGGTCGCATACAGATCGGCGTCCTCGCCCGGCTCGCCGCAGGCGGCCATCCAGTTCGCCGACAGGCGCACGGACCGAAGATCGGCGATGTCCGCGGCCAGGATGTTCGTGATCGCCTCGGCGACCGCGAGACGGCCGGAGGCGGGTGCATCGAGCAGCGCGACCGGGCTGCGCTCGCCGATCGCGATCGCCTCGCCGCAGTAGCCGTCGTAATCGCTCAAGCTCACGCCGACGTCGGCGACCGGCACCTGCCAGGGTCCGACCATCTGATCGCGGCTGATCTGGCCGCCGACGGTGCGGTCGCCGATCGTCACCAGGAAGGACTTGTCGGCGATCGTCGCCAGGCCGAGCAGGCGGCGCAGCGATTCGCCGACCGTCGTGTTCGCCGTCGGCAGCGCCGTGGTCGCGCGCGGCCGCGAGGTGACGTCGCGGTGCATCCGCGGCGGCTTGCCGAGGAGCGTCTCCACCGCCATGTCGACCGCGGTCCCGCCGCGCGTAGCGTCGGTGACGAGCAGCCGACCGTCACCGGTGATCTCGCCGATCACCGCTGCCGGGCAGCGCTCGCGGGTGCAGATGGCGGCGAATTCCTCGACGCGGCCGGGTTCGAGCGCGATCACGTAACGCTCCTGTGCCTCGTTGCACCACAGCTCCATGGGCGACAGGCCGGGTTCGGCGCTCGGAATGCGCGCGAGCTCGATGCGGCCGCCGCGCCGGCTGTGCGCGATCGCCTCGGGCAACGCGTTCGACAGGCCGCCGGCGCCGACGTCGTGGATCAGCAGGATCGGATTGCGCTCGCCGAGCGCCCAGCAGCGGTCGATGACTTCCTGCGCGCGGCGCTGGATCTCGGCGTTGCCGCGCTGCACGGAGGCAAAGTCCAGGTCCGAGGCGCTCTGGCCGCTGCCGACCGAGGAGGCCGCGCCGCCGCCGAGGCCGATCAGCATCGAGGGGCCGCCGAGCACGACGAGCGGCGCACCGACGACGACTTCCCGCTTCTCGACCTGACCGCTGCGGATGTTGCCGACGCCGCCGGCGAGCATGATCGGCTTGTGATAGCCGCGCAGGACCGTGCGCCCGCCCTCGTGGCTCGCGCGTTCGAACACGCGAAAATAGCCGCAGATGTTCGGCCGGCCGAACTCGTTATTAAACGAAGCGGCGCCGATCGGGCCTTCGAGCATGATCTTCAGCGCCGAGGCGATCCGCTCCGGCTTGCCGCAGTCCTCCTCCCACTCGCGCCGCAGTCCGGGAATTCTCAGGTTCGACACCGAGAAGCCGCACAGGCCCGCCTTCGGCTTGGCGCCCGTGCCGGTGGCGCCCTCGTCGCGGATCTCCCCGCCCGCGCCGGTGGCCGCGCCCGGGAACGGCGAGATCGCCGTCGGGTGGTTGTGCGTCTCGACCTTCATCAGGATGTCGACGGCCTCCTCGTGGCCCGCGTACAGGCCGGTGCCCGGCTGCGGGAAGAAGCGCCGCGCGCGCGGGCCCTCGATCACCGCCGCGTTGTCCCGGTACGCCGACAGCACGCCGCGCGCGTTGCGCCGGTGGGTCTCGCGGATCATGTCGAACAGCGACAGCGGCATCTCGACGCCGTCGATGCGAAACGCGGCGTTGAAGATCTTGTGCCGGCAATGCTCGGAGTTCGCCTGCGCGAACATCATCAGTTCCGCGTCGGTCGGATCGCGCCCGGCCTGCGCAAAGGCCTGCGCCAGGTAGTCGATCTCATCGCCCGACAGCGCGAGCCCCCAGTCGCGGTTCGCCGCATCGAGCGCAGCGCGCCCCTCGCGCCCGAGCGGCACGGTGCGCAGGCTGCGCGGCGCGCCGGCGCCGAAGAAGTCCGCCGGCGGGTTCGCCGCGGGCCACAGCGACTCGGTCATCCGATCGTGCAGCAGGGGCGCGAGCGCCGCGAGGTCGGACTCGGCGAGCGGCGATCGCAGGCGCAGGCGATAGCGGATGCCGCGCTCGACGCGGCGCAGCTGCGCGAGACCGCAGACGTGCACGATGTCGGTCGCCTTGCTCGACCACGGCGAGACGGTGCCGAGCCGCGGCAGCACGATGAGGGGCTGCTCGACGCTGCCGGCGGCGCCCCCGGGTCCGGCTGCGGCCTCCACGTCCGCCTCTGCCGGCACATCCGGCCGGCGTGCGCCATACCGGAGCAGCCGCTCGAGCAGCGCGCGCTGCCCGCCGTCGAGCGCGCCGTCGACATCGGCGTAGTGGACGAACTCGGCCGCCAGCGAGACGAGGCGCGGCGTGCGCGCTCGCAGCTCGCGCGCGAGCTTGTCCAGGCGAAATTGCGACAGCGCGGGCGCGCCGGGGAAATCGATCACGGCAGCAACTGTGGCGCGGCCGAAGGGCTATTTGCGCGCGTTGGAATCGCCGCCCGGCGTGTAGATCGGCAGCGGAAATTGCGCGACGTTGGAACCCTCGAGAACGCTGATCTTGCTGACACCTTGCTTCCTGACCTCGTCGATGCGCAGCACCGAATGCATCGGCAGATAAGTGCGCTTTACCTCGTGGAACTCCGACTTTATCTTCTCCTCGGCCGGATCGACGACGACCGTCGAACGCTCGCCGAAGATCAGTTCCTCGACCTCGATGAAGCCGAACAGGCTCCCATGGCCAACCTTGCGGGCGTAGATCTCATAGACTTTGCCCTGGTTGACGAACAGAACTTTGAAAATGTGACTCGCCGCCATTAGCCAGGCTCCAGATATTGGTACCGTTGCGCTATATTATAGGATGCCTTAGCGCAAATCCCGTGACCCGTCCAACGGAGCGAATATGGCCTTGCGCGTAAGCATCGTGAGCGAACATGCGACCCGGCTCGGCGACCTGGCGAGCCGGGTGTTCGGCGTGCACGGCGGGACGATCGGCCGCGCGCTCGAAAATGAATGGCCGCTGCCGGATCCGGAGCGTTATCTGTCGGCCAAGCACGCGCGAATCGAGTTTCGCGCCGGCCGTTACTACCTGGTCGACATGAGCTCGAACGGCACCTACGTGAACGGCGCGCAGGTGCCCCTCGGCCGTTTCCACGAATATGCGATGCGCGACGGGGACTACTTCCGCATCGGCGAATACGAACTGCTGGTCAGTATCGATGAGTCGAACGACTTCCCGCCGGATGCGAGCGCGATCGTCGCCTACGACGGCGCGTCCGCCTCCTCGGCGGTGCGCAAGTCGACGGCCGACGACATCGGCGCGGACCTCGACCTGAGCGCATTGCTCGAACCGAGCGACCGGCTCGATCCCGGCCCGGGTCCGATCGCGCGCGACGCATACGGCCGGCCGATCGACCGGGAGGTGCCCCCGGCACCGGCCGAGGAGGAGCCCGCCGAGGCGGTGCCGTGGCACATGATGACCCGGCCGCTGTCGGTCGAGCGCGCAGCCGCGCCGACCCCGCGCGTCGCGCCACCGCCGCTGCACGATGGAGAATGCGACCCGGGCGTCGCCACGTTCTGCCGTGGCGCCGGCCTCGATCCGCGCGCGCTCAACCCCGCGGCGCGCGCCGCGGCGCTGCACCTCGCGGGACAGCTGCTGCGCGAAGCGGTGCTCGGGCTGATCGATCTCGGCCAGGGACGCGGCGAATTGCGCAGCCGCCTGCGCATCGCGCCGCCGCCCGCGGAGGAGGCGGGCCCGGGCGTGAAATTCGGCCCGGGCGTCGACGAGACCTTGCTGCGGCTGTTGACGACGCTCTCGCAGCGCGCGGGCGCGGTCGAGTCTCTGCGCGAAAAATTCCGCGAGCTGAAGGCCGAGGGCGGCGCGACGCTCGGCGCGATGCACGCCGCGCTCGAGGAGTTCCTCGCCCGCTTCGACCCCAAGGACCTGGAGGAGCGCTTCGAGCGCGGCGGCAAGCGCGGCGTGTTTGCGACGCAGAACAAGGCGAAGTACTGGGACATGTACACGGACCTCTATGCGGGCCTGTCGCAGCGCGCGGACGGCGGGCTGCCGCTTTGGTTCGCCGAGGCCTTCGCCAAGGCGTACACGGACAAGCTGCGCAGCCTCGCGCCGCCGCGGCGCGGAACCTTCGGTACCGACGCACCGCCGCAGGCGTGACGGCGGCCCGCCGATGCGCGAGGACCCACCGCCATGCGACTGCTGATCGTCGAGGACGACGACATCGTCGCCGACGCCGTGGCGCGCGGTCTCGCCGCCGAGCACTGGAGTGCGACCCGCACCGCGAGCGCCGAAGCGGCGCTCGCGGCGCTCGCGGCCGGTGAGTTCGACCTCGCAATCGTCGACGTCGGACTGCCGGGCGGCGACGGACTCACGCTGATCCGCCGCCTACGCGCGGCGGGCAAGACGCTGCCGACACTCGTTTTGACCGCGCGCTGCACCCTCGCCGACCGGGTCAAGGCGCTCGACCTCGGCGCCGACGACTTCCTCGGCAAGCCATTCGAGGCAGCCGAGCTCGCCGCCCGCTGCCGTGCGCTGCTGCGCCGCGCGCACGGCGCGGTCGGCGGCGTGATCAAGCTGCAACGCCTGACGGTCGATCTGGCGGGGCGGCGGCTGCGCATCGATGCCGCGGACGTCGAGCTCACCGCGCGCGAGTGGCTGGTGCTCGCCTGTCTCGCCAAGCAGCTAGGCCTGATCGTCTCGAAGGAGCGGCTGTTGCAGTCGCTCGCCGCTCCCGACCAGGACCTCACCACGAACGCGGTCGAGGTCCACGTCTCCCGGCTGCGAGCCAAGCTCGGCGACGCCGCGGTGATCCGCAGCCTGCGCGGCCTCGGTTACCGGCTCGAAGTGCCGGGCTCGCCGTGAGCGCCTCGATCAGCCGGCGGCTCGTGTTCTGGCTCGCCGTGCCGCTCACCCTGCTCGCGCTGTGCGGCGCGCTCGCGCGCTACTGGGGCAACGTCGTGCCGCAGGTCGCGAGCGTGGATGTGCGCCTGCGCCGGGCGGCCGGGACCCTGACGCAGCGTCTGCGGATCGCCGACGGCCGCGTCACGATCGCTGCGCCGATCGACGCGGCCGCATTCGCGGTTCGCGGCCCGCACGGGCGCCTGCTCGCGGGCGATGCTCGCCTGCCGCCGATCGCACCCGCCGACCCTGCCGATGCGGTGTATTCGACGCTGCGGGTCGGCGGCCGCGATCTGCGCATCCTCACCTACCGCGCGCACACCGAACGGGGGCCGTTGCTGATCTCGGTCGCCGACGACCTCGGCGCCGCCGGCCCGGCGGCGCGCTTCGGCTTCATGAGCAACATGCTGTGGGATTTCCTGCAGCTCGACGTGACGCTCGTGCTCGTCTGGATCGGCATCCGGCTGGGATTGCGGCCGATCCGCCGGCTGCGCGACGAGCTCGCGCTGCGCTCGCCGGCCGACCTGCGGCCGATCGCCGACGGCACCGCGCCGCGCGAATTAGTGCCGCTCACGGGCGCGCTCAACCGGCTGTTCGCGATGCTGCGCGGCTCGGTCCAGTCGCAGCAGCAATTCATCGCCAACACGGCGCATCAACTGCGAACGCCGATCACCGGCATGCTCGCGCAACTCGACTTGCTCATCGCGGAGCCGGCGGCGCAGCCGGTCCGGGAGCGGCTCGCGACGGTCCAGCAGGGCATGCGGCAACTCGCGCGCGCGGCCAACCAGCTGCTGACCCTCGCACGCGCCGACCCCGCTGTGAACGTCGCTGCGCGGCGCCAACCGGTCGATCTCGCCGGACTCGCCCGCGACGTCGTCGCCCGGCACATCGATCGGGCGCTACGCGCGGGGATCGATCTCGGCGCGGACCTCGCGAGCGCCGCGATCCAGGGTGATCCGTCGCTGCTCGAGGACCTCATCGACAATCTCCTGGATAATGCGCTCAAGTACACGCCCGCCGGCGGCCGGGTGACCGTGGTGGTCGGCCGCGACGGCGAGCGCCGCTTCGTCGCGGTCGAAGACAGCGGCCGCGGAATCCCCGAGAGCGAGCGACAACGGGTCCGGCAACGCTACTACCGCCTGCCGAACTCCGCCGGCCACGGCAGCGGCCTCGGGCTCGCGATCGTCGAGGAGATCGCGCAGATCCACGACGCGACGCTCAAGATCGATGCCGGCGCGCAGGGCGTAGGCGCCCGGGTGGCCGTGCTCTTCCCTCCGGCGCCCGGCTGAACGCGGTTCTCGCGCGGCCGCCGCCCACCGCCCGCGCGAGAACCGCGTCACAATACCCGCAAAAGCGGCGCCCCGCGTCAGCTTGGAGCAAGATTCGCCCCCTAGTATGGGCCCCAAGGAGATCCACAGAGCCATGACTTCGACCGCGGGCTTCACTTTGTTCGAACTGATGATCGTGATGCTGATCGTCGGCATCCTCGCGGCGATCGGCGTGCCCTCCTATCAATACGTCACGGCGTCGAACCGGATCGCCTCCGAGGTCAACGGGCTGCTCGGGGACATGCAGTATGCACGCGCCGAGGCGATCAAGGAGGGTCTGCCGGTGACGGTGTGCGTGTCGACGGACGGCGCAACCTGCGCGGCGGGCAACACGAACTGGAACAACGGCTGGATCGTGTTCGCCGACTCGAACGGCAACCACAGCGTCGACTCCGGCGAGCCGGTGCTGCGCCAGCAGGCCGCGTTCACACCGGACACCTTCGTCGCCAACGACAACTTCTCCTGGGCGACGTTCAACCGCGAAGGTTTCGCCGCGACCGGCACGACCAGCGTCGTGACGGTCACGCTGCACGCGCCGAACAACGTCGCCGACTGGACCCGCTGCCTGACGATCACGCCGGTCGGCATGCTGAGCGTCCAGCGGGCGGGCGCAATTGCGCCCGGCAGCACCGTGAGCACCTGCTCATGAGCCGCATGCATCCCTCGGGCCGAGCGGCGGGCCGCGCGCGCCGGCGGTGCGCGGGGTTCAGCCTGGTCGAGGTGCTGGTGGCGCTGATCGTGATCTCGATCGGGCTGCTGGGACTTGCGAAAATGGCCTCGCTCGGCATCGCCAGCACCAATGTCGCCGGCACGCGCTCGCTCGCCGCGATCGAGGCGGCGAGCCTCGCCTCGATGATGCACGCCGACCGCGCTTACTGGGCCGGCGGCTTCGCGCCGGCGAGCTTCACGATCTCCGGCGGACCCGGTGTGACGACCGCGATTTCCGACACCACCCTGCAGGCGAACCCAGCCTGCACGACCGCCGGCACGAGCGCCTGCGTGCCCGCGGACATGGCGGCGCACGACGTCAACACCTGGGCGGCCGACCTTGCCTCGGTGCTGCCGCCGTATCTGGCGACCGTCGACTGCTCGACGGTGGTCGGCACCGCCGTCAGCTGCGCGATCCAGATCCAGTGGGCCGAGAACGGCGTCGCGATCAACGCCCAGCAACAGGGCAACATGAACTCGCTGGCCGCGCCCACCTACATTCTCTACGTCGTACCATGAACCGCGCCATTTTCCATCCCGGACCGTTCGCCGGCCGACCATCCGCAAGCCCGCGGCGGGCGCGCGTGGCGCGGCAGGCGGGCTTCACGCTGATCGAACTGATGATCGCCCTGCTGATCGGCCTGTTCCTGATCGGCGGCCTGCTCACCCTGGTGCAGGCGATGAAACGCACCAGCACCGTGCAGAACGGCCTGTCGCAGCTGCAGGAAAACGAGCGCCTGGCGATGACCCTGGTGACGAACGTGGTGCAAAGCACCGGCTACTTCCCCGATCCGCTGAACAATTCCCAGGCGAGCGAATTCCCCGCAGCCGGCGCCTTCGTCGTGAGCCAGGCGCTCTACGGCACGGGAACCGGCACGCTCGACACGATCTCGGTGCGCTACGCGACCTCGGGCACCGACAACGTCATGGACTGCAGCGGCAACACCCAGACCGCGGCGGCGACGCTCACCAACCTATTCAGCCTCGACGCGCACGGCGATCTGCAGTGCACCCTGACCGTCGGCGCGGGCGCTCCGGCGCTGATCACGCTGGTGAGCGGCCTGACGAACATCGCGGTCCTGTACGGCGTGCAGACGAACTCGGCCTCCGGCAACAACTCGATCGACACCTACTTGAATGCGAACCAGGTCACCGCCGGCAACTACTGGCCGGATGTGATCTCGGTCGAGGTGGCGCTGACCTTCACCAATCCGCTGTATGGCCAGCCCGGCCAGACGAACCAGACGATCACGTTCCGGCGGGTGATCGACCTCATGAACAAGGCGGGGGTCAACACGTGAACACGCACAGCGGGCGACGCCGCACGCGCGGCATGGTCCTGATCACGAGCCTGCTGCTCTTGATCGTCGTGACGATCCTCGCGCTCGCGATGTTCCGCGGCTTCGGCCTCGACGAGCAGATCGCGGGCAACATGCGCGACAAACAGCTCGCGCTGCACGCCGCCGAGAGCGCGGAGCAATACGCCGAATGGTGGCTGTCGAACGGCAACTCGCCCGCCGCCGTCAACTGCACCGGCTTCGTCGCCTACACGGTCGGCCAGGTATGCACGAACCCGCCGGCGAACGTGAACAGCACGCCCTGGCCCGCGGGCGTCACGTACACGCCGGACAACCGCGGCTTGACCAACGCGACCACGATGTCCAGCCCGCCGGCGTACTACATCACCTATCTCGGCACGCCGAGCCTTGCGACCGGCTTGACCGGATCGCTCTACCAGATCGACGCCGTCGGCTTCGGCGGCAGCGCAAACACCACCGCCGTCGTCGAGAGCACGTACCTCGTGCAAACCGGCGGCAACACCTTGAACGCAGGAGGCCCATGATGAACGCCAAGCGAACCTTACGCGCCGCACGGCTGGCAATCGCCGGCTGCACGATCGCCGCGGCCGTTCTCGCCGCCGGCGCCGCCGCGGCGCAACCGCCCACGTCGACGAGCAACTACACCGAGAATTTCACCGGCTCGACCACCAACAATTCCTGGTTTTTCTCCAATGGCGCCTGCCTGACCGCGAGCACCGCGGCCGGCAGCGCGAGCCCGGGACAGATTCCCGGCTGCACGACGATGACCGGAGCGGGCGGCTATTACGCCGGCGACACGCTGGTCGGCGGCAATACCGGGACCTTGCCGGACAACCCTTCGATCGGCGGCGCACTACGTTTCACGAACAACGACAACAATCAGCACGGCGCGATCATCTCGAACTTCACCTTCCCGCTCGCGACGCAGGGCATCAAGGTCACGTTCACGACCGAAACCTACGAGGGCGACTCCGGCGGCAGCGGCGGTGACGGCGCCGACGGCATCAGCTTCTTCCTGCAGGATGCGAGCCAGGTCAACCTGAGCGATCCGGTCGCCGCCTCGGCGAGCGGCGACTACGGCGGCAGCCTCGCTTATACATGCTCGAACGTGAACGACGATCCGACCAACGGCTACAACGGCCTCGTCGGCGGCTACCTCGGCCTCGGCATCGACGAGTACGGCAATTTCCTCAATCAGGGCGACAACACCGCGAGCGGCTGGGGCTACCAGTGGAACCGCATCGGCCTGCGCGGCGCCGGCAGCGTCTCCTGGAACGCGCTCAACACGAACTACCCTTCGGAGTATCCGTCGACGCTGTCGAGCGCGCAACAGCGGGCCGCGGTGCAAAATACCTGTCAAACGGGCTACCTCTGGGACTACAGCGATCCGTCATCGCCGGAGGAGACGTCGACGACGGTGCCCGACTACACGGCGATCCCCGGGGCGTACAAGGTCCTGACCAGCGTCCAGATCGCCAACGAGAGCGCGCGGTACCGCGGTTACGGCACGTCGGGGACGACCGGCAGCAACTATGGCGTACCGATCACCTACGACCTGACGATCACGCCGGCGGGGCTTTTGAGCCTCTCCTATAGCTACGACGGCGGCGCGTTTCAGCCGGTCATCAGCGGCCAGAACATCACCGCGTCGAACGGACCGATCCCGGCACTCGTGCGCTTCGGCTTCGCCGGCTCCGACGGCGGCAGCACGAACATCCACGAGATCATGTGCTTCCAGGCGACGCCGCAGAACCAATCGCAGAGCTCGGCGGGCTTGAACCAGAAGCAGACCGCGAAGGTGCAGACCGGCACGCAGGTGTACTTCGCCTACTACAACACGGACAACTGGACCGGGTCGCTGACCTCGCAGTACCTCGACACTCCCACGGGTTCGACGAGCTCGACCGCACTGCAGATCGACCCCGTCGTCAACTGGGACGCCTCCTGCGTGCTCACCGGGGTCCCCTCCGGCCAGACCTGCGCGACGACCGGCGCCGCCGGACCAATCGCCGCCGAAGGGCCGGCCAGCCGCACGATCTTGAGCTGGAACGGCAGCAGTGGCATTCCCTTCGAATGGAGCAACCTCACCGCCGCCGAACAGAGCGCGCTCGATACCGGCGACGGCACGCCGATCAACGGTAACCGCCTGCTCTATCTGCGCGGCGATCGCACCCACGAACAGAACTCCCTCGGCGTCGGCCTGTTCCGCACGCGCACCAGCGTGCTCGCCGACATCGTCGATTCGAGCCCGACGTGGGTGGGCCCCCCGTCCTCGTCGTTCCCGACGGCGTGGCAGGACGATCTGCACTCGAGCGCGACGATGCCGGAGAACTCGAGCGGCGCCGAGACCTACGCGAGCTTCATGAGCACCTACCAGACCCGCACCAACATCGTCTACGCGGGCGCCAACGACGGCCTGCTGCACGGCTTTCGCACGGGCTCTTTCGACAGCTCCGGCAATTACGTGTCGGCCACCAATGACGGCTACGAATTGCTCGCGTACATGCCGAGCTACGTCGTCGACTCGATCAACACCGGTGTCGCCGCGCTGAGGTATTCGAATCCGCACTACGCGCACAAATTTAGCGTCGATGCGCCGCCGGGCGTCGGCGACCTGTTCTACGGCAATCAGTGGCACACCTGGCTGGTCGGCGGCCTCGGGCCCGGCGGCTCGGCGATCTACGCGCTCGACGTCACGAATCCCGCGACGTTCTCCGAATCGAACGCGGCGAACACGGTCATCGGCGAGTGGAGCACGACGACGGTGAGCGGCACCACGACCTCGACGCTCACCTGCCCGAATACCGCGAACTGCGGCTACCATCTCGGCAACACCTATGGCGATCCGCAGATCCGCCGCTTCCACAACGGCGCTTGGGGCGCGGTGTTCGGCAACGGCATCGGCAGCGCGACCGGCGACGCGGGCATCTACGTGATGAGCGTCGATCCGACGACCGGCGCGCGAACCTTCTACTACCTCAGCACCGGCGTCGGCAGCCCGACGAGTCCGGACGGCATCGCCTATGTGACGACCGCCGACCTCGACGGCGACCACGTCGTCGATTACGTGTACGCCGGCGACCTGCGGGGCAACGTCTGGCGCTTCGACCTGACGAGCAGCGACCCGACCCTGTGGACGGTGTCGCCGGCGCCGGTGTACACGACGCCGGCCGGCCAGCCGATCACGACACGCTTGATCGTCGCGCTGATCACGACCGGCAGTGCGCGCCGCGTGATGGTCGAATTCGGCACCGGCGAGCAGACCCCGCTCACCAGGACCTCGCCGCCGACCTACGCAAGCTCGCAGCAGGCGCTGTACGGCATCTGGGACTGGAACATGGCCGGCTGGAACACCCAGTCCGCGGTGCAGTACGCGAGCCTGCCGAGCACGAGCGGGATCGCCGCGCCGACCGCGCAGATCACCGGCACCGCGTCGCTCGAGCAGCAGACGATCACGGCGACCTATGACCCGACGCTGGTCGCGTCGGCGAGTTCGACGACGCCGTCGAGCGCGTATTACTACCGGACCTTGAGTGCGAACACGGTCTGCTGGGCCGACACCAGCGGCTGCAGCCAGTTCGGCTGGTATCTGAACCTGACGTCCGGCAACGCGAACCCGACCGATCCGAACGGCCTGACGACGTCGACCGGCTCGCGATACCCGACCGTCTACGAGCAGGTGATCTTCAATCCGGTCCTCGAGGCCGGCGCGTTCATCGTCAACACGACGATCCCGCCGACGAACTCGCTGAGCAGCTGCGCGGCGACGCCGGCGGCCGGTTGGACGATGGCGGTGAACCCGGCGACCGGCGGCGCGTTCGCCAACTCGTTCTTCGGCGATGCGAACCACAACTTCCTGAACGTCGACGATCAGGCGATCAGCGGCATCGCGCTGAGCGGCACGGGCAGCCCCTCGTTCGTGACCAAGGGCAACATGACCTATATGGTCACGCAGACCGTGAGCGGCACCGGCGCGATCACCGCGATCAATCCGCAGGGCGGCACGAAGGGCACACGCCTGACCTGGATCGAGAAGCGCTAGAGCGGGAGAGCACATGCACGACGCAAGCAAATTCGGCGCAAAGATCGTCTCGCTGCGGGTCGATTCGCCCCGGCGAAACCGCGGTTTCACGCTGATCGAGCTGATCATCGCGATGATCATCGCCGCGATCCTCGCGGCGATCGCGATCCCCGCCTACTCCTCGTTCGTGCGCGAAGGGCGGCGCACCGACGCGAAGTCGGCGCTCCTCGACCTCGCGAGTCTCGAAGAGCGCTTCTACAGCACGACCAACACCTACTCGAGCGCCGCGTCTACCTTGGGTTATGGATCAGCGGCGTGGCCGGTCACCGTCGGCAGCGGCTACTACCAGATCGCGCAGCCCGCCGTGACCGCGGCAGTCGTACCGAGTCCGACCTCGCCCGCCGGTACGCCGGCGAGCTTCTCGCTCACCGCGACGGCGATCGGCGACCAGGTGAAAGACACGTCGTGCGAGTCGTTCACGGTCAGCTCGCAAGGTGCGCGCACCGCGTTGACCAGCGCCGCGACCGACAACTCCACGACCTGCTGGAAGTAAAGCGCCGGGTACGAGCGGCGTCCGGCGAACCGCCGCCGGACGCCGCTGCGCCTCGTGATCTTGCCACGCGACCTGCTAACGCACCGTGTAACCGCGCCCCTCCGCGCAGGCCGTCATCGCCCGGCGGTAATCGGCGGTGTTGTAGGAGTTGCCGACCTGATCCGCGGCCCATTGCTCGCACGCCCGCCGGTCCGCGGCCTGTTGCGCGGGGCTCTGGCCGTTCTTCGGGTACATGAAGATCTGGTCGCTCGCCCCGGGCGCCGGCGCCGCGTTGCCGGCAACCGGCGGCGGGTCGGTTGCGACGTAGCCTGAGTAGCCGGGATCCCAGGTGTAGTACACGTCGTCTGCGTAGTAATACGGGATCCCGTCATACCAGTAGGTGGCGTAGACGCCCGGCAGCACCGGCAGGAACCAGGCGAAATCGACGCCGTAGGACACACCTGGCCAATAGCCACCCCCCCAGTAACCGCCGCCCCAGTCGTCGCCGGACCAGAAGCGGTCGTGACCCCAACCCTGACCGCCACCCTCCCCCCGATCGCCATCCCAGTGGCCCTCGCCGCCGGTACGATTCCAGTTGCCATGCTCGGCCGCGAACTGCCGCCGCTGGGCAGGGCCCGGCGCATAGTGCGGAGCGCCGGCATAGCGCGCCCCGGGGGCATAATGCGGACCGGCATAGCCGCGCCCGGGCGCCCCGCCGTAGCGGGCACCTGCGGCAAAATGCGGCGCGACCGCGGCTCGTGCCGGGCCACCACCGCCGAACCGCGCGGGCCCTCCGCCGAAGTGCGCGGGGCCACCACCGCCGAACCGCGCGGGGCCACCGCCGAAATGCGCCGGCGCGGCGCCGCGCCCACCGCCGCCACCGCCGCGCCCGCCACCGCCGTGGCCGCCGCCGCCGTGCGGGCCGTCGGCGAGCACCGATCCGGCGAACAGCATCAATCCGGCCGTGCCGAGAATCAAACACCGGCGTCCAATTCGAGTGTTCATGGCGGCCACGCTCCTTCCTCTATTTCTTGCCACATCTCGATCTATTGAGACCGAAAGAGCTCGTTGCAAGTTCAGCTTACGACCGCCCTGGCGGGTTGCAAGAGGGAGTGGATGGAAATTAATCCTCGCGCCATGCTGCATTGAACATAAGCATTTCCGTGCGGCCGGGCGCCGGTTCGAAGAACTTGCCGCTGCTCTCGTTGACGATCACCGAACCGACGTACGCCCGGTCGGCGAGATTGTCCAGCCGCAGGAATTCCGAAAATCGCCAGCGGCGGGTCGCCTGGTGCAGGCCGAAGCGCAGATTCGCGATCCAGTACCCGGCGGCGGCATCGGTGTTGCGGTCGTTGACGTAGATCCTCGCGCGGCTCTGCGTCTCGGCGGTGACCGTGAAGCCGGCGGGCGCATAGCGCCAGGTCAAGCCGGCGTAGAAGGCGTTCATCGGCACGGCCGGCAGGTAGCTGCCCGCCTGCACGGTCGCCGGCACACATGGCAGGCCGGCGCAGGTCGCATACGACTGCGCGACCACCGCGCGGATGTACGTATACGCCACCCGCGCGCGCAATCCACCGCCCAAGGCGGCGTCGAGGCCGAGCTCGGCGCCGCGCCGGCGCGTCTGGCCGATGTTCTGGTAGACGGTACGGCCGCCGGCGCTCGCGAGCACCGCGAGTTCGTTGCTGGTCTTGACGTAGAACGCGTCGAGATCGGCGCGCAAGCGCCGGCCCTGGGTCTTGACGCCGACCTCGAAGTCGCTGCTGCGCGCCGGCGAGAGACCGAGGTTCAGGCCCGGGATCGCGCCGTTCGTCGAGCGATACGCGAGCTCGTCGAGTGTCGGGGTCTCGAATCCGCGGCCATATGCGGCGTAGAAGTTCAGCTGCGGCGTCGCCTCGTAGGTGACGCCGGCGACCGGATCGGTCGCCGAGTAGCGCACGCCGGAGACGGGCGTGCCGGGCGCCGCCAGATGATCGTGCGAGACGACGTCGACGAGGCTGTGGCGCGCCCCGGCGAGCACGCGCCAGTGCGCGCCTGGGTCCCATTCGGCCTGCAGGTACTGATCGAAG
>Ga0307374_10004610_pt1 | contig 22856 bp, 19 predicted proteins | sample OX3MG_FD_202532 | JGI IMG/M metagenome (GOLD analysis project Ga0307374, IMG submission 202532) | Soil microbial communities from Risofladan, Vaasa, Finland - OX-3 | ecosystem: Environmental > Terrestrial > Soil > Coastal area > Acid sulfate soil | place: Finland: Risofladan, Vaasa | collected... | reverse complement strand
GCCCTCGTCGACGGAACGGGGTGGGGCGATCGAGTGATTGTCGTGATAGAGGGCCGGCACGAATTGGTGGGTCTCGCCTCCATGGAAGCCGTACCACCGGTCGAACCCGCGGGCCAACGGCCAGCTGTGCCGCGGGGCAGCCATGTTGGTCTCGTCGTCGGGGGTCAGGTGCCACTTTCCGATGGCGTACGTGGCGTAGCCGTGCTGGCGGAGGATCTCGGAGAGGAAGCCGTTCTCCTTCGGGACCTCGCCGTTGTAGCCCGGGTAGCCGACGGCGAGGTCTGCCACCCTTCCGAGGCCGTTCCGGTGGTGACTGCGACCGGTCAGCAGGCAGGCGCGGGTCGGCGAGCACAGCGCGGTGGTGTGGAAGTTGGTGAGGCGCACCCCGGTCTCGGCCAGCCCGTCGATGGTGGGGGTGGCGATGTCGGATCCGTAGCAACCCAGCTGGGCGAACCCGACATCGTCGAGGACGACCAGCACCACGTTGGGGGCTCCGGCGGGCGCTGTGGGAGCCTCGGGCCACCACGGGGTCGAGGTTCGCCAGTCGTCACCGATGACACCTCGAAACGGTGGAGTTTCCATAGCGACCTCCGGGTCGTGATCGGTCAATCAGGTGGCGTGAGGCCGTTGACGGTGGCCCCGGCCAGGGCCGGCCCGACGGCGTGGAGATGGCAACGGACCGTGGTGCTCTCCGGAGTGACGTAGGGCTCGGGATCGACGGAGGCACAGATGTCCATGGCGAACGGGCAGCGTTGGCGAAATCGGCATCCCGAGCCGGCGCCTTGTTCCGCCTCCGCCTTGAGCACGATGTGCTGGCGCCGGCGTTGCCGGGAGGGATCGGGGATGGGGATGGCCGAGAGTAACGCTGCGGTGTACGGGTGTGTCGGGCGGGTGTAGACCTGATTGGCGTCGCCCTCCTCGACGATCGTCCCCAGGTACATGACGGCGATCCGGTCACTCAGATGGCGGACCACCGACAGGTCGTGGGCGATGAAGAGATAGGCCAGTCCGAGCCGGTGCTGGAGATCGCTCAGCAGGTTGATGACCTGGGACTGGGTCGACACGTCGAGGGCCGAGACCGGTTCGTCGCAGACCAGCAGGCCGGGCTCGAGGGCCAGGGCCCGGGCGATGGCGATGCGTTGACGCTGCCCACCGGAGAACTCGTGAGGCAGCCGACCGAGGACGTGACGCCCGATGCCGACCTGGTCCAACAGCTCCACCACCCGCTTCTGGCGCCCCGACCGGTCGAGCGTGGTGTGGATCCGAAGGGGCTCTCCCACGATCTCCAGGATGTTCTGGCGCGGGTCGAGCGAGGAGTACGGGTCCTGGAAGACCATCTGCATCCCTTGGCGCTCCTTCCGGAGCTTCGGGCCGCGCAGCGCGGTGATGTCGGTGCCGTCGAGCAGGATCTGGCCGGCGGTGGGTTCGATCAGCCGGGTGACCAGGCGGGCCAGGGTCGACTTGCCCGAACCGCTCTCGCCGACCAGTCCGAGCGTCTTCCCCGGGGGGACGGTGAGGTCCACCCCGTCCACCGCGATGATCGCCCCGGTGACCCGACGCAAGGCCCCGCTGCGAATGGGGAAGTGCTTGGCGAGCCCCCGGACAGCGAGGATCGGATGGTCGGGAGCCTCCGACGGTTCGACGGCGGCTGCTGTCGCGGCCTCGCCTCGAGCCCCGGCCAGGCTCAGCTCGTCCTGTCGAACGCATCGGCTCAGTGGCTCGATCGATCGGGCGACTGGTGGGACCGGAGCGTGGTCGGTCTCCGCCCGTGCCGGTGGGAGGAGGCTCACCGGCGCCACCGTGCAGGCCTCGGTGGCGTAGGAGCAGCGGGGATGGAAGCGGCACCCCTCGGGAACCTGGTCGGGTCGCGGCACTACCCCCGGAATGAAGTGCAAAGGCTCTCCGGCCGGTGTGAGCTGGGGGATCGAGTTCAGCAATGCCTCGGTGTAGGGATGGCGGGGCCGGGTGAACAGCGCGGTGGCCCCGGTCTGTTCGACGATCTGACCCGCGTACATCACCACCACGTCGTCGGCCACATCGGCGATCACCCCCAGGTCGTGGGTGACGAAGATCATCGCCATGTCCTCTTCGCGCTGCAGGGTGTGGAGGAGCTCGACGATCTGCGCCTGGGTGGTCACGTCCAGGGCCGTGGTGGGCTCGTCGGCGATCAACAACTTGGGCGAGCAGGACAGGGCCATGGCGATCATGACCCGTTGGCGCATGCCCCCCGAGAAGGCATGGGGATAGTCGTGGGCCCGGCCGACGGCGTTGGGGATCTCCACCCGCTCGAGCATCTCGACGGCGGCCTTCCACGACTCGTCCTTGCCCAGGTTGCGGTGGGTCCGAACCTGCTCGGCGATCTGGTTCCCGACCGTGAACGCCGGGTTGAGACTGGTCATCGGCTCTTGGAAGATCATGGAGATGTCGTTGCCGCGGATGCCGCGGAACTCGGCCGGGGTCAGGCGCATCAGGTCGCGTCCCTCGAAGGTGGCCGATCCACTGGATCGACAACCTCTGGGCGGCAGCAGGCCCATCACGGCCAGTGCCGACACCGTCTTGCCCGATCCGCTCTCGCCCACCAGGCCGAGGGTCTTTCCCCGCCGAAGCCCGAACGTGGCCGCCTCCATCACCGGCAGCCACTGCCCGTTGGTGAGGAACTCGATCCGCAGGTCCTCGACCGACAGGAGCTGGTCCGGCGGGGCGTCGACCGTCGTCGGGGAGGGCGGTGGTGTCGGCCGGGGTGTGCCCCGGAGCCGGGCCAGCCGCGACCGGTTATCCGCGCTCACCAGGCTGCTGCTCTTCGGCCGTTCCCGACCGAGGGAGTCGCGGAGGCCGTCGGCCACCAGGTTGAAGGCCAGGACGGTCAACATGATGGCCAGGCCCGGGAAGATCAGGGCCCACGGGGTGGTGAAGATGAACTGGTACCCCTCGTTCAGCATCGAGCCCCAGCTGGGTGTGGGGGGCTGCTCCCCCAGGCCCAGGAAGCTGAGACCGGCCTCGACCAGAAGGGCGAATCCGAGGGCCAACGACACCTGGATGATGATCGGCGACGCCACGTTGGGCACGATGTGGCGGCGCATCAGGCGATTGGACGTTGCACCCAATGACCGCGCCGATTCGATGTAGTTCTCCTCCCGCACGGCAATCACCTCTCCCCGCAGCAGGCGCACGAAGCTCGGCACGAAGACGATGGCGATGGCGATAGCCGTGTCGTTGATGCTGGCTCCCAGCAGGGCCGCCACGGTGAGCGCCAACACCAGGGGAGGGAAGGAGAACAGGGCGTCCATGAAGCGCATGATCACCGAGTCGACCGCGCCCCGGAAGAACCCCGCCACCAGACCGATGGGCACGGCGATCACGATGGCGATGCCCACGATCTCGAAGGTCGCCCGCAACGACACCCGTCCTCCCCAGATCAAGCGGCTCAGGATGTCACGACCCAGATCGTCGGTGCCCAGCCAGTGCGCACCCGACGGCCCGCCATTGGCCAGGATGAGATTCTGGGTGTTCGGCTCGTAGGGGGCGATGAGGGGAGCGAAGATGGCCGCCAGGGTCATCACCAGCAGGAAGGTCAAGCCCCCGATGGCGTAGGGCTGGCGTCGAAAGCGGTGCCAGAAGCCCGCCTGGCGCCTCGCACCACCTTCCTCGCCGTCGATATCGTCGACGAGCGGTTCCGGCTCGGCCAGTCCGACGAACGGGTCGTCGCTGGATGGTGGGACGGCCAGGCTCACCCGAGCCGGACCTTGGGATTGAGATAGCCGTAGACGATGTCGACGATCAGGTTGATGAACACGAAGCACACCGCGGTGACCAGCACGACCCCTTGGATGACCGGCAGGTCCTTGACTGCGATCGCCTGCAGCATGTACTCGCCGATGCCCGGCAGCGAGAAGATCTGTTCGATGATGAAGGTGCCGCCCAGCAGGTAGCCGAAGGAGATCCCGATGACGGTGACGGCCGGGCTGAGGGCGTTCTTCAGGGCGTGCTTGCCGATGACCGCCCTTCGCCCGAGGCCTTTGGCCACCGCTGTGCGCATGTAGTCCTGATCCAACGTGTCGATGAGCGAGCCCCGCACCTGACGGGCGATGGTGGCGGCCCCGCCGATGCCGAGGGCCAGCCACGGGAGGACCAAATGTTGGACCCACAGTGCCGGCGATGTCGCGTAGGACACGTAGCCGATGGCCGGCAGGACGTGGAGCCAGACCGCGAAGACGATGACGAGGAGCAGCGCCAGCCAGAAGTCGGGGATGGCCACGCCGAGACTGCTCCCCACCGTGACCAGCCGGTCGGGGGCGGTGCCCTGACGGACTCCGGAGATGATGCCGGCCGGAATGCCGATGATCACCGCCAGCAGGATCCCGCCGACCGCCAGGCTGAGAGTGACAGGAAACCGTGTGGCGATGCCGGAGGCCACGCTCTGGTGTTGGAACAGCGACGTGCCGAGGTTGCCGTGCAGTACCTGCCCGAGCCAGCGCAGGTACTGCCTCCAGAACGGCTCGTTCAGGTGGAGCTGGCGGGTGATGCGCGCGACCTGGGCCGGGCTGGAGTGGACGCCGCCGGCCAGGGTGAGGGCGGGGTTGCCGGGCAGCAGGAGCACCAGGCAGAAGACGCCGAAGGAGATGAGGAGCAGGAGAGGGATGGTGATGACGAGGCGTCGGCCGATGAACCCCAGTAGTGAGCCACCCGAACCCATGGGCGGGTCAGCTCACTTCTTCATCGGCAGTCACGGAACGATCCCGAACCGGGCGCTCCCGGTCGTCGGGGCTCACTTCTTGACGTAGATGCCAGCCAGGTTCGACCGGCACTGCCCGATGGGGGCCGTCACCTGGCCTCCGACCACCGACTTGTTGTAGGCGATGATGGAAGGTTCGAACTCGATGGGCGTCTCCAGTCCCTGGGACATCACCGTGGCGCCGACCTTCTGCATGAGCGGCCCCTGGAGGTTCGGGCTCAGCGAGGCGTTGGCGGCCTGGATCTGCGGCGTGATGGCCAGGTCGACCATGCCCAGGTTCTGGGCCACGAAGCCGCTCGGCTCGTAGTTGGCCTCGAACGTGTTGGCGATATCGGGACCGTTGGTCAGTTCCGAGCTGAGCAGGGCGTTGCCCTGCTTGTTGATGTACACGTCGGTCAGGATGTCACTGCCCGGGATCAGCTGGATGCTCACCTTGAACCCGGCGGCGTCCATCTCGCTCTGGATGACCGTGGCCAGTCGTTGGAAGGTGGTGTCGCCCGAAGGCACCATCAGCTTGTAGGGCACGCCGTTCTTGTAGCCCGCCGCGGCCAGCATGGCCTTGGCCTTGGCCGGGTCGTAGACGTACTTGTCGCCCACCGTCTTGTTGTAGCCGGGCGAGTTGGAGGGGAAGGGCTGATAGGCCGGTCGTCCGACCCCGGCGAAGATCGCCTTGTTGATACCGGCGCGGTCAATGGCGTACTGCAGGGCGGACCGGACCTTCACGTTGTTGAACGGTGCCACGTTGTTGCGGGTCTGGAGCACGATGTAGTCGTAGGACTGGGTGATGGCGGCACCGATGGCCGGATTGTTCTTCACCTCCGAGTACTGCTGCGGGTCGAGGGAGATCATGTCGACCGCCCCCGACGTCAGCGCGCTCACCGCTTGGGGACCGTTGGTCACTTCGACGAAATTCACCGCGCTGAGGGGGTAGGCGATGGAGTTCCAGTACTTCGGGTTCTTCGTGAGCACCATGGACGAACCCTCCTGGTAGCTCTTCAGCATGAACGGACCGGCCCCGATCGGGTTGGTCGACGCCGTCGGGATGCTGGAGGAGTCCATGACCATGCCGTCGATGTAGGTCATGGCCCACATGAAGTCGCCGGCGGTGGGCCGGTTGAGCTGGATCACCAGCGTGTTGGGGTCGGTGGCGGTCATCGATTGGATGGCGGAGAGCGATGATCGCAGGGGGCTGGTCCTGATGTGGGTCAGGCTGTTCTCGACGTCGGTCGCCGTCACTGGGTTCCCGTTGGAGAAGACCATGTTTGGTCGGATGTGGAGGGTGACGGTCGAATAGTTGTTGGAGACCGTCCAACTCTGGGCTACGCCGCCGGATATGGCGGACTGCCCCGGCGCCGCCACGGACTGGTAGATGTTGGCCATCATGGTGAACGAGCAGTCGTTGTAGCCGGTCCCCGGATCGAAGGTGTTGGAGAACTCGTTGTTGAGGTCGATGCCGTACTTGAGTACGCCGTGCGTGTTGTCATTGGCCGGCACCGCTCCGGCCACCGAGCTGCCCACCGCTACGGTGGCGAACGGCAGAACGAAGGCCGCGGCCAGGCCCCCGGCGATGGCCATCCGGGACCGCCCCGTTCGATGGGCCGGGTGCGTCCGGTGCCTTCCCGCTGCCAGCTGATCAGCCCGGGCGGCGTCCTTGGAGCTCATCGTGCACCCACATTTCGTAAAGTCGGGGACGGATGGAACGGTGCTCCCGGCCCCCCGTGGGCCTTGCGCCCCGGCCAGCATCGATGAGCGACTATACGCGTGGCACCCGTACTTCGCTAGTTGCCGACCGGAAGCACCGTGCCCATGTGGCACGACGTGTCAACGCGACAGTGACTCTTGAACGGCGGCGAGGATGTGCCCGACCTCCGTGCGTCGGTCCGCACGTCTACCATCGGTCGGCCATGTCGATCGACCATCCTCAACGGGCCGGCCCGTTCCGAGCCGACAGCTCCCGGGTGGGTTGGCGTCGGCCCGGTCCCGGACGGTGGATGGCGGGGGCCTCGTCCCTCGGAGCGGCCCTGTTGACCCTCGGCACAATGGCGGTACCCGCCACGGCGGGAGCTGGAGGTGCCCGCTCCTACGTGGCACTCGGCGATTCGTATACCTCCGGCCCGGCCATTCCGACCCAGCTGAGCCCCACCACATCGCCCAGCGCGCCGAGCGCGTGCCTGCGTTCGTCCGAGAATTATCCGTCGCTGACCGCCCGATCGCTCGGCCTGACCCTCGACGACGTGAGTTGTGGGGGCGCCACCACCGCCGACCTGACCGGTCCGCAGGCCAGCGGCATCCCCGCCCAGATCTCCGCGCTCACCCCGTCGACCTCCCTGATCACGGTGGGCATCGGCGGCAACGATCTGGGATTCACCTCCGTGGTTGCCAATTGCGCGGCGTACACCCCCTGGGGGCCGACCCGGGTAGGACCCAGCTGCCGGTCCCACTACACCTCCGGCGGTGTCGATCGGATGCTGGCCGCCGTGCGTCACGTAGGGGCCAAGGTGGAGGCGGTACTGGATGACGTTCGGGACCGGGCGCCGCATGCCGAGGTCTTCGTCGTCGGCTATCCCGACCTGGTTCCTCCGACCGGTTCGGGATGTTGGCCCTCGCTTCCCTTCTCCGCTCGGGACCTGGCATACCTGCGTGGGGTGGCCACCGATCTCGACACCACACTGGCGGCCGATGCCTCCCGGGCGGGTGACCACTATGTCGACATGGCCGTGCCGAGCCAGACCCACACGGCCTGCGCCTCGGACGAGTCTCGCTGGGTAGAGCCCATCCTGCCGTCACGGGGCTCTTACCCCTTGCACCCCGACGCCACCGGCATGGCCGGCATGGCCCGGGTCCTCGAAACCGCCATCCGGTCGACCGGCACTGCCTCAACCCGGCGGACCGCCTGAGCCCGGAGCCGGCCGCCCGGGCCTGGACCGCGGCACCGGAATCCGACCAGGCGCCTACAATTGGTGGTCGTCGAAAGGATCCGACATCCAGTCCTCCTCCCGCCAGCTCTGGATCATCCTGGCCTTCGTCTTCGTGGGCATCTTCGGTGTCGCGTTCGCCGTGACCGGCGCCGTGAGCGCGTTGCCCAAGGCCTCTGACGGGGGAACGTGCGGACCCGGCCGCGGGTCCGAAGCGGCCATCGTGGCGCTGTTCAACCCGGGATCGATCGGGGCGGGGCCGGAGCCGGCCGCGGCCGATGCCGGCGCCCGTGCGCAGTGGCAGGCATTCGTCAATCAGTGTCAGAGCGCGGCGGACGACCGGGGGGTGACGGCCTCGGCGATCCTGCTGGTGTCCATCGGCGGGGCCACTGCTGGTTCACTGCTGGTGTTGCGGGCGAACCGGAAACGGGGCAAGCGGCTGGCACTCGGCTCGGGCGCGCCGCCGGGTGATGGCGGAGTCGGGACGTCTCCTGCGGCCCTGGTCTGAGACTCAGGGAAGGTTCACTGTTCCGGAAAAGAGAGCGCAAAGCGTGGGTGGGGGACCATTGCCGCCAGATTTGCGGCATCCGTGGCGCTGAGGGGCGGGGAGAAGAAGTAGCCCTGTGCCGTCTCGGCTCCGATCTCGCGAAGAACCGCCACCTGTTCTGCGGACTCGACCGCCTCGGCCACGGTGCAGATGCCGAGGGACCGGCACAGCGTGACGATCGCCTCCACGGAGGTGCGACTGGGGCTCCCGGGGATCGTGAGCCCCGCGGTGAGCGAGGCATCGATCTTCACCGTGTTGACCACACAGTCCCGGAGGTCCTCGAGGATCGACAGATCGGCCCCAACGTCATCGACGGTGAGTTGGATGCCCAGTCGGGTCATGACCTGCATGTCGGCGGCCGCTTCGGTGTCGACGACGGAGGACTCGGTGACCTCGACGGTGAGCCGGTCGGGATTGAGGCCCGATTCCTCGAGGGCAGATGCGGCCGCCAGCGCCGCGTTGCCCCGGTGGAGCGGGAAGACCGAGCAGTTCACCGCCAGCTGAATTTCCGATGGCCACCGCACCGCTTGCGCGCAGGCCTCGGACAGTACCCACGCGTTCAGCTCGTTCATGTGCCCTTGGGCCTCTGCCCGCGGGATGAAGGTGGCCGGCGGGACGTCATTGCCGGAGGGGTCACGCCACCGGAACAGCGCTTCGAAGCCGAGCAGACGTCCGGTGGCGAGGTCGACCGCCGGCTGGAACACCAGCGTGGCGGTTCCGTCCTGACCCAAGTACGGAACGGGAGTGATCGAGTCGATCTTCTGCTGCGATCCAGAGGTGCCCGACACATCCGTCACATCGGCATGGTCGGCGACCACCTTGAGGAGAGCGTGCGGCAGGTGACCTGCGGATCAGTCATCTGAGCAGCTGTCGAGCCGCTCAAGGAAATTGTGGGTGGTGCCGACAGGTGAGGTATGGCACTGCGACCATTCACCCGCCACCAGAAGGCGACGTCAGAGGAACAGTCCGCGCCGGATGGGCCGAACGAGATCGACCAGTTCTTTTCGAATGACCTCCGACCTGGGGAAACACCGACGGATGCCGCCGCGCCCACCCTGGAGTCGCTGCCCGCACCACCGGCCGAAGCAGTGCCAACCGCGGCGGTGCAGACAGCGGCGGTGCCAAGCCCTCCGGCACCGGATCGGGCCGCCGGGTGGTATCCCGACGAGGATGAACCGGGTCTGATGCGGTACTGGGACGGATTTCACCTGACCGGTCAGGTCATGCACGTTCACGCCAGGGCCGGGGAGGCGGAGCCGGCCACTCGGAGCCCGGCCACCGCCACCGGCACTGCCGGGGCCTCCTCGGCCAGGGCGCCTTCACGAGTCACTGATCTTGTGACCCCACCTCCGACCTCGTCCCCGGCTCCATCTGTCAGCGGTCCCGCTCCCGTGGAGAGCCCCATCGCGAGCAGCCCGTCGCCGGCTCCACCTCGGGTGCCGGTCGAACCCGCGTCACCTCGCCCGTCGTCGGTTGAAGACGTGCTGTCCTTCGCTCCGACGTTCAGCAGCGACGGAGGGCCACAGCAGGAGGGGCTACCTGCTGACAAGGGCGCATCGGAGCGTCACGCCGGGCGAGCAATGACCGACGAGGCCAACCACTGGGCCGAGGAGACCACCAGGGCGGTCGCAAAGGCCAAAGCCATTGGCACGCCTGAAGCGTGGCAGGAGGCGGCGAAGGTCGCGGTCGTCCTGTCGGAACTGGCGTTCACCATGCAGACGTCGGTGGCAGCCAAACAGGTGTCCGAGCAGCGGGAACAGTCGGCGCGGCACGCGACAGAGCGGGCCAGAATCGCCGCGCAAACCGCGGTTGACGCCAATCGATCCGCGCAGCAGACCACGCAGGCCGCTCGAGAAGCCGCCGAGGCGGCCAAGGTCGCCGAGCGGGCGGCAGCTGAGGCGCGGGCGGCAGCGGAACAGGCGGATCAGGCGGTCCCGCAGTTGGCCGAAGCGGCCAGGGTCGCAGAGCAGGCTGCCGCCGAGGCGGAGCACAAGGCACAGCGCCTGGCGGAGATCGTGGCCAGGGCGTCCACGGCGAATACGCCGGCCGCATGGAATCAAGCCTTGAAACTCTCCTCCGAGGTGACGGAGTCGAGGGCTGCGTCGTAGACGTCGGGCGGGTCCGGCTCAGAGCAGGGACGGAATCACCGCCTCCACCAGGCTGGGGCCCGGCGAGGACAGGGCGTGGGCCAGTTGGGTGGCGAACGCCTCGGAGTTCTCGGCTCTCGACGCCTGCAGGCCCATGCCGGTCGCCAGCTGCACGAAGTCGATGGAGGGGTGGCTGAGGTCGAGCATGGCACGGGCCCTCGGTCCGGATGAGCTGGCACCGACCCGATCCAGCTCCATGTTGAGCACGGCGTAGGAGTGGTTGTTCAGCAGGATGGTGGTCACGTCGAGACCCTCGCGGGCCATCGTCCACCACGATTGCAGTGTGTAGAGGGCACTCCCGTCGGCTTCGAGGGCGATCACCCGCCGGTCCGGCGCCGCAATTGCGGCTCCAACCGCAACCGGCAGACCCTGGCCGATCGCTCCTCCGCTCAGGCAGAGCCAGTCGTGGGGGGGTGCGCCGGCCGTGGCCCCAGGGGCGAAGAGTCCCGAGGTGTTGCCTTCATCGGAGACGATCGCACCTTCGGGCAGGAGCGCGCCGAGCGCCTGGCACACCGTCTGGGCGGTGAGTGGTCCGGTGGGAAGGGAGGGGCGGTCGGCCTGGTGGTGGGGGGCCGCCCCCCGACGGGGGGCGGCCTGCGCGCCCAGGTCTGCGATCACCGCGCCCAGGTCGTCCGCCTCGCCGGCCAGTGGGTAGACGGCGCAGCCTGCGGGGACCAGATCGCTGGGCCTTCCGGGGTAGGCGAAGAACGACACCGGCGATCTGGCGTCCACCAGCACCAGGTGCCGGATCCCTTCCAGCTGCATGGCGGTGAATTCCGCCAGATAGGACAGTCGCTCCACCGCCGGTCGCCCCGCCCCGCGTTCGAGGCGAGCCGGAAAGGTTTCGGCGAACAGTTTGGCCCCGGTGGTGGCGGCGATGTTCGACACCTCCTGCAGCGTGGGTCCGAAACAGGCCCGCCCACCCACCAGGACGGCGGTTGGCTCGCCGGAGCGCAGCGCGGCAGCTGCCGCGGCGACGACACGTTGGTCAGGCGCTCCTCCGGCCGGTGGTCCGGACGGTGGCCCGCCCACGGCCACGCCACCCTCGGACCATGACACGTCGGCCGGGAGAATGAGCGTGGCCACCGAGCCCGGTGGGCCGACGGCTGCCGCCACCGTGGAAACCGCGTCCGCACTCAGATCTGCCGTCGACTCCGACGTGCGCACGAACGTCGACACGTTCCGAGCCACGGTTTCGATGTCGGACTGGAGCTGGGCGTCGTAGGTCCGGTGGGTGGTGGCGTGGTCACCCACGATGTTGACCACCGGACTGTGGGCGCGGCGGGCGTTGTGGAGGTTGGCCAAGCCGTTGCCGAGGCCCGGACCGAGGTGGAGCAGGGTGGCGGCCGGTCGCCCGGCCATGCGGGCGTACCCGTCGGCTGCCCCGGTGGCCACGCCCTCGAACAGCGCCAATACGCTGCGCATGTCCGTGACGTCGTCGAGGGCCGCGACGAAGTGCATTTCGGACGTGCCGGGATTCATGAAGCAGGTGTCCACCCCGTGGGCGACGAGCGTGCGGATGAGTGCCTGGGCTCCGTTCACCGGGTCGCTCGCACGCTCGGCGCAGGTTCGAAGATGGTGCCCGGATTGAGGATGCCTTCGGGGTCGAAGGCCACTTTGATACGACGCATGAGCTCGAGTTTGGCCGGGTCTTCGAATTGGTCGAGGTACGTCCGCTTCTCGGTGCCGATCCCGTGCTCACCCGAGATGGCTCCGCCCAGGGCGAGCCCTGTGCCGACGATGTCATGCAGCAGCACATGGCGCACGTCGGGGTCGGCCTGCCAGACCGAGAGGTGGACATTGCCGTCCGCCGCATGGCCGCATCCGATGACCAGGGAGGAGGTCGCCGAGGCCAGACCGCCGACAGCTTCGAGGTAGGCGGGGATCGAAGCCCGGGGAACCACGACATCCACGATGTCATCGGCACCGTTGGCCTTCGACGCCCAGAACGCCCGCTCTCGGGCGGCGATCAGTTGCGCGCCGGCCTGGTCGGGCAGGACGTAGACGTCGAGCGCTCCGAGCGCTGCGATCTGCTCGGCCAGGCTCTGGGTGTCTTCCTCCAACCGGGCGGCATCGTGGCTCTCGAGAACGATCACCAGGTAGGCCAAGGCCCGTTCCTTGATGTCCGGAGGGATCCCGAGGTCGATGCCGGCATTGGCCGTGATGCCGGCCATCGAGACGAGGTCGATGTACTCGACCATCAACGGTCCCACTCCGCTGGCCACGATGGGAGGCACCGCTTCCGCGATCTGTCCGATGGTCGGGAACGGTGCCAGCAGCGTGGTGTGATAATCGGGCCGCGGGTGCAGTCGGAGGGTGGCTCGGGTGACGAGTGCGAGGGTGCCCTCCGACCCGATCACCAGTTGGGTCAGGTCATAGCCGCTGGTGGACTTCACGAACTTCCCGCCGGTGGTGATCACGTCACCCGTACCCAGCACCGCTTGGATGCCCAGGACATGGTGGCGGGTCACGCCGTATTTGACGGCCCGCATGCCACCGGCGTTCGTCGCCACGTTGCCGCCGAGGCTGGCGGACTGTTCGCCGGGGAACACCGGGTAGATCAGACCGCGGGGGAGGAGGGCGGTATCGAGCTCCGCCAGCGTCACCCCGGGCTCGACCACAGCCACGTGGTTGGCCTCATCGATCTCGAGAATGCGATTCATCCGCTCGAACGAGACGACGACACCGCCGGCCACCGGAATGCACGCACCCGACAGGCCCGTCCCGGATCCACGCGGCGTGAGTGCCACCCGCTCCCTCCGGGCCATCCTGACGATGGCCGCCACCTCGTCGGAGCATCCGGGCCGAACGACGGCCCCCGGCCGGATCGGGTGGGCGGTGAGGGACTCGTCGTGGGTGTCATCCTCCTTGACGTCAGGCTCAGCGTCGACGTGATCTGCGCCGACGATCTCCGAGAGCAGGTGAGCGATCGCCGAAGCCCGTCGTTCGTCGCCATGGAGGTGCGTGTCCCGCTGCAGATCCGGCATCCTGCACCCCCTTGTCATCGTCCGTCGATACGCTATCGCCTGATGACAGGCGGACACTTCGGGAGGTGGGTGCCGTCAGGGCCATTCCGTTGGGCACCAGGTGGGATGCGCCCCACCCTCCGCTAGTTGGCGACGATGATGGCCACGGCTGGGCTCGGCGCGCTGGCGCCGGTCGGATCGTAGGCAACGCTCCGGAGGGAGTAGGCACCGTTGGCCACGGTCGCGGTGTTCCATCCGAAGAGCCAGCCGTACTGGGTCGGCACGGCGGTGCCGATGAGCGAATTGTTCAACGTCCCACCGGTTAGGCGAAACTCGACCTTGGTCACCCCGATAGTGGAGGAAGCCGTGGCGTCGAGCCACTGACCGCCCGCCAGCGTCGCCCCGGATGTCGGACGCGTCACCTTGGACACGGGGGGCGTGGTGAAGGCTTGGACCTGATCCGTCGACGGGGCGAGCAGCAACCCGTCCCCGACGGACGCAGTGGGGAAGTGGTTGGCCTCCCCCGCCAGGCCGAAGTGCTCGATGGACGCACCGGTTGAGGGATCGAGCCCCTGCAGGGTCGAACCGCCGATCGACCAGACCATCCCGCCGGCGATGATCGGTGGCCCGTTCGCTCCGGTCGGCGTCTGCCAGAGTCGGGTGAGGGAAGGCGGTGACGTTCCGACTCTGACAGCCACGACTCCGCCACTGCAGGGCACGTAGACGGTGTTGTTGGCAAAGGCATCCCCTCCGAGGACCTCGCCGCCGCACAGGGAGGGAAGTGATGCGAGCTGGCCTCCGACACCGCCGAGCGCCGACTGCTTGAGCAGGTAGCCCGTTCCCGACTTCCCGATCTGGAAGACGAGACCGTTCCCGAGGACCGCCGGAGAGGAGGACCCCAGATCAACGTCGCCCTGGTTGTCCTGGGTCCAGGTGGCCGGGGCGAAGTACTGGATGAGCGACAACGAGGAAGACAGCTCCAGTACTCCGTCGCTGTCATCGTAGGGATCGCCCGCGGTGACACTCGTTCCGTTGCCGGTGGCGAGCCAGATATTGCCCGATCCATCGACCGCCGGCGCGGCACCACCCATCCAGATGGCCCCATGGTCCTGGCCCGAGCCGGCGTCAACCTCGAACGTGTTGGGGGCACCGCCACCCTCGGGTACCGCTACCAACCACCCGTGGTAGGTCGAGCAGTCTCCGGAGTTACCGCCGAAGCCGATGACCACCCGGCCGCCGGCGACGGTGAGGGCTGCCCGTTGGAGCTGTGCTTTCGGGTCGGAACCCGGCGGATCGACCTGCTGATCCAACAAGACCGCCCCGGTCGTGACGTTCAGCCCGTAGAGGTGGTGCTGGACGAGACCACCGACCACCTGGTCGGCGACGGCGAAGATCTCGTTGCGGGAGTCATCGATGACCGGTGTGGAGGTGATGCCGACCGTCGGCGAGATGTTGCCGCAGGGGAGTGCGGTGGCCGGGACGGCCGTGCCGACCGTTGTCGACCATAGGACGGAGCCATCTCGCGCCGACAGGGCCACGACGGCATCGCTTTCGGTGGCGACGAACACCTGGTTCCCGAGGGCCAGCGGCTCACCGTAGATCTGCCCGCCGAGCTTCGGCGACAGCCAACCGCTGTAGGCCGAAGAAAGCGGGATACCCGATGGGTCGGCCCCCGACCCGACCAGATCGCCGTGGTACACCAACCAATTGCATGAGGTGAGCAGGAGCGGTACGACCACGAGCGCGACACCGAGCCCAATCCTCCGAAACCCAGCATGCCCCTTCACCCTCGACATGGTAAGCGATTCGGTAACTCCACAGAGGGTCGATGCCGTTCCTTGGGGCCCCATGGCGGGCGCACCCGTTGCGAGGCTCAGGATCACCCAACGCGGTTGCGCTGCAGCGAACCGTGACCGGATCCCCAGAGCACTAGTCGGCGCCGCACTGCAGACGGTTGCGCTGTTCCTCGGCGATGAAGGTGCTGGGTTCTGATGTACGAAGGAAGTCCTTCAGGATCTCGACGAACGTGGCGGGATCCTCCGACTGCGGGAAGTGGCCGACTCCGGGCATGATCTCCAACCGGCTGTGGGGTGCGGCCTCCAAGGCCTGGTAGGCGTGGGACAGCGGGATGATCCTGTCCTTCTGGCCCCACACGATGAGCGTGGGTATCCGCTCGGCCAGATAGAGCCGGTCGATGGCGCTCACGGACTGGCCGCCCGGATCGATCACCGATCGCATGGTCCGGACGAAAGCCTTGCGGCCTTCGTCGTCGGTGAGTGAGCGGTAGGAGCGCCAGATCTCCATTGCCGGAACGCTACGGAGTCCGACTCGATCGGCGAGGTGGGCGACCGAGTCGCCCCAGCGGCGGGCGAAGCCCGGAAACAGGATCGGCAGCACATAGTCAGTGGCCGGCAGGGTGACGAGTCGGAGGATCCAGTTGACCTCTCGTCCGAGCCCGCCGGCATCGACCAGAACCAGCCGTTCACACCGATCAGGGAATTGATACGCGAACTGCATGGCAACGCCGCCCCCGAAGGATTGGCCGATGACCGTGGCCCGCTCGATGTCCAATACGACCAGAAGGTCGCGCATCCAGTTGGCGAAGTTGCCCAACGAGTAGTCTCCCGCCGGCTTGGCCGAGTGGCCGTGGCCCACGAAGTCGGGAGCGACCACCGTGTAGTCGGCCTGAAGGAGCTCCATGGCCGGGATCCACGTCCGGGAGCTGCCGGCGATCCCATGGAGCAGCAGTAACACCGGTCCGTCGCCGCCCCGTCGGTACCCGATCCGGTGCCCGTGGATGGTCGCGTACCGGATCGGAAACGTCCCTCCCGTCTGTGTGTCCACTGCCGATTCCCTCGAGCTCCGACTCATGGAGGCGCCTATCGCCCAGAGGCGGCCTTCCTCGCCGGCGCCTTCCTCGCCGGCGCCGTCTTGGCCACGGCCTTCTTCTTCGTTGGGGCCCTCTTGGCCACCGTCTTCCGAGCGGCTGCTACCCGCTTGGTGGCCTTCTGCGTGGTGGACCGACCCACATCAGCGGCCCGGTCGGTCTGCTCGTTGATCGTCTTGACCACATCGGTGACCATCCTGCGCTGGCCCTTGATGACCCGCTCGGCGAAATCGAAGACGTCGTCGACGATCCGTTCGACATCCTTGGAGATGGGAGGAACGTATCGCTCCGTTCCCTTGCTGATGCCTTGAGCCAGATCGCGGCTCGCCTCGAGGATCTCATCCTGTGCCCTCTCGATGAGTTGTTCGATCTGTTTCCGCACATCCCTTGGTTCGGCCATGCCGCCCACCTTTCGTTCGTAGTGCTCACTTCAACTCCTCGTGACCCAATGCTGGTCCATTCCCCCTCCCGATGACGAGGGTCAAAGGTCACATCTTGACGGCTCGGAGACTGCCGGCGGGTGCGAGCCGGCTCGTAGGGTCGAAGGACTCTAGGCGGGCCCGACGAACGGCGCGACAACAGCTCCATGGGACACCAGCGATCCCGACGGCCTGCATTGGTCACGGCCGTCGAGGCACCAGAACGGACACCGGTGGTATGAACGGGCCGCTCGGCATGCTCGAGCGGCGCCTCGATCACGAGCACCGCGATCGTGCGCCGCATCGGGATCCGGCCTACATCGAACGTCGGATCGAAGCCGTCCGCTCGTACACCAAGTACTTCTCTCCCGAAGTCAGGGGGATCGCGCACGTCCCGGTCGTCGGGCCCGCACTGCTGATCGGGAACCACAACGGTGTCTTCTACATGCCGGATACCTGGGTCACTGCCCTTGCCATCATCGAGCGCCGGGGGACCGAGCACCCGGCGTACACGCTCACCTATGACCTCCTGTTCGCCGTTCCCGTGGTGGGCCAGTTCCTCCGCCGCATCGGAGCGATCCCAGCCGGAAGTGAGGAGGCCGAGGCGGCGTTGGCCGCGGGAGCCCTCGTCCTCGACTACCCAGGTGGTGACTGGGAGGCGTGCAGACCCTGGCTGGATCGGAACACCATCGACTTCGGCCATCGGACCGGATTCGTCCGCTTGGCGCTGCGCACCGGGGTCCCCGTCGTTCCGGTTGTCGCCCACGGGAGCCACGACTCCGTGGTCGTCATCTCCCGCGGCGAGGCCATCGCCCGAAGGACCGGACTCGGGGTCGGTCGCATCAAGGTCTTTCCCATCCTGTTGGGTCCGTTCGGGCTGACCACAATGCTCACACCGCCACCGCCCCTGCCTTCGTCGATCACCGTCGAATTCCTGCCGCCGATCGACTGGAGCGACCTCGGTCCGACTGCGGCCGAGGACCCTGACGTGGTCGACGCGTGCGCTGCGGAAGTCATCGCAGCCATGCAGGCTGCCCTCGACCGGCTGCGGGTCGAGCGGGCCCATCCGGTCCGACGAGGGCTCGCCAATCTGGTTTCCGGTGCCCGGTCACACTGAGCCGGCAGGTCTCCGCCGGCGTCACCACTGGGTCCGGTGGATCCTCGGCGGCACCCTCGGGACGGTCATGATCGCGGCCGGGATCTTCGCATTCCTCTGGCTGCAGGCGGGAGCGAGACCACTGGCCCCATCGGTGGCCTTGCAGCGGTTCCGACAAGGAGAGCGGGCCGCGGACCCGTCCGGTGGGCCCGGACCACAACCGGGCGTCTACCCGTATGAGGGATCAGGGATCGAGAGCGTCTCGGTCCCACCGAAGTCGCAATCGGAAGGTCCCGGGATCCCCGGCACCGTGATGGATCGACCGGGAGGTTGCTTTGAGTTCCGATTGGACTACTCCGACGTCCACTGGCAGAGCTGGACCTACTGTCTTCGGAACGGATCGCTCGTGACCACATCGAAGGCGGGCTACTACATGTGGGACTTCGTCGCACTGAAGATCGACGACACGTCCACGTACACCTGCCACGCGGGAGGGGTCACCATCCCGGCGAGCCTGGTCATCGGCGGCCACAGCTCGATCTCCTGCACCGGGTCGAACGACCATCTCTCCATCGGGCCGGTGCATATGGTCGGCACCTCGACGGTCATGGCCATCTCGACTGTGCAGGTGGGCAACAGCCGGCAGCCCGCAGTGCTGGTTCGAGAGAGTGTCCGCTTTTCCGGCGGTCAAACGGGTTCGAACGACGCAGACACCTGGTTTTCGGAGGCCACCGGACTGCCGCTTCGGGGAAAATGGAGTACTGAGGTGTCCACGCCCTCTCCGGTTGGCACGTCCACCCTCCGCGCCCACGGACAGTTCCTGCTGACGTCCCTCACACCGCGTCGCTAGCCGGACCGCGCCGCGCGCAGCCGGGCGGGCGACGACTGCGGGACGGTCGTCAGTCGAACGCCGCGCCGACCTCGGTGGAGAAGCGCTCGAGATCGCCTACGTCGGTGGAGCCCAGGCGGACGGTGACATGGTCCACCCCGGCTGCTTCCAGCAGCCGGAAGTCCGAGACCAGCTGGTCTGCGGTACCCACGAAATGGGGTCGGTTGTCCGCATCGACCCAGGCCTCGGGCGCGTAACGGAATTCGGAGCCGGGAAGAGCCCGTGCCGGCGGAGGGGACCACGACTCCGAAGGTCGGGTGAGTAGCCGTGTCGCACCGCAGCTGTAGGAGAAGGTGAACGGCCCGTCCAGGCCCGCCGCGGCCCGCACGTCCAGCATGCGTCTCCGGGCCTCGGCGTAGGCTCCGTCCGGCATCCACAACGGGTGCCAGCCGTCACCCAGGAGAGCGGCCCGGCGTTGGGCGGCCACGGCATTGCCGCCGACCCACAGTGGCACCGGCGTGGGAGGCGACACCACCGAACAGCCCGCGGGCGCTGAGCGCTGGGCCCGGAGGAACTCCTCGGTCACAGCGGCGCGACGCTCGTAGGGGGCCGTTCCGAGGATCTCGAACTCCCCCTTCAAATAGCCGATGCCCACCCCGAGGATCAGACGATCTCCGGCCAGTCGGCCGAGCGTTCCGGTCATGGCCGACACGAGCAACGGGTGTCGATACGGGGCTACCAGCACATCCGTGCCCATTCGCAGCCGCATGGTGATGCCGAGGCCCCACGCACACGTCGCCAGAGGCTCGAGGAACGGTGGTGTGAGATTCACCGCCACGGCGTAGTCGGGCACGGCGATGTGGTCGGGGAACCACGCGGAGTCGAAGCCGAGCTCGTCGCCGGCTTCGAGAAGATCTCGAATCTCCGGGCCGTTGGCGTGGAGTCCATACGCGGGTACGGAAAAGCCGAACCTCATCCGAAGTGCCTCGTCAGGTCACCAGCGAGATCGACGGCGATCAGACGATCCGAGAAGCGCCACCGCCCGCCCGCCCTCTCGAAGCGATCGACGTACTGTCCGGACAGGATGATCTCGATCGGCTCTCCCGGCACGATGCCCTGGAGCACGGTGAAGTAGCACTCGGCTGTCGCCCTGTCCGCCGCCGTCTCCACATCGATGCTGAGGTTGGTGATGAGGTGCTTGGTGCGCGGGATGCCGTCATAGAGGCGTACCCCGTCGTACACCGCTCGCACCTGGTCTTTGCCCTGCAACACCGACTCCGTCAGTGCTGAACGCCAGGTGGAATGTTCGAACAGGGCCGCCACGCCGTCGAGATCCCCGGTGTCGAGCGGCCGGGCGTAGGCGTGGATGAGCGCCGTGATGCTGGCCAGGTCCGTCGCGCTGTTGTCCAAGACTGCATTGGTAGCAAAGGTCGACGGTCATGCGCCAGACGGCAATCCGGTTGCCCGTGTGCCGGTACCGGACGGAAGTGGGTGGCGAGCGAGCTGCTATCCGTCATGGGACGCCGGATCGATTCGGGCGATGGCCTGTTCGATGAAGGAGCGGGTGACGTCGTGGCCGGCGGTCACGCCGAGAGCGTCCTCGAGGGCCAGTACCTGGGTGAGGCCGGTCATCATGAGGAGGGCGACGATCGGCGGGAGCTCGTCGTCGGTCACACCGAGTGCATGCAATGCCGCGGTCACGGCCTCCAGTTGGGCGGCCCGGAACCGCTCGGCGTAGCGCGCCATTTCGGTGCGGATCGCCTTGCGGTGATTCGCCAGTGCCACGAATTCGATGTTGAATCTGGCCCCGCGCGGGTCGGCGTTCAGCTGCCAGAGCATCCGCAGCGATCCGTCGGTGGCGATGACCCGATCGATGTGCGCCATGTTCTCCTCGGCCCTGCGCCGGAAGACCTCGAGGAACAGGTCGTCCATCGTCCGGAAGTAGTAGTGGACGAGCTGCGGCTTGAGGCCGGCCTTTGCCGCCACCCGACGCGAGGTGACCGCGGCGTATCCCTCCTCGAGCAGCAGCAGCTCGGCGGCGTCGAGCAATTGGGTGCGGGTCTTCGAGTCCACGGCACCGATGCGGCGGGGCGAGGGCGTGGGCGTCACATCGATACCTTGCCACACCGGAGGACGGATGCTAAGCAATTGCTCAGTATTGCTGTGCAATCGCGCAGCAAGGCACGAAAGCGAGACCGGGTTGAGCAACTGGAAGACGACCGACTTCTTCTTCGACCAGTCGTTGGTCGAGGACCCCTACCCGTACTTCGAGGAGCTTCGCTCGGAATGCCCGGTGCTTCCGCTCCCCCACCTCGGGGTGGTGGCGGTGACCGGCTATGACGAGACAACGGCGGTCTATCGGGACACCGAGACCTTCTCATCCTGCAATGCGGTCATCGGCCCGTTCGCCACCTTTCCCGTTCCGCTCGACGGCGACGACGTCAGCGCCATCGTGGACCGCTACCGGGACCAGCTACCCATGCATGAGCACATGGTGACCATGGACCCGCCCGATCACACGCGTGAGCGCGGCCTGCTCATGCGGCTGATCACTCCGAAGCGCCTGAAGGACAACGAGGCGTTCGTCTGGCGCCTCGCCGACGAGCAGCTCGACGAGTTCATGGGCGATGGCCGATGCGAGTTCATCACCGCGTACACCCAGCCCTTCGCCATGCTGGTGGTCGCCGACCTGCTCGGGGTGCCGAAGGAGGACCACCAGCGGTTCCGCGACGGCTTCGGCCTGACCGGCACCGTCGGCGAGGTCGGCGCCGGTGAGGAGGGAAGCCCGGGTGAGAACCCGCTGGCCTGGCTCGATGCGTGGTTCGCCGAGTACGTCGAAGACCGGCGCCGCCGGCCGCGCCAGGACGTGCTCACCGACCTGGCGCTCGCTACCTACGCCGACGGCACGACGCCGGAGGTCACCTCCGTCGTGCGGACCGCGACGTTCCTGTTCGCTGCAGGGCAGGAGACGTCCGCACGGCTGCTGGCCGCGGCGATGAAGCACCTTGCCGAGCACCCGGAGCTGCAGGATGAGCTACGGGCCGATCGCGACCGGATCCCCGACTTCCTCGAGGAGGTCCTGCGAGTCGAGAGCCCGGTGAAGGCCGACTTCCGTCTCGCTCGCCGCACCACGACCATCGGGGGCGTCGACATTCCGGCCGGCACGCCGGTCATGCTGCTCAACGGCGCCGCCAACCGTGACCCGAGGCACTTCGAGTGCCCCGCTGAATTCCGCGCCGACCGCGCCAACGTGCAGTCCCACCTGGCCTTCGGGCGAGGTGCGCACTCCTGTCCGGGGGGGCCTCTGGCTCGGGCCGAAGGCCGGATCAGCATCGAGCGGATTCTCGATCGCACCCGGAACATCCGCCTGTCCGAGGACCACCACGGGCCGCCGGCCGCTCGGCGGTTTCAGTACGAGCCGACGTGGATCCTCCGCGGGCTGTCAGCGCTGCACCTCGAGTTCGACATCGCTCCGGAGGCCGGCCGGTGAGCCGCGTCGCCGTCGTCACGGGCGGGGCTTCGGGAATCGGCCTCGGCGTCGCACGGTCGTTCGTGGCCGACGGCTATAGCGTCGCCATCGCCGACCATCGGGGGGCGAAGGCCGCGGCCGACGGGTTGACCGGTGGGGGCGCAACCGTCCTCGCCGTGGATGTCGATGTCGCCGACCGGGCGTCGGTCATGGCCGGGCTCGACCGTGTCAGGACGGAACTGGGCCCGGTCGAGATCCTCGTCACCAGCGCCGGGATCGAATCGTTCGCCCCGGTCCTCGACATCACCGCCGACGGTTGGGACCGGATCATCGAGGTGAACCTCACCGGCACCTTCACCTGCGTCCAAGCCGCGCTCCCCGACATGCTCAGCGCCGGTTGGGGACGTATCGTCACCATCTCTTCCTCGAGCGCCCAGTCCGGCGCTCCCAACATGGCCCACTATGCGGCGTCCAAGGGTGGCGTCATCGGGCTGACCAAGGCGCTGGCCGTCGAGCTGGCCCGCAGTGGCATCACTGTCAACACCATCCCGCCCAGCCTGGTCGATACCCCGATGGCCCGGAAGGCCGAAGCCGCCGGCGACTTCCCCGGTGTCGACGTGGTGGGCCCCATGGTCCCACTCGGGCGGGCCGGGACCCCAGCGGACATCGCCGCAGCCTGCTCGTTCCTGTGTTCCGACGGTGGCAGCTACATCACGGGCCAGGTGATCGGGGTCAACGGCGGGATGTACATCTGAACAGGATCTGACGTCACGTGAGCGGGCGATCAGCTCATCTGAGACCAGCTGTCGCCGGGCACCTCGACGTTGATGATCTCCGGCGCAGCCGCGA
>Ga0307374_10004605_pt1 | contig 22867 bp, 22 predicted proteins | sample OX3MG_FD_202532 | JGI IMG/M metagenome (GOLD analysis project Ga0307374, IMG submission 202532) | Soil microbial communities from Risofladan, Vaasa, Finland - OX-3 | ecosystem: Environmental > Terrestrial > Soil > Coastal area > Acid sulfate soil | place: Finland: Risofladan, Vaasa | collected... | reverse complement strand
GCGAGCGCGCCGCCGACGAACTCGCCCCTGGCGCTGACCGCGTCGAAGTTGGTCGACGTCCCGAAGTCGACCACGATGGCGGGGCCGCCGTACAAGTGAACGGCGGCGACCGTGTTCATGATCCGGTCGGTGCCGATCTCCTTCGGGTTGTCGTACCGCACCGACACGCCGGTCTTGACGCCGGCCTCGACGATCAGCGTGGGAATGTCGTCGTAGTAGCGGCCGAGCATCTCGCGCATCTCGTGCAGCACCGAGGGGACCGTCGAGCAGAGCGCGATGCCGTCCAGGCCGCCCGTGGCGACTCGCTCGCTCTGCGACAGCAGGCCGCGGAGCGTCACCGCAAGCTCGTCGGCCGTCCGGACCGGATCGGTGGCGATCCGCCAGTGATCGACCACCTCCTCGCCGTCGAAGACGCAGAGCACGGTGTTGGTGTTACCGACATCGATCGTGAGCAGCATCGTGTACCTACCGCACCCATCCAGCCCGAACCAGGTCCAGGCCAATATCGAGCACCGGCGCGGAATGAGTCAGCGCCCCCACCGCGAGGTAGTCAACCCCGGTCGCAGCGACGGCCGCGGCGTCCTCGAGCCGCAGCCCGCCGCTCGCCTCCAGCCACGCCCGCCCCGCGTTCAGCTCGACCGCCAGCCTCAGCTCCGGCACGCTGAAGTTGTCCAGCAGGATCAGCCCGGCGCCGGCCGCGATCGCCTCGTCCACCTGCTCAAGCGTGTCGCACTCGACCTCGACCGGCAGGTCAGGCGCCAGCTTCCCGACGGCATCAAGCGCTGCGGTGACGGAACCGGCCGCGGCGACATGATTGTCTTTGATCAGCGCCGCATCCGACAGCGACATCCGATGATTGACTCCGCCACCGCACCGGACCGCGTACTTCTCCAGAGCCCTGAGCCCTGGCAGCGTCTTGCGCGTGTCCCTGATGCGTGCGCGGGTGCCTGATACGGCGTCGACCCACCTGCGGGTCAGCGTGGCGATGCCGGACAGGTGGGCGAGCAGGTTCAGTGCCGTGCGCTCGGCGGTGAGGATTGCCTGCAGCGGGCCTTCGACGGTCATGAGGACCGCGCCTTCTGTGACGATTACGCCGTCGTCGATGCTGTACACGCTGGTCAGCGGAAGACCAGGCCCTGGTTCCGAGGGGAGGCCGGAGCGAACGATGGGTGCCGCCGTGCGCTGAACGCTATCGGCGGACCCATCGCCCGCACCAACCAGCTGGAATACGGCCTCAGCCACGGAAAGACCAGCTATGACACCGGGGGCACGCGCCACAACGTCTGCTGTTCCCAAGATTCCCGGCGGGATCGTCGCCACCGTAGTCACATCCGGCCCGTCAGCAAGGTCCTCCCCGAGCCCGGCCTGGATGACCCGCACGACGGAGGCGGGGTCTAGGCCGGACTGGATCAGGCGCGCGCGCAGGTCCGCGGAAAGCTCAGCCATCGCTTCGCTCCGGGGAGTCGCGGTGAGGAACGGCGGCGCGGTCAGCCTGCGGGGGGATGTCGCTGTCGCAGGCGCGCTGGGTTGGCGATGACGGCTGGATGTCGTCTTCGTGCTGTTGTGCCGGAACGAAGCGGACTGAGAGCCCGTCGCCGACAGCCTGGTCCGGATGGACACCCGTCCCGGCCGATGCGTTATGCACCGGCCGGGACTGCGTGTCCGTCCGGGCCTCTCCCACGGGAGAGGGCTTTCCGGCAGTTTCCCGATCGAGAGTCACTACTAGGTGACCGAGCCAGTGGTCTGACGCACTCGGGTAGTCCTCGCGCCAGTGGCTGCCGCGTGTCTCGGTGCGCAGGGTGGCCGAAGCGACGAGGGCAGAGGCGAGTAGGTGCAGGTTGGTGGCTTCCCAGGCCGCAAGGCTCGGCTCACGGGACTGTTGCTCGCCGATCTTGCGAAGCTCGTCGGCGGCGATGGCCAGGCCGGTGCCGGAGCGCAGGACACTGGCTCGATCGGTCATGAGCTGCTGTATCTGCGCGATAGCCGCCGGGTCGACTAGTCCCTGAGTGCGGTGGTCTTGGGCGGGGGTGGAGCGGGGCGGGAGGCCGGTGGCGAGGTCGGCGGCGATCCGCTCGGCGAAGACCAGGCCCTCCAGGAGGGAGTTGGACGCGAGCCGGTTGGCGCCGTGGACGCCGGTGCGGGCGGCCTCGCCGCAGGCGTAGAGGCCGGGGACTGTGGTGCGGCCGCGGAGGTCCGTCTTGACGCCGCCGCTGGCGTAGTGGGCGGCGGGAACGACCGGGATGGGCTGGGTTACGGGATCGATGCCGTAGGAGAGGCAGCTGGCCCTGATCGTGGGGAACCGGTGCTCCCAGGTGGCTTCGCCGAGGTAGGTACCGTCGAGGTAGACGTGGTCTGTGCCGGTCTCGGCGAGGACGTTCATGATCGCCTTGGCGACGACGTCGCGCGGGGCGAGGTCGGCGAGCGGGTGGCGGCCGGTCATGAAGCGGCGGCCGTCGGCGTCGATCAGGAAGGCGCCCTCGCCGCGCACGGCCTCGGAGATCAGCGGCTGCCTGCCGCGGGCGCCGGGACCGAGCCAGAGGACGGTCGGGTGGAACTGGACGAATTCCAGGTCGGCGGCCTCGGCACCGCCGCGCAAGGCGAGCGCCACGCCGTCGCCGGTGGAAACGGGCGGGTTGGTGGTGGCCGAGAAGACCTGGCCCGTGCCGCCGGTCGCCAGCACGACCGCCGGCGCGTGCACGGCACCCACGCCATCCTGCTGGCCTTCGCCGATCACGTGCAAGGTGAGGCCGGCGATCCGGCCGTCGCCGGCCAGCAGCACGTCGAGCGACATGGCGTGCTCGATCACGTCGATGCCGACGCCTTCCTCCGCTCCCGCGCCCGCCTCGGCGAGCGCGAACAGCAGCGCACGGGATACCTCAGCGCCCGTGGCGTCGCCGCCCGCGTGCGCGATCCTGCGCCGCAGGTGACCCCCCTCCCTGGTCAGCTCCAGCACGCCGCCGGCATTAGTGTCGAACCTGACGCCGAGGGCGATCAGCCGCCGCACGGCGCCCGGGCCGTCGGTCACCAGGGCGCGGACCGCGTCGACGTCGCATACCCCCGCACCGGCGGCCAGCGTGTCGGTCAGGTGCTGCTCGGGTGAGTCCCCTTCTCCGAGCGCGGCCGCGATCCCGCCCTGGGCCCACCTCGTCGACCCGTCGTCGAGCAGCGACTTGGTCACGAGCAGGACATTGCAGCCCGGCAGCGCGCCGTGGGTACTGAGCGCAGCCGTCACGCCCGCGATACCCGAGCCGACCACGACCACATCGGCGTGCCTGACCCAGCCTGGCGACGGCGCGAGCAGCCGCCGCGCGATCATGCGGCACCACCCCCGGCGGCTGGCCGATCCCGCGCCCGGTGCCCGCCGGTCACGGCGCAGCCTCGAAGCACAGCCGCGCGTTGTCGATCAGGCGGGTCTTCCCGACGGTGCCCGCGACGAGCAGCAGCGCCGTGCCGGCATGACCCGCAGGGACGTTCGCGAAGGTGGCCGGGTCGGCCAGCGCCAGGTAATCGGTCGCCAGCGGCGGGTCGGCCCGTCCCGCGGCGCCCAGTTCCTGCTGGGCCGCGGCGAGCACCGCCGCCGCACCGCCGGCGACGGCTGCCTGCCCCGCTCGCAGCGCCCGGGACAGGGCAAGCGCGCTCACCCGCTCCTGCGGCGACAGGTAACTGTTGCGGCTGGAGATCGCCAGGCCGTCGGGCTCGCGGACGGTCGAAACTGACTCGATCTGGACCGCCAGGTTCAAGTCGGCCACCATCCTCCGTACCAGCGCGAGCTGCTGCGCGTCCTTCTCCCCGAAGACCGCCACATCTGGCCTGACCAGATTGAACAGCTTAAGCACCACGGTCAGCACGCCGTCGAAGAACCCCGGCCTGAAGGCGCCTTCGAGGATGTCTCCCATCGAACCAGGCCGCACGGTGATCATCTGCTCGGCCGGGTACATCTGGTCATGGCCTGGAGCGAAGACGACGCTCACGCCCTCTTCGGCGCAGATGGCAATGTCGGCCCGGAGCGTGCGCGGGTAACGGTCAAGGTCTTCGCCGGCTCCGAACTGCAGCGGGTTGACGAACACGGAGACCAGGACCGATCCGCTGCGCCCGGCGATCTGGCGAGCACGCCTCAGCAGAGCCCGGTGCCCGTCGTGCAGCGCGCCCATGGTCGGTACCAGGACCACGGGCGGCCGCAGGGTCGCGCGGGCCGCAGCGAGGCCATTCTTCGTCCTGGCCAGGATCGGGATCACGCGGCCGGCCCTGACAGCACGCCGAGCAGCCGCTGGGCGTCGGCCGAGGTGAGGGTCCCGGCAGCCAGCGCGCGATCCGCGGTCAGCCTCGCCAGCGCCAGGTAGGCGCCCAGCGCCTCGGGCGCGGCGGCCGCGATCACCTCGACGTGAGCGGCCACGGTCTCTGCGTCGCCACGGGCGACCGGCCCGGTCAGCGCCAGATCACCGAGCGCCAGCACGTTCTCGAGCGCTGCGCCGAGCAGCGGGCCGAGCATCCTGGCCGGGTCCGGCACTCCCGCCTTGATGAGCAGGTCGCTGGACTGCACGACCAGGGTGACGAGGTGGTTCGCCGCGCTGGCCAGGCCCGCGTGGTAGATGCCGCGCTTGTCCTCGGCGATGAAGACTGGCTCTCCGCCCATCTCGACCACGAGCGCCTCGGCAACTGGCAGCAGCGGCTCGGGTGCGGTCACCCCGAACGAGATGCCTGCCATCTTGTCCGCGTCGTCGGGCCTGCCCGTGAAGGTCATCACCGGATGCAGGGCCAGCGGGAGCGCCCCGGCACGAACCGCCGGATCGAGGACGGCGAGCCCGTGCCGGCCGCTGGCATGCGCGATCAGCCGGCCGTCCATCGGCACCCCGGTCGCGGCCAGTCCGGTCACCAGATCGGGCAGCACGTCGTCCGGGACGGTGAGCAGCACGAGGTCGGCCGCCTCCACGACCTGCTCGGGGCGGACGACGCGGGCCTCTGGCAGGCTACGGCTGATCCGGCTCAGCGATGCCTGCGACACCGCGGACGCGGCGACGACGCGGTGGCCCGCCCTGGTGAGCGCCACGGCCATCGCCGTACCCGCCCGTCCGGCACCCACCACGCCAACTGCCAGCTGAGCCGGGTGCGGCAGATCGGCGGCCGCTGAGCCCGCCGCCACCTGCTGGTCGTCATCTCGCATTGCTCGGTCCAGTCCTCACGGGGACCGGCGCCCGCGGTGGCCGTTGGACATCGGCAGGTCGTCCTCGTCATCGGGCGGCTCCGGTGCCCGGCACGCCCTTTCCAGGTACAGGGCGGCCAGTACCAGCGCGATCGCGGCCAGCATGGTGGCGGCCGAGGCGATGGCGTCGTGATCGGGCACGGGCCGGCCGAGCGAGGGGATCGTGTAGATCAGGAACCCGAGCGCGAAGCCGCCGATCGCCGCCGCGGCCGCAGAGCTCGCCTTCGCCAGGGCGACCACTCTCGGCACCGCCATCGGCTGGATCGGCTTGGCACCTGGCCGGCCATGCAGGCGCGGCCCGAGGTTCCGCCCGAATCCGAACTCGCCGATCGCCAGCAGCACGAGCGCTGGCACCGCCGTCCACGGCAGCGGCGCCAGGTTACTGAACGTGAACCGGACGACAATCCAGGCCAGCGCCGCGCTGACCGCGGCGATGGCCAGCAGCGACCACGGTTTCGTCGGCTGCATCTGACTGCCTCACCCGCCCTGATTCGCTGCTGCCTGCCGCCCGACAGCAAGACTGAGGTCGCCGCGCCGCCTGACGCCGTCCTCGCCAGCCTGAGCCAGCAGACCCGCGACGGGTCCGAAGCCGGGCAGCATGGCATCAGGATCGGCATCGTGCCACGGGACGAGGACGAACGCGCGCTGATGGGCACGCGGGTGCGGCAGTGTCAGCACGGGATCGTCGCTGACCTCGTCGCCGCAGGCGATGATGTCGATGTCAAGGGTACGCGGCCCCCATCGGAGCGTGCGCACCCTGCCGCGCGCCTGCTCGGCCGCCTGGCATCGGTCAAGCACGGCCCTGGCAGGCAGCCCGCTGGCCGCTAGCAGCACAGCGTTCAGGTAGTCGGGCTGGTCAGGCCCGCCCACCGGGCTGGTCTCGAAGACCCCGGAGACGGCCACGGCGCTGATCCCGTTGCTGGCCGCCAGGGCATCGATACCTGCCTGCAGGTTCGCCAGCCGGTCGCCGAGGTTGCTGCCGAGGGCGAGCACGACCTCGCGAGGAGCGACGGGCGCCGCTGCCGGGTCGGGCGTAGCATCGGTCATGTCCGGCTCCGCCGGATCGTCACGCTGATGTCCCGGACCGGGACGCCAACCGGGGCGTCCGGCTTGTGCACCGTGATCTCGGCGTGCCTGACCCTCGCATCGGCCAGGCATGCGGTCGCCAGGCGCTGGGCGAGCGTCTCGATGAGCGCGACGGGCTCGCCGGAAATGATCTCGGCGAGGCGTCCGGCCAGCGCGCCGTAGTCGACGGTGCGCGACAGGTCGTCGGCCGCTGCTGCCGCGCTGGTGTCGAGCCAGAGCACGGCATCGGCGATGAACTCCTGGCCTTGCTCCCGCTCGGCCGGCAGCACGCCGTGATATCCGTAGGCGCGCAGGCCGGACAGGCTGATCCGGTCGAGGAAATTCACGGCTGGCGTTCCTCTCCCAATCGCGCCGCGACCCGGACGGCGTCGGCATTGCCCGGTACCGAGTGGACCCGCACGCACCACGCGCCGGCCATGGCGGCGTACGCCGTCAGCGCGACGGTCGCGTCGTCACATTCCGGGAACGGGCGCGGCGTGTCCGGGGCGGCTCCGAGCAGCCGCGCGATGAAGCCCTTGCGTGACGCCCCGACCAGCACGGGAAAGGGTGCGGCCGGGTGGTCAAGGCAGGAGAGCTCGCGCAGCCTGGCCAGCAGGGTCCAGCTGTGCGCCGGGAGCTTGGCGAAGCCCAGGCCGGGATCCACGATCAGCTGCGCCGGATCGATCCCCGCGGCGGTCAGCGCCCGCACCCGCTCGGACAGCTCGGCGGCCACTTCCCTGACGACGTCGGCATAGATCGCCTTGTCCTGCATGTCGATGCTGTGGCCGCGCCAGTGCATGACGACGTAGGGCATCTGAGCCTCGGCGATCAGGCCGGCCATGCCAGGCTCGGCGAGGCCGCCGCTCACGTCGTTGACCAGCCGCGCTCCGGCACCGATGGCCTGCTCGGCGACCCGGACGCGCATGGTGTCGATGCTGACGGTCACGCCCGCCTGGGCGAGCGCCGCGATCACGGGGCCGACCCTGCGCAGTTCCTCGTCTTCGCTGATTCGCAGGGCACCTGGCCGGGTCGACTCGCCGCCCACATCCACGATGTCGGCACCGCTCGCGGCAAGCTCGAGCCCGTGGGCGATCGCCTCGTCAGGCCCGAACCACGTCCCCCCGTCGGAGAAGGAATCCGGGGTCACGTTGACCACGCCCATAACCAGGCATCTGGCCGCAGCGGGTAGACCCGCGGGGCTGACAGCAGGACTGGCCATGGGCGTAATCTACAAGCCGGACGCGTCGCGGCTGGAACGGGGACGCAGCCTAGTCAGCCCCGCCGGGCCGCTGCGCGTAGGCCTTTCTGGCCGGCCTCAGGGCATTGCGCAGTATCCGCCTGATTCTGCGCGCCTCGACTTTGGGCCAGACCAGGAATGCCTCGGCCTCCAGGGCGGCGAGGCCGACCCTGATCGCGTCCCTGGTCGAGGTGAAGACCATGAACCGGGGTACCCAGACGGGCGCGAACTTCGCGTTGAACCGGTAGAGCGACTCGATCTGGAACCACCTGGACATGAAGATGAGGACGCGGCGCCAGGCCCGCGTGATCGGGCCAGCGCCGATCCTCTCGCCACGCTCAAGGGCCGCCCTGAACGCCGCGAAATTCAGCGAGATGCGGGCCACGCCGAGATCGGGAGCGCTCTTGATCGTCTCGGCGATCATGAAGTCGTTCAGGCCTGGCTGAGCAGACCGGTCGCGCCGCATCAGGTCGAGCGACAGCCCGTCCTCGCCCCACGGCACGAAGTGCAGCAGCGCCCGGAGCGCGCCGTCCTGGGTCGCCGTCGCGATCACGCACCGCTCGTCGCCAGGACCGCCGATCCGGCCGAGCGCCATCGAGAAGCCGCGCTCGGTCGGGTTACCCCGCCAGGAGCCTGCCTGCCTGACCAGCCTGGCGATCTCGTCGGCCGGCACGTCGCCGACCCGGCGGACCTGGGCGACATAACCGGCCCGGCACACCCTGGTCACCATCTGCCTGACGTTGCGCATCGACCGGCCCTGGAGCGAGAAGTCGGCGACGTTCACGACCGCCTCGTCGCCCAGCTCGAGGGCGGTCAGGTCGCCGTTCCGGCACCAGGTCTCGGCGCCCTGCTCGCTGCAGCCGACGACCGCAGGAACCCAGGCGTGCCTGGCTGCCATGTCCAGGAACGCCTGGATCGCGCCGGGCCAGGCTTCCCGGTCGCCGAGCGGATCGCCGCTGGCGAGCATCACCCCGGAGAGGACCCGGTAGCCGATGCAGGATTTCCTCGTCGCCGACCAGATCACGCTCTTGTCGTTGCGCAGCGCGAAGTAGCCGAGCGAGTCCGACTCGCCGTGCCGGTCGAGCAGCGCCCTGATCTGGGTGGCGTCGTTGGTGTCGAGGCGACCCTGGGGCTTGGCCGGCCGCAGGAAGAGCTGGGCCGTCACCAGGACGGTGACGAAGCCCAGCGCACCCATCAGGATGTAGAAGAAATCGCCGCGCACGTCGTGCGGGCCGAACTGGACGGGTCCGCTCACGCCGACGAGGCCGTACACCGCGGACTCCAGCCGCTGGCCGAGCGAGTAGCCCGCGGGCACTCCGGCCGGCGCTGCCAGGTAGCCGAAGCCTATGGCGACGCTAGCCGCCAGCAGGCCGATGAGCGCGCCGAGCGCCCGCCACCGGGTACGGGGGTCACCGACGGCGTAGAACTCCCCGCGGAAGTAATACCCCCCGGCGATCAGCATCACCAGGACCACGAAGCCGATGCCGATTCCCACCGCCATGTCGCGGTGAGTGTGGATGAGGTAGAGAGAATGGGCGAGGCTGATCAATGCGCTGATCGACAGCAGCGCCATGACCTCCTGCCAGGCCCGGTGCTTACGCCGCCGCAGCCCATGCGAGAGCATCAGCAGCAGCAGGCCGATGATGATGTCGGCCGTCCTGGTCAGGGCGGCTACGGAGCCTGGGACCACGACGGGCAGCCGCTGCAGCCCGGCATGGAGATGGCTGCCGGGAGCGGTCACGCCGAGGATGATGTCGGCCAGTCCCACCAGGAACATGAGCCAGCCAGCGATGATCGGCACCCACCGCCGCTGCTGCCGGCGATCGACCGCCCGCGTACCGCCGTGGCGGTTGGCGCCCGCCCGGTCGGTGTTTGCCCGGTCGGTGTTTGCCCGGTCAGCGCCCGCCCGGTCAGCAGCTGCGCGGTCCGGAGCCGCGCGATCGGCGGCGGCCTCCGGAGTCGGCTCAGCGACAGCCGGCTTGTCTGGCCGCTGCCTCGATCCGGTTTCAGGCTCTGCCGGTCCTGGCCCGGTTAGGTCCGTCATCTCCGACATGTATGTGCGGCCCCGAGTCACGGGGCACAGCGTAGCCATAAAGGACCGCGCTCGCGGACGAATCCGTTCTAGCCGCTAACGGCGGGCCATTAGCAGGCTCATAGCCTCCGCTCTCGTTCCGTCCGAGCTGCGGAAACAGCCCCGCACCGCGGAGGTGACGGTCTTGGCCCCTGGCTTGCGCACGCCGCGCATGGCCATGCACAAGTGCTCGGCCTCCACCACCACGATAACGCCTCGGGGCTCGAGCACCTCCATCAGCGAATCGGCGATCTGGCTTGTCATCCGCTCCTGCACCTGCGGGCGCCGCGCGTAGACATCGACGAGCCTGGCCAGCTTGGACAGGCCGGTGATCTGGCCCTGCTCGTTCGGTATGTATCCGACGTGCGCGTGGCCGAAGAACGGCGTCAGGTGATGCTCGCAGGTCGAGAACAACTCGATGTCGCGGACAAGCACCATCTCGTCGTGCTCCGCATCGAAGACCGTGCTGAGCACGTCCTTCGGATGCTGGCTCAGCCCGGCGAACTGCTCCGCATAGGCTCGCGCCACCCGGCCCGGGGTGTCCTTGATGCCATCCCTGTCGGGATCCTCACCGATCGCCAGCAGGATCTCGCGCACGGCCCGCTCGATGCGGGTGAGGTCGACTGGCCCGCTCACAGGACTGGCAGGCTCAGTGCGAGGTGCCGCGGTCGTCAGGTTCGTGACCACCGTTGCCGAACGATCCAGGCATCTGGTCGATGCCGAAAGGATCGTTCATCGCCGCGGGCATCGGTCCGGAGTAGCCGCCCTTGGCCAGGTTGGGCGCCTGGCCGTTACCGCCGATCGGCAACTCCTTGCCGTCGCTGGCAGCGGTCAGGGCAAGTTCCTTGGGCGTCAGGACCGGCGGCCGGTCGGACGGCATCCGCTTGCCGTAGCCGGTGTAGGAGCCGCGAGTCGGCCGCTCCTGCACGGGCGCGAAGATCTCGAGCACCTGGTTCCTGGACAGCGTCTCGTGCTCCATCAGCTGCAGCACCAGGTTGTCGAGCACGTCCCGGTACTGGACCAGGACTTCCCACGCCTCGTCGTGCGCCGATTCGATGAGGCGGCGCACCTCGTCGTCGATCGCCGAAGCGATCTCTTCGGAGTAATCCCGCGAGTGCGACATCTCGCGCCCGAGGAACGGCTCGGAGTCGCCGGTGCCGAACTTGCGGGCACCGAGCCGCTCGCTCATGCCGTACTCGGTGACCATGCCGCGGGCGATCTGCGACGCCTTCTCGATGTCGTTGGCCGCGCCCGTGGTCGGCTCGTGGAAGACCAGCTCTTCCGCGGTGCGCCCGCCGAGCAGCATCGCCAGCTGATCCATCATCTCCGCCCGGCTGACCAGGAACTTGTCCTCCGACGGCGCCGCGGCGGTGTAGCCGAGCGCGCGGCCGCGCGGGATGATCGTGATCTTGTGCACCGGGTCGGCGTGCGGCATCGCGTGCCCGACGAGGGCGTGACCGCCCTCGTGGTAGGCGATGATCTTCCGCTCCTTCTCCGACAGCAGGACGCTCTTGCGCTTGGGACCTGCCGTGACCCGGTCGATGGCCTCCTCGAGCGAGTACATCGTGATCTGGGTCTCGTTCCCGCGCGCGGTCAGGAGCGCGCCCTCGTTGATCACGTTGGCCAGGTCGGCACCGGTGAAACCGGGCGTGCGCCGGGCGATCACGTCAAGCTCCACGTCGGGCGCGAACGGCTTGCCCCTGGCGTGCACTCGCAGGATGCCCTTGCGGCCGGCCAGGTCAGGCTGGGCGACGACGATCTGGCGGTCGAACCGGCCCGGGCGCAGCAGCGCGGGGTCGAGGATGTCCGGCCGGTTGGTCGCGGCGATCACGATCACGCCGCCCTTGGTGTCGAAGCCGTCCAGTTCGACCAGCAGCTGGTTCAGGGTCTGCTCGCGCTCGTCGTGGCCACCGCCGAAACCGGCGCCGCGATGGCGGCCAACGGCGTCGATCTCGTCGACGAACACGATGGCCGGCGCGTTCGCCTTGGCCTGCTCGAACAGGTCGCGCACCCGGGAGGCACCGACGCCGACGAACATCTCGACGAAGTCCGAGCCTGAGATGGAGTAGAACGGGACGCCCGCCTCGCCGGCGACTGCGCGGGCGAGCAGCGTCTTGCCGGTTCCCGGCGGCCCGTAGAGCAGGACCCCCTTGGGGATCTTGGCCCCGATGGCCTGGAACTTGGCCGGCGTCTGGAGGAACTCCTTGATCTCCTCAAGCTCCTCGATCGCCTCGTCCGCACCTGCCACGTCGGCGAACGTCGTCTTCGGGGTGTCCTTGGTGATGAGCTTCGCCTTGGACTTGCCGAAGTTCATGACCCGCGAGCCGCCGCCCTGCATCTGGTTCATGAAGACGAAGAAGAGCAGGAAGATGACGATGAACGGCAGCCAGCCGAGCAGCACGTTCAGCAGGGAGTTCCCCTGCGGGTTCTTGACGTCGTACGCGGTGCCGCTCGTCTGCAGCGCCCCGGTGATCTGGTTGGCCTGGTTGCCGACCCACGTCGCCTCGAGGTCGCGGCCGTTCTTGGTGGTGACCTGGACGACCTGGGTCGGGACGTTCAAGGTCGCCGACTTCACGCCGCCGGTGTTCACCAGATGCATGACCTGCGAGGTCTGCACTTCGTGGTACTGGTTAGAGCCAGTGAACTTGAGCACTACGACGAGCAGCACGAAGACGAGCAGGATGACGAGCATCCAGCTGCGGAAGATGCGCTTCAGATCCATCGATTAGCGGCCCAGGCGAGCCGGGCCGGTACCTCCTGCCGAGCCTCGTGTCCCGCCGCCGTCCGGCAGGAGCGCAGTACGTCCGAGCATTCCATGCGCGGTATTCCCTCTCTCCCGCGCATCACGCGAGAAAACCGACGGTACACCGCGCCGGCTCGCACCGGCACGTAGGCGGCACTTCAGGAAGCCGCATGCCCTACGCTCCGCCTCTACCCCATCTCAACGTTATTCAACTTCTGATGTGTTCCCCTCGTCAGCAACCAAACCGCTGTCTGCGTAGGCGTGCGGGGCGAGAGTGCCGATGAACGGGAGGTTCCGGTACCGCTCCGCGTAATCGAGGCCGTACCCGATCACGAACTCGTCGTTGATCTCGAAGCCCGTGTACGCCACATCGACCGCCATCCGAGCCGCGGCCCGCTTCCGCAGCAGCACGCAGACCTGCACCGATGCCGGATCCCGCGATTGCAGGTTGTGTACCAGGTAGGACAGGGTGAGCCCGGAGTCGACGATGTCCTCGACGACCAGCACATGCCGGCCGCTGATGTCGGCATCCAGGTCCTTGAGTATCCGCACCACGCCCGATGAGGTGGTTCCCGATCCGTAGGACGAGATCGCCATCCAGTCCATGCTGACCGGAAGGTGCATCGCGCGGGCCAGGTCGGCCATCACCATGACGGCTCCCTTGAGCACGCCGACCAGGATTAGTTCGCGGCCGGCGTAATCGGCGTCGATCCGCGTCGCCAGCTCGGCGATCCTGGCCTGCAGCTGCTCGGCCGTGATCAGTACCTCGAGCAGGTCCGCACCCATGTCAGTGGCTTCCAACGCGGTCTCCGTTCACGAGCGGGTCGTGAAGTGCAGCCTGCCATACCGCCGCTGGCACCGGATTCCGCCCGGCAGGTCCGACCACCGCTGGCCATGCCAGGACGTCACGAGGGCGTCGAGCTGGGTCACGTGCGTCGAGCTGAGCGACCCGGCCGGCGCACCGGCGGCGATCGCCGCCCGCTTCAGCAGCCGCGTCCTGATCGCGGCCGGAAGCCCGGCGAGGGCTGCGACCTCCAGCGTGACGTCCAGCGTCCGCCCGTCACCCCCGTCGCCGTCACCCCCGTCGCCGTCACCCCCGTCGCCGTCACCGCCGTCAGCGGCCGGCGCGCCCCAGCCGGGCAGCAGGCGCCCCGCTGCCTCGTCGGTCAGGGCGTCCAGGGCGTCCGCGTCGGCCCTCAGCCGGTCAGCGGTCCTGGCCAGCGCCTCGGTGATGCCCGGGCCGAGCAGCTCCTCCATCATCGGCAGCACCTGCTGCCTGACCCGCGTCCTGGCGTATGCCGGATCGGAGTTCTGCGGATCCTCCCACGGCTCAAGGCCCAGGGCCGAGCACGCGGTGCCGGTCTGCCAGCGCCGGAGGCCGAGCAGCGGGCGGAGGTAACGCCCGGACGCCCCCGGCATCCCGGCCAGTGACCGCGCGCCTGAGCCGCGGGCCAGCCCGAGCAGCACGGTCTCCGCCTGGTCGTCCATCGTGTGGCCGAGCATGACCGCCGCCGCGCGGCATTCCGCCGCGGCCGCCTCGATCGCCGCATACCTCGCCTGGCGGGCGGCGGCCTCCGGCCCGGGAAAGGACCCGGCCGTGCCGCGGGCGGCTACCTGAACCCGCAGGCTGTGGACCGGGTCAAGGCCAAGCCGGCGCAGCGTGACAACGACCCGCTCGGCCTGGTCGGCGGAGCCTGGCTGGAGCCCGTGATCGACAGTGACGGCGCCCGCGCGCAGGCCGAGCCTGGGTGCCTCGAACGCCAGGGCCGCCGACATGGCCAGCGAGTCCTGACCGCCCGAGCACGCCGCCAGGACCAGCGCCCGCGGATCCAGGCCGGCCAGGCTGCGCCGCACTCCGAGCCTGACCGCCGCCACCGCCGGATCGGGGCGCATGCCGACTTAGCCGGCCTGCTGGCCCGTGCCGTCCAGTCCCGGCCCGTCCAGACCTGACCCGTCCCGTCCCGGCCGGTCCGCCCGCCCCAGCCGGTCCGCGCCGGGCCCGGCCACCCGTTCCAGCCACCGGTGCGGGCTGGTGAGCTCGTCCCTCGTCGGGAGCGTCTCCGGCGAGGTCCACACCCGGTTGAACGTCTCCATGCCCGCCTCGGCCACGACGGCGTGCACGAACGCCGCGCCCTGCTGGTACTGCCGCATTTTCAGGTCGATGCCGAGGATGCGGCGGATCGCCTGCTCGACCCGGTTTCCCGAGGTCCGGCGGGCATTGAACTTGGCCCTGATCTGCTCGACCGAGGGGACCACCGCGGGACCGACGGCGTCCATCACGTAGTCGCCGTGGCCCTCCACGAGGGTCATGACGGCGGTCAGCCGGCCGAGTATCTCGCGCTGACGCTGGCTCTGCATCGCCTCGATCAGGCTGCCGCCGTCGCTGCCGCGCACCGCTCCGGTGACCGCGTCCGCAGCCGCCCTGAGCCGGTTCAGTATCGACGCCGGATCCAGATCCGAGGCCAGCAGGAAGTCGGTCATCTGCCGCTGCACGTACGGGCGCAGCCACGGAACCGAGGTGAACTGGGTGCGGTGCGTCTCCTCGTGCAGGCAGACCCAGCGCCGGAAGTCAGTCGGGTCGACGCCTAGCTCGCGCTCGACCATCACGATGTTCGGGGCGACCAGCGTCAGCCTTCCCGGCGGCGCATCCTGCCCCGGGACGTCGGGATCGGGCGGCAGGAACAGCTCGTACTGGCCCAGCACCCGGCTGGCCAGGTAGGCCAGGATCAGGCCGGCCTGCATGCCGGTGACACGGGACCCGACGGCGGTCAGCATGGAGCCGGCCGCCGGCGCGGCGCCGATGTCCTGCATGTGCTCGACGAGCGGGTCGAGCACCACCTCGAAGCCGGTGATGTTGGCCTTGATCCAGCCGGGGCGGTCGACAACCGCGACCTTTCCGCCGTCATCGTCACCTGGCAGGCCGGTCACCTCGCGCACCGGCTCGGCGACGGCCGCGGCCTGCTCGCGAAGCTCGGCCACGACCCGCCTCGCCTCGGCCAAGCTGACCTGCGGACCTGGCCTGACCCACCTGGCGGCGGTCGAGGCGGCTACGTTCCAGTCGATCATCTGGGAGCTGCTCACCCCTCCACCGTACGTGGCCGGGCGGCGCTTTGGTCAGCCGCAGCCGCAACCGGCGAGGGCAGTCGCCAGCTGAGCGAGCGCGTATTCGGGCTGCGCCGCCAGCTTCTGCGGGATGTCGTTGCCCATGAACGCGAACCCGAGCAGCTGGCCGCCGGCGGTATAGGCGACTCCCGCCATGGTCGCCACGTGGGTCAGGTTGCCGGTCTTCGCCCGCACCGTGCCGAGCGCGTTCCGGCCGAACGGCCCGAAGAAACTGCCGGGTCCCAGTGTCCCCGAGAAGCCGGCCACCGGCAGCCCGGTGATCACCGACCGCAGGCTGCGCGGCCCTGACCTCGCCGCGAGCCTGACCAGCCTGACCAGCGCCTGAGGCGAGATCCGGTCGAGCGGCGACAGCCCGCTGCCGTCGTACAGGTGCAGGCCGGGCACTCTGAGCCTGGCGGCCACCGCCATCACGGCAGCGGCCGCGCCAGAGAACGTGCCAGGCCGGCCAGTCGCGACGGCCACCTGCCTGGCCAGAGTCTCGGCGATGACGTTGTTGCTCTCCGACAGCATCTGCTGCACGATCTCGGCCAGCGGCGGCGAGTGCACGGCGGCGAGCACGCTCCCGTTGCCCCCTGCGTTCGTGGCCCGGGCCGCCGACGGCCTGCCGTGGATGGTGATCCCGTCCTTGCGCAGGAAGCCAGCGAAGGCGCGGGCTGCGTCCAGGCTCGGAGTCAGGGACCTGGGCCGGTAGTTCGCCGGGTCGTCGGAGTCGTCGGGCGTGCCCCGCGCGGTCAGCCGGCCCTGGTCGACCTCGAGTCCGGTGATCGGCGTGACGTTGCCGCTCGAGATGTAGTTGCCCGGCGCGCCGACCGGCTTCCAGCCGGGAGCCACCTCAGGGCCGCCGAAGCGCGAGGCGTCATAGCTCAGCCGGACCGAGCTGATTCCCCCGGCACGCAGCGCCTTCGCGGTCGCGGCGGCCAGCGAGCTCAGCGTCGCCGGCTGCGGGTAGTCCGCTGCCGGGTACCGGCCGGCCGCCAGGGTCGGATCACCCCCGCCGACCAGCGCGATGCTCGCGACTCCGCTGGTCGGCAGGCCGGCTGAGCCGCCGGTCCTGACCAGGGTGGTGAACCTCGCGTTCGGGCCGATCGTGTCGAGCGCGGCGATCGCCGTGGCGAGCTTGGTCGTCGAGGCCGGAGTGAAGCCGGTGGCCGGATTGAGCTCGTAGAGCACCTGGCCGGTCGACAGGTCAGTGACCAGCGCTCCGACGTGCGGGCCGAGATCGCCCGAGTGCATCAGCCCGTCCAGGCTGGCCGAGACGCCGGCCGCCGTGGCCACCCCGCCCTGGCCGCCCGCCGCCAAGCCGGTGACGCCATGCAGCGCCGCCCCCGGCCTGGCGAGGCCGGCTTCCCGGACCTTCGGCATGTCGTATAGCGCGAGCCTGGGCGGCAGCAGGCGGGCGATGGCGGCTCCCGCCCCGATCGTGAACAGGCAGAGTAGCGCCAGCGTCAGCACCATCATCCGCGCCAGCCGGTTCACCGTCCGCTCTCCTTCGCCAGATGCCGGTCCTTCGACAGGCGCTGTCACCGAGGGTATACATCACAACAGGGGTACACACCAAGGCAGTGAGGCAATCATTCCACCGGGCAGGGAGACTAAGCCGTGGAGTTCGACGTAGTCATCGAGATCCCGAAGGGCCAGCGCAACAAGTACGAGATGGACCACGAGAGCGGGCGGATCAGGCTAGACCGGATGCTGTTCACCTCTACCAGGTATCCCGCTGACTACGGGTATATCGAGCACACGCTCGCCGACGACGGTGACCCGCTTGATGCCCTCGTCCTGCTCGACGAGCCGACTTTCCCTGGCTGCCTGATCCGCTGCCGGGCCATCGGGATGTTCCGGATGAGGGACGAGAAGGGCGGCGACGACAAGGTCCTGTGCGTAGCGGCCACCGATCCCCGGATGGCTCACCTGGATGACATATCCGATGTCTCTGAGTTTGACCTGCTTGAGATCCAGCATTTCTTCGAGGTGTACAAGGCTCTCGAGCCAGGCAAGGAGGTCGAGGCCGCGAGGTGGGTCGGCCAGCAGGCAGCCGAGGACGAGATCAAGGCGTGCCGCAAGCGGCTGGCCGAGGCTGCGGACCTCGGGGAGGGCGGCCATGGCAGCTAGGCGCGGCGCCGCAGATCGCCCGGCGGCAACGAGGCGAGGAGGCCCAGGTGGCTGATCCGGACGAGGCAGGAGGCCGGCTCAGGCAGATGGAGTTCACCGACGAGGATGCCCGCATCCTGGGGGCGAACCTGCTGCTCAGCGAGCTAAGCGACGAGGACGCCGCGACGTTCAGGCCGCATATCCACGTCACCCTCCTGCCGCGGGGTGAGCGGCTGTTCGACGTGGGAGACCCGGGCGACCGGCTCTACCTCGTGGTCGACGGCAAGGTCAAGCTCACCAGGACCGCGCCCGACGGCAGGGAGAGCCTGGTCAGCGTGCACGGGGCCGGAGATATGTTCGGCGAGCTGGCCATGTTCGACCCGACGTACCGCACGTCGACGGCGACCGCGATCACCGACGCGCGGCTGGCCTCGATCGCGCACGAGGACCTGCGGCAAGTGCTGATGACGCGGCCCACCGTGTCGCTGCTGCTGCTGAAGGCGCTGGCCCAGCGGCTCCGCCGGGTCACCGAGGCCAACACGAACCTTATCTTCACTGACGTTCCCGGCCGGGTCGCGAAGGCGCTGCTCGAGCTGGCCGACAAGTTCGGCATGCCGGCCGAAGACGGGATACAGGTCAACCATGACCTCACCCAGGAAGAGCTGGCTCAGCTCGTCGGGGCATCGCGGGAGACGGTCAACAAGGCGCTGGCCGACTTTGCCACCAGGGGCTGGATCCAGCTGGCGGCCAAGTCCGTGCTGCTGATCGACCCCGACCGGCTCCGGCGCCGGGCCAGGTTAGGTCAGCTCACGTCGGCCGGCAGCTCGCCCCGGTCGGCCAGGTAGGCGAGCTGCGCGCGGACGGAGACCTCGGCGAACGGCCACAGCGCGCGGGCCACGTCGGCGTAGACCCTGGCCACGATCTCGGCTCTGGAACGATCCCCGGCGGCGAGAGCAGCCCTGATCTCGGCGAGTCGCTCCGCGCGGTGCGTTAGGTAAAAATCGAGAACGGCCGCCGGGCTGGTGAGCAGCGGGCCGTGGCCTGGCAGCAGCGTCCTCAGGTCCGCGGCGTCGGCGAGGGCACGGAGCCGGCCGAGCGAGTCCAGGTAGTCGCCGAGGCTGCCGTCATCCGCGATCACCGTGGTGCCGCGGCCGAGCACGGTGTCGCCGGTCAGAACGGCCTGGTCGGCGCGCAGGTACAGGCAGACCGAGTCGGCCGTGTGGCCGGGCGTCGCGATGACCTCGATCTCGCAGCCGCCGTCGCTGACAACGGCACCGGGCGGCAGGCCCTCGGTGCCAAGCCGGCAGGCCCGGTCGACCGCGCGCACCCCCGCTCCGGTCAGGCCAGCCAGGGTCCGCGCTCCGGCCGAGTGATCGGGGTGCCCGTGGGTGAGGATGATGGCCGCGATCCGCTGTCCGGCCTGCTCCGCAACCGACATCACCCGGCGCAGGTGTTCCTCGTCGTCGGGGCCCGGGTCGACGACGACCGCGGACGGCGAGATTGGCTCGGCAATCAGCCAGGTATTGGTGCCGTCGAGGGTCATCAGCCCGGGGTTGGGGGCGAGGACGCAGCGTGCCCGCCGCGTGCCAGAGCCGTCGATCGGCTCCGGCTCCGGCGCTGGCCCGGGCTCCCCGGCCTGCGACGGCGTCTCCGGCTCCCCGGCCCGCGGCTGAGCGGTCACAGCGGGTACTCCCGCTCGCCCGGGACCTTGAGCCAGGTGGCGCCCTCGGCGATGACGATCTCGGGGAGCAGGGGCTTGACCTCGCGGCGCGCGGCGAGGACGGCCGCCGCGTGCGGGTACTCGGCCAGCTCGGCGAGCGTCATCGCGGTCGGCAGCCAGAGCTGGATCTGCCCGGCCCGGCCGGCGTCGAGCGCTTGCGCCGGGGAGATCCACTGAACGGCCGATGCCTCGCCGCCGACGTCCCTGGTCCGCTGTCCGGCTGGCAGCGCGGCGGCAAAGAACCTGGCGTCGAACCGGCGCGGCTCCGCCGCGGGCGTGATCCACCTGGACCACGGGCGCAGCAGGTCAGAGCGGAGGATCAGGTTCCGCCTGGCCAGCAGCTCGGCGAGCGACAGCGACCGGTCGAGGAGCGCCTGGCGGTCTGCCTCCCAGTCATCGCCCGTGGTGTCCGCGACGACGGTGTCGGCTGAGGGCCCGGCCAGCAGCACTCCCGACTCCTCGAACGTCTCCCTGACCGCGGCGCAGACCAGCGCCCTGGCCAGTTCCGGCGGAGCGTCGAATACCTGGCCCCAGCGGTCAACCTCGGGCCCGGCCCAGGCCACTTCCTCGTCGGCGTCCCGCAGGTCGACCGAGCCGCCGGGGAAGACGTAGGCACCGGGGGCGAACGCCATCGACGGCTTGCGCCGGAGCATGTACACCTCGAAGCCGGGCGGCTCGGGTGTGCCTGGCTGGCGCAGCAGCATCACGGTCGCCGCGTCTCGCGGCGTGGCGGGCTCGACCTTGCCCTCGATCACTGCGCGCGCTGCCTCGGCCATACGCGCGGGAATCCTGACCTGACTCACAGCTCTCGAACCGCCCCTTACCCGTGCTGCCCTCGCCCGCTACCCGTGCCGCGCTTCGCCTGCCCGCTTCGCCTGCCCGGCCCGGCTCCCGGTCAGTCGCCGACCTCGGCGATCAGCTCGATCTCGACCGGAGCGTCGAGCGGCAGCACGGCAGTTCCGACGGCGCTCCTGGCGTGCCTGCCCGCCTCGCCGAACACCTCGAGCAGCAGCTCGCTCGCTCCGTTGACCACCTGCGCCTGGCCGGTGAAGTCGGGAGCGCTCGCCACGAAACCGGTGACCTTCACGATCCGCTTGATGGCAGACAGGCTGCCGGTTACCGAGACGACGGCCGCCAGGGCGTTCAGCGCGCAGGATCGGGCCAGGGCAGCGGCTTCCTGGGCTCCGACCTCGGCGCCGACCTTGCCGGTGGCCAGCAGCTGCCCCTCCACCACCGGCAGCTGGCCCGCGGAGTAGACGAAGCTGCCGGACCTGACCGCCGGCACGTACGCCGCGAGCGGCGGCGTCACCGCCGGCAGCTTCAGGCCGAGCGCGGCCAGCCGGTGCTCAGGTGAGCGCTCGTCGCTCGCCGTCATTGCTTAGGCCGTTTCAGGTAGGCGACAAGCTGCTCGGCATTCGGTCCCGGCACGACGGCCACCAGTTCCCAGCCGTCGTCCCCCCAGTTGTCGAGGATCTGCTTGGTCGCGTGCACGAGCAACGGCACCGTCGCGTACTCCCACTTCTGCATGGCCGTTACCTTAGCCGCCCGGGCACCACAGGCCACCGGTGCACCGGCGATCCGTCAGGGAAGCCGGGTCGCCGGGCCGGGAGCTATGACTCGTCGGGCGCCGGATCGCCGTCCCTGTGGTCAGGGACGCGCGCCTGCGGCTTCGCGGCTTCGGGGATGTCCGGCTCGGGAATCACCGGGTCGGGGATGACGGGGTCAGGGATCTTGGCGCCCGAGACCGGTGACTCGGGGATCGGCGCAACGGGAGGAATGGCCAGCGTGTCGTCGCTGCCGATGGCCGCGGCCTCGGGGGGCAGCGGCTTCTTCTCGATGGCGGCCTCCGCGGCCGCGACCTCGGCGTCGCCCGTGTCCGCGTCCGCGATCTGTTCCCCCGCATACTGCGAGATCTGGCCGGATCCGCGGTCGAAGAACCGCAGCAGCTCGACGGGGATCGGCATCACGAGCGTGCTGTTCTTCTCCGCCGCGACCTCGACGACGGTCTGCAGCAGCCTGAGCTGAAGGGCGGCAGGGTCACGTGCCATGACGTTCGCCGCGGCCGCCAGCCGCTTGGAAGCCTGGTACTCACCGTCGGCGACGATGATCCTGGCCCGGCGTTCCCGCTCGGCCTCCGCCTGCCGCGCGATCGATCGCTTCATGCCCTCGGGCAGCGAGACGTCCTTGATCTCGACGCTCTCCACCTTGACGCCCCACGGCTCCTCGGTGACCGCGTCGATGATGCGGCACAGCTGCTTGTTGACCCGCTCCCGCTCGGACAGCAGCTCGTCCATCTCCGACTGGCCGATGGTCGACCGGAGCGAGGTCTGGGCCCGCTGGGAGACAGCGAACATGTAGTTCTGGACGTTGATGGTCGCCTTGATCGGATCGACCACCTTGAAGTAGACGACGGCGTCGACGCGCACGCTGATGTTGTCCCTGGTGATGCCTTCCTGCGCGGGAACCGCCATCGCGATGATCTGCTTATTGACTTTCTGTATCCTGTCGCCGATCGGCCGGACGAAGGTCAGTCCCGGCGGCCGGGTCTTAGGCAGCACCCGGCCGAACCGGAAGACGATGCCCTCTTCGTACTGCTGTACCTGCTTGACGCTTCGGCCGAGCATGATCAGCCCGCCAGCCGCGACAAAAGCCACGAACCCCAGCAGAGCTTCCATTCGCCGACACCTTCTCACCCAGTTAGCTCGGGACTTAAGGACTTGTCCGCTGTCGTCAGTACTCAGACTAGTCACCGGGCACAAGGCCGTGCTAACGCCGCGATGACGGCCCGGCCACGGTGCGGCGTCGGCGCCAGCGCGGATAGCCTCATGCTCGTGAGCGTGCGGGACACAGACTGGGACGGCGTGCGGCTGCACGTGGTCACCGGCAAGGGCGGGACGGGCAAGACCACGGTCGCCGCGGCGCTGGCGCTTGCCCTCGCCTCGAACGGCAAGCCGGTGCTGCTGATCGAGGTCGAGGGCAGGCAGGGCATCGCGCAGGTCTTCGACGTGCCGCCGCTGCCCTATGAGGAACGCCGGGTGGCCGTGGCGCCGGCCAACGGCGAGCGGCCCGGCGGCGACGTCTTCGCCCTGTCGGTCGACCCGCAGTCGGCGCTGATCGAGTACCTGGAGATGTTCTACAACCTGCGGCAGGCCGGCCGTGCGCTGACCAAGCTCGGCGTGCTCGACTTCGCGACCACGATCGCGCCCGGGCTATCTGACGTGCTGCTCACCGGCAAGGCCGCCGAGGCGGTCCGCCGCAAGTCCGCAGGGAGCCCGGTGTACGGAGCCGTCGTGATGGACGCCCCGCCGACCGGGCGGATCAGCCGCTTCCTGAACGTGACCTCGGAGGTCTCCGGCCTGGCGAAGGTCGGCCCGATCCGCGGCCACGCCGATACGGTGCAGAACGTGATCCGCTCTCCGCTCACGGCCGTGCACTTCGTCACCCTGCTCGAGGAGATGCCCGTGCAGGAGACCCTGGACGGCATCGCCGAGCTGAGTGAGGTCGGCCACGGCGGGATCCAGCCGGGCGGCATTTTCGTCAACATGATGCGCGAGGCGGAAGTGGCCGGCCAGAACGCCCAGGGCAAGTCGACCCCGGGCAAGGCAAATCCCGGCAAG